>Ga0214921_10012287_pt1 | contig 10258 bp, 7 predicted proteins | sample LL1505_MetaG_FD_177992 | JGI IMG/M metagenome (GOLD analysis project Ga0214921, IMG submission 177992) | Freshwater microbial communities from Lake Lanier, Atlanta, Georgia, United States - LL-1505 | ecosystem: Environmental > Aquatic > Freshwater > Lake | place: USA: Georgia | collected 2015-05-28
GTCGTCGGCGGGCGGGACAGGGCCAGAAACGCGCCTCCGAGGCCGGGCCTGGCATCCCTCAGAAAGATGTATCGGTCGAAACGGTTGTGCGATTCGCATCGAAATGCCGGCCGTGCCGGCTCAGGCGGATCCCCAAGGCCCCGCAGCCCCCCAGGCTCCATCAGGGAAGGCTCCGGGGTCCTTGAAAAGCCCGCCGCTTGACATTTCCAGGCCGCATTCAGATACTCACCAGGGTGGTGCGAGTCACAGGGCCGCGGATGGTTGGAACTGTCCGCGGAGGGGTGGCTCGGCAGCTTTGGTCGGACCAACGCTGGTTGGAATTGTTCCCGAGTTTTTCTCAGTTGAACGATTCCTTTGGCTGCTCCTTTGGGTGCTCCTGGCCCACGCGGCATGCAGTTTTTTCTGCATGGTGTTTTCGCCCCTTGGTTTTCGCCCCTTGATCGTCCGCCGCCGGCGGATGCACGGCGTGCGGTCCTTTTGAGAGTGTATTGATCCATGTCGAAGCGGAGACGGTCGAGGGGACGCCAAGGTTTTGGTGGCCCAGGTGGTCCGGGCGGCCAGGGCGGCCAGGGCGGATTTGGTCAGGGCCCGCAGGGGCAGGGTGGCCAAGGCTTCAATGGCGGCGGTGGCGGTGGCGGCTACGGTGGCCGGCGGCGGCGATATCGCAGGGGCGGTGGCGGAGGCGGTGGCGGCCCCGCGGGCGCCGGCATGGCGGGCGCCGGTGCCGTCGACATGGAAGGGGAAGGCATGCGTCCGCCTGACATGGAGCCGGACGTCGCCGAGAACGGCGAGCCGATCCCGCTCGAGCCCGGGCACGGCGTGCTCGAGATGCATCCCAACGGCTACGGATTTCTTCGCAGCGTCGACACGAACTACGTCCGCGAACGGACCGATCCGTTCGTGCCCGGCACGATGGTCGAGCGGTATCGGCTCCGCGAGGGCGTCTCCATCAAGGCGCTTGTCCAGCCCGGCCGACGGCAGCAGGGGCCACGGGTAAAGGAAATTCTGGAGGTCGAGGGCATGCCGCCCGACGACTATCCGAACGTCAAGTCGTTCGACCAACTCACACCGATCAACCCCGAGGCCTGGCTGAGGCTCGAAACGGGCCAGCAGCCGCTCACGACGCGGGTGATGGACCTGCTCACACCCCTGGGCAAGGGGCAGCGGGCGCTGATCGTGGCCCCGCCGCGCACCGGCAAGACGGTGCTCCTCCAGCAGGTGTCGCAGGCGGTTTCCACCAACCATCCGGAGCTCTCGCTCGTGATGCTGCTCATCGACGAGCGGCCCGAGGAGGTCACCGACATGCGTCGCAGCGTCAAGGGTGAGGTGCTGGCCAGCAGCCTTGACTGCGACGTGGAGAGCCATGTGCGGCTGTCCCAACTGGTGATCGAGCGGTGCAAGCGGATGGCCGAAACCGGCAAAGACGTGTTTCTCCTCATGGACTCGATCACCCGCATGGCCCGGGCCTTCAATAAGTGGGTGGGCAACACCGGCCGCACGATGTCGGGTGGTGTCGATATCAAGGCGCTCGACATTCCGAAGAAGCTGTTCGCCACGGCCCGCGTGTTCGAGGAGGGTGGGTCGCTGACGATCGTGGCGACGGCTCTCATCGATACCGGGAGCCGGATGGACGAGCTGATCTTCCAAGAGTTCAAGGGCACCGGCAACATGGAGCTCGTACTCGACCGCAAGCTCGCCGATCGGCGGGTGTGGCCGGCGATCGACATTTCGCAGTCGGGCACACGGCGCGAAGAGAAACTGCTCGATCCCGACACGCTGCATGCCTGCAACATGCTGCGGCGCACGCTCTCCAGCATGCATCATGTCGACGCGATGGAGCAGCTCACGAAGCAGCTGGCGAAGTTCAAGAGCAACCGCGAGTTCATCTCGCTGATCGCCAGTTCGCGGGAGTGACCGAGGCCGGCAGGACGGCCCGGCTACCGGTTGGCGGCGCGGGCGAGCCAGTAGGCGTATTGTGGGTCGCCGCAGCGGAAGGAAAACACCGCGTCGGGCAGGCGGTCGTGACCGTCCCCGGCCGACCGCACCCGCACGACGATCGCACCGTCGGCGCGGTGTTCGATCGTCAATCGTTCGTCAGGGATGGTGGAGGGTTTGGTCTGGGTGGGCATGATCGTGGGATCGTCCGAGACGGTCTAGCAAGCATAAGTCACTGGCATGGGCATGCAAGTTTCAGGATGTCGGCAGACGACGTGCGGCAACTCCCCCCATTTTGACACCCCGCAAAAATCACCCCTATACTCGGTTTGAATCGCTGCATTTCGGAGCCTGTGCTGCATGACGCCCTACGCCTCGTTGGCCGACGACTTCTACATCAACATGAATCTGGCCACCGAGATGGAGCTTCCGGGCCAACGGGAAACCGTGCTTCACTTCTTCGAGCGGATCCAGAAGAAGTTTCCGTCGATGCGGAAGTTCTACTGCCGCGACAAACGCGATTACGTGCTCGAGGAAGACAAGGACCAGGGTCGCTATCGGTGGGCCGCCGTGGAGGCGAAGCGGCTCTGTTCGGGGCAGGTGAACCCGCCTTCGATCGAGTCGGCGCTCGAGCAACACCGGCTGGTGCTCGACCTGGCCCCGCCGCTGCTCTCCGTGAGCCCCCTCGACTGCGAGGCCCTCGACCTGCTGTTTGGCTTCGATTTCGCCTACCGAGGCAACCACAACGCCCTCCTCGCCGAGGCGCTCGGCGTGGGATCGGCGCTCGACAGGGTGGCCGATCTTCCGGGAGGCCGCGTGATCAACTTCGAGCCCTCGCTCACCATCGCCCTCGACGAAGACTGCCGGGTGCAGGTGCGGGTCAGCACCGAGACCCGCACGAACGCGTTTCAGGTGCGCACGGGCGAATTCGCCGAGGAGCAGCTGAGCGTCTACGTGACGGCGCGGCAGTATGGCAGCCTCGACCCGCAGACGACCTACGTCGACACGATCGACCGACTGGCCCAGCTGGCCCGCGAGGTGGTCGATGCCTGCGTGATCGAGCAGATCTTGAAGCCGCTCGCCCGCACGATCTCGTTGAAGTGAGGCTCGGGGCTGCCCCTCACAAGATCAACGGCGGCGCCGGTCGTCGTCGCCGCGGTCGGCCCGGGGGCGGCTGCGGGCGTCGAGGTTGCCGGCGATCACGATTCCGATCGCCTCCACCCAGCTCGGCACGTCGCGCACAGCGTTGAGACCGCTTTCCACGAGCACGTCGTCGTCTTCCACGTGGCGCTGCTCGCGGCGCGGCTGCTCGTGCCCGCTCTCCTCGAGGCCCAGGAACTCGAGGCCTTCGTCGTCTTCGTCGTAGCCGCGTGCGACTGGAGCGAAATCATCCCGGCTTCGGCGGGCGAGGCTCGAGCTCGACGACGTGCGTTCACTGTCCGCGCTTCGCCGTCCCGGGCGGCTGCGTCGCCGCGATGATTCACCACCACTTTCGGCCGCCGGCCGCCGGCCCGTTTCGTCGCTCCGGCTCCGCCGGCGCCGCCGGCCCCGGCGTTCCCCGCTTTCCGTTTTCGGCGCCGATTCGCGGGATTCCGACTGCCGTGGGGTCTGCCCGCGGCCGTAGCCCGAAGGCAGCGGTTCGTGGTCGAGGTCATGCGCGGCGCGGTCGGAAGAGGACTGCGAAGGGGCACCTTCGCCACCCTGATCGCCCGACCGCTCGCCGGTGGCTGCTCCACGCCGCCCACCGCGTCGCCCACGCCGCCGCCGTCGCCGCCGCGGGCGGCCATCCTCGTCGAGTGCCGGCTCGGCTGAGTCGCGGTCGGCACTCCGCGGTTCGTCGTCGAAATCATCGCCGCGTGCCGCCGGCCGATCGTCGGCGGAAGCGTGGTCGAGATCGGCATCACGGGAGTGGGACTCTTCGCGCGGCGGTGCCGCCATTCCCTCGTCGCGTCGCCCTCGGCTGCCACGGCCGCGACCGCCGCGCCGCCCGCGGCGCCTGCGCGGACGGCCTTCACCGGCTTGTTCGTCGCCGCCACCTTCGCCGCGCGGCTGATCGCCCTCGTGCGGTTCGCCCGCAGAGGCGTCTCCGCGGGCGGCTCGTTCGCCCCGGTCTGCTCTCTCCGCACGCGCGGGCCGTTCGGCACGCTCCGTTCGTTCGACACGGCGCGGTTCTTCATCGAAGCCGAATTCCCGACGTTCCGTCACGGGAGGCCGTTCGACCGGCCGTGATTCGTGGCTCACGCGGGGCTCGGCAGGGCGGGCCTCGGCGGCGCGGCGCTCGGGCGGCCGTGTGGATTCACGCGTGGGGGGCAGGCCGAGGCTCGTATCGAGGCCATCCCAGCCGGCGCCGCTGCGTGGAGGTGGCGTTTTCGCGGCATCCGCGCGGGGTGGCTGCCGGGGCTTTTCGGGCGGCCGCTGGGCCGGCGGGGGCGAGGCGTCGCGATTCGGTGAGGCGCCGAGCGAGTCGGCGAGGGAGGCCCAAGGATCTTTGGCGTCTGACATGTGCAGTCCGTGGAGGGGCTCGGAGGTGAGGTGCACTCACGCTGAAAAGATACCAAAAACCCCTCGGCACGTCGCCTGGGGCCGAGCCACCATCGCCCCGAGCCCATGGGGTGAGCCGAGAGGACACCCCGTTGGGGCAGGTCAGGATCAGGGCAGGATCAGCGAGCGGATCATGCTGCCGTTGTCGGCCACGTCGAAGAGGGGCCGGTAGGGGCTCGCCAGGCTCCGCCGTGAGCGGCCTGCTGGATAGTAGACGAGGTTCACCGACACGTTCCATGCCGCCGGGCCGTAGGAAGAGACCGTGCCGACGTTGTCAAGGACGGCCCGCTCGGACTGCTTCGGAATCAGGTAGGTGAACGTGCCTTCGAGCCCGAAGTTTCGCGACATCGGGGCCCGCATCGAGGAGCCGACGATGCCGTCGCCGTTGCCCGACGCACCGCCCCACACCCGCCATTCGTTGGCGTCACCGAAGTGCAGCCGGTAGAAGGCGGTGTAGAGGTCGACCGTGGTGCCCGTGACCTGGGTCTGGCGGCGGGGCGTGAAGATGCCGAGCTGCTCCGAGACGTTGTGCGCGCCCCAGTAGCCGAGCTCGTGGTAGCCCCACACGTAGCTGAGTTCGCTGCGGACCTGGGCCAGGTTCATGTCGGTGTACCAGCCGTCGCTCAGGTAGTCGTACACGGCCCCGCCCTGCAGGCCGCGGCCTTCGAAGGCCCGGGTGAAGAAGCCGGTGGTCACGAACACCTGATCGCGGGAGCCCTTCGTGAACTGCGTACCGTTGACCGTGAGCGTGGTCGGCTGGAAGTTCGTCTGCACGCCGCGGGCACCCACCTGCCAGCCGACGCCGAACGCATTCCAGAACGGCATCGCCCAGTTGAGATATTCGTTGACACCGTAGTTGCCGTTGATGCCGAGGTCGGTCGGGTTCGTGAAGCTCGTCACACCGGCGCTGGCCGTGAAGTCGCGATACCACTTCCAGCCGTAGTAGGGCCGGCCGAAGCGTCGCATCCAGCTACAGAAGCGGCCGTCGAGCTCACACAGCGGCAGGCAGCAGGCGTCTTCGCAGTCTTCGTAGGCATAGGGATCGTCGTAAAACGAATCGACGTGCACCTGGGCCGGATACTGCCCCATCAACATGCCGTCCTCCGGCGACTGTCCGGTCATTGTGGGGTCGAACGAGCCGTCCATCGACATGCCCGACATGCCGGGCATGTCGGCGGGCATGCCGCCGAAGTCGAGATCGGACATCGTCGCCGAGGGCGCCGAGGGTGCCGGGCTGGGGAGCGTCTGGGCTGCCGGGGGCTGGACTGCGGCCGGCAGGCGGCCCGGCACTGCCGTGTCGTCGAGCGCGGCCGCCTGCGGTGCCCGCGTCATCACCGAGGGAATGCCGTCGACGTTCATGGCGATGCGTTCGCCCTGTGGCCGGGTTTGCGGCCGGGTCTGTGGCCGGGCTTGCGGCACGGCCGGGTTGAATCGCGGTGCTTCACCGCCATCGGAGAAGGGAGCCCGCGCGGCGACCTGCTGCGGTCCGGGGCGGCGCGACCCGCCCTCCTGGGCGAGCACGGGCCGGCCACGCTCTCCCTGCGGAGCACGGATCACGTTGACGCCGAAGACGCTGTCGGGGTCGGCGGGGGTCGACGTCCGCAGGCTGCCGGCGAGCCGATTGTTGCTCATCCATCCGGTGATGCCTGTGCCCCAACCCGTCGGCAGGCTCTGCCTCAGGGGCGCGTAGTTCGGAGCAGCGGCCGGGGCGACTGCGGGCACGTCGGCCGGCAACGACACCGAGGCGGCGGCGGTCGGCGCGGGCACGCCGCGCGGGGCAGCCGGCGCGGTCATGGCCTGCGGGGCGGGCCGTGCTGCCGTCGGGGCCGGCGTGCTTGCCGCAGCAGCGGGCGCTGCCGCAGGCGGCGCGGATTCAACGGGCGCGGAGGCTGCGCGGTGCGGCGTCCAGCGGAGCTGATTCGCGCCGGCATCGGGCGCTGGCGAGGCCGTGTCTTGGGCCGCGGCGTCGAGCCAGCCCGTCATGGCGACGAGCACCGCAGCGATCAGGGTCAGCAAGCTGTTCCGCACGTTCATGGCCTCACTCCTCTGTGGAGAGTGCGGGGCGACCTTCGCCCGGCGCGGCTCTCCAATCGGTAGAAGTATCGGCATCGGTACGAACGGAACTTCCGCCAAAATCCACGCGACAGGCAGGGTTTTCCCAGCTTGCCTGTCTTACGCGAGGGCGGCGGCGAGGTCGTCGCGGAGATCCTCGAAGGCCTCGAGGCCGACGGCCAGGCGAATGAGGCCGTCGGCGATGCCCACGGCGCGGCGGGCTGCCGGCTCGTAGGAGCCGTGCGACATCACGGCCGGCAGTTCGATGAGCGACTCGACCGCCCCGAGGCTCACGGCAAGCTGGAACAGCCGGGTCGACTCCACGACACGGCGGGCCGTGGCCACGTCGCCATCGAGCTCGAAGCTCAGCAGGCTCCCGAAGCCGCCCGCCATCTGCCGCCGGGCGACCGCATGGCCGGGGTGGGACGCGAGGCCTGGGTAATGCACGGCCTTCACCCGCGGATGGGCGAGGAGCCATTCCGCAAGCCCGAGCGCCGTCGCCGACTGGGCCCGCACCCGCAGTTCGAGCGTCTTGAGCCCGCGCGAGCAGAGAAACGCCTCGAACGGGCCCATCACGCCGCCGGTGGCGTTTTGCAGCCAGTGGAGCCGCGTGCCGAGCTCTGCATCGCGTACCACGAGCGCCCCGCCGAGCAGATCGCTGTGGCCGCCGATCGACTTCGTGGCCGAGTGCATCACGATGTCGGCACCGTGGTCGAGCGGCCGTGAGAGCGCTGGCGTGGCGACGGTGGTGTCGCACGCCAGGAGCGCGCCTGCGGCATGGGCGATCTCGGCGCAGGCGGCGATGTCGGTGATCGAGAGCAGGGGATTGCCCGGCGATTCGATCCAGAGGAGTTTCGTGGTGCCGTGCGCCAGCGCCTGCCGCACGGCGTCGATGTCGGTCGTGTCGACGGCCGTGATCGTGATGCCGTGGCCGGTGAGGAGCTTGTTGAACAGCCGCCACGTGCCGCCGTAGATGTCGGTGCCGGTGACGATCCGGTCGCCGGGGGCGAGCAGCTGGGTCACGCAGTGCGTGGCCGCCATCCCCGACGCAAACGCCAGGGCCCGTGTGCCATTGTCGAGGGCGGCGAGCGTGGCCTCGAATCCGCCGCGGGTCGGGCTCGCAGTGCGGGCGTAGTCGTAGGCCGCCGTCATCGAGGCATCGGGCTGCACGAACGTGCTCGCCACGTGGATCGGCGGCACGATCGCGCCGGTGGCGGGGTCGCGTTCCTGGCCGACGTGGATCGCGCGGGTGCGAAACTGCATGGGATACTCAGCCGAGGGGCTAGCCGAGGGCTTGGGCGAGGTCGGCGATCAGGTCGGCCGGGTCCTCGATGCCGCAGGCGAGGCGGATCATGGAGTCGGGGATGCGAAACGCGGCCCGCTCGGCCGGCGAATAGTTCCAGTAGCTCATCACCATTGGCTGTTCGATCAGCGACTCGACGCCGCCGAGGCTCGGGCCGATCCGGGGAATCTTCACGGCATCGACCACGCGGGCCGTCTCGCGCCAGTCGGCGTCCTTCAAGAGAAACGTCACGAGCCCGCCGTAGCCCCGCATCGTGCGAGCGGCCACGGCATGAAAGGGATGGCTCTCGAGGCCGGGATAGAGCACCCGCTCCACGCGCGGATGCCGCTCGAGAAACCGGGCCACGGCGAGGCCGTTGGCGTTGTGGCGTTCCATCCGCAGGGCGAAGGTCTTCAGGCCGCGTTCGAGAAGGTAGGCGTTGTGGGGAGAATTCACGCCGCCCATGATCCCGCGCAGGTGCCGCACCGGCTCGAGTTTTGCTTCAGAGCCCACCACCACGCCGGCCAGCAGGTCGTTGTGGCCGCCGAGATACTTCGTGGCCGAGTGGAGCACGAAATCGACCCCGGCGTCGAGCGGCCGGAGGTTGTAGGGCGTGCAGAGCGTGGCGTCGATGAGCGTGAGCACGCCCTTGCGGCGGCCGATGTCGGCGAACCGTTCGATATCGACGACCGACAGGTGCGGGTTCGTTGGCGACTCGCTGACGATGAACTTCGTCCGCGGCGTGATCGCCGCTTCCATCGCGGCGTAGTCGCAGGTGGGCACCTCGCGAAAGCCGACGCCAAACCGTGTGAGGTGCTTGCGGCAAAACTCGCGGCTGCGGTGGTAGCACTCGTCGAAGAACACGATCTCTTCGCCGGCGTTGAGATGCGCCATGAGCAGGCCCACGAGCGCCCCCATGCCGCTGGCGAAGAGCACGGCCATCTCGCCCCCGTCGAGGGCGGCGAGCTTGCGCTCAACGACCCGCTCGCCGGGATTGCCGTAGCGGCCGTATTCCTCGCGCGGGTGCTCCTCCTCGATGAAGTCGACGATCGCCTGCGTGTCGGCGAAGGTGTAGGTGGAGGCCGCGAAGATCGGGTCGGTGATCGAATGGCCGGGCTTGTGCCGGCCCTCGCCGGCGTGGACGGCGGCGGTGGAGGGGCCGAGGCCGGCGGTGTCGAGCGGCGCCGTGGGATCGGTGTCGCGGGGAGACGGTGTCGGAGTGAGCATGCCGAGGGACCGCAAAAAAGGGCACGATGCAGAAGCGACGGGCGATGTGCGGAGTCTAGTCGAGGGTGCGAGCAGTCACAAGGAATGCCGTGCCGTGCATGCTGGCCGCGCTCGACGGCCGCGCGACGCGACCGCTACACTCCGCACGACCAGCACCGTCACGGCGCCGCGTCGCATCCGTCTCCGCTTGGAATTCCGTGTCATGCGCCCCGCTCAGCGTTCCCGCACGATTGCTGCTTCGCCCCCCCGCCCGCTCTGGCCGCCGCGGAGGGTGCTCGTGTCGCTGGCATCGCTCGCCACGGCGACGGTGCTCGTGCGGGCCGGGCTGCTCGAGTCGGTCGTGGGCAGCATCGTCGATCAGGCGGTGCGCAACATCATCACGCTGATCCTCGTGTTCGCGGCGCTCATGTCGCTTTTGCTCTGGTTCGTGCGCGAAAGCGGCCACGCCACCGCGCTCAAGCAGATGCTGCTCGGCGGACTGCTCGGGGCGGTCGTCGTGGCCGCGGGCATGCTCCGCATCGAACGCGTGTCGGGCGATCTCGTGCCGGAGTTCGTCTGGCGATGGGCCCCGTCGCGGGATCGCCTGCTCGCGGCCCGGCCTGCCGCTGCGCCCGCGGCCGACGCGGCCGCCTGGGAGCCGACGTCCGCGGACTTCCCCCAGTTCTTGGGCCCGGCTGGCGATCTCAGCCTCGCAGAGCCGACGCTCGATGCCGACTGGGCCACGCGGCCACCGCGCGAGCTCTGGCGGCGGCCGATCGGCGCCGGCTGGGGCGGGATCGTGACGTATGGCGAGCATGCCGTGACGCTCGAGCAGCGCGGCGACGAGGAGGTCGTGGGCTGCTACGCAGTCGCCACGGGTGAGCCGGAGTGGGCTGTGGGCGTGCCCACGCGGCATGAGACGGTGCTCGGCGGCGTGGGGCCGCGGTCCACGCCGACGGTCCGCGAGGGCGTGGTCTACACGACCGGAGCCACCGGCTGGCTGCATGCGATCGACGGGGCGAACGGGCGCATTGTCTGGAAGAAAAACATTGTGGCCGACCTCGGCATCGATCCCGCAGCGCATGTGGCCGCCGTGGCCTGGGGCCGCGCCGGATCGCCACTCGTGACGGACGATCTCGTGATCGTGCCCGGCGGCGGGCCGCGGAGCGCGAAGCCGGAGTTCATATCGCTCGCGGCGTACGACCGGGCCACGGGCGAGCGCCGGTGGACCGCCGGCGACGA
>Ga0214921_10012288_pt1 | contig 10258 bp, 8 predicted proteins | sample LL1505_MetaG_FD_177992 | JGI IMG/M metagenome (GOLD analysis project Ga0214921, IMG submission 177992) | Freshwater microbial communities from Lake Lanier, Atlanta, Georgia, United States - LL-1505 | ecosystem: Environmental > Aquatic > Freshwater > Lake | place: USA: Georgia | collected 2015-05-28
TGTGTGTTCTAAGCATTGTTGAATAGATCGCCCATGATAACATTGCAACTAACAACCAAAGATCGCCTTTATTTAGATCTAGATGAATTAGTTTAGTAAGATCTAGCCTTGTAATAATTATTGCAACTCCTGTTATAGACAGTATTAGACCTAAAATTTGACTAAAATTTATTTTTTCAGTCCTAAAAATAAAAGAAATAAAAACAATTAATATTGGTATTATTGAAATCATTAGCGCACCATTAAGAACTTGTGTAAAATTTAAAGAATAGTAAACAACAGAATTAAATACGCTAATGCTAGTGATAGACATTAATAATATAGGATAAAAAAAATTTTTTATAACTTTAAGATTCTTTAATATATCGGTGAATGTAAAAGGAATTAAAATAATCCATACTATTAACCATCTAAAAAAATTTAGAGTTAAAGGTGGAACTTCATAAAGCGTTGCAAATTTACCAACGATAAAATTTCCTGACCAAAAAAAAGCACAAAGCGTAAGCATTAAATATGCTTTAAATTTATTATTCATTTTATTTAAATTTTATTGGTAATTTTATAATAAGCGATGCCTATTAACTCGTGCAATATAATGCTCCAGTTACTTAGGCCTGAAGAGATATCAAAATTTATCCAAAACATTCTGCTAGTGCCTGTTTTGTAATCAACGCTGATAGGCTCTAAAATCAAACCCTGTTTTTTAAAAGTAAAAAAAGATCTTGGCATATGATTGGCTGAAGTAATTAATCCCCATGTTCCTTTGTAATTACTAATAATATCTTTTGAATATTTAATGTTTTCAAATGTATTTCTTGATTGATTTTCAAATATCAAATTATCAATTCTTACACCCTGATCTAAAAAAAATTTCTTCGCCATATCCGACTCGCTCCAACCTTGTGGCTTCAAGTCTCCTGAAAATCCAGAAAATAATATTAAAAGTCTTGGATTTTTTTTATAAATTTCTAAAGCTTTTGTTAGTCTTTCTACGGAATCATTTAAAAAAACTTCATTTCTTTCTTTTGATTCAAGTCCTGAATCAAAACATCCACCCAGCACAACTACACCTGTTAATTGCTGAACTGGATATTTAGAAGGCTGAATATAGTCTTCCATCTTGCTAAGTAAAAAATTACTTAGAGGAATGTATCCAAAAAATAAGAATAAAATTAAAAATAACTTAGAAAAGAAAGTAACTAATTTTTTTGATTCTATAAAAAAAATTATAAATAATTGAATTAATATAATCAAAGATAATATGTACAACGGGCTAGTAAAAAAATTTACAATTTTTGACAAATAAAATTCCATAAAAAATTTTATTAAATAAAATCTTCGTTATATAATTTAGAACTTAAAACAATTCCAAATCCTATCATATTAGTAAGCATCGCTGTTCCACCATAAGATAATATTGGTAATGGAACTCCAACAACAGGCAATAGTCCTGTTACCATTCCCATATTTATTGCAATATATAAGAAAAAATTAAATGCAAATGCATAACAAAATATTTTTGAAAAATTATTCTTACTCTGATCTCCAATTAAAGTTACTCGCTTAATTATTGAAAAAAATAACCATAATAATAACAAGGACCCAACCAATCCAAATTCTTCTGCAAAATGAGAAAATACAAAGTCAGTATGATTTTCAGGAACAAAATCTAAAGAGCTTTGAGACCCTCTTAAATATCCTTTGCCAAAAATTCCTCCTGACCCTATTCCAATTTTAGCTTGAATAACTTGATAATTTGCTCCTAGAGGATCTCTTTCTGTATTAAAAAAATTTACAACTCTTTGTTTTTGATAGGGTTTCATTGCAGCAAAAATAAAGGGAAGGCTTAAAATAATAATTATAAATCCAGATATAAATATTTTACGATTTAAGCCAACAATCCATAATGTACCTAGGGCCGCTCCTAGAATTAATACTGCAGTCCCAAGATCTGGTTGTCTTAAAACTAGTAAAAATGGAATTAAAATTAAAATTGCTGAAACCAGCAATGAAAATAGCTTATTTGTATTTTCAACTTTTACCAAGTTATAAAATTTTGCAAGCACTAATATAATGGCAAGTTTTGCAACTTCTGAAGGTTGGACGTGAAAAAATCCAAAATCTAGCCAGCGCTGAGCGCCTTTAGCTGTTACCCCAACAAATTTTAAAACTATTAAAAGAAATAATATTAAAAAATAAAAATGATATGCATATCGATACCAAAAATTAACATGAATAAAAGCAACTGTAATTAAAATTAAGAATGCAAATATAAATCTAACTAGATGTTTTAAATAAATAGTTCCATGTCCTTTGTCTATTGAATACAAACATAAAATACTTATCAATCCTAACGCTAAAACCATATTAATAAGGCTTCTGTCTAATTTCTGAAATTTTTCAATTAATAAAAAAATTTTTGATACTTTTGATGTCTCAGGCATTAGATATTCTTTTTTTAAATAAAAAATCAAACATACTGCTGGCGATTGGAGCCGCAATTCTTGATCCTGGTCCAGCATGCTCAGCTACTACTGCTATAGCATATTTAGGTTCTTCTACAGGACCAAATCCTGCAAAAAGAGAGTGGTCTCTATATTTGTATTCTCTAGCATTTGGATTTGCATTGTCTTCCCTGTCTTTAATAGTTAATTTTGTGACTTGGGAAGTTCCTGTTTTTCCAGCAAATTTCAATTTTCCATTTAGTCTTGAACCATAAGAAGTTCCTCCTGGCTCATTGGTTGCCGCCACCAAGGCTTCATTGATTATTTTTATATTTTCCACATCAAAATCCATACGACTTAATTTAGATTTTTCATCAAGGTAAAAAGTCGGATTTACTACATATCCACCATTAGCAAATTGAGCCATTGATTTGCAAATTTGCATTGGGGTAGCCAATATATAACCCTGTCCTATTCCTGTAATTAAAGTCTCTCCTAGCAACCATGGTTTTCCTAAAACATTTTTTTTCCACTTAGTGTCTGGTACTAAGCCTTTTCTCTCTTCATCAAAATCTTTTAGAATTGTCTGTCCAAAATGAAATTTTCTTATTGTTTCTGCTAATCTGTCAACTCCTAATAATCTTGCTACTTCATAAAAATAAATATCACATGATTTTTTTATCGCATCTTTTAAATTAATTTTTCCATGTCCTCCATCTTTCCAACAATAGAATTCTTGTCCATATAGCTCAATCTTTCCAGAGCAAAAATGAGTATAGTCTTGATCAACAATTTTATTCTCTAACGCCGCTAAGGCTATGATTGGTTTTATTACTGATCCTGGAGAATATTGACCAGATAAAAACTTATTAATTAATGGTTTTCGCTCATTTTTTAATAACTCATTAAATTCTGGCTGGGTTATCCCAAATGCAAATTTATTGGTGTCAAAGGACGGTGTTGAAACACAGGCCAAAACTTCTCCGGTTTTAATATCCATGGCAATTGCAGATCCAGCATATCGTCCAAATTTTTGATAAGTTAATTTTTGAAGCTCAAGATCAAGTGAGGTTTTTAAAGCATTTCCACTTACACCGTCTACAAATTCTACAGTTCTTACTGCTCTTCCTGCTGCATTCACTTCAAAACGAGTAAAGCCTGGGGTCCCAATAAGTTCTCTATTTAATATTTTTTCAATTCCAAGTTTTCCAATTTTAATTCCTGGTGTTCTAAAAAGATCATCTTTTTGGTTTTGCAAATCATTCTCATTAGGAACCCCAACATAACCTAATATATGAGCGAATTCATATGGATAGTTATAATGTCTCTCCATGGAAATAAATGGTTGAACACCATTTAAGATAAAAAGATTACTATTTATTTTTGAAAACTCAGCCCATGATAAATTTTTGTTAATAACATAAGGTTGAAATTTTCTAAGTTTTATAAAATCTGTCTTTGTCTTTTCAATTATTTCGCTGTCTAATCGCAAAAACTTATTTAATGTCACTAGAACAAAATCAAGATCAGTGACGTCTCCTTTTATTAAAGCAATTCTATAAAGTTGACGATTTTCTGCTATCTTATTGTTAAAACGATCTAATATTAATCCTCTCTCCGCTGCAATTTTCCATTCTTTAAAACGATTTCGATCAGATAGAATTGAATACTTGTTTTTTTGAAAAACTTGTAACCACAGAAGTCTAAGACCAATTAAACCGAAAAAAGTGTATTTAGCTGTAGTTAAGATTGCTTTTCTTCTATTAATTATACTTATTTTTGTTTGATAACCCTCTGTTGGTCTATGCTTAAAAAGCTTCATAAAAATATAGACAATATAACACCAAAAATGCTAAATCGTCTCACTTTTTTGGAGGAAAGCAAATATTAAAATAGAAGTCAAAAATGATAATCTAGAGCAAGCTTTAAGAGCTCTTAAAAAAAAATTGCAAAGAGAGGGTGTGTTTCGTTTGCTAAAAATTAAAAGTCATTTTGAAAAACCTTCTGAAAGAAAAAAGAGAGAAAAAGACGAAAACACTAGAAGAGTAAAAAAATTTAAAAAGCTAAAAGCTCGATATTAATCTAGAGCAATAAAATAGCCATTAAAACCAAAACGAAAATAATAATCAGAGAGACGTAAAGTGTCAATTTCTTAAAACTTGACCAAGTTGTTTTTTGCTCGCTGATATCCATTTATTAACCTTGTCGCGCTTTAAATTTTGGATTTTTCTTATTTATTACGTATAACTTTCCTCTTCTTCTAACTACTTTACAATTAATGTCTCTTTTTTTTAAAGATTTTAGCGAACTAACTACTTTCATAATATTCTATATTACCTATAATTTGTAATTAAAACAATCTTTCTTTCCATGCCAAAGGTGTTTTTTCATTATTAATTTCTAGTTCGTAATTATACTGAAACTTTTTAGGTCCTTTTAATTTTATATAATTAATTATTTTATCTAATGACTTATCAAGAGTAACATTTGTTCTATATTTTAAAATCTCTCTTGCCTTTTGCGAAGAACATGTGGCTTCCTTAACTTCATTTGGACGATCATCTAAATACCTTGGCTCTAAATTAAATTTTATTTTATTTGAAAGTAGTTTGTACAATTCATTTATAGTTATAAATTCTTCGTCAGGACCAATATTTACAGTTTGTGAAACTATATTAGAGTCGGTTAATAATTTATCCAAACAGTAAATACAATCATCAATATCTGAGAAAGTTCTTTTTTGATTTCCATCTCCATAAATAATTGGATTACGATTTTGCAACATTAAATTAATCATAATAGAAACAACATTTCTATAAGGATCGTCATATTTTTGCTTTGGTCCTATAATATTGTGAGGTACGGCAATATTGTATTCAATGCCGTGAGTTTTTGATAAAATTTTTAATATATTTTCTGCTGCTACTTTTGAAACTCCATATGGGTCTACAGGTCGCAATTCGTCATCTTCTTTAAAGGGAATTTTAATGTTTCCATATCTTGCCATGGACGAGCAATAAACAATTCTTTTAACTTTATTTAAAATCGCTGCAGTAAAAACAGATACTGAACCAGTAACATTATTGTTGCAAATAGACACAGGTGAAAAAGAAGACAGGCCTTCATGAGCATAAGCAGCTGCATGACAAACAATATCAACTCCTTTTATTATTCTTTTCATTTCCTCAAAATCTTCGCAATTAGCTTTGTAGAAAATAATATTTTTAAGATTTATATTATCTAAACTACCTCCTACTAAACTATCGCATCCTGAGACTCTGAATCCTTTATTGTAATAATAATCTGCTAAATTAGCGCCAAGAAATCCTGCTACGCCTGTAATGAAAATATGCATTTAATTCTTTATTAAGCCTGGCAACGACCTACTCTTCCGTGCCTTAAGACAAAGTACCATTGGCGCTAAAGGGCTTAACTGCCGAGTTCGGAATGGGATCGGGTGTTACTCCTTTGCAATAATCACCAGGCGGCATCGTTATATATAAATGACTTCAATTTGTAAACAGAGATAAAAATATTATAAATCTAATATTTATTAAAAACTAAAACTAAAGTAGTTATTTTTTATTTTTAACTATTATTATATCAGCAAACTATAGCTTTATTTAAAAAATTAAGAAAAGTAGATAAATTAGAATACAATGATATAAATAATTTTTTATCGCGGGGTGGAGCAGTCTGGTAGCTCGTCAGGCTCATAACCTGAAGGTCCTTGGTTCAAATCCAAGCCCCGCAACCAATTTTAATTTTTTTTCAAATCTTTTTTTTCTAAAAAAAAATAAATAAATAAGTAAAAAATTATTAAAAAAGAAAAATAAGTTTTACAAAAGTTTTTTTCTTTGTAGAAAAAAAAAGTTGGAAAAATTATAATTAAATAGGTTATATTAATAATTAGACTTGTTAAAAAATTAGCTTTTAAATTATTTTTTATATTTTTATTTAGAGATTTGTAAATAAGCATGTGCAAATGTTTCTTGTCAGGTTTAAAGGGTGATTTATTTTCTGTAAATACCTTTCTAAAAAAAGAAAATATTACCTCAAAAAATATATAAAAAAGTAAACAAGCAAAAAAAAATGGCGTAATTTCTTTATTAAGATTTGAAATTTGGATCGTAGTTATTGATAAAATAATACCAGTAATATAAGCCCCACTATCTCCTAAAAAAATTTTTGCTTTTGGAAAATTAAAAAAAAGTATTGAAATAAAAATTGAAATAAAAAATAATATTAAATTACTTATATATAAATTGTTATTATTATAATTATTAGTAAAATATAATACTCCTAAAATAATTATTGTATGTAAAATTAATAAACCATTAAAACCATCTATAAAATTACAGCCGTTAGTAATAAACAACAAGCAAAAACAAACAAAAATAATTGAAAAAAATTTATTTGATAAAATTATGTTATTCAAAAATGCAACTTGAGTATTTAATACTTTAATATCAAAATAATGAATAATTAAAAAACCAGCAATCAATAAATAAAATAATCTTATATATGGTTTTGTATGAATTTTAATATCCTCGAGAAATCCAATAATAAAAAAAATTATCGATAACATAATTATAGAAAGAAAATAGTTATTTTTATTTCCATAAAAAATTGAAAATAGTAATAAAAAAAATAAAATAGTTATACCACCTGAACGAATTGCTGGAAATTCATGAAATGCTTGAGGTTTGTTAAATTCGGTATCAGCAATATCTTTTAAAAAAAAAAATTTATATTTCTTTATTAGAAAATAATTAAAAAAAATACTTAAAAAAAAGATAAAAATAATACTATCTAATTCCATACTTAATTAGTGAATTAATTGAAATAAATAAAACTGAAAATAGATTTTCTATTATATTCATTTTATTAAAATGTTTATTAATATTCCAAACAGCTGACAAAACTTTTGTCCTTGAGCTTTGCAATGAACCTTTTCTAACAATATATTTGCTATATGCTCCTGGATATTTGTAGGCTTTATATCTTTTTAATAAATTACATTTAAATAAATAATCTTCACAAAATCTAATCTTAGTTGAAAAAAGGTTATTTATAATCTTCTTGCGAATTATCATGGTGCTTGTTGCGATTGAAGTATTTAAAACAAATCGGGAATAATTATAACTCATAGGAGCATAGACTATTTTAATCTTATTATTCTTAGATACCTTATAATCAGTATAAGTAAAAACATAGTTAAAATTTTTCATAAATCTAATCTGTTTTTCTAATTTTGTTTTCATCCATAAATCATCGGAATCAATAAAAGCCACAAATTCAGACTTTGAATATTTTAATCCTATATTCCTGCAGTAACCTTGCCCTTTATTTATTAAATTTTTGATAATTAATATTTTTTTTTTAATAATAAATTTTTTATAAAAAGCTTTTATTATAAATAATGTTTTATCTGAAGATGCATCATCAATAATAATAATTCTCCAATTATTATAACTTTGATTAATAATAGAATTTATCGTTTTAATTATAAATTCTTCCGAATTATATACTGGTAAAATAACGTCAACGATATTTTTTGCGGACATATAATTTTATAATTAATATATAAAATGTTACAAAATAACATATATTACTAATATTATAATTAACCAATAAAAGTACCTATAAATTTAAAAATAATCTAAAGTTAATTAATAATTTAAATGAATATTTTAGTTAAAAACTATAATAATTTTAAAATAAATAATTTTTTTATTGTAAGGCTATTTTTTTATTCTTTTCCGATTATATTATTTTTTCCTAGTGGATATGTTACTGCTCATGTATCATTATTGACCATTGCAAGTTCATTGCTTATCCTCAAAAATAATATTAAAATTAAATTAATTTTAGTTGATTATTTGATATTTGCATTATTTTTTTTATCTATTTTTAGTACATTAATAAATATCTCAACTTTAGGTAACATAATCTTTATTAAGTCTATACTAGATATACGCTTCCCTATTTTTTTTATAATAATTAGAATCATACTAATAAATAAAATAGTAAATTTAAATTTCTTATCTATCATTACATTAATATCATCTACATTATTAAGCCTGGATATTTTTTTACAGCACCTAATAGGTTATGACATATTTGGCTATAAAGCTTTTGATGGAAGATATAATGGTTTTTTTGAACATGAGGCGATAGCAGGTGGTTATATACAAAAAAGTTTTTTACTATCATTGCTTTCAATTTTTTTGTTAGATTTCAAAAAAATTACTAAGATTTTTCTTATTACCTTTTTAATAAATATACTTGGATTGGGAGTGTTATTATCTTTAGACAGAATGCCATTTATTATTTTTATTCTAATAGTCTTTATTTTGTTTGTTTTGATTAAAAATTATAGGGTCTTATTTTTTTCTAACATATTAATTTTAAGTTTATTGTTTGCATTTCTTGTATCAAGTTATGATGTTGTTAAAAAAAGATATGAGTATTTTAATAGAGACATCAATTTTTATAAAATTACAGATTCAAAAGCAATTCAAAATATCATCAAAAACCCTGCAGAAAAAAATTACACGTCAAAAATAGATAATAAATTTTTTTATGGCGATTACTTTAAATTGTACAATGCTGCATATCTAGTATTTTCAAAAAATTATTTGATTGGATCTGGCGTTAAATCTTTTATTTATGAATGTGTAAAAATACCCTCTGATACTAAAAACATAAGCTGCAATAATCATCCTCATAATATATATTTAGAAATTCTTGTTAACTTAGGAATAATAGGCATCTTTGTTTTTGTCATTTTTTTATTCTTTTTAATAAATATAATAATTAAAAACTTATTTAAAAATAATATTAGTAATAATCGTAAAATTGTTTTAATTTTATTCTTAACCATATTTATTTCTGAATTAATGCCTTTCAGATCTTATGGAAGCATATTCCAAACTATTAATGGTTCTATTTTCTGGTTTTTGTTAGGACTTATTAGTTATATAAATAATGTTTCGATTAATAAAATAAAAAATAAAATTACTTTTTAAATTTTTTTAGTCGATTATTTATATGAATTTAAATATTAAAAATTATTTAATACTTATTTTTCTGTTCTATATCATTTAATAATTTATGATCAAACTTAATTCTTAAAAAAAATTATAAAAAGATTTTATAAATAAAAATAAAAAGAAATTAAATTAGTTTAGAATATTACGTAATTGACGAATAAAAACTCTTTTTTTGGGCAACGAGTTTTTTATAATTTGCTTTTGTATAAAATGATAATTATTTATAATATAATCTATTTTATTTAAAAAATTGTTTAAATCTCTTTTGCAAACAAAAATACCTTTTGTATTCTTAATAATATGCTCAATATCATCAAAAATTAAAACAGGCCTTAATCTTGCAAGTGATTCGTAAACAACTTTGGGATGAGATTCTGTATATGATGGCAAAACCAAAACATGATTCATGTCATACTGATTAATTAAATCTTCTATATTGGAATAAAAATTAAAGTATTTAACATTCTTAATATCAAACTTTTTATTATATATATCTCCGACTATAGTAAGTTCAAATCGCTTATCTAATTTAGAAAATAAATCCAAAAAATTAAATATACCTTTTTCAATTCTTATTCTTCCTACATATAAAATCTTTATTTTTTTACTTTTGACTAAAAATTTTCTATTTTTAAACCAAAGTTCATCTAACTCTGAAGGCCTTACTAAAAAAAAAAATTTTTTTTGAACAAGCGATTCTTCGCATGAAATAATTTTAGCTTTTTTTAAAAAAAAAAAAAAAATGAAAAAATATAAAAA
>Ga0214921_10012289_pt1 | contig 10256 bp, 9 predicted proteins | sample LL1505_MetaG_FD_177992 | JGI IMG/M metagenome (GOLD analysis project Ga0214921, IMG submission 177992) | Freshwater microbial communities from Lake Lanier, Atlanta, Georgia, United States - LL-1505 | ecosystem: Environmental > Aquatic > Freshwater > Lake | place: USA: Georgia | collected 2015-05-28
AGATGATCTCTCCCGCGCAGTTGATGCAGGTGCCGTCTTTGCAGTATCACCTGGCTACATGCAAGAAATAGGAAAGCTAGCTCGCGAACTTAACGTCTTCTATCTGCCAGGCGTTGCCACCCCCACTGAAATTATGTGCGCTTACTCAGATGGCTTCGAGGTGCTCAAGTTCTTCCCAGCCGAGCAACTCGGTGGAATCTCTACCTTAAACGCACTCGCACCAGTCTTTCCTAAAGTGCGATTCATCCCAACCGGAGGAATTAACGGAAAGAACGTCAACGATTACTTAGCAAAGCCTTACATAGCTGCAGTCGGTGGAAGTTGGATGTTTGGTGGCGATCTAGATTTAAGTAATACAAACGCTGTTGAACAGGCAGTCCTGAAAGCGGTGGAACAAGTTTCACCAGTTAAACATCTGGAGGAATAGTGAAAATCCGCTCGAAGAATGAAGTTGAATTTGATGAGATCTCACTAGGTGAGGTGATGCTTCGCCTTGATCCAGGCGATTTGAGAATTCGAACAACTCGTAACTTCTATGTATGGGAAGGCGGCGGCGAGTACAACGTCGCACGCGGGCTAGCCAAATGTTTCGGCCTGAAGACTTCAGTCATTACTGGACTAGCAGAAAATGAAGTTGGGAAGCTCATAAATGATTTGATTTTGATGGGTGGCGTTGGCACTTCACATATTAAGTGGATGAAAGGCGACAGCATCGGTCGCTCTGTTCGCAATGGATTGAATTTCACCGAACGTGGTTTTGGTGTTCGCGGAGCACTCGGCGTCTCTGACCGAGGAAATACAGCTTCTTCTCAACTTAAAAGTAGTGATTTTGATTGGGATCAAATTTTCGGAGCGCAAGGCGCTAGATGGCTTCACACCGGCGGAATTTTCGCGGGCCTGTCAGCAACTACACCTGATGTGATGGAAGCCGCCATGCTCTCAGCACGTAAGCACGGCACGGTAATTTCTTATGATCTGAATTTCCGCCCCAGCCTTTGGGATGGTCTTGGCGGTAAAGAGACGGCTCAAAAAGTTAATAAGAAGCTCGCATCCCTTGTCGATGTCATGATCGGTAACGAAGAAGACTTCACCGAATCACTTGGCTTTGAAGTTAAAGGGCTAGATAGCAACTATTCCAATCTTTCGACAGCGCCCTTCAAGGAGATGGTGGAGCAGGTTGCAGCCGCATATCCAAACCTTCAAATAATCGCGACAACTCTTCGAAAGGTGAACTCTGCCTCTGATAATGATTGGGGAGCAATAGCTTGGTCGCGAACAGATGGCTTCTTTGAAGTTCCATCATTTACAAATCTCGAAATCTTCGATCGCGTAGGCGGCGGAGATAGTTTTGCCTCTGGCCTAATCTACGGTCTTCTTGAAGGCCACGATCTACAGAAGAGTTTGCAATTAGGTCAAGCACATGGCGCACTTGCCATGACAACACCTGGCGATACATCAATGGCGTCAAAGAGTGAGGTAGAAAAACTTGCCGCAGGTGGTTCAGCTCGAGTCGTTCGCTAGTTAATCTATAAAAATGAAGATTGTTGTTATGGGTGTAACCGGCTGCGGTAAAACCACCGTTGGAATTGCTCTTGCAGCAGCGTTAGGTATCGAATTCATCGATAGTGATGATCTACATTCAGAATCAAATAAGAAGAAAATGAGTTCTGGCACACCCTTGACTGATGCTGATCGAGAGCCATGGCTACAAGAAGTGAGTAAAACTTTGCAAAATCATGAAAGTATCGTTGTAGCCTGTTCGGCGCTGAAGAAAAGTTATAGATCCACGATCATTGCAGGTGCGCCAACAACAAAATTTATTCACCTAAGTGGTTCTAAAGAGCTCATTTTCGCCCGATTAAGTGAACGTTCTCATCACTTTATGCCTATTGAGTTACTCGACTCGCAATTTCGGACCCTTGAACCTTTAGATCGCATAGAGATTGGCAAAGTTTTTGACATCTCTAAGCCTGTCGATCAAATCGTGGACGAAGCAGGTTCTTGGATCGCATTTTAACTAATCAGTGACGTAGATTGTGTTATCCGCTTCGCGCACACTCAAACGTTCGAGTGGATGTGCGGCAGGGCCACGCAACACCGCTCCATCCTGGGCATCAAAGAGAGCATTGTGACACGGACACTGTAGGCCTGCTGCGGCTAATGCAACTTTGCAACCATTGTGTGTACACGTGGGGTTCATCGCTATTAGCACTCCTGAATAGCGAGCAAGGACGTATGTAGTTTCGTTACCAAAACGATTTCTTGCTGTGAAAAATTTTGTTGAATTTTCTGGAACCTCTGAGGATTTAGCCAGAGGAATTTCGATTGACTTCACAACTACAGGTTCAGGTCTGGCTGTCGGTGAACTAGAGGGTGTTGGACTAGGTGATGTGGTTAGAGGGGGAGATGCCGTCGGGGATTGCGATGCGCTAGGAGTAGGTGCAGGAATTACCTTCCCCGAATTCCACGTAAGAATGGTCTTCCCTTTACTTTTTCCCTTGATGCACGTGTAGAGCTTTCCCTTGTACGTGGTGGTTTGGCCTAGAAAACGGCATTTCACCGTCGGCATATCAGCTGCCAGGGCAGGAAATGCTGCTGATACAAGGGCTGAAACGAAACCAAGACTGAGGATTCGTCTCGAGATTTCACGCATGACTAAATAATACAAGTTAAGAGTGAACAACAGGTTAACTCACCCGAAAGTGAATAGACGAAACTTATTTCTAAATTCACATCGTGTTCCCCGACTATTTATCCAGGGACAGAATGATTACGCCCAAGGTCGTTCAAGAAGACTTGCGATCAAACCCAGGAGACTAGGAAAACTATGAAATCTCGTTACAAGATTGTGGCAGGTGTTGCGATTCTGGCAACTGTCGCAGGATCAGCAGTAGCAAATTCAGTGCTAACAAAACCAGAATACATAATTGCCTCAACAAGTGCTGCAACCATCAAGCCTCTTGCATACGCTGGAGATACATTCGCTGGACTTACCATCGAAGGTATTCCAGATGGAATGGGCTCATATCGCAATGAAGATGGAACAATCACACTTCTCTCAGTTCACGAAGTTCCTTCATACGGTGCAATCGGAACACTTGCTAAGGCTGCAGATGCAGGTAAGCCAATCCAAGGAGTTTCAATTACTAAGCTGATTTTGAACAAAGCTGGCGATCGCGTTACTAGCGCCTCAGACTTTATCAAGTCATGGAGCTTCTACAATTACAACACCAAGACTTACCAGGCGTCACCAACTGGAGCTGCTCCAGCAGGACAGACACTAGGCATGGATACCTTCATCAGCCGCTTTTGCTCAGCAACTCTTGTTCAAGCAGGCGGACTCGCATTCAAAGATGGCGCAACCACATATGGATACGAAGGCGCTGTATTCCTTTCAGGTGAAGAAGACGGCGACAGCGGATATGGTCGTGCTTTCGCATTCGATATGGATGGAAACGGAATCAACCTTCCACGCATGGGATTAGCATCATGGGAGAACTTGATGCCAAACCTCAAGCCAGGAAAGAACACAGTTGTCATGGGCAATGAAGATGGCTCAGCGACAGATTCTCAGCTCTTCATGTACGTCGGAACAAAAACAACCGAAGGTACTTTCGCTGACAAGGCCGGTCTAACTAACGGTGATGTTCACGTCATGAGCATTCCAAATATCGCAAATGACAATGCTTTCCGTGCTACATATGGCAAGAACAAGGCTGTCGATGTGACTTTCTCAAAGACAATATGGGATGCAGATATGAAGACGCAGCAAGTTGATCACGCGGCCAAGGGCACAGAAATGTCACGCGTTGAAGATGGCGAATGGGATCCAACAAATCCAAACGTCTTCTACTTCCTTACAACTGAGTCCAACAAAGATCCAGGTGCGACTAAGCCAAACCCAGCAACCCCAACTGTTTCACGTGATGGTGGCGCACTATGGAGACTCACATTTGTTGATGGCCAAAAGCCTGAACTTGGCGCAAAGCTCGAGATGCTCCTAGACGGAACAGAAGAGCCTTACCTCAGCAAGCCAGACAACTTAGCTGTGACTTCTGATGGAATCGTCATGATTCAAGAAGATCCAGGTAACAACGCCCATGTTGCACGCCTCATGGCTTTCCGTCCTTCAGATGGAAAGCTCGCAACAATTGCACAGTTCAATAACGACTACTTCAAATCTGGTGCATCTAAGTTCATGACAATTGACGAAGAATCATCAGGAATCATTGATGTCACTTCAATGATTGCCAAGCCTGGCGATACAACTAAGTACTTCTACTTCAACGCACAGGTACACACGACTGGCGCATATACAGCGCGTCCAGACCTCACTACAAAGACTGCAAGTGGAATTCTGAAGTTCAACCAGAAGACACTTGAAGGCGGCGCTTTCTACAGACTAGCAATCTCTGATTGGAAGACTGTATTCGGCTCATAAGTCAAACAATTAAATAAGGAAGTCCCTGCTCAGTAGAGATACAGAGCAGGGACTTTCTATTGTCAATCTACTAATTCGGAGATTAACTAAGACTACTTAACGGTGAAAGTAATTTCTTTTGCAGGCGTAGTAATCAATTTTGGCTTGAGAACAGTTAGCCGTGCGATAAACGAGTACTTTCCCTTTGTAAAAGCTGGCGCCGTCACCTTATCGCCATATTCATTTACATAAGTTTTCGCTTTTCCACAAAAGACCATCTCTTTTTCGCCAACCCAAGCATCCTTACCCTGAGCCCCTTTCCCATTACCAGGTTCGACATAAATTGACTGGGCCTCATTATTATCCTTTGAATACAAACCAAACATTACATATGCGTTTGGATAAAAAATAGTCTTATCAATCGTATATTTGATGTAAACCTCTTTACAGCCAGTTGGATCCAAGGTGAGCGAATCAACAACCGTATATGTTACTGCTGTCTTTTTGTTGTAAGTAATCTTCTGGGTCACAGATGCAGCGCTAGCCGCGGAACTATTGAAGAGTACAAAAACAAGAATTATTGGGATGAGTTTGGTTTTCATTGCGAAAGGCTAAAATCTTTGTAAGTCACTGTCAACGTGAAGATGCCAATAAAGTGCAATCGAAGATGAATAATCGGTGAACAGAGTAACTTTCATTCATCAGAGAAGATCACTATATTTAAGGTGTGAGGCGGACGCTTTGTGTATTAATGGGATTAGCTTTCCTCGTCGTGGGTGCTTTGCCCCTACATGCACATTCAGATGGTGCATTTACGATTCATGAAGTTTCAGAAAAAGTAGCACCAAAGGCGTCCCTTGAACTTCAGAAAGACCCAACAGGTGGATTCAATGTCCACGTAGTCACATCTAATTTTGTGTGGCGGCCAGAGCAGGCTTCAAAGAAACATGTTTCTGGTGAAGGTCACGCACACGTGTACTTAGACGGCAGAAAAATCATGCGAATTTATAGCGAGTGGTTTCATCTCAACACATATCAATTTTCGACCAGGGCAGGTGAGCAGCTACTGAGTATTGAATTTGTCGGGAATGATCATGCTCCATACACAATTCAAGGAAATCCGATTGGATCAGAGCAGATCATCAATGTTCCTCGTGATGAAATTCAACCGGATGCGACAGATAGAGTTGGTGCTACAACTCTCGGCATCGTCTTTGTAGCGATTCTTTTGATTGTCGCACTCTTTTGGCGCCGATTTCTAGCTAAGCAATAAAAAGAGAAGGGTTCTGCCTCTGGTTTAGGAGGCGGACTTTGCCAATTCACCAAGCGGTGGGCGACAAATGATTACATTTGCGCCGCTAATTGAATACCTTCCGGCCGCGTGAGGAATCACGATTGCATCGCCTTGGGTGATTGCCATTGCCGCTGCGTCGGCAAAAGTGATCTCACCTGTTCCGTTAAGTACGAGTGCGATAGCAAAACCAACTTCAAAGTCTCCAGATTGTGGCGCAAGGTGTGCTCTGAAGTAACCGTCGGCCTTGATTGGCAGAACTGTACGGAGCGCTCCACCAGAAAATACATTGCGCATCACAAGTGAATCAAATTCGGCGTCACTTAACGGATCTAACATCAGCGCATCTGTCACAGTTTCAAAGCCAAGACCTAAGTGGCCATCTTTATTGCCATCTACTGCAAAGCCCTCCCACTCGAGGAGCGCTGATAGATCAGTAGGTTCTTGCAACTCGAGAACGAAAATCCCAGAATCGATCGCGTGGGCAACTCCTGCAGGAACAAGAATGGCATCTCCTACTGCAACCTCAGAGCGACGAAGTGAAGCTAAGAGTGCTTGCGAATCTTGATCGCGCACTAACTTAAGTAGATCTTCTTTATTCTGCTTCTCTTTAAATCCAAGTCCTACACCAGTACCCGTTGGTGCTTCCAAAATAATCCAAGCTTCCGTCTTACCGTGATCAAGACCCAGATGTTGCTTAGCAAATGCTTTATTGGGGTGGAAGTGAACGGGGAGACGTTGATCTGGATCAAGTAACTTAACGAGAACTTCAATGCTTAAACCAAAGTGTGAGAAATGCTCTTCGCCTAACCAAGCGATGGGATCAGACGCGATTGCATCTTTAAGAAATGTGCCATCAGGAAGTTTTGATAGTCCTTGTTCGGCCTCACCAAAACGCGTCGTAACAGAGCCGATCCATTCCTCTGGACGCATTGGTCCACCAGGTCCGTGGCGAAGTGCACCGATTCGATCTCCACCACGATAGAAGTGATCAAATTGATTAGACGGTAACTTCGCAGGTACTACCTTGTTCTCGGACATAGAGTTAAGAATATCGCTCCATCCAATAGACTGCGGCTATGGCTCATTACAAGGTAGCAATCGTTGGGGCAGGACCTGCCGGCTACTTTGCAGCCCAAGCGTTGCAGAATCTGCAGAACGACGAGCTGACATTTTCGATCGATCTGATCGAACGCCTACCAACGCCGTGGGGTTTAGTGCGAAGTGGTGTTGCACCTGATCATCCCAAGATTAAGACGGTAGCCAAGGTATTTGAGAAGGTAGCAACTGCTGGAAATGTGCGTCTCTTTGCCCATGTTGAACTCGGTAAAGATGTCTCGATGGAAGATCTCAAAGCTCGCTATGACGCAGTTGTGATTGCAACGGGAACATCGCTAGGTAAGAATTTAGGTATTCCTGGCGAAGATCTACCGGGGTCGATGTCGGCAGCCACATTTGTGCCTTGGTATAACGCACATCCTGATTTTAAAGATGAGAGCGTTGACTTAAGTACATCAACTGCTGTCGTCATTGGTGCAGGAAATGTGGCGATGGATGTGGCGCGTATGTTGGCGCTAGAGCCAAGTGAACTTGATCCAACAGATACAGCAGATCATGCTATCGCCGCCTTTAAGTCCAGTTCTGTGCGCACCGTTGTCATCAGCGCTCGCCGTGGGGCCGAGCATGCAGCTTTTACATCTCCTGAATTACGTGAGCTTCCAAAACTTGAGCACACCAATGTCATCATCGAAAAGCGCGACATTGATGAAGCGTTGGCACGTGTTGGAGAAGATATCGAAAAAGATGTCAAGAGCAACCTTGATGCGATGGCACTGATTGCAGATCAAGTTCCGGCAGGACACGAACGCACGATGAAGTTTCAATTCCTTGCCACGCCAAAAGAGATTCGTGGTGAAGGAAAAGTTCAGGAAGTTGTCTTTACTAAGACCGGAACTGACGAAGAGTTTTCGATTAAATGCGGCCTTGTCATTACAGCAATTGGATATGAGGCGGATCCGCTTGCAGGAATTCCATACGAGCATGGAAAAGTAGTAAACATTGATGGTCGCGTGGAAGATAATGTTTATGTCGTTGGTTGGGCCAAGCGCGGACCATCAGGTGTAATCGGAACAAATAAATCAGATTCAACAGATGTAATGAAGTTATTGGTTGAGGATTTAAATACACCCAAGGCAACTGCTGATATCACTGAGTTAATTGGTGATGCTGTTGTAGTAACGCAGTCGCACTGGGAGGCTATAAATGCTGCGGAAATCGCGGCTGGTGAAATTAAAGGAAAACCACGCCTAAAGAGCGTGGATAAAGGCGAGCTTTTAAAGCTAGCAGGCTTCTAGTTCATCAAAAGTTCATAGATTGTCAACCCGTTGGTTAGTCTCAATCAACCATCGACGCCTGTCCGTCTCCGTATTCTCCTCCAATGAATAAAACGTACCTCTCAGCAAAATCATTTAAGCGTATTGCTATTTCGATTCTGGCCGCAGGATTGATGCTGCCAGCAACGGTTCCTTCAGCGAATTCCGTTACATATTCGGCACCAAATGCCCCGCTCAGCGTCACTTCATACATCGGATCTAAGGGTGTAGTTGTTCGCTGGACTCCCGCAACAGATGTCTTTCCAGCAGTCACCGGATACGTTGTATCCGCAGGTGCAGGCTCTTGCCCAATTTTCGTTCCAGCTAAGGCCAGCAGTGTTGTGACAATGCCGGTTGTTATCGGTCAGCCAGCTGGAACACCTGTCGTCCAAGCAGTAAATGCGTACGGATTTTCAAAGCCAACAGCGAGCACACAAAGCTACACAGCGGCGCAGCTCGCAACAGTTGGACTATCTAGCAACAAGGCAGTACAAGTTCTTCAGCTAAGTGATCTCCACGGTGCGATCGAAGTAGGTACTTCATTTGGTGCCGCACTTCTTGCCAGCAACTGGGCCGCAGATCGTGCAGCAAATGTTGCAACAGTGGCACTTTCATCTGGAGACAACATTGGTGCAGCGCCACCGATTTCAACAGAGTTCGAAGAGCTTCCAACAATTGAGTCACTCAACCTTGCAAAGCTCGACGTTTCCGTATTCGGTAACCATGAGCATGACCGCAACCTCGATCACCTCAACAAGGTCATCGGAAAATCTGATTTTCAGTGGGTAGTTTCAAACTACAATCCTGATTCACTTGCCGTGCTTAAATCAGGTACTAAGGCAGCCAAGAATTACACGATCATTGATCGCGGTGGAGTAAAGATTGGCATTGTTGGCGCCAACACTCCTGAGACTATTGAGCAAGTTTTCCCTGGAAACCTTGATTACAAGGATGCATCAGGAGCCAAGAAGACTATCGATATCAGCCCAAGCATCGCTGGCGTCAATGCCGCTATTGCAGAGGCAAAAGCAGCAGGAGCTGAAATTGTTATCGCACTACTCCACCAAGGTTGGTTGGAAAATGCCGATGGCACAGCAAAGGGACCGCTCAACGTCCTTGGTTCACAACTTAAGGGAGCTGTTGCAGTCTTCGGTGGCCACAGCCACCAGACATATGCATCAGTGATTCCTGGCTCAGTGCGCAAAGAACCAGTTGTTTTGGGTCAAACCCGTAACTCAGGTGTTGAATACACACGAACACAGATCTGTATTCGTAACGGCAAGGTAGTTGGTCAATCGGTTCAGCACGTTCTTAAGTCTGCATCGACAACAATCAACACTGGTGTTCTCAGTACTGTGACAACACAGGACGTTGCCGCTGCTGCGATGGTTAAGACCTACAAGGATCAATTGACAGCAAAGCTTGATGTCAAGATCGGTAAAGTCTCTGCGGTATTCCCACGCGGAGGCACACCTGCAGTAGAGCGTTCTGGTGAAACACCAATGGGTAATTACATCGCTGATTTGATGCGTGCAAAGTATAAGACTGACTTTGCAATTCAAAACGGTGGCGGAATTAGATCTGCCTTCCCAGCGCCTACCTATATCCCAGCTGATACAACTCTTGTTCGCACAGGAACTGGTCCGCTAGATGTAACGCTAGGTGATGCATTCACTGTCTTCCCATTTGGTAACCAGGTGGCAACAACTGTTATCACCGGCGAAAACTTATGGAAGGCACTTGAAAACGGTGTCGGTGGTGCTTATCCAGGTGATGGACGTTTCCCACAGATCTCCGGATTCAAGTACAGCTTCGATGCATCTAAGGCAATCGGAAGTCGAATCGTCTCTGTTACAAAGCTTGATGGAACAGCGATCGCGAAAGACAGCAAGGAATACTCATTGACCACACTTGATTTCTTGATCTATGGTGGCGATGGATATCTCAACGTCTTCTCTCCTTCACAAGCTAAGGTCAAGGGAGCTCTTCTAGATATCTTCGTAGATGCTCTCAAGGCTGATCAAGCTGCTGGAAAGGTCACACAACTTCCAGTAGCAGATGGTCGAATCACTAAAGTCGGCTAAATAGTTAAGGTAGTTAAGTAATAGAAGGGGCGCTTGCGAGAAATCGCAGGTGCCTCTTCTTTCTTTACGCACGCATTTGGGTGGGTTTA
>Ga0214921_10012290_pt1 | contig 10255 bp, 6 predicted proteins | sample LL1505_MetaG_FD_177992 | JGI IMG/M metagenome (GOLD analysis project Ga0214921, IMG submission 177992) | Freshwater microbial communities from Lake Lanier, Atlanta, Georgia, United States - LL-1505 | ecosystem: Environmental > Aquatic > Freshwater > Lake | place: USA: Georgia | collected 2015-05-28
AACGCCAATCCAAAGATAATGGTCCAGCTTAATGGCTTCCAGAATGCTACGTTATCACCACCAAAGAAAATATGTGGATTGAGTTCACTGAATAACGTCACAAAGTTGATATTGAATCCAACTGCAATTGGAATGAAACCAAGTATCGCAGCAAGTGCAGTTAACATCACCGGAATAATTCTTGTTCTACCTGCTTGAATCACCGCTTCTCTTGTTTTATAGCCACGGCTTCTTAGTTCATCTGCGAACTCAATGACAAGGATACCGTTTTTAACAACGATACCTGCTAGTCCAACAATACCAAGACCAGTCATGATACCAGATACTTTCATACCCGTTAATGCAAATCCTAATAAAACACCAATGATACTAAATAAAATCTCTGTTAAGATAATTACAGACTTAGAGACAGAGTTAAACTGTAACACTAAAGTGAATAAGATTAACATCAAAGCAATAATTAAAGCCTTGCCAAGGAATGCAACCGTTTCTAATTGTTGTTCATTCTCACCAGTTTGTTTAACTGTTACACCTTCAGAAATCCCCTTATAGTTATTAATGTATTCAGAAAGCACAGCATTCACGGCAGTTGGGTTATACCCCTCGTTTGTCAATACATTTGAACGCAATTGAATTTGTCTTTTTTGATTTTTTCTTTTTACGCTTCCTAAAGTACTGGTAGGTTCTACTTTAACCAAAGAACTGATTGGGATATTTTTTACCATTCCTCCAGCTGCCATATCACGGAAAGACAAACGCATATTTAATAAGTCTACTAAATTTTTACGTTGCATCTCTTCGTTACGCAATTGAATCTTATACTCGTCTTTACCGTCTTTGATTTTAGAAATTTCTTTACCAAATAAAGCTGTACGAATTTGCATTCCCACTTGTGCCGAAGATACACCTGCACTTAATGCACGATCTCTGTCTATTGTTAATGTTAATTCTGGATTTTGTAAATCTACATCCATCTTTAATTCCTCGATACCAGGAATCTGTGCAGCATCTAAATAGTTTTTTAATCCAACAGAAGTTTTGATTAATTTATCAAAATCTTCGCCCTGAATTTCTATGTTCACTGGAGGTTCTGTTGGCGGACCATTAGACTCCTGAGTCACTGTAATTTCCGCACCAGGTATGCCTTTCATCTCTTTACGTACTGCTTCTAAATATGGTAAAGTAGATACACCATCGCGTTTTTCAAATTCTACAAAATTCACTTGAATACGACCCAATTCAGATCTGGTACTTCTATCTCCAGTCATTGGATCACCCGCCCCTACTGCGATATTGGAAATAATAGATTCTACCAACGGATTCTTTTTACCATTATCGGTACCTAAAACTTTGGTCACTTTTGCTTCTAATATTTTAGTAATAGAATCTGTGTGCTTCACTTCAGAACCTACAGGCAATTTCAAGTAGACATAAATTTGGTTAGGGTCTGCTTGTGGGAAAAATTCAATCCCTGTTCTTCCTGTACCTACACTAATACCAAATAATATAAAGGATAAAATTAATAATCCAAAAGTGGCAAATAATAATTTTACCGGTCTCCATCCTGTTAAAGATCTTCTTAAAATACGCTCATATAAATCCATCATGTTTGGCAAAGTGGTTTCTTGGAAGTGCTTGATGGCAGCTGCAATAAAATATTTATTCGCTACCACTAAGACCATAAAGAAGATGACTAAGTTACCCAAGAAGGTAGCACCCATGATATCTAATACAATGCCAAAACCAATTGGAATCCAGAAATTCTTTTTCCTAAAGATGGCAGATTTTGGTTCATTGCTATCATGCTCCTCGTGGTTCATAAAGTCCACTGCAAAAACAGGGTTCATGATAAAGGCTACCACTAAGGATGCTGTCAATGTAAAAATTAACATTGCAGGTAAGTAAACCATGAATTTACCAATGATACCAGGCCAGAACAACAATGGGAAAAATGGTGCTAAAGTAGTGATTGTTCCCGCTAATACAGGCACAAATACTTCACCTGCAGCCATCTTAGCCGAAGTGGTCGCGGTTAATTTACCCTTGCCTTGCACAAAAATACGGTGGGTATTTTCAATCACCACAATGGCGTCATCCACAATAATACCTAAACCAAATAAGAGGGCAAATAGCACCATAAAGTTCAAGGTAATATTAGTACCAATTAATAAGTTGCCTGCTGGTAAAAACACAAAGGCAACAAACATACTCAATGGAACAGATAAGGCTACAAAGAAGGCATTGGTCACGCCCATAAAGAACATCAGTACAATCAATACTAAGATAAAGCCAATCACAATTGAGTTTACTAATTCTGTGAAAGAAGATCTTGTTTTAATACTTTGGTCACCAGTAATCACTGTTTTTAGGTCTTTTGGTAAACTCGTTAACTTGGCTTCATCCACAATTTTTTTAACGGCATCAGAAGTTTCTATTAAGTTTTCACCACTACGCTTAATGATATTTAAAGTCAATACATTTTTTCCATCCAAACGTGCATAGCTTTCATTTTTCTTAACTGTGTCTTTAATACTTGCTACATCTTTTAAATAAATAGGCGCGCCACTTGTATTTCGAACAATAATATTACCAATGTCATTGGCATTTTTTAACTGCCCTTTTAATTGAACGTTTCTTTGCATGCTTCCCACTTCAAGCAATCCACCTGATAAGTCAAGGTTCTCTCTTTGAATGGCATAAGTGATATCGTCGAAAGTAATGCCTGAGCTTTGCATTCTAAAATTATCTACATTAATTTGAAATTCACGTTCAGGTGCACCAACTAAGTCCACACGGTTCACTTGCGTGATATTTTCTAATTTATCTTTTAAGTCGTCTGCGTATTTCTTTAATTGTACCGAACTGTAATTACCGCTAATGTTCACATACATAATCGGCTGCTCACTAAAGTTTACTTCAATCACACGAGGTTGTTGCGTTAAATCATTCGGTAAGTCATTCTTTGCTTTGTCCACCGCATCTTTTACTTTTTGTAATGCAATATCAGGCTTCACGCTGGTATTGAATTCTACGGTGATGGCAGAAAAATCTTGTTGAGACACTGAGGTGAATTTACTGATCTTTACACCTGTGATGGCTTTGATTTGTTTTTCTAAGGGACGTGTTACTAAGTTTTCAATGTCCTTTGGTGAGTTACCTACATAGATCGTTTGCACGTACATGGTCGGAATCACAATCTCAGGAAACTGTTCTTTAGGAAGGGTCAAAAATTGATAGATACCACCAAGACTAATAAACAACATCAATAAATAGATGGATGTTTTGTTGGTGATACTCCAAGAAGTTGGTTTAAATTCTTTAAACTTTTCTTTTATTTTATTAAGTGTCGACATATGGATCGGTTGTGCTTTTATGAATTATTTAATGCTAGTAGTGATCAATTGACCATCATAGATAGATTGATATCCTTCTGTAATCAAAATTTCACCAGCAGCTAGGCCGCCTAAAACTTCTACATTGTTACCATAAAATTCACCCGCAGTAATCATTTTTTTACGTGCAACCATTTTACCAGCTTCCATCACAGCCACATAAACGAATTTACCCTTCTCGTCGTTTTGTAATAAGTTTACTGGGATACTAATTGCGTTTTTCTTTTCGTAGTCTTTGATTTTAACTTCTGCTAATAAGTTTGGTCTAAAGTTGTTATCCACTGGCAATTTAGACTCTATATAAAAACTTCTGCTCAATGGATCAATCACGTTGCCTAATACATTCACTTTATTGTTGATTGTTTTTTGAATATCTGGGAAGGTTAAAGTTAATTCAGAACCTACTTTTACTTTACCCGCATAGTTCTCTGGAACTTGAGCAGTTAATTTAAGTTTAGTGGTATTCACTATTTTGATTTGACCAGGACCCATGAACAATTCACCTACTTTCACATTCACTTCCTCTGCCACACCATCTACATCACTATAGATACTTGTAAAAGCCAATTGATCCTTTACCATACCAAGTTGTTCATTTGCTGCTCTTAATTGGCTAGCCAATGCATCTGCATTTGTTTTAGCAGTCATTAACTGAATTTCACTACCAATATTTTGCTCCCAAAGGTTCTTTTGTTTTTCGTATACAGATTTTGCTAAAGCAGCTTGAGATTTTAAAGTCTCAATATTTTGAGTAGCTGCTGCAGCACTTTGCTTAATTAAAGTATTGTCTAATTGTAAAATCAACTGGCCTTTTTTTACCCTATCACCTCTTTTAATAAATACTGCTCTCACTTGACCACCACCTGCACGAGGAGTGATATAAGAAACACTCTCAGACTCTACTTTACCTTGTAGTTCTATGTAGTGTGTAAATGTTTCTGATTGGATGGTATCTGTCGCAACCAAGATGGCTTTAGCAGCAGATGCGCCACCTGCTTTTTCTACTTCTTTTTCTAATGCCACAATTTTTGCATTCAATTCAAGGGCTTGCTTTTTTAAGCCAGCTAAAGATTTTTGTTTTGCTTCTACTGTATTGTCACTTCCGCCACATGCAGTTAAGAGCAACAGTAAGCTAAGGGATAAATAAGTTGTAAATGATTTCATTGTATCTAAATTTTATATTGATTTGTATTTGTTTAATTATAGTTTACCGCTTGCTTTTAATAAATCTACTTTAGCGATTAAGGCAGCATAAAGGGCATTCATGAAATTGTTTTGTGCAGCAACTAAATCTGCCTGAGCAGCAGAGATCTCGGTATTAGAACCAGTACCCGCTTCGAATTTCTTTTTAGTTTGGCTGTACACGTTTTCTGCTAATTGCATGTTCTTTTTTTGAAAGTTTACAGTCGCTACAGAAGACATATAGTTTAATTTGGCTTGACTCAACTCATTGTCAATATTGTTTTTCAAAGCAGCCATCTGGTTGTCTACCTGCTGTAATTCAAGTTTCGCCTTATTGATTTTAGCTACTCTTGCACCTCCGTTGAATAAAGGAAGGTTGATGTTTAATCCAATTAAAGAAGTTTTAAACCAATTGCCATTGCTGTCAAAAAAGTCAAACTTCGTTCTTTGCGCATTCTTTGTATAGGAACCATTCATTGTAATGGTTGGTAAAAAACTCAATTGGTAGCGCTTGATATTGAATTCACTTAATTTTTTGACTGTGGTTAAATACTGAAAATCTTTACGAATGCCATATTCAAAATTGTCTTCGTACAATACATCGGTACTTAAGTTAGACTCGTTAATGATATCTGTTAATACCAAGCTGTCTTTTACAGGCATACCCATTAACATCTTTAAACCCATAAAGCCAATCGTCACACTATTGTTGGCTTTTAATTTCTCTGTTTGTAAATTGTTTAATTGCACATTTACTTTATCCACATCTAATTTTTCAGCAAAACCGTTTTTATACATAATTGCAGCATCATTGGCTAATTTTTGTAAACGTTCAATGTTGGCGTCTAAAATATTGAGTTGTGTTTTACTTGCAGATAACTGGTAGTATATTTTATAAATATTTGCTTTGATATTTTCTTCGGTTAGAGCGGCATTTTTTCTTTTCCATTCTAAGGAAGTTGCTCTTGCTTGTAAGGCAATGAATACTTGACCATCAAATAATATTTGATTAAAATTAGCACCATAGTTGGCATTGAATTTTGTACCAAACTGCACAGGGATAAAGGTTCCAGGAGCGCCACCAAATATTTGTCCAGGCAACAATGAAGTAGGGATAGTTAGAAAGTCTGTACCCCCAACGCTGCTTCCAATATTAGGCAATGCTGCTGAGGCAATTTCTTTATTGGTTTGAATCTGAATGTCAATATCCAGTAAGCTATTTTTTACTTGAACATTATTTTTTTGCGCATAACTAACAGTTTCTGCTAGTGAAAAGGCATGTACCGTTTTTTGTTCCTGCGCAAAAGTAGCAGTGGCAAAAAATACCGTTACAAGTAAGAGATTTTTTTTCATGTGTATATTTAAATTGCTTGTTTACTTAATTTTTTATATTGATCCATTAGTTCATGACCTTTGATGGTCATAAGGCCATACACAAAATGTTCCATCAATTGTGTATGCACTTCTAGGGAGTTAAATTTATCTAAAGGAAATAATCGAAGATTAAAAGGAATAAAAACAGTTTCTAATCGAAATTTTGAAAGGATATCAATATCTAGATCGTTTCTATAACATCCTTCCTCAATACCCTTGGTTAAATTTTGTTTGATCAAGGAGAATAAAAATTCATCCTTATGATTTTTAATGATTTCAAATGCAGAAGGAAAATGTTTCTCTAGTTCCATCATGGAATTGGGATTCATAGTTTGTGTCATTACTTTCATGTTCTCCATTACTAAAAACATTTCGTGAATGGCATTTTCGGCATTGGTCCCACATGCTTCACAAGAAATTTCGTGGTTTTTTAATTCCAGGTTCACCACTGCTTTCACTAAATCGTCCTTATCCTTATAGTACTGATAAATGGTCTTCTTGCTCATACCCAACTGTTGGGCCAATTCGTCCATGGTCACCTGTCTTAGACCAGATTGGAGCATTAAATCCCTGGCTTTCAATAAAATTCTTTCTTCCATAGTTTCAGTTGAAGGCGCAAAACTACGAAAACTTTATACGTTTACAAAGTTTCCAAGATGAATTATGTATTAATTCTTGATAAATAGCCAAAATGAGTGAAATTTGTATCTAAATCACTAAAAAATGGCCATTTTTGGGCAAAATTTTAAAAGAAAACAGCTTTTAAGCCACTTAGCAAGATTCTTTTTTCAAGGCATTATTGCATTGGCCCCCATTGGGGTGACCCTTTGGATTATAGTGACTTTATTCAATTGGGTCGACAATTTCTTGCCTAATTTATTGAACGCCTTATTTCCAATTCGATTTGCTGCAGTCAATGGGCAAATTCCAAAAGTTACGGGATTAGGATTTTTAGTCGCTCTATTATTAGTATTGATTGTAGGTTGGTTATCGTCCTTGTTTTTTGTAGAAAGGATGGTCTCCATATTTGATAAGTTATTGGAACGCACACCAGGTGTTAAAATTATATACTCTTCGGTGAAAGATTTTTTAGAAGCTTTTGCAGGTAACAATAAAAAATTTGATAAACCAATTTTGGTGTCGATAGATGGAAATGACATATGGAGAATTGGATTCATTACGCAAGAAAATTGTGAACACTTAGGTTTAAAGGATCATGTGACGGTATATGTGCCACATTCTTATGCTATTTCTGGTATTTCATTTATGGTACCATTGGCCAATACAAAAAAATTACCAAAGCATATGAACGCTGCAGAAGCTATGAAGTATGCCATATCAGGTGGTGTTACATCCACTATTGATGAAGAAGTGAAGGAAGAGAAAGAAGAGAAAGATGCAGTGCATCTTTCGATGGGAAGCAAAGACGCTTCGATGGAAAGCAAAGATTAATTTAAAAAAAGTACATGCAATTACACAATTTTAATTCAGGCCCTTCTATCTTACCTAAAGAAGTATTGGATCAAGCAGCCGCAGCCATTCATAATTTTAATGGAACAGGATTATCCATTTTAGAAATTGGACATCGAACTACGCATTTTGTAGAAGTAGTAGAAGAAGCAAAACAAATTGTAAAAAGATTGATGGATGTAGGCGACGATTATGAAGTGTTATTTTTACAAGGCGGTGCGACGATGCAGTTTATGCAAGTGCCCATGAATTTATTAGATGAAAACGGATTAGCAGCAATATGTGACAATGGCATTTGGGGACATAAAGCCGTCAAAGAAGCACAAATTTTTGGCCCAGTGAAAGTGGTATCCGATACAACAGCAGATAAGCATACGCATATTAATAAGGACCTTCAATTACCCGAAAACACCAGCTATTTGCACATTACAACAAACAATACAGTGGAGGGAACCCAATGGCATAGCTATCCAAAGGTGCATGTGCCATTAGTAGGTGATATGAGTTCGGATATTTTTTCTAGACCAACACCCTTTCATCAGTTTGATTTAATTTATGCAGGTGCACAAAAAAATATGGGTGCTGCGGGCGTGACCATGGTGGTGGTAAAAAAATCCATACTAGGAAAAACCAATAGGAACATTCCAGCTATTTTAGATTATCAAAAACATATTGAAGCAGGCTCTTTATTAAACACGCCACCGGTTTTTTCAATTTATGTAAGCTTGCTCACATTAAGATGGATCGAAAAAGAAGGTGGACTTGTAGAAATGGAAAAAAGAAATACCGCAAAAGCAAAATTATTATACGAAACCATCGACGCATCTGAACATTTTTATTGTCCTATTGCAAAAGAGGACAGAAGTTTTATGAATGCTGTATTCTTTTTAAATGATCAAACAAAAGAAGCTGCTTTTTTAAATTTGTGTAAGGAAAAGGGGATGATTGGTGTAAAAGGTTATAGAACAGTGGGTGGCATTAGAGTAAGTATGTACAATGCCATGCCTATGTCAAGTGTTGTTGCATTTTGCGATTTAATGAAATCTTTTAATTAAATATTCGTTCAATTATTTTTTTAAATTTTTTAACGAACCAATGGCCATCAAGTCGATTATATTCGACAAAATGAACGATATTTGCCCCCATGGCAAAAATTAGTCCTTTCGAAGCATTGCGTCCTCAGCCACAATTAGCGAAGCAAGTTGCAAGTAAACCTTACGATGTTTTAAATAGCGCAGAAGCAAAAGCAGAAGCGGTTGGCAACGCATTTTCTTTTTTACATATCACTAAGAGTGAAATTGATTTGCCAGAAACCGTAGACATCCACAGTCAACAAGTGTATGATATTGCATTGGATAATTTAAACGCATTCATGCAAAGAGATGTGTTGTTTAAAGAGTCCAAACCTTGTTATTATATTTATCAATTGATCATGGAAGGTCGCGCACAAACTGGATTGGTATGTGTGAGTAGTGTAGATGATTATGAAAATGGTATCATTAAAAAGCATGAGTTTACACGCCCCGAAAAAGAACAAGATAGAATCAATCATATTAAAACAACAGGTGCTCAAACGGGCAATGTTTTTTTAGCGTATCGCAATCAGGCTGCCATTGATACGTTGATAGAAAAATGGAAGACGACTAAAAATGCAGTCTATGACTTTACGACCGAAGACGGCATCCAGCATACCGTTTGGGCAGTGAGTGATACCGATACCATTGCACAGATTACGCATTTATTTGAGACAGAAGTACCATGCACCTATATCGCAGACGGGCATCATAGGGCAGCATCAGCTGCAAAAGTGCGAACAGCCATTGGAAAGCAAAATACAAGTGCAGACTATTTCTTAACGACTTTGTTTCCATCTAACCAATTAGTTATTATGGATTACAATAGAGTGGTGAAAGATTTGAATGGACATGATGCAGCTGCGTTTTTAACTGCATTGGCCCAAGATTTTGATGTTCAAACAGTGGACGCTGCATTTAAACCAGAATCGTTACATCGTTTTGGATTGTATATGCAACACCAATGGTATGCATTGACTGCAAAACCAGGCACCTACAATGATGCCGATCCAATTGGTGTTTTAGATGTTACCATTTTATCCAACAATATTTTAGATAAATTATTAGGTATCAAAGACCAACGCGTAGATAAAAGAATAGATTTTGTAGGCGGAATTCGTGGTATGGAAGCACTAGTAGCAAGAGTAGACAGCGGCGAAATGGCTGTAGCAATTAGTTTGTATCCAGTGACGATTGACCAGTTATTTAATATCGCAGACGCGGGTGAAGTGATGCCACCAAAAAGCACTTGGTTTGAGCCCAAATTAAGGGATGGTTTATTGACCCATTTGATTTACGATTCAAACAATTAATTCCTTTCTAAAACCAGTCAAAAGACTGGTTTTTTTTGTATTTTGTTGGACAAATCACTTGACATATGGACTCTAAAAGACTCTTTGATTGTATCGAACATCAGTTAACAAATTTTCCTAACGATGCGATGTTTGCTGCAAAAGAAAATGGCGGTTGGAAAAAATATTCTACTACCGAAGTTGCTTCGACCGTGAATACTTTAAGTGCAGGATTACTTAGTCTTGGTTTATCTGGAAATGATTTTACGCCAGAGGGATCGGATAAAATTGCCATCATTAGTAGCAATCGACCAGAATGGTTGATGGCCGATATGGCCACGCAACAAATTGGCGTCATCTGGGTGCCAGTGTATCCTACTACCAATCCATTAGAATTGACTTTTATCTTGAATGACGCATCTGTACAATACATGTTTGCGAGCAATCAAGAATTATACAATAAAGTGATGTC
>Ga0214921_10012292_pt1 | contig 10254 bp, 3 predicted proteins | sample LL1505_MetaG_FD_177992 | JGI IMG/M metagenome (GOLD analysis project Ga0214921, IMG submission 177992) | Freshwater microbial communities from Lake Lanier, Atlanta, Georgia, United States - LL-1505 | ecosystem: Environmental > Aquatic > Freshwater > Lake | place: USA: Georgia | collected 2015-05-28
AGGCCCGCCGGGTCGAGAGCAGCTTGGCCGGTCCAGCTCCTGTGGCCCCCTCGATCCCCCCGCCTCCCTCGCTCGGCAAAATGCCGACGACGCCTTTGCCGAACTCGAGCGTTCGTTCGACTAACTCTCGGAGCGTTGATTCGTGTTCGGGCAGGACCAGGCAGTCGCCGACTGGAAGTTCAATCGTATGCTCGACGTACCGGTCCAGACGGGGCCAGGGCTGCACCGGTAACAAGTCGCCATCGACCCGGAGATGTCTAAAGCCCTTACCGCGCGCCCATTTGGCCAACTCGCCATACAGACCCTTACGGGCGATGACCAGCGGTGCCAGCAGGGTGATCGACTGCCCACGGTGCGCCCGCATGAGGCCGGCAATGAGTGTCTCAAAGTCCTGCGGCGCGATCGCCACGGCGCAGCTTGGACAAAACTGCGTCCCGAGTTTGACGTAGAGCAGGCGCAAAAAATGATGGATTTCGGTGAGCGTCGAGACCGTACTCTTGCGGCCCCCTCGACTCGTTCGCTGCTCAATAGCGACCGCGGGCGGGACTCCGAAAACGTGATCGACGTCGGGTCGGGCCGAGGGCTGGACGAATTGGCGCGCGTACGCGTTCAGGCTCTCCAGGTAGCGGCGTTGGCCTTCGCCGAACACAATATCGAAGGCCAGGGTGCTTTTACCCGAGCCCGACGGGCCCGTGATCACCGTGAAGGCCCCGCGCTGGATATCGACGTCGATATTTTTGAGGTTGTGCTCTCGCGCTCGGTGGACCACGATGGCGCTGCGAGCGCGTTCGCGCAGGCGGGTCTGTAACGGCTGGCCAAGATCGTGATCGGCCGGTGGTTCTGAGACCTGAGGCGGTAGCTTAGCCGACGCTTCCGGGACTGTTGCGGGCATCGTGCCCTGAGCAAGAGCAACCATCTGACGGGCATAGTCCCGCAGGGCTGCCCCGGTGTGGGAGCCCTGATGGGAAGCGACGGTTTCAGGCGTGCCAGCGACCACCAGTTGCCCGCCACCCTCGCCACCCTCGGGGCCGAGGTCAATGACCCAATCGGCCGATCCGATGACGTCCAGGTTGTGTTCGATGATTGCCACCGAATGCCCTGCTTCCACGAGTTCGCGAAAGGCTCTGAGCAGTCGAGCCACATCATCGAAATGCAGGCCAGTCGTCGGCTCGTCAAAGAGATACAAAGTGCCAGTCGCCGCTTTGACGGCTTTCGGTATTGGTGTCGTCGTTGTGGGCGTCTTCTTGGTTGGGTTCTTTGGCTTCCGTGCGTTGCCGGTCTTTTTGGGTTCGCCCAGATAGCCCGCGAGTTTGAGACGTTGTGCTTCGCCCCCGGACAGCGTAGGCACCGGTTGCCCCAAGGCAAGGTAGTCAAGCCCAACGGCCGACAATGGTCGCAGCCTCGCAAGGATTTCGCGGTCGTTTGCGAACGCCACCAAGGCCTCGGCCACGGTGAGTTCCAGGACATCGGCGACGGAACGGGCAATCCCATCCGCGCAATTGATCTTGATTTCGAGCACTTCGGCCCGATAGCGTCGACCGTCGCAGTCCTGGCAGCGAAGATACACGTCGGATAGAAACTGCATCTCGACGTGTTCGAACCCATTCCCGCCGCAGGCGGGGCAGCGACCATCGCCCGCGTTCGTGCTGAACGTTGAGATTCCATAACCACGCTCGGCCGCGAGCGGATGGCGAGCAAACCGTGCACGAATTGGATCGAATGCACCGACATGACTTGCGGGATGCGAGCGGGTGGTGCGCCCGATCGGTGATTGGTCGACGAAGACGACGTCGCTCAGCCAGTCGTCGCCGAGCAACCGATCGTGCTCGCCTGGCGCCTCGGACGTCTTGCCGAGCGCCTTGAGTAGGGCTGGTAGAAGCACGTCTTGCATCAGCGTGGATTTTCCCGAACCCGAAACACCAGTGAAGACCACCAGGCGTTGGAGCGGAATCTCGACGTCGAGCTGAAGCAGGTTGTTGGCACGCGCGCCCTCGAGGATGAGCTTCGGCGTCGAGGCAACGACTGGTCTGCGCTGGCTTGTTTCGATTGTGATTTTGCGACGCCCACCGAGCCAGTCACCGGTGACCGTTTCGGCCTGTGCTAATCCAGCGGGCGTCCCCTCGTACAACACTCGCCCCCCGGCTTTGCCGGGCCCAGGTCCAATGTCAATCACATGGTCGGCTGCGAACAGAATCTGCGGATCATGCTCGACCACGACCAGAGAATTCCCGGCGTCGCGCAGTCGCCGCATCACGCCGATGATGCGTTGCAGGTCACGCGGATGCAGTCCAATCGAGGGTTCATCGAGCACGAATAGGGCGCTCGTGAGCGAGGTCCCCAGCGCGGACGTGAGGTTGATGCGTTGCACCTCGCCCCCGGAGAGGGTTCGACTTTGGCGGTCCAGGGTCAGGTATCCCAGTCCAACCGCTTGCAAATAACCCAGTCGGGTGCGGATTTCTGCCAGCAGCAGGACCGTGGCCTCATCCAGTGGCGGCGGCAAGGTTAATTGGTCAAAGAACTCTGCCAACCGGTCAACCGGTAACAACATCAGTTCATGGATTGAGCGGTGACCCACGCGCCACCAGGTCGCCTGAGGTTTTAGCCGTGCGCCGTGACAGGCGGTACAGGGCGTGTAAGCCCGGTAGCGCGACAACAGCACCCGGATATGCATCTTGTAGGCCCTGGTTTCGAGCCAGTCGAAGTAACGATTGGCGCCGTACCAATCGCGTTTCCAGTTACCTGAAAAATCGGTCGCACCGTCGATGACCCATCGACGAGCGCTTTCGGGAAGATCGGCCCAGGCGATATCCGTCGCCACCCCAGCGCCCTTGGCCAGTCGCATCAGGTCGGCCTGGCAATCGGCGAATGAGGGGGTTTGCCAGGGCTTGATTGCACCCTGGGCCAAGCTCAAGCGACCGTCCGGGATGACCAGGCCCCAATCAACGCCGATGACCCGGCCAAACCCGCGGCAGGTTTCGCAGGCACCGATGGCTGAATTAAAGGAAAACAGGCTCGCCGTGGGCGGCTCATAGCGGATGGCGCAGTCCGCGCATTCGAGCGCCGTTGAAAAACGCATCGGTGGTTCGTCACTCTCTTCGAACCAAACCACTGCCTTCCCATGGCCAAGTCGGAACGTAATTTCAAGCGCCTCGCCGACCCGCGACCGGTCCGCACCCTGGAGTCGGAATCGATCTTGAATCACCCACCACAAGGGGCTGCCATCCGCCGCTTGGTCCTCGCGGTGGATCTTGGTATAGCCCTGGGCTTCGAGTGCACCCCGAACTTCGTCTGCGCTGAAATTCTCCGGGACCGGGACCGGGAAAGACACGACGGCGCGATGGACGGCTTTCGGGTCCCCGGTGGCGGGTACTTCGCCACGCGCCAGCAATTGCTCGGCAGCGCGTTGGGGGGTGTCCTGGCGGACCACCGCCGCGCATTGCCGGCAATGCAAGGTGGCGGCGCGGGCGAACAACAGTTTCAGGTGATCATTAATCTCCGTCATCGTGCCCACGGTCGAGCGCGAGGTGCGTACGGGATTGGTCTGGTCGATCGCAATGGCCGGCGGGACGCCCTCGATGCGGTCGACCTGGGGCTTGTCCATGCGGTCCAGAAACTGGCGTGCATAGGCCGAGAAGGTTTCGACGTAGCGGCGCTGCCCCTCGGCGTAGAGCGTGTCGAAGACGAGCGACGATTTACCCGAACCCGACACCCCGGTGACCACAACCAACTGGTTGGTTGGCAGGTCGATATCGATGTTCTGGAGGTTGTTCTGCCGCGCCCCGCGAATACGGATCAACCCAGAATGAGCCGCCCCAGCAGTTCCAACAGAATCAGCCACCCATCATGCCTCGCATTCCGCGCATGAGATTTTTCAGGCCCCCTTTCTGAACCTTTTTCATCATGGTGGCCATCTGATCGTATTGCGTCAGCAAACGATTAACCTCCTGCACCTGAACCCCAGCGCCAGCGGCAATCCGGCGTTTTCGACTGGCCTTGAGCAACTCAGGCTTAGCCCGTTCTTGCGGGGTCATGGACTGGATGATCCCAGTCATGCGGCGCATCTCGCGTTCGGCCTTGTTCATATCGGTGCCGGCGGCGGCTTGCTGAAATTGGGATGGCAGCTTGTCGACGAGCGAGGACAGTCCGCCCATCTTGCCCATCTGCTGCAACTGTGAAAGAAAGTCCGAAAGATCAAAACGATTACCGCTTTTGAGCTTGGCCGCGAGTTTTTCAGCGGCCGCCTGATCGATCCCTTTTTGTGCCTCTTCGACGAGCGCTACGATATCGCCCATACCGAGCACGCGTTGCGCCATCCGGTCCGGATGGAATGCATCGAGCCCGTCAAGTTTTTCGCCAATCCCGACAAATTTGATCGGCTGACCAGTGACATGACGGACCGACAGCGCCGCACCGCCGCGCGAATCGCCGTCGAGCTTGGTCAGTACGATCCCGGTGAGTGGCAAGGCCTCGCCGAACGCCCGGGCGGTATTCACCGCGTCCTGGCCCTGCATCGCGTCGACCACAAAGAGGGTTTCGATCGGTTTGAGCACGTCGTACAACGCGCGGATCTCGGCCATCATTTCGGCATCGATCCCCAACCGACCGGCCGTATCGACCAGCAACACATCATGGTAGTGCGTGCGTGCCCATTGGACTGCGGCGCTCGCAATGTCCACGGGTTTTTGGTCCGGGGTTGAGGGGAACCAGTCGGCATCGACCTGCGCCGTGACGGTCTTTAATTGCTCAATTGCGGCGGGCCGGTAGACGTCGCAGGACACCGTGAGGACCTTGCGCTTCTGGGCCCGCAGGCGTTTGGCCAGCTTGCCCACGGTGGTGGTTTTACCCGCACCCTGCAGACCAGCCATCAGGATGATCGCAGGGGGTGTCGTCGCAAGGTTCAGCTCAGCGGTCTGGCCACCCATGAGCGTTGTCAGTTCGCGATGCACGACGCCGACCAGCGCTTGCCCGGGGGTCAGGCTTTGCAGGACTTCCTGGCCGAGCGCCTTTTCTTTAACCCGGCTGATAAATTCGCGAACCACTGGCAATGCCACATCCGCCTCGAGCAACGCGATACGAATTTCGCGCAGCATGGCGTCGGTATTGGCTTCGGTCAGTCGCGCTTCGCCCTTGATGGTCTTGACGACGCGGGCCAGCCGTTGGGACAGAGTGTCGAACATGAGCGGTAGACTAGTGAAATGTCGATCTTACTGTACGGATTGCCCACCCTTCTTTATGCGCTCGCCTGGCGGCTGGCGTGGCCTCGTGCCCTCGTCACAACACCCGGTGATCAAAGCACCGTCCCCGTATCGTCGCAAACGGGTGGTTCGGTGTTACCTCAGCGCTGGATCGTACTGGTAGCCCTCCTGATTCAGGGGGTTTCGCTGGTGCTCCCGGTTGCGGATGGCGATCCTCATTTTGGGTTTGCCCATGTGCTTTCTGCGGCGATCTGGCTCGCACTGGGCATTTTGTGGCTCGAAAGTCTGGCGGTACCGATGGGCGCATTGTGGTTGCTGGTATTGCCGCTCGCGGTGGCGGTGGCTTGGTTACCTGGGGTGTTTCCGGGGTCCCCGATCAGCCTCCCGGACGCCCCCCTGTTTGTGCCCCATCTCTTGTTGGGGGTTTGCGCCTATTCCTTCATGACCCTGGCGGCGCTCCAGTCGATCTTGATGGCGATGGCAGAGCGAGCACTGCAGGCGCCAGCTCGGTTCGGTTTTCTGGCCGGGGGCCAGACGTTGGGAACTTCGGCGGGAAATTCGGCAGGTACTTCGTCGGGCCCTTCGGCTGGCAGTTCTTCGACTACGGCGGGCGCGTGGGGCGCATGGCTTGACGGCTTGCCTCCGCTGCTTACTCTGGAACGGCTGCTGTTCCGCCTGATCACGGCGGGTTTTGTATTTTTGAGTCTGACCGTCTTGACCGGGATTGTGTTCTCCGAATCGGCCTTCGGGCGCCCCTTTCGGCTCGATCACAAGACGGTCTTTACGCTCCTTGCCTGGTCCCTGTTTGCCACGCTCTTGATCGGTCGCCGTCTCCATGGCTGGCGTGGGCGGACGGCGTTGCGATTCACCTTGGGGGGTTTCACCTTGTTGATGTTTGCTTATGCCGGTAGCCGCTTCGTTTTTGAGGTCATCCTGAATCGCGGCCCGACTTGAACCGTCGCTGAAACGACTCCATCACCTTAATCACCGGAAACCCGGACGTTGACCAAGTTTTTGATGTGGATCGTGCTGGGGCTTTTAGGCTTGCTGGCCTGGAAGAAGCTGTCAGGTCGCTCAAAAACCTTGCCCCGCGACGACGGCAAACATGCGGCTCAGTCCGGCCCGGCCAAGTCCAGCGCGCCCAGTTCCGAGCATGGTGAATCGATGCAGCGCTGTGCGCATTGCGGCGTACATTTCCCTGCCTCTGAAGCAGTCATGGCGGATGGGGGTGTCTATTGCAGCCAATCCCATCGGGATCGCCGCCATGATTCCAACGCCGGGGCCCACCATGAGCGCGACGACTGACGAGTTTTTCGTGGACGCCGAGGGTTGGTTGCCCGAGGTGCGACAGCTCCGATCTCCACATGTGGACGCACGTCCGATCGGGACGTCCATCGATGTGTTGGTCATTCACCACATCAGTTTGCCTCCCGGCGAGTTCGTGGGCGATGGGGTCGAGCGCTTATTCATGGGTACTCTCGACGCCAGCGCGCATTCGTCTTTTGAACCGTTGGCCGGCGTGCGCGTCTCGGCGCATTTTTTGATTCGCCGCGACGGTTCGATCACGCAGTTCGCTGCCTGTGGGGCGCGGGCCTGGCACGCCGGTGAATCTCGATTCTTAGATCGACAGCGTTGCAACGACTTCTCGATCGGTATTGAGCTGGAGGGTACTGGGGATATCCCTTATGACGCCGATCAATACCGCGCACTTGTGCGCTTGATTCACAGCCTTCAGCGCGTCTATCCCTTAGTCTGGATCGTTGGGCATAGCGATATTTCGCCAGGCCGCAAAACCGATCCAGGGGCCTCATTTGACTGGAATCGTCTCCATACAGACCTCGGTTCAGGGCGTTTGGTACGGCCGTTTTAGGGCGTTGCTTGAGCCTCTGTCAGGCGTTGTTCTGCCCACAACTGGCGGTTCGAATGGCTTGCAGATTTCAGCGACCAGGCGCTAGACTTGGGGCATGAACCCGCTCAGGAGCACTACAGATAGTGTTTGAGGGACTTTTGACTGATCGCTGTTATCGCGTGGAAACTCGGTCTAAGTGCGGGAATTTATTCACATTTCGGGTTGAGAGTTTTCCATGATGCATAGCGTGAGCGAGTCATCACAAATTGAGCGATCGGGCACCGCCGGACGCCCAGGTTTAACGTCCGAAACGTCGCTCGGCGGCCTTTCCGGCGCAGGAGATGCGGTACGGATCACCGATTTCGGTGTGATCCGTCGCAACGGGGCCGTGGTCCCGTTCGAGCCGTCCAAAATTGCCATCGCGATGACCAAAGCCTTTTTGGCGGTCTCGGGCGGACAAGGTGCGGCCAGCGCCCGGATCCGCGAGTTGGTCGAGCAACTGACCCACGGTGTCGTGGGTTCGCTGATTCGAAACAAGCCCGCCGGCGGTACTTTTCACATTGAAGATGTTCAGGATCAGGTCGAACTGGCTCTGATGCGCTCCGGAGAACATGAAGTTGCTCGTGCGTATGTGCTCTATCGGGAGAAGCGCTCGCAGGAGCGGGCCGCCCGGTCGGCCGCTGCCCCAGAGGTCACCCAACCGCTACTGCATGTGTTGGATGGTGGTCATCGGCGGCCGCTCAATCAGGCCGACCTGCGGGATCTGATCGCCGCGGCCTGTGTGGGTTTCGATGGCGTGGCCGACCCCGAGGCGATTTTCACTGAAACCGTCAAGAATATTTACGACGGGGTGCCCATCGAAGAGGTCTACAAATCGGTCGTGCTGGCTGCGCGTTCGCGGATCGAACTCGACCCCGCCTATTCTCAGGTGAGCGCCCGTCTCTTGTTGCATTCGGTGCGGCGCGAAGTGCTTGGCGAAGAGGTGGCCCAGGGGGCGATGGTGACTCGCTATGCCGAGTACTTCCCCGGTTTTGTCCGGCGCGGAATTGACGCAGGGTTGTTGAACGAAGAACTCGGCCGCTACGATTTGCAGAGACTCGGGGCCGCGCTGCATGCTGAGCGAGATTTGCAGTTCACCTATCTGGGCTTGCAGACGCTGTACGACCGTTATTTTTTGCATATTCAAGACGAGCGGATCGAGTTACCGCAGGCGTTTTTCATGCGGGTTGCGATGGGGTTGGCGTTGGGCGAAGTTGACCGCGAGGCCCGAGCGATCGAGTTTTACGAACTGCTCTCCTCGTTTGATTTCATGTCCAGCACGCCCACCCTGTTCAATGCAGGGACTCAGCGCTCACAGCTATCGAGCTGTTACCTGACGACCGTGGCTGACGATCTCGACGGCATTTATGAAGCGATCAAGGAAAACGCTTTACTGTCGAAGTTCGCCGGTGGGTTGGGCAACGACTGGACCGCTGTCCGGGCGCTCGGCAGCCATATCAAGGGGACGAACGGCAAGAGCCAGGGCGTCGTTCCGTTTTTGAAAGTTGTGAATGACACCGCGGTCGCGGTCAATCAAGGGGGCAAGCGCAAGGGCGCGGTATGCGCCTATCTCGAGACCTGGCACCTCGACATCGAAGAATTTCTGGAGCTGCGCAAGAACACGGGCGATGATCGCCGCCGCACCCACGACATGAACACGGCCAACTGGATTCCGGATCTGTTCATGAAACGGGTGATGGAAAATCAGGAGTGGACGCTTTTCTCGCCGAGCGACTGTCCGGATCTGCACGACAAATTTGGGACGGCGTTCGAGGCCGCTTATGTTGCCCATGAGGCTCGGGTAGAGCGTGGAGAACTCAAGCTGTTCCGTAAATTGCCTGCAGTACAGCTGTGGCGCCGCATGCTCAGCATGTTGTTCGAAACCGGGCACCCTTGGGTGACGTTCAAAGATCCGTGCAACTTGCGTTCACCACAGCAGCACGTGGGTGTGGTGCACTCCAGCAACCTGTGTACCGAAATCACCCTCAATACCAGTGCGACTGAAATTGCGGTTTGTAATCTCGGCTCGGTGAACCTGCTGGCGCACCTGCATGAAGTGGGTCACGAGGCCGATGGCCGTCCTCGCTACGCGCTGGATCACGACAAGCTGAGTCGGACGATTCGGATCGCGATGCGGATGCTCGACAATGTGATCGACATCAACTACTACGCGGTTGCCAAGGCCCGTCAATCCAATCTGAAGCATCGCCCGGTTGGTTTGGGCATCATGGGCTTCCAGGACTGTCTGCATCAACTCCGGATCCCCTACGCCAGTGCCGATGCGGTTGAGTTTTCCGATCGCTCAATGGAAGCGGTTTGCTATCACGCCTACTGGGCCAGCACCGAGCTTGCCGAGGAGCGTGGTCGTTACGCGAGCTACCGGGGCTCACTCTGGGACCGCGGGATTCTGCCGCAAGATTCCCTCGATTTGCTGGCCGAACAACGGGGTGGTTATCTCGACGTCGATCGTTCAAGCACCCTCGACTGGGAACGGCTGCGTGACCGTATTCGTCAGTACGGCATGCGCAACAGCAACTGCGTTGCGATTGCCCCGACCGCAACGATCAGCAACATCATTGGTGTGTCGGCGTGTATTGAGCCCACGTTTGAGAACCTTTATGTGAAATCGAACCTGTCGGGCGAATTCACTGTTGTCAACGAGCATCTGGTTCGAGACCTCAAACGCCTGGGCCTCTGGGACGAGGTCATGGTGTCGGATCTCAAGTATTTTGATGGGTCGCTGGCCAAAATTGACCGTGTACCTGACGAGCTTAAACAGCTGTATGCAACGGCCTTCGAGGTCGATCCCAGCTGGTTGGTCGAATGTGCTTCGCGCCGTCAAAAATGGATCGACCAGGCCCAGTCGCTCAATATTTATATGGCTGGGGCCTCCGGCAAGAAGCTCGACGACACCTACAAGATGGCGTGGTTGCGGGGTCTCAAGACGACCTATTACCTGCGAACGGTTGCTGCAACCTCTGCTGAGAAGTCAACGAGTGACCGTGTCGGCCAGCTCAATGCTGTGTCGGCTCAGCCCGGTGGGCATGCCGGCTTTTCGTACGGTGCGGCCGAGGCGGCTGCGGGGACTGGCCTGACGACTTCCGCCGGCGCATACCCGGCAGGCGCTGGCGCTGGCAGCGAACATTTCAGTCGCAAGGCGGAAGAGATCGC
>Ga0214921_10012293_pt1 | contig 10254 bp, 10 predicted proteins | sample LL1505_MetaG_FD_177992 | JGI IMG/M metagenome (GOLD analysis project Ga0214921, IMG submission 177992) | Freshwater microbial communities from Lake Lanier, Atlanta, Georgia, United States - LL-1505 | ecosystem: Environmental > Aquatic > Freshwater > Lake | place: USA: Georgia | collected...
GGTACATTCGGCCCCCGTTCTGTGTCTAGCGCCAGTATTGCCCGTGGGTTAATACCGAATCGGCCCTATATCAGGCAACGGTTTGCCGGGTTCGCAGGGCACTGATCTAGAAGTACAATCCCAGCATGGTCGAAGAAATTACCCTGCGAGAGGCTGCGCGCCGGCTGGGCGTGTCCGACACGGCCGTGCGAAAAGCGCTGCAGGCCGGGCGGATCAAGATCCACCGGGTGAACTACAACAACGGGCGCCCGCTGCTAGCCTGGCCGGACGTCGAGCGCGACTGGCACGCGAACTCCGACGCATCGAAGCGAACGCACGTCGGGTCGCGTGGCGGGAAGCACCGCCAGCCGGACGCCGCGGTGGCCCCGCTGAAGGCTGGGACGAGCGCCACCGTGGAGCAGGGCGACGAAGCTGCCGATGGTGATGAGTTCGACATCCCAGATCACCTGACGCTGGCCGAGGCGAAGCAACGGCATGAGGTGCTGCGGGCGCGGCTGGCAAAACTCGAGCTCGACGAGCGCAGCGGCAAGCTGGTGCCCGCTGAGAAGGTCAAGAACAGCGCGTTCAAGGCCGCTCGAGCCGTGCGCGACGCGATCCTGAACATCCCCGACCGGCTGGCCGCCGAACTGGCCGCGCAGACCGACGCTGCCGCGATTCACGCTCGGCTGTCGACGGAACTGCGAGATGTTCTGCGCGAACTGAACGTGGCGCGGCTGGACGACCTGCAGCCGCATGAGTGACCCGTATCTCGAGGGCTTCGCCGCCGGCCTGCAGTTGGACCCGGCGCTGACCGTCTCGGAGTGGTCAGACGAGCATCGCCTGCTGTCGAGCAAGGCGAGCGCGGAGCCTGGGCGGTGGAGGACGGACCGCACGCCGTACCTGCGCGAGATCATGGACAGCCTGAGCGTCTATGACCCGACGCAGCGGGTGGTGTTCATGAAGTCGGCGCAGATCGGCGGCACCGAGGCGGGCAACAACTGGCTGGGCTACTGCATCCACCACGCACCGGCGCCGATCCTGTACGTCCAGCCGACGGTCGAGATCGCGAAGAAGGTGTCGAAGCAGCGGCTGGAGCCGATGATCGACGAGACGGCCGAACTGCGCGCGCTAATCGCGCCGGCGCGGGCGAGGGATTCGGGGAACACGCTGTTCATGAAGGAGTTCCGCGGCGGCGTGCTGATGCTGACCGGGGCGAACTCGGCGGCCGGCCTGCGGTCGATGCCGGTGCGGTTCCTGTTCCTCGATGAGATCGACGCCTACCCGGGCGACGTCGAGGGCGAGGGCGACCCGATCGACCTGGCCGAGAAGCGGACGACGACCTTCGCGCGGCGGAAGGTGTTCCTTGTCTCCACGCCGACGGTTAAGGATGCAAGCAAGGTCGAGCGCGAGTACGAGCGCAGCGACCGGCGGCGGTACTTCGTGCCCTGCCCGCACTGCGGGACGATGCAGTGGCTTCGGTGGCGCGGGTTCAACGACGACCAGAACGACCCGCGCGCGAAGGAATACCGCTTGCGCTGGCTGGACGAGGAGCGCACGCGGGCGGGGTACGTATGCGAGGACTGCGGGGCGCTGATCGAGGAGCGACACAAGACCGCGATGCTGGCCGGTGGCGAGTGGCGGGCGACGGCGCCGGGTGACGGTGTCACGCGCGGGTACCACATCAATTCGCTCTACTCGCCGGCCGGCTGGAAGTCGTGGCTGTCGATCCTGCGCGAGTTCGAGCAGGCGGCCAGCGACCCGTCGAAGCTGAAGACGTTCGTGAACACCACGCTGGGCGAGACGTGGGAGGAAGCGCACGCGGTGCGGTTGGACGCAGAGGGGCTGGCGAAGCGTGCGGAGAACTACCCGCTGCTGTCGGTGCCACGCGGCGGGCTGGTGATCACGGCTGGCGTGGACGTCCAGCACGATCGTCTGGAGTTCGTGCAGCGCGCCTGGGGGCCGGGCGAGGAGTCGTGGCTGGTGAACCATGCCGCGCTGATGGGCGACCCGACGCGCATGGAAGTCTGGGAGCAGCTGCTGGACGTCCTGAACATGCCGGTCACGCACGAGAGCGGGGCGCAGGTGACGACCTACGCGGCGATCGTGGACTCGGGCTATTTGTCGAATGAGGTGTACGCCTTCGCTCGCACGCACCGCCGCCGGCACGTGCTGGCCGGCAAGGGCATGAGCACGCCGGGGCGGCCGATCATCGGGAAGCCGACGCGGCAGGACATCAACATCCGGGGGCAGACGATCAAGCACGGCGTGCAGCTGTACCCGGTCGGGAGCGACACGGCGAAGGTGACGATCTACGGGCGGTTTCGCATGACCGAGGCGGGGCCGGGCGCCTATCACTGGCCGCTGGGGCTGTCGGAGGACTACTGGAAGCAGGTCACTGCGGAGCGCCAGGTCACGCGGATCGTGAACGGATTCGCGAAGCGGGTGTGGGTGAAGGCTGACCAGGCGAGGAACGAGGCACTGGACTGCGAGGTCTACGCGCTGGCGGCGCTGCATTACCTGTACTCGCGGCACAACCGTGCGACGTTCTGGCAGCAAATGGCTGCCAGGCTCGCGAAATCGGCCGAGATCGAGGTAGAATCTGCGACGCCTGGGCTGGAAGCGGAAGAAAGTGCTCCTCCCGCTGTAGCCGCGATTGGTCCCGGGCGCATTTCGCTTGCCGGATGGAGCCGGGCTTGAAGCCAGACTACGTTTCCGAGCTTGTCAGGACCGTTTCAGCGGTCGCGTCCCTTGATCCCGAGGCCGAACAACGTGCTGCGGCGGCGATCCGTGGCCGTTTCGGCGGCCAGAAGCTGCGGATTGATCCGCGCGAGCCGATCACGGTGGAGAAAATCGACGCCGGGCTGCGCGCCCGGCAGCCGGTGCGCGAAATCGCGGCCGATCTGGGCGTGTCGCGCGCGACGATATACCGGATGCTCGGAAAGTCTCGCGGGAAACGGGCGGTGAGACATTCTGAACCGTAAAATCGACCGCACGGAGGTGTCCCGATGGCCGGAATCACGCTCGCGCAGGCTCAAGCGCGACTGGACGAGTATCTCGCTGCGGAAGCGGCGGTCTTGAGCGGGCAGAAGTACGTGATCGGCGGCCGCGAACTGACGCGCGCGAACCTGCGCGACGTCCAGATGGGGATCGACATCTGGAACCAGCGCGTGCAGCGACTGTCGGCCCGATCGTCGGGCCGTGCGGCGGTGATCACGCCTCGACCGGGACCGGAGTTCTGATGGCCGCGCCGAAACCGAGCCTGCTTGAGCGGGCAATTCACGCAGTCTCGCCCAGTTGGGCGCTGAAGCGGCACCAGGCGCGCTCGATGATCGCGTTCTCTGGTGGCTATGCTGGCGGCGGCTATTCGGAGCGCATCAGCTACTGGCAGCCCGGCGTGCGGGACGCGGATTCGGACATCACGCGCGACCTGAAGGAACTGCGCGCTCGGTCGCGGGATCTGGTGCGGAACAATCCGATCGCCGGCGGGGCGCTGGAGACGACCGTCTCGCACGTGATCGGCACCGGGCTGTCGGTGCAGTCGCGCATCGACGCGGAACTGCTGGGCATGACCGATGAGCAGGCGAGCGAGTGGCAGGCGGCCGCCGAGCGCGAGTGGCGGCTGTGGGCAGAGAGCAAGTTCTGCGATGCGGTCGACGACCAGGACTTCTACGGGCTGCAGGAGCTCGCATTCCGATCGCGCTGGGAGTCGGGCGACGTCGGGGTCGTGTTGAGCTCACGCCGCCGCGCGGACTGGCCGCACACGCTGGCGGTGCAGATCGTGGAGGCCGATCGGATCTGCAATGAGTCGCTGTCGCCGGACACTGACACGATGACACAGGGCATCGAGCGCGACGCCGCAGGCGCCCCGCTGGCCGCATGGATCTGCGACCGGCACCCGTTCTCGGCAATGAACGGGCCGCCGCCCAAGTGGCGCAGGATCGCGTTCCGCGGAGCATCGGGCCGGCGCAACGTGCTGCTGCTCAAGCGCAAGCTGCGCCCCGGGCAGACGCGCGGCGTGCCTGAGCTCGCGCCGATCATCGGGATGCTCAAGCAGCTGGGCCGGTACGCCGACGCAGAGGTGGACGCTGCGGTGAACTCGGCGGTGTTCGCGCTGTTCGTGAAGATGGACCCGGAGACGTTCTCCGAGGTGTTTGACGACGAGGCGCAGCAGACCTACGTCGCGGGCGCAAAGCGCTGGGACGGCACGCTGAAGTCGGGCGCGGCGGTGAACCTGCTGCCGGGCGAGGAGATCCAGTCGCCGGCGATGGGTCGGCCAAATCCGAACTTCGACGGGTTCACGCAGGCGGTGCTGCGCCAGATCGGCATGGGTCTCGGGATCCCGCACGAGGTGCTGATCAAGCACTTCCAGTCGAGCTACAGCGCGGCTCGCGCGGCCCTGCTGGACGCCTGGCGCACGTTCCGGGTTCGGCGGCAATGGATGGCTGCGGAGTTCTGCCAGCCGATCTACGAGGAGTTCCTGGCCGATGCGGTTGCAGCTGGCCGGCTGGACGCGCCGGGCTTCTTCGCCGACGCGCTGATCCGCAAGGGCTGGTGTGGTGCCACGTGGAACGGTGACGGGCCTGGCGCGATCGACCCGCTGAAGGAGGCTACGGCCGCCGAGAAGCGGATGGAGATTGGGTTGACGACGCTGTCGGAGGAGATCATCGCCTACGACGGCGGCGACTGGGAGACGAAGCACCGGCAGCAGGTGCGCGAGCGTCAAGCGCGAGACGAAGGAGACCTGCTGAACGACACGACCAATGCTCCAGAACCACAGGAGCCGGAGCCGCCGTCGGCGCCGGACGTGCACGTGAACGTCGCGCCGCCGTCGGTAACAGTCGGATCGCCGTCGATCAGCATCGACGTGCATCCTGGAGCCGCGCCGGACGTGCGGGTCGAGCCGCCGTCGGTGCACGTCGAGGCGCCGGTAGTCAACGTGTCGCCGCCGACTGTGAACGTCGAGGCTCCGAACGTGACGGTTGAGGCGGTGATGCCGGAGCCGTCGGCGCCGGTGATTGTGCAGCAGGGCGGACGCGAGCGCCCGTCGCGCATCGAGGTGGTGCGTGGCACGGATGGCCGCGCGACGATGACGCCGATCTACGACGAACCAACGCATTGAGGCGCGCTGAATGACCCCAGAGGAATACGAAGCGAAGCTGGCAGCGGTGCGCGAGCATTACCAGCCGCAGATAGAAGTAGAGCTTGCGGCGCAGCGTCAGGCAATGGAACGCGCGGCAGAGTTGACCGCTGCCCAGCAAAGGCTGGAGCAGGAACTGCTGACCTACTTCGCTGCTTTTCAAGCGAAGCGCAACGCGGAGACGATTATTCAGAAGGGCGAGCCGCCCCTGCCGGGTGCTGAGTAATGGCTGCGTATGTCACAGCAGCGGCCGGGTTGTGGAGCGACCCGGCAACGTGGACTACTGCGATTCCTTCGGGCGGTCCGGGGCTGAATGTCGCTGATAACGACACGGTCACGATCAACCACGACGTAACGCACGACCGTGCGGGGATCACTTGGCTCGGAACGGGCGTTGCCAGTAGCACGGCTATCCAGATCAACGGCGGCGGCGCGCTTCGGATGTCGCGCTCTACTAGTGGGACATTGCGGTGCTGGGGCGATGTCATTGTCGCTCCGCTGGGCATCATCGACTTTGGCACTATCGCCAGCCCGATCCCGGCTGCGGTGAATGCGCTGCTTCAGTTCCGGTCCAACTCTCCACAGTTTGGCTTGACCTGCCAGAACAACAGCGAAAGTTACTTTGTCGGGACATCTACAAGAACCCGGAAGACGCGACTAATCGCTCAGTTGAATGGCGGCACTAGCTCTATGCGCGTGGCAGACGCTACGGGGTGGCAAGTCGGCGACTATGTCGTGCTTGCCGCATCTGCTAACGCGTTCAACATTCCGCACATCTCGACCATTTCAAGCGTTACCTTCAACGGCCCCGGAGACTGGACTGTCGGAATCAGCACGGCGGCGAATGCGACCTACTCGCAGCGCAAGCCTGTAGCTAATCTGTTCACTAACGTAGCGGTGCACGCGGTCGACGCGAACTCGCCCTACAACGTAGACCTCGCAATTAACGGCGCAGGTGGCGTCGCGGTTCACAAAGGTCTTATTCTCATCAACGACGCTGCACCGGTGCGGGCAAACACCAGAGTAATGCGCTCTATGCGTGTCGGTTGTGGTGGCAGTGGCGGCACGCCACAAATGAACATAGACAATCGTGTGCCCGGCAGTACGGCATGGGCTGACCTAACGGATTGGGTGGTCACATCGCGCGGGGGTACGTATCTTGGCCTCGCGGGGCAGCAGGGGAGGTTCAACGTAAACGGTGCCGTTTTCGAATACACGGACTTGATAAGCATCGCATATCTGTTCCAGCTTAATGTCGTGACTGCCGACATCAACGACTTCCTTGTCACCTATGGTTCACTGAGCAACGGGAATGGTTCTTTTGTTGGGCTGTCATTTCGCAACGGTCATTGGGGCGGGACTTTCTTGTATTCGCAAGGCTCCGTCATATCTGATTGCCTTTTTGAGAATGTGGAGTTTGGTTACGCGGGCAACTACTTCATCAATCAAGGCGGCGGCACGCCGATGGTGTTTCGGCGCTGCTTGTTTGGAATCGCCTTCTCGGAAGACCCCGTGCGCGGTTACATGGAGACTGTTGGTGGCGGCACCAACGGATTCATGCCGACGATACAAGCCACGACCTCGGGCATCTTCACGTTCACCGACTGTCGCTTCAGTAGTGGGTACAACCTAGATACGTTCTATGGCGTCGGAGGGGGCGGCGGAATTTATCTAGCCGTTTCGCCGAATACGCGCGTGATCATCGCGAACAAAAACGAAGACCCGACGCAGCAAACCATCTACACGCCAGACGGCGCGTTCCGGCTTGATACAACCACGTTCCGGTCTGCTCCGTATTCGCTGCGCTGGTCGCCGAACACGCGCAACCGGCCTCAGTCGCTGACGTTCAACGTGGTCGCGCCGAACAACGCGCAAGTGCCAGTATCGGGCTTCATGCGGCGCGACGCGGCCTACCGCAGCGCGGGCGGCACGGTCGTTGCCACGCTGTCCGGACCCGGCATCACTGCCGTTAGCTACACAAGCTCCGGTGCAGCCGACGTGTGGGAACAGTTCGCCTTCAACGTCGTACAAAGCACGGGCGCCCCTGCCGTGCTGACGCTTACCCTGACCTTCACCGGCACGGTTGGAAATGCCTACGCAGACGACATCGTCGCGCCTAGCTCGCAAGCGGTCAGCACCGGCGAGTTCTCGTATTGGGCAGGCGGCCAGCCGTTGAACGCTATCCTTGCCAACTTCGCACCGGCGGCGGACGTGTGGTCTATCCCTACCGCGAACCTGGCAACACCCAATTCCATCGGCCAAGCTCTGGCAAACGTCGAATCGTCCCTCGACATTCGGCAAGCACTGCGAATCTTGCTTGCCGTCGCTGCCGGGAACTCCACCGGCGGACCCGGCGCGCCGCAGTTCCGCTCGCTTGACGGCACGAAGGTTCGCGTCGGCGGCACGGCGACCGCGAGCGGTGACCGCACGCGCACAACGCTGGACGGCACATGACCTGGGGGCAGGGCGCTGGCTGGCAGGCGTCCTCGTGGTTCGGCGCCTACTGGTTTGGGCCCGCCACGGCAGAATCGCCGAGCCAGAGGACGGCTGGATCAGCCGGCGGCGGCGGCCCCGACGCACAGCTGTCGCTGGAGGAGTACCTGCGGCGATTCGGCATGCTGCCGCCTCGAGCGGATGGCGCGAGCGAGGATGACGACCTCGATCTGCTGGCCGCTGCCGCGTTGATCGCGTGGTTTGAGTAGGCCTAGAAAGTCGCACGCGGGTCGGGCTCTGAGACATCGGCGCGACGTAGAATCCGCGTCATGAACCTTCTCGACGTTCTCTATCAGCCGTGGGCGATCGTCCCGGATCGTCTGCTGGAGATCCAGGCGATCTACGCAGCGCACCTGCGCGGCGAGACGCCGGACGTCGCTGCGATAGAAGCGCGCATCGGCAAGCCGCTGAAGAACGAAGCGCAGGGCTACGATGTGCGCGATGGCGCGGCGCTGATTCCTTTGCGCGGTGCGATCGCGAAGCGCGCGAACCTGTTTTCGCAGATCAGCGGTGGCGCATCGAGCGAACTGTTCGTGCGCGATCTGCGCGCGGCAATGGATGACCCGGCCGTGCGGTCTGTCGTCGTCCTGGTGGATTCGCCCGGCGGTGCGGTCGACGGCACGCAGGCGGCGGCCTCGGCGCTCTACGCGATGCGCGGGAAGAAACCGATAGCCGCATGGTCCGATGGCACGATGGCGAGCGCGGCCTACTGGATCGGCAGCGCGGCCGACAGCACGTGGATCGACAGCGGCACCGTCCAGATCGGCAGCATCGGCGTGGTGGCGACGCATACCGACGTGTCGCAGCGGCAGGAAGCGCTGGGGCTGAAGACCACGGAGATCGTCGCTGGCAAGTACAAACGAATCGCCTCGCAGTATGGCCCGCTGACCGAATCCGGCCGCGCGGCGATTCAAGAGCAGGTCGATTACCTCTACAGCCTGTTCGTCGCCGACGTCGCGAAGCAGCGCGGCGTGGATGTTGAGCAGGTGCTATCGGACATGGCCGACGGTCGCATTTTCGTCGGCCAGCAGGCGGTGCGTGCGGGGCTGGTGGATGGGGTCGCCACGCTGGACGAAATCATCGCCACTCTGAACGACCGCGCGGCCGTCTCGCGTCGCACGACCGTTGCCATCGCAACCCCGAAAGGAGACACCATGTCCCCGCAGGAAACCGCCGCGGCGTGGGCCGCGGAAAATGCCGAGGCCGCTGCAGCGCTGCGGGCCGAGGGTGCTGCTGCCGAGCGGCAGCGTATCGCCGACGTCCGCGCGCAGTCGCTGGTCGGGCACGAGGCTCTGATCGAGCAACTGGCCGCCGACGGTCACACGACCGGAGCGGAGGCCGCGGTGCAGGTGCTGGCCGCCGAGCGGTCGCGTCGCGAGCGGATCGGCGCCGATCGCCAGGCGGATGCGCCGGCGCCGGTTCCGGCGGCGCCCGCGCGGGCCGAGGACGATGCTCCTGCAGCAAAGGTCGGCGCGATCGCCGGCTCCGACAGCGTTGCAACTCACGAGGCCGCGCTCGCCCACCAGGCGAAGAACGGCGTGTCCTACATCGAGGCCGTGAAGGCCGTTCAGAAGGGAGCCTGACATGGCTGCGAGCGCAACGAATTCTGTAGTCATCACCATCACCGCGTCGGCGGCCCTGACTCAGTATCGCGCGGTGACTCTGGCCGGTGCGGTGCCTGCGGCTGCGGCTGCCGGCGTGTTCCCGGTGCTGGTTGGCGCGGCCAACGGCGACGCGGTCGGGATCGTGGTTGTCGGCACCGCCATCGGCGAGGCTGGCGCTGCGATCAGCGCAGGCGCGCTGCTCGAGGTGGATTCGTCTGGCCGCTACATCACCCGCACGTCCGGCACGATCGTCGGACGCGCGCTGACCGCCGCTGGCGCGTCGGGCGATCAGATCGAACTCCTGGTTATCCCCAGCTGACCCTGACCTGAAGGAGTAACAAATGCCACAACTCACTCTCGCCCAGGCCCGGGTCATCAACCCGGTCCTGACCTCCGTCGCGCAGGGCATCCGGCAGAACTCGCTCATCGGCGAGGTACTGTTCCCGCGCGTGCCCGTCCAGCTTCGCGCCGGCAACATCATCACCTTCGGCCGCGAGGACTTCATGCAGTACAGCGGCCTGGTGCGTGCGCCGGGCGCCTCCACCAAGCGCGTCCAGTTCGGCTACAGCAACTCGTCCTACGCGCTTGTGGACTACTCGCTGGAAGGCGCACTCCCGATCGAGAACATGCAGGAGTCGATGGCGAATGCCAACGGCTTCAGCATCGACGGCGCTGCGATGGCGATCCGTAAAGTGCAGGCAATCATGAACCTGCGCCTGGAGATCGCTCAGGCGACGCTCGCGACCACTCAAGCGAACTACCCGGCCGCGAACCGCACCATCCTGTCGGGCACGGCGCAGTGGAGCGACTACACCGGAGTCAGCAGCCCGGCATCCGTTGTCGAGACCGGCAAGGAAGCGGTGCGCGCCGCGATCGGCAAGCGTCCGAACACGATGGTGCTCGGTCCGATCACCTTCGCGCGCCTGCGTCAGCATCCGCAGATCGTCGACCGCACCAAGTACACGACCAGCGAGTCGATCACCACCGAGTTCCTCGCGCAGTTCTTCGGCCTGGATCGCGTGATCGTGGGCGACGGCGTGC
>Ga0214921_10012294_pt1 | contig 10254 bp, 8 predicted proteins | sample LL1505_MetaG_FD_177992 | JGI IMG/M metagenome (GOLD analysis project Ga0214921, IMG submission 177992) | Freshwater microbial communities from Lake Lanier, Atlanta, Georgia, United States - LL-1505 | ecosystem: Environmental > Aquatic > Freshwater > Lake | place: USA: Georgia | collected 2015-05-28
TCCTTGTCCGATTTATTGTCAGATAAAAGCGTGTTGCCTCTTATAAAAGTAAAATTAGACGGTAAGGTATTTCCATATTTTTGTTTTAAAAAACTCAAAGAGTCTTTTGTTTCACTGCATATTTGAGAAGTGTGCGCAAGTACTATATGTGTTTGCGCCGAAAAGGGTAATACCCTCATGGTTGATTGTTGCGATGAAACCATAATACTTCCTGTTTTCCCAACCAATTGCTCGCATGATGTTATTGCAACCTTTACAGTACTCAAATCACTTTCTTCACCAACTAAATTAATATTGTCTTTCTTTAAAAGAGCTTGAATTCCAGGTTCAGTACAATACATTTGTGTCCATTCATTTTCTGAAATAATGTACTGCAAGTTTTCAATAAACTCAGATTCATCAATACAAAAAACAAACTTGCCTCCCGATTGCGTAAAACTTTTCGCAAACTGAATTTCCATAGAATCTTCAGCTGCTGGTGTAATTGAACTGTCAAAATCAACAGCATAATCTTTCGTTTCGATTGTATTGTTCATCAAAGCGCTTCTAATTTTTTTTAATAACTTTTCTTTACTCGTTGAATCTTCCATTTCTACTTTTTTCCCAATGGAATTATTTTTTTCAAAAGTACGCTATAAAAAAAGCTTCAAACCAATGCACACAAAACTTATCAACCGTTTTCTTAACAAATAAAATAACTATCTAATGAAATAAATTCTGAATTGAATTAGAGATAATGTAACTTGTTATTAAAACAGATTTACATTGTTGCCAAATAATCTATTGCCCTAATACAAATTCAATTTTATTTTGTAATGGCTTTGGTTATTTTTACCAACGGAACAATTGGCAATTATTTTATGAATATTAATGACAAAGTATATGTAGCGGGTCACAGAGGCATGGTAGGCTCAGCAATAGTAAGAAAATTGCAAGCCGAAGGGTTTACTAATATTGTTTACCGCACATCAAAAGAATTAGACTTACGCAACCAAAAAGCTGTATCGGGTTTTTTTGAAACAGAGAAACCTGCCTACGTATTTTTAGCCGCAGCTAAAGTTGGCGGTATACAAGCAAACAATATTTACCGTGCCGAATTTTTATATGAGAACTTACAAATTCAAAACAATATCATTCATTCATCATACCAAAATAATGTTTCGAAATTGCTGTTCCTAGGCTCATCGTGCATATATCCAAAGCTTGCACCACAACCCTTAAAAGAAGATTATTTGTTAACTGGATTGTTGGAACAAACCAACGAACCTTATGCCATTGCTAAAATTGCAGGTATAAAAATGTGCGAATCGTATCGCAGGCAATATGGTTGCAACTATATATCGGCAATGCCTACTAACTTATATGGTCCAAACGATAATTACGATTTGAATAATTCGCATGTGCTACCGGCTTTGCTGCGTAAATTTCACACCGCTAAAGTGAACAACCAAAGCACTGTTGAAGTTTGGGGAACAGGTTCGCCACTAAGAGAATTTTTGCATGTTAACGACTTGGCAGAAGCATGTTTTTATTTGATGCAGAACTATAACGACGAACAATTAGTAAACGTTGGTAGTGGAACTGAAATTTCTATTAAAGATTTGGCTATACTAGTAAAAAAAGTAGTTGGCTTTGAAGGCGAACTAAGGTTTGATAGCACTAAACCCGACGGCACACCGCGTAAGTTAATGGATGTAAACAAACTAAAACAATTAGGTTGGAGCTACAAAATAAACTTAGAAGATGGAGTGCGAATGGTGTACGATGATGTAGTTAAAAACAATTTATTCAACCTATAGTTTTGATAAAGCGTCTAAGATATTTATTGTGTGTGTTGTTACCATTGTATACGGTTGCCCAACAACTTAATTTACCAATCAGTAACGATTTTCAAACACGATACTACAAGCAATTATACGATACATCAAATACTTCCTTTACAGGGATTCAGCCTTACGTTGAGTCCTTTGTAAATTACGATGCAACATATGTTCCACCCTTTAGAACATCATACAGCCCTTTTGAGAAAAAACTAACCAGGGATAATTTAATTGCTTTGGGCAACGATAGTGTTACACTAAAAATTGACCCACTTTTTTATTTTGAAAAAGGAAATAGTAAAACAACACCAAAAATATCGCGCAATACCCGCGGTTTCTGGCTAAAAGGCAACATAGGAAAACAGTTTTCATTCGAAAGTTCATTTATAGAAAACCAAAGTTTTACAACACCCTACATAGATAATTTTGTAACTGCTTATAAAGTTTTCCCTGGCATGGGCCGCACAAAAGAGTTTAAAGAAACTGGTTATGATTATGCAATGGCATCTGGTTACTTAAGCTATACACCACAAAAAAATATTAACATTCAATTTGGACATGGTAAGCTATTTATTGGTAATGGCTATCGTTCATTATTACTAAGCGACAACAGTTTTAACTACCCGCATCTTAAAACAACATATCAATACAAAAAAATACAATATACATGGGTGGTGGCATCTCTTATGAACGTAAGAAACCCTATTTCATTAAGTCCTTTTTCTGAACCACTTTTAAGAAAGAAAAAAGCAAGCTTTCATTACCTGAGCTACAAGCCCAATAAACTATTTGAGGTTTCACTTTTTCAGGGTGTAATATATAATACCGAAACTACAAAGTACGACTGGAATGCGTTGAATCCAGTAATTTTATCACAGTCTATCATGTATGGATTTAACTCAAAAAATAATGTTTTATTGGGTATTAACTTCAATGTAAAAGTAAATAAAAACATACTTGCATATGCGCAGTTAATGTGCAACGATTTGAGCCTGCAACTAAAATCTTTCAACAACAAATCAGGTGCGCAATTAGGCGTCTACTATCAGAATTTTTTAGGTGCCAAAAACCTCAACTTACGTTTGGAATATAATTCTGTTAGGCCTTTTACATATCAAAAAATCAATCCTTATACTTCATTCACACAATACAGTCAATCATTAACTCATCCGTTAAATGCAAATTTTAAAGAGCTTGTTTTAATTGGTGATTATAACTTTGATAACTTTATTATGAGAGTAAAAATAATAGGTGCTGTGGTTGGTAAAAATACCAATACAATTAATGCAGGAAATAATTTACTCACTGGCACTAACTTTAATTCTCAAACATTAGATAAAAATAATGTTGAGATGCTGATGGGGAATATTCAAAATATTTTAGTTCAAGATTATTCGGTGGGATATCTTATTAATCCTTACAATAATTTTACTTTACGTATTGGTTATTTTAACCGAAGCCAAAGCGGACTAATCAATAACCATTATACTTATTTTAGCCTTAGTGCTTTTATCTTTAATCAGTATCTTGATTTTTAGGCGTTTTCCAGCCAATATTTTGCACACGCCCTACTTGCCGGGTTTCTAACATTACCTTTATTCCTCTGGAGTGATACGGTTTACTTGTAAGTATCCAGCGAACAAAACCTTTGGTAAGTGCGCCCGTTTTTTGGTCTTTTTTTAACACCACCTCAACAGGTGCATGCAAGACTATGTTTGCCCTATAATGAGCAGGATTGTTATCTTTTTCGTTGATTATCATAAACTATATTATGCCCTTGCGCATCTATTTAAAAAGTACAGAATCTTTAAAAGATGTAATATTACTAACAATGTATTAAATTTATAACATCATTCAAAGCAACAACAATTTGTAATTATAAACTTTGCTTTTAATCAATATTCTTTTTTTAATGAGCATATTCTTAAAACTAAATCCTACATTTACTCAATGCAAGAAAATACCAATAATATTAGCCTAAAAGACTCAAGCATACAAGTTTATTTTCACCCGCAAATCGAGAATGGTGAGGTAGATGATGAACTAATTGAACGAATAGAAGCAATTGTAAATACTATTATAAAAGGCAACAAACAGTATTTGTTTAGTTATATAAATGCTAGCAATGCTCAAGGTCATTTTAAACTATATGAAAACATAAAAGCCATAGAAACAAAACAAATAGTAGTGTTATATAAAAGCTTCATAATTGGTGACGCTACAGAGGTTGAAAACATTTTAATAAACGATTATAAAGATGATACAAACAATCGAAACATCCGCAACCAACCGAAACGAATCATAAATGGTGGCAATGATGAATACTATGTATATATAGTAATTGCTGATTAGTAATTAAAAGTAAAATCATATAAATCAATTGTGTAATTTCTTTAATTGGTTTAGTTTTGGGCAATTATTTTAAGCTCATGTCACACATCACCCCAGCTACACAAGTTAATCCCGAAACAGCAAAAAAGATAGGGCTTTTGCCCGATGAATTCCAAAAGATTTGCGATATTTTAGGACGGACACCTAACTTTACAGAACTAAGTATTTTTTCAGTGATGTGGAGTGAACATTGTTCATACAAAAACTCCATAAAATGGCTTAAAACGCTTCCCCGCGAAGGCAAATATATTTTGGCAGCAGCCGGAGAAGAAAATGCCGGACTAGTTGATATTGGCGATGGTTTAGGATGTTGCTTTAAAATAGAATCACACAACCATCCTTCAGCAGTAGAACCATATCAAGGTGCAGCAACAGGTGTTGGTGGTATCAATCGTGATATTTTTACAATGGGTGCAAGGCCTGTAGCGCAGCTCAACTCATTACGTTTTGGCAATATTGAAAATGAACGCACCAAATGGATGATGCGAGGAATTACAAAAGGTATCGGCGATTATGGAAATGCTTTTGGAATTGCAACTGTTGGTGGTGAAGTTTTCTTCGACGATTGCTACAACCAAAATCCGTTGGTAAACGCAATGAGTGTTGGCTTAGTAAAAGCTGGCGAAACAGTTTCTGCAACATCATACGGCGTTGGAAATTTGGTGTATATTGTTGGATCATCCACTGGCAAAGATGGCATACACGGAGCTACTTTTGCAAGTGCTGACATTACCGAAAACTCTGCAGACGATTTACCAGCTGTGCAAGTAGGTGATCCATTTCAAGAAAAATTATTGTTAGAAGCTTCGCTAGAAGTGATAAAAACAGGCGCTGTTATTGGCATGCAAGACATGGGCGCTGCGGGTATTACTTGTAGCACATCCGAAATGAGTGCAAAAGGTGAGCATGGAATGAAAATTTATTTAGATAAGGTTCCAACACGACAAACTGGAATGCAGCCATTTGAAATTTTACTTTCAGAAAGTCAAGAACGCATGCTCATCATTGTAGAAAAAGGTAAAGAAGAAAAGGTAAAAGCAGTATTTGATAAATGGGATTTGAATTGTGAATTGATTGGTGAAGTAACCGAAGGCAATCGATTGGAATATTATTTTTATGGAGAGTTGGTTGCCGATGTTCCTGCACATGATTTGGTGCTAGGAGGCGGCGCACCAGTTTATAACAGAGAATTTTCTGAACCTGCTTACTATGCAGAAAGCAAAAAATTCAAAATCGAAAATGTTAATGAACCAAGCAATTATATTGAAGTTGCAAAGTTCCTTACATCGCACCAAAACATAGCCAGCAAAAAATGGATTTACGAACAATATGATAGCATGGTTGGCACTGATAACATGAGTACTAATAATTTTACTGATGCTGCCATCGTAAATATTAAAGGTACCAACAAAACTCTAGCTCTTACCGTTGATTGTAATAGCCGTTATGTGAACGCTGACCCTGAAATTGGAACTGCCATTGCTGTTGCAGAGGCAGCACGAAATATTACTTGTAGTGGCGGCTTGCCAAGTGCTATTACTAATTGTTTAAACTTTGGCAATCCATATAACCCAGAAGTTTATTGGCAATTTGTTGGTGCTATAAAAGGTATGGGTGCTGCTTGTACAAAATTTGAAACTCCTGTTACAGGAGGTAACGTTAGCTTTTATAATCAGTACACCGAAGGCAACGAAACAAAACCTGTTTTCCCTACCCCAACTATTGGGATGTTGGGTATTGTTGAAGACAAGAAAAATATAACCAGTGTAGGTTTTAAAAATGAAGGCGATGCTATTTTCCTTATCGGGAAATTGGTAAACGACATCAACTCATCAGAGTATTTATATGCATATCACAAAATAAAGAACACACCTCCTCCTTATTTTAATTTGGATGAAGAATACAATTTGCATCAAGCAATAAAAATGTTGATTCAATCAAATATCATTAATTCATGTCACGATTGCGCTGACGGTGGTTTGTTTGTAACCTTGATGGAATGCACTTTTCAAAACAACTTAGGTTTTGAAATTACTTCAAATACCTCAATCAGAAAAGATGCATTTTTGTTTGGAGAAGCGCAAGGAAGGATTGTAGTAAGCGTTTCGGCTAGTAAAATTGACACACTTGAAAAAATACTGTCCAATAGCCTTGTTGCATTTTCAAAATTAGGAACGGTTTCAGGTAATAGCATGGTTATAGATTCGGAAAACTTTGGAAATATTTCAGAATACAAAGCAATGTTTGATCATGCAATTGGAAATAAAATGTAAGACTAGTTGGTGTTTATGAGTTTATTTAATTCACTTCCGTTTTGTTGATGACATAATACTTTCAAACACATTAAAATTCTTTTTGGCAAATAACATTGAAAAACATACTTTCGCGCAAATTTTTAAAAGCTAATGACAACACAAACAGGTAAAATCACAAAAATTATTGGTCCGGTTATCGACGTTTCTTTTGATACAGAAGGAACTACGTTACCTAATATTATGGACGCTTTAACTGTTACTAAGGAAAACGGTCAAAAGGTTGTGCTTGAATGTCAACAACATATTGGTGAAAACGCAGTACGTACTGTATCAATGGACTCTTCAGACGGTTTACGTCGTGGAATGGTTGTTACAGGAACAGGTTCTCCTATTAAGATGCCAATTGGCGAACAAGTAAAAGGACGATTATATAATGTTGTGGGTGAGGCTATTGATGGTATTGGAGAAACTCCAAACGATGATGGTTATGCTATCCACCGCCAACCGCCACGTTACGAGGATTTAGCTCCTGCTAACGAGGTTTTATTTACTGGTATCAAAGTAATAGACTTAATTGAGCCTTATGCAAAAGGTGGTAAAATTGGTTTATTTGGTGGTGCTGGTGTTGGTAAAACAGTACTTATCATGGAGTTGGTAAACAACATCGCAAAAGCATATTCTGGATTATCAGTGTTTGCTGGTGTTGGTGAGCGTACTCGTGAAGGGAACGACTTATTACGTGAGTTCATCGAATCAGACGTTATTAAGTATGGTGATGCATTTAAACACTCTCTTGAAGAAGGCGGATGGGATTTAAGCAAAGTGGATAAGGAAGCTTTGAAAGATTCTAAAGCAACTTTGGTTTTCGGGCAAATGAATGAGCCTCCAGGAGCACGTGCGCGTGTTGCTTTGAGTGGTTTAACAATGGCTGAATATTTCCGTGATGGTGATGGAGAAGGCAAAGGACGTGATATCTTATTCTTTATTGATAATATTTTCCGATTTACACAAGCAGGTTCTGAGGTGTCAGCATTATTAGGCCGTATGCCTTCGGCGGTTGGTTATCAACCAACTCTTTCAACTGAGATGGGAATGATGCAAGAACGTATTACTTCAACAAAACGTGGTTCAATCACATCTGTGCAAGCGGTTTACGTTCCTGCCGATGACTTAACTGACCCTGCACCTGCTACTACTTTCTCTCACTTAGATGCTACAACGGTATTGAGTCGTAAGATTGCTGAGTTAGGTATATATCCAGCGGTTGACCCACTAGATTCTACATCACGTATTTTGAGTCCTGCAATTTTGGGCGATGCACACTATAACTGTGCGCAACGTGTGAAAGAAATATTACAACGTTACAAAGAGTTACAAGATATTATTGCCATCTTGGGTATGGATGAGTTAAGCGAAGAAGATAAATTAGTTGTATCGCGCGCACGTCGTGTTCAACGTTTCTTATCTCAACCATTCCACGTTGCTGAGCAATTTACAGGTTTAAAAGGTGTGTTGGTATCAATTGATGAAACTATCAAAGGATTCAACATGATTTTGGATGGTAAAGTAGATGAATATCCTGAAGCAGCATTTAACTTAGTTGGAACCATTGAAGATGCAATTGAAAAAGGTAAAAAATTAATGGCAGAAACGAAATAAGAAGCTCCACCGTGCCTCCCCAAAGGGGAGGAGCTGTAGGACTGAATAAAACAAATGAATTTAATTTAATAAAAATATTCCAAACTCAGTTTTTCCGTTTTGGGGAGAGTTAGGGAAGGGCTAAAAGTCCTCCCTTTTGAGGAGGATTTAGGAGGGGCTAAATGAACATAGACATCATCACACCAGACAAAAAATTATTTAGTGGCGAAATTTCTGCAGTTCAATTTCCAGGTACCAATGGTAGCTTTGGAATATTAAACAACCACGCCCCATTAATTGCTACACTTAAAAACGGAGAAATAATAATTACGGATTTAAACAAGCAAGAAAAATCGTTCGCTGTAAATGGGGGTGTTGTTGAGGTTTTGAACAATAATATTATTGTCTTGGCCGATTAAGGAACAAACTCATACATATAAAATAAAAGCCCTCGAATTTTCGGGGGCTTTTTATATCAGCGTCACTAAGTTCTATAGAATTTTCGCAAATATGCTATGGTTGATAAATGAAGATTGTTATTTTAATCTTATTTGAATTTAAAACAAAAGCTATACATATTTTTCGCCTTTACCTAGTTTTATATCATTAACCATCTGTTTTATATTTTGTTCGTTTCCTTTTCTACAGATGAGTAAAGTGTCATTCGATTCTACAACAATATAATCATCTAGTCCTTCAATAACCACTAGTTTATTTGGTGGCACATGCACAATACAATTATTAGTTTCGTAAGTCATTATATTTTTACCAACCAATGCATTTTTGTTGTTGTCTTTCTCTATTTTTTCATACAACGAACCCCAAGTACCTAAATCACTCCAACCAATAATTGACGAACGCACATAAACGTTTGAGGCTTTTTCCATAATTCCATAATCAATAGAAATATTTTTAGCCATTGGGTAAACTCGTTTAATAAACTCCTCTTCATCGGGTGTGTTTAACACCTCAAATCCGTCTTTAAAAAGAGAATACTCTTCGGGCATGTGCTTTTCAAATGCATTCAAAATACTTTTAGCACTCCAAATAAAGATTCCTGCATTCCACAAAAAGTCACCACTTTGTAAAAAGAAATTAGCCATATCAATATCGGGCTTTTCGGTAAACGTTTTTACCTTTTTTATTCTTTTATCTTTTTCTTGTTTTTTGCCATCTTTGAACTGAATGTAACCATAACCGGTATCGGGCCTAGTTGGCTTTATACCAATTGTTACTAAACAATCCTCGTCTGTAACTTTTTTAAAGCAAGACAAAACAGCCTTTTTAAAAGTTTCCTCTTTCATTATTGCATGGTCGCTTGGTGCAACAACTATGCGGGCATTTGGGTTTTGTTTGAATATTTTAAAAGATGCGTAGGCAATGCAGGGTGCAGTATTTCTGCGTGCTGGCTCTAGCACAACCTGTTCTGGTTTTAAATTTGGTAATTGCTCAAATACAAGCTTTTTATAAACTTCATTGGTAACAATTATGATATTGTCGGGAGGGCAAATAGCCTCGAACCTTTTATAGGTTTGTTGTAAAAGTGTTTGTCCAACTCCTAATACATCAATAAATTGTTTAGGGTGATTTGTTGTACTCATTGGCCAAAATCGGCTACCAATGCCACCAGCCATTATCACACAATAATTATTCTTCATCACATATTTTTTTTATGAATAACTTAGCAATTGCCAAATTGTAAGGCAGAATTGCAAGCGTTGTAAGCAGTAATATTGAAATACAAAATAAAAAACCGGCATTTATCATACCGGCTTTTATTGTTATATTATTTTCAGATATTAGCTTTCAACCATTATCATTTTGAAAGGAACATTAATGATTGCTTTGTAATCTTCTCCAGCTTCACTCATGTCCTCATCATCTTCTTCGAAATGCCAATTGATGATAACTTCACTGTTTCCACCTTTGTTGATACCTTCTAATTTTTTGAAAACATCTAGAATACATTTAGATGAAGAGGTATTGAAATACTCTAACTGAATATTAACAGTAGTTTTCTCTTGTGGTTTAATCGCATATTTTTCTAACCAGTCAATTAATGGTTTGTAAAACTCAATTGAATTTTCGGGAATTGAACGCCCTTTTATTTCTACAACGCCCGAAGTTGAGTCAAATTTAATTGTTGGCGT
>Ga0214921_10012296_pt1 | contig 10254 bp, 10 predicted proteins | sample LL1505_MetaG_FD_177992 | JGI IMG/M metagenome (GOLD analysis project Ga0214921, IMG submission 177992) | Freshwater microbial communities from Lake Lanier, Atlanta, Georgia, United States - LL-1505 | ecosystem: Environmental > Aquatic > Freshwater > Lake | place: USA: Georgia | collected...
GGCCCGCTTCAGTCACCTGCTGATGCCGCTCGAAACACCCCTGGTCACCGTGGCGGCCTACGCCCACGCGGCCCATGCGCAGGGGGTGACTGTGGTGCTGAATGCCGCGCCGGCGCAGGCGCTGCCCGCCGCCCTTTTGGCGGACATCGATATCCTGATCGTGAACGAGGGTGAATTGGCGGCCTTGGCCGGAGCCGCAGGTGACCTGGAGGCTCAGTTGGCCCGCATCGCCGTGCCCACTGTGGTGGTGACGCTGGGTGCTCGCGGGTGCCTGGCGCGCAGCGGCCAACAGTGGCTGCGCCAGCCGGCCTTTGCCGTGACCCCAGTGGACACCACCGGCGCCGGCGACACCTTTTGCGGCGCTCTGGTGGCGGCCCTGAGCCGTGGCCTGACGCTGGCCGAGGCGATACGCCAAGCCAGCGCCGCCGCCGCCCTGGCATGCACCAAAATGGGCGCGCAATCGTCCATCCCTACCCTGGCTGAGGTCGCCGATTTCCTGGCCCAACACAGCCCTAACCCGACACAAGCCCCATGAGCCCTGCCCTGCCGCACCCCGTCATTTTTGACACCGATCCTGGCGTGGACGACGCCATGGCGCTGTACTTTGCCCTGGCCCACCCGGACATCGAGGTGCTGGGCATCACCACCACCTTTGGCAATGTCACGGTGCCACAGGCCGCCACCAACGCGCTCTACCTGTGCGCCCTGGCCGGGCGACAGATCCCGGTCACACAGGGGGTAGCCCGGCCCTGGGTCAAGCCAGGCGAAGCGCCGCCCGCCTACATCCACGGCGCCGACGGCCTGGGCAACCTGCCCGGACGCGTTGCGGTCACCGACACACTTGACCCCCGTTCTTCCGCCCAGTTCATCGTGGACATGGCGCGGGCCCAACCCGGGCAGATCACGCTGGTGGCAGTGGGCCCCCTGGGCAACCTGAGCCTGGCGCTGCGGCTGGAGCCCGAGTTGCCGCGCCTGCTCAAGCAGGTGATTTTGATGGGCGGCACCGTGCTGGAGCCGGGGAATGTGTCGCCCGTGGCCGAGGCCAACATCTGGAATGACCCGCACGCGGCGGATCAGGTGTTCACTGCGGGCTGGCCGCTGACCATGGTGGGGCTGGACGTGACGCACCGCCTGGTACTGCCCGTGACCCTGTTCGAGCGCATCTCGCAGCACCATCGCCACCGCGCGACCGACACCCTGCGCCATGCCGTCGCCTTTTACGCCAACTTTTACGGGGGCCGGTTTGAGCACGTGGCTGCCGTGCACGGCTGCTTTGGGCACGACGTGCTGGCTTTTATTTACCTGGTGGCGCCCCAGTTGTTCCAGACCCAAGTCGGGCAGATTCGCGTGGCCACAGACGGCTTGGCCCAGGGCCAGACCATTCTGAAACGCCACGCCGCTATTGACTACGCGCAGACTGGCTGGGAATCTGATTTGCCCAGTAGCATTGCATGCATGAGCGTCGATGCGGCCGCCTGCAGCGCGCTGTTTGAAGCCACCATGCTGCGTCCCTGGTTGGCGGCCTGAACGCGACCCCAGCCTGCCCCGCCCACCAAAAGGCCACGCCATGCACCTGCCCGTGATTGATTTTCAAAGTCCGGACGCCGCGCCGGCGTTCTGTCACAGCCTGCACAGCACCGGCTTTGCGGTGCTGACGCGACACCCTTTGCAGCAAAGCCTGGTCGAGAGCATTTACGCCGAGTGGTTGGGTTTTTTTCAGAGCGAGGCCAAGCACGCCTATGCCCATGACCCGGTGCGGCATGACGGCTACTTCTCGCCGGCGGTGTCGGAAACGGCCAAGGGCCACACGCGTCGCGATCTCAAGGAGTTTTTTCACATTTATCCCTGGGGTCGCTACCCGTCCGAGGTGTCAGATGCGGCACGGCGCTACTACGATCAGGGCAACGCGCTGGCGCAAACCCTGCTGGCCTGGGTGGAGGCCTGTTCGCCGCCCGAGGTTCGGGACCGCTACTCGATGCCGCTGCCCGACATGCTGGACGGCAGCGACCACACCTTGCTGCGCGTGTTGCACTACCCGCCCCTCACGGGCGACGAGCCGGCAGGCGCCCTGCGCGCCGCTGCGCATGGTGACATCAACCTGCTGACGCTGCTGCCCGCCGCCACCGAGCCCGGCCTGCAGGTGCTGGGCAAGGATGGCGGCTGGCACGACGTGCCTTGCGATTTCAATTTTCTGATCGTCAACATTGGTGACATGTTGGCCGAAGCCTCGGGCCACCATTACCCGTCCACCGTGCACCGGGTGCTTAACCCGGCCGGTGCTGCCAGAACCAAGCCGCGTATCTCGCTGCCGCTGTTTCTGCACCCGCGACGCGAAGTCGTGTTGTCAGAGCGTTACACTGTGGGCAGCTATTTTGACGAACGCATGCAGGAGTTGCGCGGCTCAGGCGCCTGAAGCCTTGTCAATGGCGCCGCTTATAGCGCAGGCGCATATTGAAATTGTGAAAGTGTTGTTTGGTATCTGAGCCGGGGCGTCTAAAGTCTCCGCCCATGTACCAGTACACCGACTTCGACCGCCAATTTGTGCGCCAACGCGCTGCCCAGTACCGCGACCAGTTGCAACGCCACCTGGCCGGCCAACTCAGTGGCGATGATTTCAAGCCCTTGCGGCTGCAAAACGGCTGGTATGTGCAGCGCTACGCCCCCATGCTGCGGGTGGCCGTGCCCTACGGCGAAGTGTCCAGTGCCCAACTGCGCGTGTTGGCCATCATTGCGCGCGATTACGACCAGCCGGAGGCCCAGGTGTATCAAACCGCCAGCCGTGCCCAGGCCAAACTCGGCACGGCGCACCTGCCCACGGGCTACGCCCACTTCACGACCCGGCAGAATGCCCAATTCAACTGGATTCCGCTGGACCGCAGCGCCGATGTGATGGACCTGCTGGCCAGTGTGGACATGCACGGCATCCAGACCAGCGGCAACTGCATCCGCAACATCACCAGCGATGAGCGCGCCGGCATTGCGGTGGACGAGATCGTCGACCCACGGCCGTTTTGCGAGATCCTGCGCCAGTGGAGCACCCTGCACCCCGAGTTCGCTTTTCTGCCACGCAAGTTCAAGATTGCGGTGTCCGGCGCCCAAGAGGACCGGGCCGCCACGGCCTGGCATGACGTCGGCCTGCACGTGCTACGCGATGAGCAGGGCGAGGTGGGCTTCAAGGTGCTGGTCGGTGGCGGCATGGGACGTACACCGGTCATTGCCAGCACCCTCCGTGCGTTTCTGCCCTGGCATCAGATCCTCAACTACCTTGAAGCGGTGGTGCGGGTCTACAACCGCTGGGGCCGTCGCGACAACATCTACAAGGCGCGCATCAAGATCCTCGTGAAAGCCGAGGGCCAGCGCTTCACCGACGAGGTGGAAACCGAGTACCAGCAGATCCTGTCCAAAGACGGGGCTCCCCACACCATCACGCCGGCCGAACTGGCGCGGGTTTCGGCCAACTTCGCGCAACCTGCCATGGCGCCCGCGTACCAGCCGGGCGAGGACAGCATTCAGGCCCTGCTGCGCGCTGCCGACGAAACCGACCCGGAATACATCCGTTGGCTCAAACAGAACGTGGCAGCGCACAAAAATCCGTCGCTGCGCGCCGTCACACTGTCGCTCAAACGCTTGGGGCAAGCGCCCGGCGACGCCACCGCCGACCAACTTGACCGCGCCGCCGAACTGGCGGATCGGTTCTCGGCAGGCGAGGCCCGCGTCACCCATGACCAGAATCTGCTGCTGCCCTGGGTGAGCGCTGAGCAGTTGCCCGCACTCTGGCAGGCAGCGCGTCGTCATGGCTTCGCCAAAAGCAACATCCGCCTTTTGACCGACATGATCGCCTGCCCCGGCGGTGACTTTTGTGCGCTGGCCAATGCGCGCTCTATTCCCATTGCTGAAGCCATCACCGAGCGCTACCAGGACATGGACGAGCTGCATGACCTGGGCGAAATTGACCTGCACATCAGCGGCTGCATCAACTCTTGCGGTCACCATCACAGCGGCCACATCGGTATTTTGGGCGTGGACAAGGACGGGCGCGAGTGGTACCAGGTGTCGCTCGGCGGCTCCGATGGCTCTGCCTTGAGCGGGGCTGCAGCCCCTGGCAAAGTCGTCGGCCCTTCATTCGGCGCGGCCGAGGTGCCCGACGTGATAGAGGCTCTGCTCGACACCTACCGGAACGAGCGGCTCAGCGCCGAGACCTTTGTGGCCACGCTGCGCCGGGTTGGGCTGGAGCCCTTCAAACTCGCCGCCAACAGCGCCCGCCACAGCCTGGTGGCCGAACCGGCCTGAGCCCGAATTACTATGAAAATAATAGCTATAAACGACGCTGCGACAGGGGCTACAGGCCAAAATGTCTTGCATCTGACCAACGAGGTGGACCCGTCCACGCTGGACTTGGAAGGCGTGGAGCGCATTGACTTGCAGTTCCCCAAGTTCACCGATGGCCGTGCGTACAGCCAGGCTTTTCTGCTGCGTCGGCGGATCGGCTTTCAGGGTGAGTTGCGTGCCACCGGCGACGTGCTGGTCGACCAACTGGTGCAGATGCATCGCAGTGGGTTTGATGCCGCAGTGTTGCGCGCCGACCAAGATGCCAGTGCGGCCGAGGCGCAGTTTTCTCGATTTGCTGGCTTCTACCAGGGCGACGCCCGCACCATCGCCCCGCTGTTTACCCGTTAACACGGTCACGCCGCCGGCCTCAGAGAAGGGCCGAGCGCAAAAAGGCCTCTGAAACCCAATAAAATAGTGGGTCTCCACCCTCACGTCGAAATACAACATGACCCACACCGTCACCGAAGCCTGCATCAAGTGCAAATACACCGACTGCGTCGACGTCTGTCCGGTAGATTGCTTTCGGGAAGGCCCCAATTTCCTGACCATTGACCCAGATGAGTGCATCGACTGTGCGGTTTGCATCCCCGAGTGCCCGGTGAATGCGATTTACGCTGAAGAAGACGTGCCGGCAGACCAGCAGCACATGACCGCGCTGAATGCCGAGTTGTCGCGGCTGCCGGGCTGGAAGAGCATCACCAAGCGCAAGGCGCCGCTGCCTGATGCCGACGAGTGGAAAGACAAAACCAACAAACTGCCCCTGCTCGTCCGCTGAACGGACCCCTCCTCAACATGGATCTTCAATCGAATGCCGGGCCCAGCCCGGAGGCCCTGTCGATGAACGGCGCGATCGAAACCGATGCCGTCATCGTCGGCGCCGGCCCGGTCGGCCTGTTTCAGGTGTTTGAACTCGGGCTGCTGGAAATCAAGGCCCACGTCATTGACTCGCTGGCCTACCCCGGCGGCCAGTGCGTCGAGCTTTACCCTGACAAGCCCATATACGATATTCCGGCCGTGCCGGTGTGCACCGGCCAGGAGCTGACCGACAACCTGCTCAAGCAAATCGACCCCTTTGGCGCCACCTTCCATTACGGCCAGGAGGTGACCACGGTGCAAAAGCAGGACGACGGGCGCTTCTTTGTCGAAACCTCCAAGTCCACCCGCTTTCTAACCAAAACCATCTTCATTGCTGCGGGTGTGGGCGCCTTTCAGCCACGCACGCTCAAGGTGGACGGGCTGGACGCTTTTGAGGGCAGCCAGCTGTTCTACCGTGTCAAAAACCCCGACGACTTTGCCGGCAAAAACCTGGTCATTGTGGGCGGCGGCGACTCGGCGCTGGACTGGGCGCTCGATTTTGTCAAAGACAGCCCGCACAAGGCCGAGAGCGTGATCCTGATCCACAGGCGCGACGGCTTCAAGGCCGCCCCGGCCAGCGTGGCCAAGATGAAGGAACTGTGCGACGCCTATGAGATGCAGTTCATCGTCGGCCAGGTGACCGGCTACGAAGAACGCGACGGCAAACTGACAGGCGCCAAGGTGACGGGTGCCGACGGCGTCACGCGCGTGGTGCCGCTGGACGTGTTGCTGGTGTTTTTTGGCCTCAGCCCCAAGCTCGGGCCGATTGCCGAGTGGGGCCTGGACATCGAGCGCAAGCAAGTCAAGGTGGACACCGAAAAGTTCTCCACCAGCGTGCCCGGCATTTTTGCGGTGGGCGACATCAACATCTACCCTGGCAAGAAGAAGCTCATCCTGAGCGGCTTTCATGAGTGCGCCCTGGCCGCCTTTGGCGCCATGCCCATCATCTCACCCGAGAAAAAGGTGTTTCTGCAGTACACCACCACCAGCCCCAAGTTGCACAAGGTGCTAGGCGTGGAAAGCCCGGTGTTTGACTGACCGCCGGCCCAGCCCTGCAAAAACCAGTCTGCACAGCCAGAAGTGACGATTTCCCTGGCTATAATTGTGGGCTGTATTCCTCGATAGCTCAGTCGGTAGAGCGCCGGACTGTTAATCCGTAGGTCCCTGGTTCGAGCCCAGGTCGAGGAGCCAAACAAGCCTTGCGGCACAAGCAAACCCTGCTATTCAAAAGATAGCAGGGTTTTTTGTTGGCGCAATCGGTGAACGTCTGGTGCCAGTGCCAGTACTCTGTCTGGCTTTGGCTGTCGTATCCGCCTACACCTACGACCTGATTCGCAACGAGTTTGACTGCGAATATCGAGGCAAGGTCAGCGCCAAGGGCGAGGGGGAGGTGGATATGTATTTTGTCGTTGATGCAAATAAATCGAATTTATAATGCAAAATGGACGAACTATTAATCTACTTTGGACGGATAAAATTGACCGCGTCCAGTGACCGATGGCCCAAAGTCCCAATCCTGTAGTTCCTCTGATCAGTCGCCACGCGCAGGGTGGCGTTTTGGCGGCCTTGCTGGACACGCCGGCGGTATTGATCAATGGCCCGCGCCAATCAGGCAAAACCACGTTGACCCGGCAATCTTTCCCTGACGTGCCGTACCTGACGCTGGACGATGCAACGCAGCTGGCGGCTGCCCGAGCGGACCCGCAGGGATTCGTTCGCCGCCTGGACCGGGCCATCATCGACGAGGTTCAGCGCGCGCCCGAGCTGCTGCTGGCACTCAAGTTGTCGATCGATCAGGATCGACGACCGGGTCGTTTTCTGCTCACTGGCTCTGCCAACGTCATGAGCTTGCCGACCATTGCGGACAGTTTGGCGGGGCGTATTGAGATCCATACTCTGCTGCCCTTGTCCAGCGCGGAAATAGCGGGTCGGCCAGCGCAATTCTTGGCGCGTGCGGCCATGCAGGACTGGAGTGGCACGAGGAACAGAGGCCCGGTCGGGGACGCGTTTATAGCGCAGATGCTGGCAGGCGGCTACCCGGAAATGCGCCTGCGTGCGACCCCGGCGCGGCGACAGGCTTGGGCACGGGCCTATATCACCACGCTGGTCGAGCGTGACATCCAGGATGTCGCCCGCATCGAAGAGGCCGGGCGCATACCGGAACTGCTCGCAATTTTGTCGGCACTTACCGGGCAGCTTCTCAACCTGAGCCAGCTCGGTGGGCAACTGGGCCTGAACCTGCGAACCGCCGAAAAATACGTCGCCATTCTCGAAAAACTCTTCCTCATCCGCCGCTTGCCCGCCTGGACGCGCAATGAGCTGGGGCGGCTGATAAAGACCCCCAAACTGCACTTCATCGATGCCGGCCTGCAGGGCGCCATCGCACGCACCACTGGAGACTTGTTCATTCGCGATCGGCAGCGCTTGGGCCCGCTGTTGGAAAGCTGGGTCTTTGGCGAGTTGCTCAAGGCGATCCATCTGGATAACGATGCCTGGTTTATTTCCCATTACCGGGACAAGGACCAGGTCGAGGTGGACTTCGTTCTGGAATCACCCCAGCGCACTGTCATAGGTATCGAAGTGAAGGCGGCGGCGAGCGTCAACGCCGCAGACTTCAAAGGTTTACGACGTTTGCGTGACCAGTGCGGCAGCGCATTCATCAGCGGCATTGTGTTGTATGACGGCGAGGCCGTCTTGCCATTTGGAGAAGGGCTATGGGCAGTGCCTTTGGGATGCATGTGAAAAAGGTTTGGTTGCGATTTCTGGGGCACCATGTGTTGGCATGGAACGCGCGGCGCTTCGCTTTGCTGATTGTTTCGTTCGGCGCCAATTGAATACTGGCCACCTGTGCCAATTGAATTCTGACCAGGGGCTAGAGCTGGCTATTTGAATACCGGCCGTGGATAACAGCCCGGTGCGGTTTGAGCAGAACTGGCTTGCTAATCAGCCCAAGCAAGCCGACTCGAGGAGCCATTAAAGCCGCATGGCTACTGGAAACTCTGCTATCTAATCAGTAGTATAGTTTTTTGTTTGGGGTGCTCCGAGCAGTTCCAGGTAGGCGTCCTCTAGCGACACCGCTTGCACGCTGACGGCGCTGACTTCCGGGGCGTCCAGCGCGTCCACCACCTCCCGCAGGCTCAGGCGGCGCGGGAGCAAAAAGCTCAAGGTTCCTGAGCGTTGGCGAACCGTCCAGCCCAGACGCCGTGCACGCTGTTCAGTGGCTGCATGGTCGCTCGACGCCACACTGGCCACGGCCTCACCCTGCACGCGGGCCAATAGTTCGGGCACGCTGCCCTGGGCGATGACGCGGCCACCCTGCATCAGCGCCACCGAGTTGCACAGGCGCTCAGCTTCGGACAGATGGTGGCTGGTCAGCAGGATGGTCGTGCCACTGTCACGCAGGCCTTCGATCAGACGCCACAAGTCCAGCCTGGCGGCCACGTCGACAGCAGCCGTGGGCTCATCCAGCACCAGCAGTTCCGGCCGGTGCACCATTGCCACGGCCAGGTGCAGCCGCTGCCGCCAGCCGCCCGAGAGCCGCCCCACGCGGGTGCGTGCGTGCGGACCCAGCCCGAAACTTTCCATCAATTCGGCGACCCGCGCATGGCGCTCTGCAGCGGATAAGCCGTACAGGCGGCCAAAAAAATGCAGGTTTTCTGCCGGTAGCAGGTCCGGGTACAGCGCGCAGTCTTGCGCGCACAGCCCCACGCGCGAGCGAGCCTCAGAGCCGAGGTCCGCCAGCGGCTCACCCATCAGCTGCACCTGCCCGGCATCGGCCTGCAGCAATTGACAAACGATGTTCAGCAGCGTGGACTTGCCGCAGCCGTTGGGCCCCAGCAGGCCCACGACCTCACCGCGCGCCACCTGAAGACTGAATCCGTCCAACACCTGGCGGCTGCCAAAGCGCTTGTGGAGTCCGTCAATCTGCAGGGCAGCCGTCATGCCCGCTGCTCCAGGGCCAGCAGTTGCCGGTACGACCGGACGCCCAGAGCCATCGCCAGGACGCAGAACAAGGTGAGGAAGGCCAGCTCGAACCGCAACTCGTTCACACCCAGTGCGTAGGCCGCCACGCCCTTGAAAGCCTGGTTCATGTGCAACATGGGGTTGAGTCGAGCCACCGCCTGCATGGCACCGGGCATGATTTCGAGCGGAAAGAAGGTACCACCCAATACCAGCAGCGGCACCCCGATGGCCGACAAGGCCACCACCACTTCTTCGCTGCGCCGGGCAAATCGTGCTCCCAGAAAAAAGCCCATGCCGACATAGGCAAACACGGAAAGCAGCAAGATCAGCCCACCCAGCCACAGGCTGCCGTGGTAGCGCGCGCCAATGAACCAGGCAATGGCGTACAGCATCACCACTTGCACGGCCGCCAACAGCAATTGCGCCAGCACCACGCCGAGGAAGTACGCTGAAGGATGAAGGGGTGAGGCCAGCAGGCGGCGCAGGGTGCGTCGTTCGCGTTCGGCCGCGATGATCGCGACCGTGCCGCCCAGGCAGCTGAAGAAGAGCGCTGCGCCCATCAGGATGCCGGCAGCCGCGGCATCCAAGCCGGCGCGCATGCTGGCGTTGTGCGCATAGACCAGCCCGAACAACAACATCATTGCCGCCGGAAAAACCGCCCAGAAGATCAAGCCCCGGCGCTGGCGCCACTGCTCCAGCAGCAGCCGCTGCGCCACAGCCAGCGTTTGCGCCAGCAGCAGGGAGCGGCCAATCATCAAGTCCGCTGCTTGACGGAGGCCACAGACGGCAGCACCGTCTCCAGCGCCTTGGCCGACATCAGCACGCCCGGGATACCGGCACCCGGGTGGGTGCTGGCACCCACCATGAACAGGTCTTTGACGTCCTCGCTGCGGTTGTGCGGCCGAAACCAGGCGCTTTGCAACAGCAGTGGTTCCAGGCCAAACGCCGCACCTTTGTAAGACAAAAGTTCGTCCTGGAAGTCCTGTGGCGTGGTCACGAAAGACACCGTCAAGTGCTCGCGCAAACCCGGCAGCACTGTCCTGTCCAGCGCCTCAGCAATCGCCTCGCGGTAGGGTTCAGCCTGGGCCAACCAATCGGTGCCACTTT
>Ga0214921_10012297_pt1 | contig 10253 bp, 6 predicted proteins | sample LL1505_MetaG_FD_177992 | JGI IMG/M metagenome (GOLD analysis project Ga0214921, IMG submission 177992) | Freshwater microbial communities from Lake Lanier, Atlanta, Georgia, United States - LL-1505 | ecosystem: Environmental > Aquatic > Freshwater > Lake | place: USA: Georgia | collected 2015-05-28
TCTCAGTGCGTGACGAAGAGCTGCCGGTGTTCCGTTTGCAGCGCCGGCGCGCGTTGACGCAGCCGGGGTATGTGACGGACAGCATCGACGTGTTGCTCGACCTGTACGCGGCGGACGTGGAGTATTCGGCCGATTCGCTGGAGGGCATCTACACGACGCTGGGCGATGTCGGCCATACTGTGCTGAGCGAGGCGATGACTGACAGCCAAGCGGCCAGTATTCTCGCCAGCATCGCCGAGGAGGAAGACCAGAACGGCCGCATCCGCGGCAACATCCTCGACACCCAGCGGGCGCTGAACTTCCTGATGCGCGCTCGCCTGCTCAAGACCGATCAGGTGCAGTCGTGCAACCAGACGGTGCGCAACATCGAGTCTCTCAACAGTCACACCGCGTTTTTGTTCGACAAGATCAACTTCCTGATGGATGCGACCATCGGTTTCATCAACATCAACCAGAATAAGCGAGTCAACCAGCTCACCGTGTTTAGCGTGGTGTTTATGCCGCTCAATATGCTCGCTGGCATCGGCGGCATGTCCGAGTATTCGATGATGACCGAAGGCATTCCCTGGCCGGTGTCTTACGGAGCATTTTTCTTGGCCACAGGTGCTATCGGCTGGGGCACATTTGTCGCGCTTAAGTACTTTGAGGCCCGCCGCCAGCGACCGGTGCGGCGTCAGCCTAGCAATTAAATAAGTCTCGGTTTGGAACTTGTCTGACTTCCGGCCGACCAAACAAACACAGATAGTTACTTGAGGTATTCCGATGCGCAGAGCCGCGCAGGTGAGCGTTGGACTAGGCTTTGTTCTGGCGCTTTGGTCAGCTATCGGGTGGTCTGCGCAAGATAAGTTTTCGCTTGATGAACTCAAGCGCCTGGCCTTGGCCTCCAATCGCTCGTTGACGGCGGCCCTGAGCGGTGTCGATGCCTCCCGTGCGGGTGTGTTGACGGCCAGCGCGTACCCAAACCCCGAAACCGAGTTCGGTTTCGGTCATGCGGCACCCAGGCTCGCTGGGGGCGCCGCCGGCGCGTCTCACACCTATACGCTCACCCAGCGCATCGACAACCCTTGGCAACGCGAGGCTCGCATCGCCGCCGCGCAATCGGCCGTGAGCAGCGCCGAGTCTGGGCTGCGGGTGTCGCAGAACACTGTGCTGGCGCGCTTGGCGACCGCGTTCTACGACCTTTTGCGGCGTCAGGAAGAAGTGGCAGCTGCCCGCGAAGACCTCGCTCTGGCCGAGTCGATCGGTGACAAGGTGCGGGTGCGGGTCGAGGTTGGCGAGGCACCGCGCTATGAGCTGATCAAGGCTGAGGCTGAACGGCTGTCGGCGCAGACGGCCGCTCGCAGCGCCGAATTGCGGGTCGAGCAGGCCAAGGTGGCGATACGCTCGCTGGTCTCCGCAGAGCTGCCAGCCCAGTTCGAGGTGGTCGGCGACTGGTCGGAACCGGTGGCTTTGCCGCCGGTTGAGAGCCTGCGCCAGCGCTTGCTCGATCGCAGTAGCGAGTTGGCGGTTCTGCGTGCGGACGTCGCGCGCGCCCAACGTTTGGTGGAGCTGGAGAAGGCGCGGCGGATGCCGGAGGTGGCGGTACGCGCTGTTCAGGAGCGCGACCCCGATCTCGAAAACAATCGTGTTGGGGTGGTGCTGACAATCCCGCTCTGGGACCGTCGCGCGGGGCCCGTCGCGGAAGCTGAAGCGCAAGTGACCCGCGGCCGCAGCCAATTGGAGCACAGCCAGTTCGTTCTGGCGCAATCCATCGAGTCAGCGTGGGGCCAGTATGGCATTGCGCGAAATCTGGTGGCTTCGCTTGAAAACGGCATTCTGCGTGAAGCGGAGGCCGCGCTGAAAGTGGCTGAAGCCGCCTACCGCTTCGGCGAACGCGGCATCCTCGATTTTCTCGATGCGCGACGGGTGTTCCGCGCGGCCCGAAACGACCTCATCGCGGCCCGCTTCGAGCTCGAAGCGGCGCGCATTGAGGTTGAGCGCTTGCAGGGCGATTTGCTGCGCTCGGACGCGCCCTAAATGCTTTTCAGCCCTTGTCTGTTCGGATTGTTCACATGCCCATGATTTCGTCTGTTGTGTTGAGGTGGGCCGGCCCTCGTGTTGTCGCGATCGGCTTTGCTGCGGCACTGGCCGCCTGCGGACCATCGCCGGAAACCGCGCCGCCGGTTGCAGCCAAGCCCGACCCGATGATGGTCACGGCCAGCTCGGCGGTGTCGGGTTTGCTAAGCGTCCAGGTGGTGAAGCCGGAACCGGTTCAGCAGGTGTTCCGCGTCGCTGGGCGCGTCGATTTTGACGAGAAGCGGGTCAGTCGGATTGGCACCACAGTGCCCGGCCGCGTCACCGAGCTCAACGCCTGGCTTGGCCAAGACGTCAAGACAGGGGCGAAATTGGCGAGCCTCAGCAGCGCCGACCTCAGCGCCGTCCAGCTGACCTATCTGAAAGCCCATGCGCAGACGCAGTTGCTTACCCGCAGCGTCGAGCGTGCACGCGCACTACTGGCTGCCGACGTGATTGGCAGCGCAGAACTGCAGCGGCGTCAGAACGAGTTGGAGGTTGCTGAGGCCGAGAAACGCGCCGCTGCCGACCAGTTGCGGATGCTCGGCATGGCTGATGCGTCGCTGAGCAAGATCGAGTCGTCTGGTGCGATCAGTTCGGTAAAGCCGCTTCTGTCCACCCAGAACGGAACGGTGGTTGAGCGCAAAGTCTCGGTGGGCCAAGTGGTTCAGCCGGCCGACATTCTGTACGTGATTGCCGACCTGTCGCAGGTGCGGGTGGTGGCTGAGGTGCCAGAGCAGGAGGCCCGAGGCCTAGCCCTCGGTCAGCAGATCAACATCGATATCCCGGCATTGGGTGAACGGCGCGACGCCCGCATCACCTATGTGTCGCCGACGGTGAACCCCGAGACACGGACCATCTTGGTGCGGACTGAATTGGAGAACGCGAAGCGTCTGCTCAAACCCGCGATGTTGGCGACGGTGGAGATTGCTGGCGAGGCCATCCCACGCCTGGCACTGCCGGCTTCTGCCGTGGTGCGTGAAAACAACCTTGATCACGTGTTTGTCGAGACCACCGCGGGGACCTACAGGCTGACTCCGGTGGTGCTGGGGCACCCGGGGCGGACCGCGCGCGGCGATGAGTTGCGCCCGGTGGTGGAGGGCTTGGAGGCAGGGGCCCGCGTGGTCATGGATGGCGCGTTTCATCTGAACAACGAACGCAAGCGCGTGGCGCAATAGCAGCATGATCCAATCCCTGATCCGTGCGGCGCTGGAACAGCGCTTGGTCTTGGTTGTTATCAGCGTGATCCTGCTCGCGTTCGGCGTAGATGCCGCGCGCAAATTGTCGGTCGATGCCTTTCCCGACGTCACCAATGTGCAGGTGCAGATTGCGACCGAGGCACCCGGGCGCTCGCCTGAAGAAATCGAGCGCCTGATCACGGTTCCGCTCGAGATCGCGATGACGGGCCTGCCGGCGATGACCGAGATGCGTTCGCTCAATAAGCCGGGCCTGTCGCTGATTACCTTGGTTTTTAGCGACGCCACAGACGTGTACTTTGCCCGCCAGCTGGTGATGGAACGTCTGATCGAGGTGCGCGGTCGCATGCCCGAGGGCGTAGTCCCTGTGTTGGGGCCGGTGTCGACGGGCTTGGGCGAGGTCTTTCAGTACACGCTCGACAAACCCGGCGATGGCACCCGCGAGTTGACCCGTGAGGAGCTGGTGCAGCGGCGGATCGCGCAGGATTGGGTGGTGCGCCCCTTGTTGCGTTCGATCCCTGGCGTGGCCGAGATCAACTCGCAGGGTGGCTTCGTTAAGCAATACCAGGTCCGGGTCAATCCCGACCGCTTGCGTCACTACAACCTCAGCCTGAACCAGGTATTTCAGTCAGTCGCCGATAACAACGCCAACGCTGGTGGGGGTGTGCTTAACCAGCACGCAGAGCAATACCTCATCCGCAGCATCGGCCTGGTGCGCTCCATCGACGATTTCCGCAACATCGTGGTCAAGACCGAAGGCGGCACGCCGGTTTACTTACGCGACGTTGCGGTGGTGGAAGAGGGCGCTGCCGTGCGTGTTGGCGGGCTCCTGAAAGACGGCGTCACCGAATCGGTGGGTGGCGTGGTGATGATGTTGGCGGGTGGCAATGCCAAACAGATTGTGGGGCGCATCAAGGCGCGGGTCGACGAGATCAACGCCAAGGGCATGCTGCCCGGTGGTCTCCAAATCGTGCCCTATTACGACCGCTCGGAATTGGTCGACGCCGCCTTGGCGACGGTCGTCAAGGTGCTGGCTGAGGGCGTGTTGTTCGTGGTGGTGGTGCTGTTTCTGTTCCTGGGTGATGTGCGTTCCAGTCTGGTGGTGATCGCTACCCTGGTGTTGACGCCGCTGCTGACCTTCATGGCGATGAATCAACTGGGCATTTCGGCGAATCTGATGAGTCTTGGTGGGCTGGCCATCGCAATCGGCCTGATGGTGGATGGCTCGGTGGTGGTGGTGGAGAACGCGTTCGCCCGGCTCTCGCACCATGCCGTAGAGGGCGAACGAAAAATCCGGGTGATCTTTGATGCGGTCAAGGAGGTTGCTACGCCTGTCATTTTCGGCGTCGGCATCATCATTCTGGTGTTTCTGCCGCTGATGACTCTGCACGGCATGGAAGGCAAGATGTTTGCCCCGCTGGCCTACACGATTGCCATAGCGCTAGGCGTTTCGCTGCTGTTGTCGCTGACGCTGACGCCGGTGTTGTCGTCCTACTTGCTCAAAGGCGGCAGCGAGGAAGACACCCGTCTGATCCGATGGCTCAAGACGCCCTGGCTGCCGATGTTGAATTGGGCCGTACTCAACAGCCGCAAGACATTTCTCATGGCCTTGCTGGCGTTTGCCACCTCACTGGCGATACTGCCACTGCTGGGTACCGCGTTCATTCCAGAGATGAAGGAGGGGTCGATTGTCCCAGGGGTGACCCGCGTCCCCAATATCTCTTTGGACGAATCGATGAAAATGGAGCGAGAGGCGCTCAAACTGGTGCGCGAAGTGCCGGGCGTTAAGGGAGTCGTTTCAGCCGTTGGCCGCGGCGAGTCGCCGGCGGATCCGCAGTCGCAAAATGAGGGGGCGCCCATTGTCAGCCTGCTGCCGCGCGACCAGTGGCCGGACGGCTGGACACAGGAGACCATCTCGAATGCGATTCGCGACAAGCTTGCGCAACTGCCGGGTGTGGGTATCGCCATGGCGCAGCCAATCGCCGCGCGCGTGGCTGAACTGGTGACCGGTGTGCGTTCTGACGTTGCGATCAAAGTGTTCGGGGACGACCTGGACAAGCTTTTGCACACGGCCAACGAGATCGGCAGGATCGCCGCGGGCACTGCCGGTGCCCGGGATTTGCGCATCGAGCGCGTGAGTGGCCAGCAGTACCTCAACATCGAGATTGACCGTGCTGCAATCGCTCGGTACGGCTTGAATGTGGCGGATGTCAATCAGCTGGTCGAAATCGCGCTGGGTGGCAAAGTCGCGACGCAGGTCTACGAAGGCCAGCGCCGCTTTGACGCGACGGTTCGTCTCCCCGAGGCGTTTCGCGACGACGCTAATGTCATCGGCGACATATTGATCAACACCCCGGGCGGTGCCCTGGTGCCTTTGGGCTCGGTGGCCAAGATCGAGGTGCGTGAAGGTCCAGCGCAAATCAGTCGCGAACTGGCGAAGCGCCGTGTGGTTGTCGGGGTGAATGTTTCCGGCCGCGACCTTGGTGGCTTTGTTGCAGAGCTGCAGCGCAAGGTGGATGCCGAGGTGATCCTGCCCGAGGGTTCTTACCTCGAATGGGGCGGCCAGTTCCAGAATATGCAGCGCGCTCTGGGCCATTTGGCGGTCATCGTGCCGATCACCATCGCCGCAATCTTCTTCCTGCTGTTCCTGCTATTCGGCTCAGTACGCTACGCCACGTTGATCATTCTGGTGCTGCCATTCGCTTCGATTGGCGGAGTGCTGGGATTGGCGCTGTCCGGCGAGTATCTTTCGGTGCCGGCGTCGGTCGGATTCATTGCGCTGTGGGGCATCGCCGTGCTCAATGGCGTGGTGCTGGTGAGCTACATTCGCGGTTTGCGTCAAGATGGCATGCCGGTCGAGCAGGCGGTGGTGGAGGGCGCCAAGATGCGCTTCCGCCCGGTGATGATGACCGCCACTGTCGCCTTGCTGGGTCTTTTGCCGTTCCTCTTCGCTACGGGTCCCGGCTCTGAGGTCCAGCGGCCCTTGGCGGTCGTGGTGATTGGCGGGCTGATCACCTCCACCTTGCTAACGCTCGTGGTGGTGCCGGCAATTTACCGCTGGTTCGATGAGTCCGAGTCGAGGGCCTGATGCGTACGAGGCGAGCGAGTGAGCGAGGCAAAACCTTGGTCCGCTGGGCCGAGGTCAATCCCCACATCTGCAGGACTGCGTTCTGGCCGAACGGGAGTTTGCAATGCACGAGATGAAAGCCCTAAAAGAGATCAAGGCCGTGGTGCGGCCCAACAAGCTTGACCGCATCAACGAAGCCTTGCGTGAGATACCTGACTTCCCCGGAATGGTCGTATCGAAGGTGGAGCGCTATGGCCCGGGCGGCTCCGGTAGCATCCGTCAGGTGCTCAAGGACTACAGCGATAAGGTGCTGATTCAGATTGTCTGCGATGACGATCTCGCCGACGCCATCGTCGACCGCATCGTCGCCGAGGCGACGTCTGGCTCTCCGGGGCTGGGCATGGTCTGGGTGACGGCGGTCGAGCGGGCGGTGTTCTTCAACAAGACCGTCGGCCGGGCTGATTGAGCGGTCTAAGTTTCGACAACAGCTACGCTTCGCTCGGCGAGCCCTTTGTTGCGCGCCAGCACCCGACCCCGGTTCGCGAACCGCGCCTGCTGGCATTCAATGACGACCTCGCAGTGCTGCTCGGCGGCGACCCGCTCCTGTTGCGCGCCCATGCCGCCGACTGGTTCAGTGGCAACCGCAGCATCCCCGGGGCCTTGCCGGTGGCCACTGCCTACGCCGGCCACCAGTTCGGCAACTTCGTGCCGCAGCTGGGCGATGGCCGCGCGGTGCTGCTTGGTGAGGTGATCGGCAGCGACGGCGAGCGGCGTGACGTGCAGCTCAAGGGCGCCGGGCGCACGCCGTTCTCGCGCGGCGGCGACGGCCGCGCCGCGCTCGGGCCGGTGCTGCGCGAGTATCTGGTCAGCGAGGCGATGCACACGCTCGGCATCCCGACCACCCGCGCGCTGGCGGCGGTGCTCACCGGCGAGCCGGTGTTCCGCGAGGAGGTGCTGCCCGGCGCGGTGATCACGCGGGTGGCGAGCAGCCACATCCGCGTCGGCACCTTCGAGTTCTTTGCCGCGCGCGAGGACGAGGCGTCGCTGCGCACACTGCTGGCGTACGTCATTGAGCGTCACTACCCACATCTGGCCGAGTCCGACACGCCGGCGCTGGCGCTGCTGCAGGCGGTCGGCGAGCGGCAGGCGGCGCTGGTGGCGCAGTGGATGGCGGTCGGCTTTGTGCACGGCGTGATGAACACCGACAACTGCAGCATCGCCGGCGAGACCATCGACTACGGTCCTTGCGCCTTCATGGAGGGCTACGACCCGGCCACCGTGTTCAGCAGCATCGACCGACGGGGCCGTTACGCCTACGCCAACCAGGCGCCGATTGCGCAGTGGAACCTGGCGCGGCTGGCTGAGGCGCTACTGCCGCTCATTGGCGCGGACCAGCCACGTGCGGTCGAGCAAGCCACGGCGGTGGTCAACCAGTTTCAAGGTGCATTTGGCCGGGAATGGCAGATGCGGCTGGGGGCAAAGCTCGGATTGTGGGCGCTGGACGCGCCTCCAGCGAGCGCGGCCGATGAGGCCGATGCCGGCCTGATGGTCGACTGGCTGGGGCTGCTGCAAGCTCACCGCATTGACTGGACGCAGGCGCACCGCAGCCTGTGTGCGGCAGCTGAGGGTGACGAGGTGCCGTTGCGTGATGTGTTCGTCGACCGCGAGGCGCCGTCAGCGTGGCTGGCGCGGTGGCGGGGGCGGGTGCGGCCCGTCGAAGGCGGCGGCCCTGCCATCGGCGCGGCCATGCGCCGCCTCAACCCGGCCTACATCCCGCGCAATCAGGCGGTGGAGGCGATGATCGCCGCCGCGATCGAGGGCGACTTCGCGCCTTTTGAGCGGCTTCAACGTGTGCTCGCGACGCCGTATGACGAGCAGCCGGGGATGGGCGACCTCGCGCAGCCGGCGCCGAACGAGGTCGCGCCGTACCGCACGTTCTGCGGGACCTAGGTCGAGACAGTCGGGGTTGTGTAACGGCTAAGTCGCTGCAGCCTGCGCCTCCGCTATAGTCTCGCTGTTCCTTTATTCATACTTCAAAGCCATGTCCGCAGCCAATCGCCGCTCCAAGAACATCACTGAAGGCGTCGCTCGCGCGCCCAATCGTTCCATGTACTACGGCATGGGCTACACCGAGACCGACTTCGGCAAGCCGATGATCGGCGTTGCTAACGGCCACAGCACCATCACACCATGCAACTCCGGCCTGCAACGGCTAGCCGATGCGGCGGTGGAGGGGCTCAAGGCGGCCGGCGCCAATCCGCAGATCTTCGGCACGCCGACCATTTCCGACGGCATGGCGATGGGAACCGAGGGCATGAAGTACTCGCTGGTCAGTCGCGAAGTGATCGCCGATTGCGTCGAGACCTGCGTGGGCGGCCAGTGGATGGACGGCGTCATCGTCATCGGTGGCTGCGACAAGAACATGCCCGGCGGCATGATGGGCATGCTGCGCGCCAACGTACCCGCGCTCTATGTCTACGGCGGCACCATCCTCCCGGGCAAGTACAAGGGCCAAGACCTCAACATCGTCAGTGTGTTCGAGGCAGTGGGTCAGTTCTCCGCCGGCAAGATGAGCGAGGAAGACTTCTGCCAGATCGAGCGTCGGGCAATACCCGGCAGCGGCTCGTGCGGTGGCATGTACACCGCCAACACCATGAGCTCATCGTTTGAGGCGCTCGGCATGAGTTTGCCGTACTCGTCGACCATGGCTAACGTGGAAGACGAGGTGGTGGCGAACGTCAAGCAGGCCGCTGCGATCTTGGTTGAGGCGGTCAAGAAAGACCTGAAGCCGCGCGACATCGTGACCCGTGAGGCGATCGAGAACGCGGTGGCGGTGATCATGGCCACCGGCGGCTCGACCAATGCGGTGTTGCACTTCCTGGCCATCGCGCACGCCGCGGGCGTGGAGTGGAGCATCGACGACTTTGAGCGCATGCGCAAAAAGGTCCCGGTGATCTGCGATCTCAAGCCCAGCGGCAAATACCTCGCCATCGATCTGCACCGCGCCGGCGGTATTCCTGCGGTGATGAAGGTGCTGCTCGAGGCCGGCCTGCTGCACGGCAACTGCATGACCATCACCGGCAAGACCGTCGCCGAGAACCTCGCTGACGTGCCGCCACTGCGCGCCGACCAGGATGTGATCCGGCCGATCCAGGGCGCGCTCTACGCCGAGGGGCATCTGGCCATCCTCAAAGGAAATCTGAGCCCGGAAGGCTGCGTGGCCAAGATCACCGGCCTCAAGAACCCGGTCATCACTGGTCCGGCGCGCGTCTTCGACGACGAACAATCGGCTCTGGAGGCGATCATGGCTGGCAAGATCAAGGCCGGCGACGTGATGGTGCTGCGCTATCTGGGTCCCAAGGGCGCGCCCGGCATGCCGGAGATGCTGGCGCCGACTGGCGCGCTGATCGGCCAGGGTCTCGGCGAGAGCGTCGGCCTGATCACCGACGGCCGCTTCTCCGGCGGCACCTGGGGCATGGTGGTGGGCCATGTCGCGCCGGAGGCGTATGCGGGCGGCACCATCGCGCTGGTGGAGGAGGGCGACTCGATTACCATCGACGCGCACGAGTTGTTGCTCGAGCTCAACGTACCGGAGGCTGAGATCGCCCGTCGCCGCGCTGCATGGAAGGCTCCGGCCCCGCGCTACACGCGTGGCGTCCTGGCCAAGTTTGCCAAGAACGCGAGCAGCGCAAGCAAGGGCGCAGTGCTTGACCTCTGGGAAGAGTGAAACGCTGCTGGATGGGGAACATTAAAGCCCCGCGTCCACCGTCTGAGCGCCGGCGAGCCTTGGCAGCTCTGCTGCTGGCGGGCCTGTGCGTGCCGTTGGTGGCGTGCGTCAGCACTTCGCGCGCGACTGCGATCGCGCTGGACGACGCCAAGCCGCAATACGCTACGTCCGATTGCAAGGCGGCGATCAAGGCCACCGAGGTGCATGAGGA
>Ga0214921_10012298_pt1 | contig 10253 bp, 14 predicted proteins | sample LL1505_MetaG_FD_177992 | JGI IMG/M metagenome (GOLD analysis project Ga0214921, IMG submission 177992) | Freshwater microbial communities from Lake Lanier, Atlanta, Georgia, United States - LL-1505 | ecosystem: Environmental > Aquatic > Freshwater > Lake | place: USA: Georgia | collected...
ACAAAAGGGACAACTTTGGCCCGGTAAAACTAAAGTGAGACGATAAATCAGTGTCGAAAGGGTAGCAAGGGGGTGGGTTAGATGCCACTCACATGCAAGATTTGCCCGATTCCGGCGGTAATCGCCATTCCGAGGCAGCCTCCGCCGATGACGCGCAAGGTTGGGATGAGCAACTTTGACCCCGCCGTCTTAGCGCTAATGATTCCAGTAAAGATCAATCCGATGATGGTGAAGATGATGATGCTCCATGCTGCCTTCCCGTGAGAAGGGGCAAATGCACCTACAAATGGAATCAATCCCCCGGCAGTAAAACTCAGCGCAGATGCAATTGCGGCCTGCACTGGACGAGCCTTTGTATGAGGATGTTGGCCAAGCTCATCTCGCAGATGTGCCTCAAGCGGATCTCTTGCGTGCATCGTTGTAGCAACTTCTGTTGCCAACTCGCGTGACAATCCGCGATTTATATAAATCTCAATTAGTTCTTCGAGTTCACCGTCTGGATCAATCGCTAAATGTTCAATCTCAAGAAGTCGATCAGATTCTTCAATATCGTTCTGTGAACGAACTGAAACATATTCACCTACAGCCATCGACATCGCTCCTGCAGCGATACCTGCCGCGCCAGCTGTAATAAGAAAACTCTGTTCGGCACGCGCTGTTGCAACACCAATCATCAAGCTTGCGGTGGATACAAGTCCATCATTTGCTCCGAGTACCGCTGCGCGTAACCATCCTGCACGATGGGTGCGGTGATGGAGGTTGCGCTGATATACATCTTCAAGAGCCATATTTATAGCCTACCTCTTGGATGTGAAAATGCGCGTGAAGACGAGAGTTCCTGCCGCACAAAGCAGCAGCGAAACGTATTGATTGAGACGAAGCCCACCTATTGTGTGCGCCTGATCAATGCGAAGAGCTTCGATGAAGAAGCGCCCACAACTATATCCAGCAACATAGAGAGCAAAGAGTGAGCCTCCTCTGCACTGTGGCGTGAGGCGAATCAGAATGAAAGCAAGAAATACACACCACAAGGACTCGTAGAGAAATGTTGGGTGGAAGGTTGAATAGCTTTCAAAACCATGTGGACGTAAATATTCAGGAATGGACAGCGCCCATGGATTATCGAGCGGTCTGCCAAAGAGTTCGCCATTAAACCAATTTCCCCAACGACCAATTGCTTGGGCCAGCAACAATCCAGGCGCAAGTGCATCAGCAAAGTCGGAGAAAGGAGGAAGCTCTCTCTTCTGTGCAGATTTCTTGTATGCAAAGAGCGCGGCGAGAGCTCCTAGAGCAATTGCGCCCCAGATACCAAGTCCACCATTCCAAATCCTAAAAATATCTTGCAACGATCCATCTACTCCAAAATATTCTTCGGGTGAAGTAACAACGTGATAGAGACGTCCACCAAGTACTCCTGCTGGAATTGCATAGATGGCTACATCTGCCACAACGCCTTCGACTCCCGAAAAAGCTCGAGTAAATCTTCGATTGCCAAGCCAGATTGCTACAGCAACGCCTGCGATGATGCAGAGTGCGTAGAAATGAATAGTTAGTGGCCCAATTTCAACTGCCGATGTGGCCGGAGTTGGAATTGAAAGGCGCACGCTTAACCGCGTCTACAGCTGCTTTAAATTTGTCGGCGCTGAAGTACTCGGTCTTACGGTCAATTTCTTTTCCGTTGATGAAAACTGTTGGCGTTGAATTGACATTCGCTTTGGCGCCAGCTGCAGCAACATTGGAGACCCAGCCTTTGTAATCCATATTATTGACACACGACGTGAACTTCTTGGATGTAATTCCAGTTGCCTGACCGAGAACTGCCAGAACATCGTTTGTCCACGCTCCTGAATTTTCAGCCGGCTGGTTTGCATAGAGTGTGCGGTGATAACCAAGGAATTTATTCTGATCTGCCGAACAGGCTGCAGCATTCGCTGCATTGATTGACTCAGGTCCAAGGAATGAAAGGGTGTGATAAATGACCTTTGCCTTCTTATCTTTGATCAATGACTCGATGTAATCACCTTGCATCTTTTCAAATTGGGCACAGATTGGGCATTGAAAGTCTTCATAAATATCAAGAACCGGGACAGATGTGAGGTCACCGTTGAAGACAATGCCGTAACCATTTTCAGCAGAGACGCTGGCAGGAACTGCAGCAGTTGAATTAGTTCGCTTGGAAAGAACAGTTGGTACCAGCATGAGAAGGACTACGCCGACGACCACAGCAATTACAAGATTGCGAGTGAAGTTGTCTTTGCCTGGTTTCTGATTAGCCATGGTTCTTTTCTCCATTTGATATCTGTCGGTCTAGTCCAAATTTACTTTGCGGATAGCGAATTAGGTAAATCGCCAAGAGCGCCAGCCCACCATCACGCAGGAGTTCAGGGAGGTAATTCGCTGTGCCGGGTGCAACTTGACCTCCGCCTCCGAAGCACCCGCAATCAATAGAGAGGCCGCGTGCCCATGCTTGAGAAATTCCGATGATGAAGGCAATCATCAGCGCTGCACCAACGATGGCCGAGATGCGAATTGCAGCTCCAATAACGAGCAAAATTCCTATCGCAATTTCAATAAATGGAAGCGCGATACCCAAAAGGTTTGCAAGTGAAATCGGGAGAAGTTCATAGGCGCGCACAGCCATCTGAGATTTATCAAGGTGCTGATACTTGAGAAGACCTGCAACAAGTAATACACCACCCAATATCAAGCGAGCGAGCAGACCGATCCATGTGAGATATCTCTTCATCGTCCTTCACGTACTCCTAGCGCTAATTCGGATGCAAGTGTTCTCACCGCTGCGATTCCACTTTCTTCATTGGGCGCGTTGAGGAGAGCATTGATAAATGCCGATCCCACAATGACACCATCTGCATATCCTGCAACAGCTTTCGCTTGTTCGCGAGTAGAGACGCCGAGGCCAACGGCGATAGGCAAATCAGTCGTCGTGCGAATGCGCGCAACGAGATCTGGCGCTCCCGAAGAAACTGTTGCACGAGTTCCGGTTACTCCCATCAAACTCGCTGCATAGACAAAACCGCCACATCGTGACGTTACCTGTGGGAGTCTGGAATCTGACGTACTCGGAGCAACGACATAGATGGGATTGATGCCACTAGTTTCAACTGCCTGCTTCCATGAGGATGACTCTTCGATTGTAAGGTCTGGGGTAATCACTCCTGAGCCACCATTATCGGCAATGGATTGAGCAAACTTTTCTACGCCATATTTTTCAATAGGGTTCCAATAAGTCATTACTACTGCAGCAACTCCTGCATCGGTCGCTACCTTGAGCGCATCAAATACATCTTGCGCACCTGTGCCTTGAGCAAGTGAAGTATCAGCAGCAGCTTGAATAGTCGGTCCATCCATCACTGGATCGCTGTAGGGAAAACCAATTTCAATTGCATCTACTCCACCATCTACAAATGCTTGTATAACTTTATTGCAACCTTTAATACTCGGAAAACCAGCAGGTATATATGCAATCAACGCTGCACGATTTTCAGCCCGAACTTTTACAAAGAGATCATCAAGCGGAGTTGTCATTTACAGTGGAATTCCAAAGTACTGCGCTGCAGTTTGCACATCTTTATCTCCTCGTCCAGAGAGATTAATCAAGATGATGGCATCTTTCCCAAGTTCATTTCCCACTTGAAGGGCCCCCGCTAAAGCATGCGCTGTCTCAATAGCGGGAATGATTCCTTCAGTTTTACAGAGAAGTGCGAAGGCATGCATCGCTTCTGCATCTGTGACGGCGCGATATTCAGCGCGACCGATATCGTGCAGGTAGGCATGTTCTGGTCCTACGCCTGGATAATCCAATCCTGCAGAGATTGAATGGGATTCAATTGTCTGACCATTCTCATCTTGCAAAACATAGGTGCGGTTTCCATGAAGTACTCCTGGTGATCCACCAGTAATTGTTGCTGCATGGCGACCTGTTTCGACTCCATCACCAGCTGCCTCAAGACCTATGAGTCGAACATCTGTATCTGAGATGAATCGATGGAAGATTCCGATTGCATTAGAACCACCACCCACACATGCCAGCACAGCATCAGGCAGGCGGCCGGTTAATTGGAGTACTTGTTCGCGGGCTTCTTCTCCAATGATCTTATGGAAATCACGGACCATGGAAGGAAATGGATGTGGCCCTGCAACTGTGCCCAATAAGTAATGTGTTGTTTCCACATTGGTGACCCAGTCACGCATTGCTTCATTGATTGCATCTTTAAGAGTGCGAGAACCAGATGTCACTGGAACAACTTCTGCCCCTAGCAATTTCATGCGGGCAACATTGAGAGCTTGACGCTTTGTATCTTCTTCGCCCATATATACAACGCATTCAAGACCCATCAACGCTGCGGCAGTTGCAGATGCAACGCCATGTTGTCCCGCACCAGTTTCAGCGATGATGCGCTTCTTTCCCATGCGCTTTGTAAGCAGAGCTTGTCCAAGAACATTATTAATTTTGTGGCTACCAGTGTGGTTGAGATCTTCGCGCTTGAGAATGATCCGCGCTCCCCCAGCATGTTCGGCAAACCGTTTGGCTTCCGTGATGATGCTTGGACGCCCTGAATAAGTGCGATGAAGTTGCGCTAACTCTTCTAAAAATGTGGGGTCTGTCTGCGCCTTGATGCGTGCTGCGTCAAGTTCTTCAAGAGCGCCGATTAACGCTTCAGGAACGAAACGACCTCCGTAGGGACCAAAATGTCCTGCGAGATCATCGACAGTTGTCATGGCGAAAGACTACCTGTGACCTATTAGTTCCTGCATGGCAGAAATCGGATCGCCAGATTTCACCAGAGATTCTCCGACCAAGATGGCTGTAGCACCTGCCTTCTGAGCGAATTCAACGTGCGAACGAGTTGCAATGCCAGATTCGGCGACGCGAATCACATCTGATGGTATTCGCGGAATGAGGTCTGCAAAGGCTGCGTTATCGACATCGAGAGTTTTCAGATTACGCGCATTGACCCCAATAATTCTAGGTTCTATCTCCATTGCGCTATCGAGCTCTTGTGCGGTGTGGATTTCAACGAGAGCTGCCATTCCGAGTTCGCTTGCAAGATCATAGAAATCTTTGAGTTGACTCTTGGAGAGTGCAGCCACGATTAACAGAACAATGTCGGCACCATGTGCACGAGCTTCCAGAAATTGATATTCATCCACCATAAAATCTTTTCGTAAGATTGGAATTGTGATGCGCTCACGAACAGCATCGAGATCATCGAGTGATCCTCCAAAACGACGCTTCTCTGTCAACACACTGACAGCAGCAGCTCCTGCCTCTTGATATTGCTCAGCAAGTGATGCTGGATCCGAAATGGTTGCAAGTGAACCTTTACTTGGTGAAGATCGTTTTACTTCTGCAATGACATTCATATCAGCACGAGTCAGATAGGAGTGTGCATCTAAAGCAGGCGAAGTCTGCTCCATGCGCTGGTGTATCTGCGCCAACGGCAATCGGCGAGCAGCTAAATCTTCTCGGACACCTTCAATGATGGAATCAAGAACGCTCATGGCTGTTCCTCAGTGGGATCTATTCCTTTATCCATCGCGTTCCAAGGAGAAAGTTTACGTGGCGATCTTTCATAGCGCGCCGACAGTCGGACACGTCGACTGATTGAGATTGCTAACACTGCAACAAGAAAGAGTGAAAATCCGAGTTTAAACATCAGCCGTGCTTCAATTCATTTGCAGCAGTGATGGCACCGAGTACTGCTGCAGCTTTGTTGAGAGTTTCTTCATTTTCGGATGCAGGGTCAGAATCTGCAACAAGTCCTGCACCTGCTTGGACATAGGCAATACCTTGATGAAGTAGCGCGGTGCGAATAGCAATGCAGGCATCAATATTTCCTGTGAAATCAAAGTAACCAATAGCTCCGCCATACAATCCGCGTCGAGTCGGTTCTAGCGTTTCAATGATCTCCATGGCTCGGGGCTTTGGCGCACCAGAAAGTGTTCCGGCTGGGAAGACCGAGAAGAGTGCATCAATAGGTGTTGAGTCTTTGCCTAATTCACCAATTACTGTCGACACAATGTGCATGACATGCGAGTAACGTTCAATATGCATAAAGTCAATCACTTCAACGCTTCCTGGAGCACACACACGTCCTAAATCATTACGACCCAGATCGACCAACATCAGGTGCTCTGCTCGCTCTTTTGGATCAGCTAAAAGTTCTTCTCCTAATCGAATATCTTCTTCTACCGATGCCGACCTGCGACGGGTGCCGGCTATTGGGTGGACCATGACTTCAGAACCTGTCACTTTGACAAGGGCTTCAGGGCTTGATCCCACAACTTCAATGCCATCTTCAAAACGGAAGAGATACATATAAGGACTTGGATTGTTAAGACGGAGCATACGATAGACATCAAGCGCATCGGCTGAACATGGCATCGAGAAGCGTTGCGAAAGTACGATTTGAAATGCTTCACCCGCCCGAATTTCTTCTTTAACTATATCTACCTTCGACATAAAATCTGCTGCGCTCATATTGCTCTCAAACTGAGGCGCCGATTTTGCTGGAATCTGCGAGACATCTCCTGCGAGTGGAACGAGAAGTTCAGCTTGCATACGATCAAGTCGAGCCACCGCATCGGCATATGACTCATCAATTCTTTCATCAGAGCCATCCCAGTTAATGGCATTGGCAATAAGAGTGATTGTCCCCTCGCTGTGATCCATCACCGCAACATCACTGGTTAACATAAATGCAATCTCGGGAAGATCAATATCTTTAGTCGCAAGGTTTGGAATCTTTTCAAGTCTGCGCACTGAGTCATAGCCCATGTAGCCAACAAGTCCACCTGTAAGAGTTGGTAACCCATCAATTTTAGGTGACTTCAAATGTGCAACAGTTTTTCGAAGCGCTTCGAGAGGATTCATTCCTTGCGGAACTCCTGCAGGTGGTTTTCCTAACCAGACTGCTACGCCCTCTTTTTCAGTCAGAGTTGTTTGGCTGTGAGCTCCAATAAATGAGTATCGCGACCAGACTCCCCCATGTTCGGCAGATTCAAGGAGGAAAGTTCCAGGAAGATTCTTTGCTAATTTCTTATAGATGTTAAGCGGAGTTTCGCCATCGCCTAAGAGTTTGCGATAGACAGGAATGACGTTATTGCTCTTGGCATATTCGCGAAATTCTTCAATTTTCATTTCGCAGTCTCAATATTTCTATGAAAACAAGTGCGTTCTCCTGTGTGACAGGCAGCGCCGGTCTGTTCAACAGTGATGAGCAATGCATCACCATCGCAATCAATCGCGATGGAATGAACTAATTGAATATGGCCTGAGGTCGCACCTTTTTCCCACAGTTCATTGCGGCTTCGCGACCAATACGTGGCACGACCGGATGAGAGAGTTGCAGATAAAGATTCTGCGTTCATATAGGCGAGCATCAAGACTTCTCGAGAATGTAAGTCCTGTGCGATCGCAGGTATGAGCGCTTCGGGATCTTTGAGGAGCGCAGAAATCTCTGGGGAAAGGTCTGGGCTCATACGCTTATTCTGCCTTAGACCGTATGCGCGTTGCGAACTGAATAATTGTGGCCCGAAAGATACTTCTTCACATCTGCGATGCGATGTATTCCGAAGTGAAAGACACTGGCAGCAAGCAGTGCATCGGCACCAGCATCAAGCGCTGATGCGAAATCTTCGAGAGCTCCTGCACCACCGCTTGCGATAAGGGGAACCTTCGAGACTGAGCGCATGGCAGTAATCATTCCGATGTCATAACCCGCACGAGTGCCATCGGCATCCATCGAATTGAGAAGAATTTCACCGACTCCTAGTGCGCAAGCTTTTTCAACCCAAGCCAGCGCATCAACACCAGCCGACTCACGTCCACCATGAGTTGTGACTTCAAATCCAGAATCTGTTCGAGCACGTCGGGCATCAACAGAGAGAACTAAAACTTGCGATCCAAATCTATCTGCGATTTCTGCAATTAATTCAGGTCGAGAAAGTGCTGCGGTATTGATTGAAACTTTATCTGCACCAGCACGCAATAACCGGTCAACATCCTCAACTGAACGAATACCTCCTCCGACAGTGAGTGGAATAAACACTTGTTCTGCTGTCTTGCGCACTACATCGAGTGTTGTCTCACGTCCTGCAACGCTTGCTGAAATATCTAAGAAGGTGAGTTCATCTGCACCTTCTCGCCCATAGAGCGCGGCCATCTCGACTGGATCTCCAGCATCGACTAAGTCGGTGAAGTTAACTCCTTTTACAACTCGCCCATCTGTAACATCCAGACACGGAATGATGCGAACGGAAAGTGTCATCGTTGAGTAACTTCCAGCGCTTGCTGCAATGTGAATGCTCCGGCATAGAGCGCCTTGCCAACGATTGCACCCTCTACCCCTAAGCGTGTGAGAGTCGAGAGAGCTGCAATATCTTCTAAAGAAGAAATTCCGCCTGAAGCAATTACAGGTTTACGAGTTACGGCACACACTTCCTTGAGCAACTCCAGGTTTGGTCCTTTGAGTGTTCCATCTTTCGTCACATCCGTTACTACATAGCGGGCGCAACCATCACGCTCTAAACGTTCAATGGTCTCAAAGAGATTTCCGCCTTCTTTAGTCCATCCCCGCGCTGCAAGTACATGTCCGCGAACATCAAGTCCTACTGCGATGCGGTCTCCATGCTCTGCGATGACGCGTGCCGTCCATTCGGGATTTTCGAGCGCTGCTGTACCGAGATTGACGCGTCTACATCCTGTCGCAAGTGCACGACGTAAAGATTCATCATCACGTATCCCACCCGATAGCTCTACTTTAATATCAAGCTTTCCGACAACGTCAGCCAGGAGAGCGCTATTTTCGCCGCGCCCAAAAGCTGCATCAAGATCTACTAAGTGAAGCCATTGCGCGCCCGCACTTTGGAATTCGAGCGCGACTTCAAGCGGATTTCCATAGGCAGTTTCAGCATCGAGTTCACCTTGTACAAGACGAACAGCGCGACCATCTTTGACATCGACTGCTGGCAATAGTTCAAGGCTACTCATAGTCCCTTGGTCCAATTCTCAATTAATTGCAACCCGGCATCCCCTGATTTTTCAGGATGAAATTGCGTTGCAGCAATTACTCCATCTTCAATTGCGGCAAGGAATTCTTCTCCGTGATGTGACATTGTGGCAATCGCCCCAACTTTTTTCTTCACCGCGTATGAGTGAACAAAGTAAAAGGATTCTTCTTCGATTCCGGCGAATAGTGCGCTTCCACTTCCTGCTACTACGGTGTTCCACCCCATGTGAGGAAGAATCGGTGCCTGAATTTTCTCGACGGTGGCATCCCACACTCCAACGCCGTCATGGTTTCCGTGCTCTACTCCGTGCGCAAAGAGAATCTGCATTCCGACACATATCCCAAGGGTGGGACGTTGAAGCGAAATTCGTTCTCGTACGAGTTGATCTCCTCGAACATTTCGCAGGCCTTGCATACATGCTGCGAAAGCGCCAACTCCAGGAACTACAAGTCCATCTGCATTAAGTGCAACTTCGTAATCAGAAGTGAGAATTACCTCTTTCCCTGAAGTTTCAAATGCCCGTTGTGCAGAACGTACATTGCCCGATCCGTAATCAAGAATGGCAATCACGAACGTTAGAGAGTGCCCTTTGTTGAAGGAATTCCAGCAACTCGTCCATCGAGGGCAACCGCATCACGAAGTGCGCGTGCAACTGCCTTGAATTGTGCTTCAAAGACGTGGTGTGCATTGCGACCTTCGAGTACACGTACGTGAAGCGCTATGCGAGCTTCAGCAACGATCGATTCCCAGATGTGTTTTCCAAGAGTTGTGTCAAAAGTTCCGATGAGCTCGACGATTTCTGGCTGTCGATGAACCAAATATGGGCGACCTGAAAGATCAACAGCTGCCTGAACTAACACTTCATCAAGCGGGACCATGGCATCACCAAAGCGTCGAATACCTGACTTATCACCGAGGGCTTCACGTAGCGCTTGGCCAAATGCAAGTGAAGTATCTTCAACGGTGTGATGTGAATCGACATCAACATCACCTGTGGTTTTTACCATCAGATTAAATCCAGAGTGCTTGCCGAGTTGGCTAAGCATGTGATCGAAGAATGGAACACCGGTATCTACTGAAATCTCGCCGGTTCCATCAAGGTTAAGTTCTACAAGAACGCTCGACTCTTTTGTCGTGCGTTCGACTCGTGATGTTCTACTCATTTTTCTCCCAGGCATGCCGATAGCGTTGAAATAAACTTTGTATTTTCGGCTTCATTG
>Ga0214921_10012299_pt1 | contig 10253 bp, 11 predicted proteins | sample LL1505_MetaG_FD_177992 | JGI IMG/M metagenome (GOLD analysis project Ga0214921, IMG submission 177992) | Freshwater microbial communities from Lake Lanier, Atlanta, Georgia, United States - LL-1505 | ecosystem: Environmental > Aquatic > Freshwater > Lake | place: USA: Georgia | collected...
GCCGAGTACTGTCCACCTTGGTGAACAATAGTCCTTGACTGTTTGCTATTTACGAATAGCAAACCCGTCGATAGTCAGTCATTGAGCTGCTCCAGTCCGCGGAGAAGGATATTGTAGTGAGCGGCATCCACCCCAGCATCTTCAAGCACTGCGATTGCCTGCTCCTTCACCGTCAGCGGTTTGGGACGCATTGCCTTTTTTAATGATTCACCCATTGGAGTAATCCTAAGATGCGGTTCATTCAAGGCATTGTGATCTAGCCACTCTGCATCTTTTGCAAGTTGCTGGTCGGCGCCCCATTGGGCGGCAACAGTGAATGCTTTCATTGAACCTTGCGGAAGCAAACCAACCCATTGCTGCACCAACACAGGCGGTGGGGTGATGGGGTGTGGGTAATCTTGAGGCATCGTCGATCCTCCAATCGGCGGTCATGGGGCGGGCAATTAGCGCTGCGCCGCTCCACCAGCTTACCACCCTGTCAAGCCAGCAACACGTCCAGCGCCACGTGTTAAGAAGTCGACGTTTTGTTAACTTGAGGCACCCGTATTGTCAACCCTATTGTCAACCTCGGCATCGTGCGCGGGCAGTAGAAGGCGTGTCCACTACTCACCTAGCGCGGGAGTAGTTGAACGGGGCTTCGGCCCAGGCACAGTAAATCCATGTACTGCCAGCACTCATTCCAGGGTTTCTCATCTTAAATCCGTTAGACAAAATATCCAAAGAATAAGTCGAACTGTTTGTCACCTCAGCGTCGCTTAAATTTGGATAGAGCTCCTTGGAAGCATAATTGTACGAATCCCTAGCAGTGTCCCACGTAATCCAATTTGATGAGTTTGATGTTTGCTTGACAAGCAAAAGCCTGGGTCTGAAACCACAATAGACAAAACTTGAATCTGTGGTGCCTGTAGGTACAAATGTTCCAAAAGAAGAGTACCCGACTACTGGGGCGAAGCAATAAGCGACGTGGGTGTCACCATTTGTGTTAAGTCCGGTAATCCAAGCGGTTGTAAATACGCTGGAAGTGGGAGCGACTATTGTTCCGTAGCCTGATGTACTTGTTGCAGATGTGCTATTTAGGTAAATTATATTATTTGCACTGGGTAACCCAACGTGCTGAACAACCCAGTCCGATGCACCATTTCTTCGCTTTGTGATAACCATTTGGGGCGCAACGCCCAGACCATGCCCCACCGTTGCAGTGCCGCTGCTACTCAGATTTCCTGTATAGGTAACAATTGAAAAACCCGCCGTCGCGTTGGCCCTTACCTGCGACCCACCAGTGATGGAGCCTTGTGTGTTCGTGACCGTTGAGCTTCCGGCGTCCCAGCACCAGGCGGCGTAGGTGGTGCTGCTGGCATTTACACCAATGGCAGTATTGAGATCGAAGCCATCAGAATTAAATGCCGTCAAACTGCCCGGAGCTGGACGAGTATATTCAAAATCCGTGGTATTTGAGTTTAGCTCCTTATTTACGCCACGAATAGTATCTAAAAGAAAATGATTATAGGAACTGGTATTTCTTGCTTTAATCCACACCAGATCCGGACTAAACCCAAACCCCGAAATCGTCTGCGTGCTGCCATTCCCGGTGTAGAGCTTCACATCCATCACCGTGGAAGGCTTCGTGACTAATGGGGCTGGCAGGTTCTGTGTGCAAAGTGCCTTGAAGCCTGATGGTGCGGTGTAGGCAAATGCGCGTTGGCCGAAGTTTAGCGACTGATTATTATTCTGACGCGTTGTGATAAACCACGTCTTGCCAGAGGGGAGATTGGAGGAAGTGATTAAGGTGTTATTTAAGTAGTACGCAATTGTTTGAGTGCCAGAATTTAAGTCAAGTCGAATTGCAAGAATGCTTCCAGAACTGGCAGTGACGGAATTATTTACAGCGCTGTTGACACCTTCGTAGCGAGACAAATCATTTGAGTAAAGTAGCCCTATATACGCTCCAGAATTGTAATAATCAGCGCCAGCCTCAGCGCTGGGATTGAAATGAACGCCTAGGCCGCAAGCGGTTCCTGTTGTAATTGGACCGACAGTTGTTTCAACGTACCATTTACCAGTGGTAACAGCAATTGTTGAATAGTTTTGTCCAGAGCTATTAGGTGTGTCTAGGTTGCCATTTGTAGGGGTAAGAGTAGGAAGCAACGGATTCAACGTCGCATAATTCCCCCGAACCTCGCCGCCCACGCCGGTATCGGTCCCGTAATTAGTGGGGGAGTCTACGAGGCTGTCATTCCCAGCACCAGCCGTAACACTAAAATAATTCGGGGTCCAGTTGTTCCCCAGCCCGCTATAGTCCTTCCCTAATGTGCTGGCAGTGTTGCTGGAGTTATCAGCGAACAAAAGATTGAAGCCATTGGTGCCATAACTGCCGGTGTATGTTTTTGGTATGAGTTGCCCAGTAGTGGCATCGGTTTCGGTGAAACTGCTGGGGGTCAGTGCTTGCCCGTCGATGAAGTGGATGTTGGCGAGGTAGCCGGAGAAATAATTACTCGCCCCCTGATCGTTCCTACCAATGGCGTGCCCAACAGTGTTGTTAAACTCAGTATCAGTATTTTGAGACGGGTATGTCGCAGTACCGAAGGCTGTTACCTGTACGCCGTTGACATAGATCTTGACTCTATTGCTAGAAGTGGATTGCGTAGTGTCTATCGAGACAGCAATGTGGTACCAGCTTGAAACATCGCGAAAAACTTGTGATGTCTTTACCTGCCAGACAAAACCTGTTGTGTATTCAAACACGTTAAGAGTATTATCGTCATCAAAGCGAATATGGCTAGTGTCTGTTGATGAAGGCGCAGCGTAAATGAGCTGTTGATCACCTCCAATGCCGCTCCTTTTTACCCACCCTGCCCAGGTAAACGTCCGCCTATTTCCCGCTACTGCCGGGGTCCTAGACAAGTAGGCACTGTCACTACTGTTGAAACGGAGCGAACGTTGTATCTGGTAGCTGCCAGCGTCGCCATACATTAACAAAGGATTAGCGCAACCTGGAACTGTCATGTTTACTGCTTAAGATCGTTGATAAGCTGGCAAGCAATGCTTGTACTTGTACGTACAGTATACCCAATTAAGTCAATAGCATTACCGGCAGTACTTAAGCTCTTTGCTGATTGACCATTCGGAAACTTCCAGTAGCTGCCGTAGCTCATAATGCGGCTGCCTGTTGCATCCTGAATAATATAAATCAAACCGCTCTGTCCAACAGTCATGTTGGTTGGATTGGCCAGGGTTCGTGGAGTACCGGTCAGTGTAACTGTGAAATTATTTGCAACGCTAAAGTCAGGCGTTATTGTGGATGCATCTGTAAGTGTTGAAATATTCATGGCAGCCGTCCCACTGACATAAATTTTTGTAGCACCTACTGGTGCACCAACAACAAAGTTACCATTTGCGTCAAAAACTGCACGTTGAACTCCGCCAGTGGTAACGCTGAATTCGTTTGAGCCGCTACGATAGAAACCAGTGGTTAGGGCATTGTCAAAGGTAATACTTGGTACGCTATTTGAACCATCGGGGAAACTTGCACCGACTGCAACAAAATCAGAGCCAGCAAGAACAACACCAAAGAACGCCCAACCGCCGGTTGGTGCAGATGCAAAAACAATATTTGTACCTACCAAATTAAAACCAGCTGCCCCGGTTGGGTCTGGCTTTTGAATTACACCGTTAACGGATATTAGGCATTGTTGAGGATTAAGCGGGAATGGAACAGGAGAAACACCTGCAATCCTTAATGGAAATGTCTTTAAAGATCCATTAAAACTACCACTAATGTCATCAATAATCCTATAACTAATGCCAGGCGTTAATGTCGTGTTACCTATATAGCGCATAACAACACCTACTTGCTTTTTTTCGAGTGCGGACCAGCCGTTGAGGGGGCCTTAGGCCAGCTAACTTCACTTAATTTTACACCGGCAAACGTTTGTGGCAGATCGCGCAACTGCTGTCTATAAGAAACCCAAGCGGCTTGATCAACAGTACAACCAGAAGTAACAGTCCAATCTGTTGACTTAAGAATGTAATTACGTTTTAGTATGATATTTTCCCAGGAAGAATCATCAAGTTGAAGTACGCGTTCCTCAAAAACACGCCACTCTAGCTCTCTAAGCCTTTCTAAAATGTGGTCAATTGTGTTTGAATACTTAACTTCCCTTAGTTCATCGTTGCTTGCAATATCATGCCTTAGATCTTGTACCTGTTTATACAGGATGTCAATATCACTGATTGTTGTAAGTCCCATTGTTATTAAGTTTGCTCCAAGTAGCTGACAATAATGTCAAGTGCAGAACCAGTGTCAGAGCTTGCACGTAGAACATCTGAAGAATTCATAATGTATTTATTGGCTTGAACTAACTCAAGAGAAGTACCAGCTGGTACGGGGCCGTTCTTCAAAAGAAAGACTGAGTCGCCAGAGGCTGGAACCATGTATACATTCAGGTTTGCACTACTGCCGGTTTTATTCGAAACAAGAACACTAAGAAGAACAAGAGTTGCTGTGCCGCCAACCGTCAAAATATTTGTAGTCGCACTTGAAGTTACGTCTGCTGTTAAAAGGCTGGACTTTGTGTTTTTCTTAAAAGTGTTTGCCATTTAACTTAGAGCAATGATTAAGGTGAGTGTATCAGATGAGGTGGTAGTACCTGCAACGACTAGACTTCCGTTGACCGTCAAGTTACCAGAGAAGGTTGCACTTCCTGACGAATCTATTATAAGCCTTGAAGTACCGTTTGTCACCAGGGCAATTTGACCTTGTCCTGGACTGATGATACCTGTGTTAGAACTATTAGCAAATTTAAGAGCGCAACTGGTTAGGGATCCTGGAGAAAGCGCAGAATTAGTACCATCTTCCCTTAGCAACGGAAGCCCACCTAGGGTAAGCGCATCGTGTACTACTGTCGTTAGCTTTACTGTGTCAACAGTAACTTCACCAAGAGCACCGATAAATGAGGCTGTTTGGGCTGTAGTACCGCGCCTGAATTGTACTTGAGTTGCCATGATTTATTATGACACGTTTGTTACTAGTTTAGCCGTAATTCTTGTTGATGATTCCACATAATAAACCAAAACATCAACGGCATTGGCGGTAGTTGTTGCGGTAGGTGTGCCGCCAGAAAACTTCCAATAAGACCCATATGCAACAGTCCTGGAGCCTGTACCATCTTGAGTTAGAACAATTGCACCACTCTGTCCAGCGGTAAGGTTTGATGGGTTTGCAATCGTAGTACTTGTGCCGAGTGTAACGGAGAAGTTATTACCTACAGCAAAATCTGGTGTGATTGTTGATGCACTTGTTAGGGCACTGACCGTACCTCTTTGTGCTGCACTAAAACTTTGCGCAAGACCTAAAACAGCAACCGTACTTGTAGTAGACGGTAGTGTCAGCGTTCCTGAGGCAGCTCCATTTGCAACAAGAGTTGTTGTTCCTGAAACAGACCCGCTAAAAACAGTACCGCCTGTACCAGCATTTACAGTTGTTGATGTGATTGCAGTTAACCCAGCAATACTTGTTGCGGTGCTTCCAAGTGCTACAGAAGTTGAACCAATAGTTACGCTGCTGTTAGCAAGCTGTGCGTTTGGTATTGCGCTTGTACTCAGTACGCCTGTACTACTGTTATAACTGAGTCCTGATCCTGCGCCTACGCTTATTGCGCCACGGATGTTTGCGTCTGTTACTACTGTGTACGTAAAGGCGCCAGTGGTGTTGCTATAGCTTAATGATCCGTAACCAGTACCGCTTGAACTTGCGCTCAGCGAGGTCAATAAAGCGACAGTTCCTGTTGCGGCAGGCAGTGTGATCGTTCCAGATGCAACTGCTGTGGCAACAACTGTTGTCGTTCCAGACGTGGAGCCAGTGAATACGTGGCCGCCGGTCCCAGCTGTCAGTGTTGTAGCTGTAAGTGCAGTTAAACCGGCAATGCTGGTGGCAGTGGCGCCAAGGGAAACCGAGGTGCTACCAAGTGTTACAGAACTATTTGCAAGCTGTGCGTTCGGTATTGCGCTTGTACTTATTATGCCTGTGCTGCTGCTGTAAGTAAGACCTGAGCCAGCACCAACACTTATGGCACCACGAATGTTCGCGTCGGTAACTACGCTATAAGTAAAGGCGCCAGTAGCTGTACTATACGAAAGACTTCCGTAACCAGTTCCGCTATTGGATGTACTCAGTGAGCCGCGAATGTTTGCGTCTGTAACTACAGAAAATGTAAATACTCCAGTTGCGCTGCTATAAGTTAAAGAACCGTAGCCAGATCCGCTGTTTGCAGCTGAAACAGATGCACGAGCAAGAGCATCAGTGTAATATTTATTTGTTCCTTCTGCTAGATCAGTTGTAGTATTCCCAGCAAAATCTAACTTATCGGTAGGAGTGTTTACTTCTTGTAAGTAACCACTAACAAGGGCGATTGCTTTACGAGTTGCCATGATATTAACTTAGTTGGATGGGAAGTTCAGGCCTAACAGCAAGTTGTGTAGAAGCCCCTGCTTCTCCAACTCTTGTTACAAATTGGCCAGCAGTGGAAGGTGGTGTAGTTGTAATTGAACCAGCAGATGCTGCAGATAAGAAGTAAGGCACTCCTGGACTTAAACCTGACGTAGCCAAGACACCGCCAATCAAAATGTCAGTTGTTGCGCCAATAAGAGTATTTTCTTGTGTAAATCCCAATACTGTGGCTTCATCTACTGTTGAGTTGGCTATTGCCTTAAAAATAGTACCTGTTGGTGTATCTATGTAAACTGCTTTTCCTGTTGTAATTGCTTCTCCTGTAACGCATCGAACAACAAGCTTACCGCCAGTTTGAGACGGTAGGCCTTCCTTTAGATCAATCAGTGCATCTACCAGGCCTCTGTAGTTAGGTGCGTAAGGCTGACGTGTCATAGTAAGGCCCAAGCCCGACATTAAGTCAACGAGAACAGTAATAGCCCCTTCTATATTGGGATCGTATCCTGTTGACATAATAATTTTTTTCCTGGTGTTATTCTAAGTTGTTAAATCCTTTAGAATAGATAGAGGAGCAATAAAACAATGCCAATAGAAACTGTTTTGACAGGGCTTTCTGCTGGCATCGCAGCTTTTGCCGGTCTTTCAAAGGCACTTCACAATTCTCAAGAACGTCTTAACAGGCGTTTTGAAAAGATTGAAACCAATCTCGACATACTGGAAGATCGTGTGATCCGAGATTATGTTCTTAAAGAAGATTTTCTCAGGGAAGTACAGGCTGTGCACAGCAAACTTGATCGCATTCTTGATCGAGTAATGCGTTAAATTGCAACCCAACTTGCACTACTTGTAAGGTAAATAAACAAACGGGGTATAGCTAAGTCGTAGTGCAGCTGACCGTTTATAGGATTAGATGGTTTCCCTGAATTGACTGACGCCACAGCATTGGTTGCTTGCCAGGTGCTGCCATCAAAGACTTTAAAGATCTTTGTGCTGGCTGTATCTAGCCAAGACTCCCCCTTGGAGAGGCTGGTATAGCCAGTTGGCGTTAGGTTTGGGGCGGTGCTGCCAACAAAGGTTGGACCGACCTTAATGAGCCCTCTACCTGATCCTGAGGTGCTATCGGCAAAGTAGAGTCCCGGGTCTCCTGGATTATGGTTTAAAGCCATTTCAACACCATCCGCAAACACGCCAAGTCGTGTTGGGAAGGGCCGATCATAAAGAAGATCGGAGAAGCGGCTGAGTATTTGAACAGTCATGGTTAAACGTTGATGTAACGACCAGAGGCAACAACAGTGTCCTGTTGAACGTATGGATCGTAGGTTGAGCAGTTGATTGTTGTTACTGTAGCCGGATCCTCTGTGGGTGCGCCATTTAGGTAGGAGCCGCCCCGTATCAGGCCCGATTCAAACGAAGGTATATAGTTGATCAACGGCTCATCGAGCATAGCAAACTTAGTGCCAAGAATGTATTCTGGTTGGAGGTTTAATAGTTTACTAACCATTGCAATCATTCTTTGCGTACTGTTTTGCAGAACACCTTCGCTATCTAATGTCCCCAGTTGGCTACGACGTATCGCATCAGTCATTAACATGACCAAAAGCTGGGGGTCAAAGTTTGCTATGTCTTGAGGAAGGTTTCTGGAACCCGTAATTTCCTGAGTACCTACCCATTTTGCGCCCTGTTTTACAAGGGCTAACCGTTCTGCTGCCTTGCGTAGCTCTTTATTTTCTTTATCAAATGCAACATAAAATGTATCTAGATCATCACCAACCGGCTTATCACTGGGCTCCAGGAGCCAAGATTTGACGTAATCATGCTCCCTTAAATTCTCAACAACACAGTAGCCACTTGTATTATTTGAGAAAGGATAAACAATGACAAAGCTATTGCTATCAATAACTTGAGTTACGGTGTACTGACCGGAGATAGCACTGCCGCTTGTAAAAGCAAGTTGAACTTTTGTGTTTGCTAATAACCCATGGTTCTCGGCTGTGATTGTAATATTTACGTCGGTTTGTACGTACTTAGCATTGATTGCAATTGGAGAATTACCCTCATCATGCTTTAAAGAAAATATTGCTGCATAGATATGTTTGCACCAGCGGATCTGATAGTACATTAAATTTGGAAATGAAGTATCTGTCTTATCTTTGTAGTCCGGTATTTTGTAAAAATTATTAATTGCGATATAACCAAGGTCTCCAAAAACACCTACACTATCTCGCTGGTTAGTAGTTGTTCCGTCTTTATTAAGGTACTGACCCCCTTTTGTAGAAGTAATTGGTGTCACAGGGAACCTGCGTTTCATTACTTCGTCATAAAAATTATATCCATCTCTTCTTGTGTAGTCCTGGCAGGTACACTGATACCTGACTTCAGTTGTCAAGAATCTCCCAACTTCAAAGCCACGCTGCGCTGGTACAACTGTTTCAGTCAAGCTGTTTGCTGTCTGGGCGCCGTAGCTATCTGTTCGGTAAAAAACAATTTCATTTGTAGTAGCATCAACTGTTTTTACTGTGTAGCCAACATAATCGTCATACCTGAAGCCCATGATCAACCGATTGACGGTTAAGTTGCCGCTTGTTGATCCGCTATCTATTGTTGTAATTGTAAACTGAGTTGTTGAAGTGACAGTAATAATGTATTGACCGGAACTAATAAGACCACTGGAGACCGAAAGGTACACGGTATTGCCAGTTGACAGACCGTGAGCAGAAGAACAATTAACAGTAAGTAACGAACCTGTCCTGCTGTAAGTCGCTGAAATACCTGGGTCTTTTTCAATTACTCTGTCAACCAGGCGCTCATACGTCAAGAAACTTGAAGCGGTAGGAAGTGACCTCAAACGTGCCCTAGTTTCAGTCCATCGAATGTCATTAAATATAGTTGAAAGTTGAATTTTAACATTGCCCCCAGTGGCTGCAGAAGCTGCGGCTGTGCATACAAATGAATTCTGAGTTACCGATACAATTGGCAGTGTTGCGTTAACTCCTGCGCCAGATGTAAAAACAAGATATACGTTCTCACCTACAAAGAAACCATGGTTTTGTTTTGCAACTGTAATACTTGTACCGGATTGAGAGTAGGTTGCATTTATAACGTCCCCAAGATAACGAACCGCAAGTATCGGTAACCCGAAGTTATAAAAATTTAATGAGTTAGCATCCCTGATACCAACCAGTTGATTTCCAAGTTCTTGATTTGTTGTTGGGAAAGTAAAAACACGTAACGGTATGAAGACACCAGGGAACTGCTGGAACGAACAGTACATCCGGTAGTCGCCACGATGTGCGCGTTCCTGTGCAAACGATCCTAAGACGCTTTGAGTAATTGTATACAGTTCGTATCCACGACGCCACCTGGTCCACAGGGAGTCGCGGTCATAGAAACGAATGCGGCTTTTATATTCTGCGTCTTTAGGAGTAAATTTAAAAGGGTTTTCATCTGAAAGAAAAGCCTGCAAATCTATTTTTCCAGGGTCCTTAAAACCGTTAGTCAAACCACCGTCAAAATTTTTTGACGATGACCCGTTAAATCCGTTGGATCCAAAGGGCATTGTTATATTTAGTAGTAACCAGCTTGCACGTTGCAGTAGAAGCCGTTGGTCAAAGAAGTAGTTCCGCTAACAGAAACGTACAGAGCTTGACCACGTTGCAGCATTAGCCCGCGCATTTTGGGTGAGACAGTGCTATTGGTGCTGGTAAAGTTTGCACCGGCTTGGGGAACTGGATGGTTAATATAAGGCAAAACAAGATTTGTGGTGAGACTGTACTCAACATTTTCATAAGTCGCTGGCACACTGGCAACA
>Ga0214921_10012302_pt1 | contig 10252 bp, 6 predicted proteins | sample LL1505_MetaG_FD_177992 | JGI IMG/M metagenome (GOLD analysis project Ga0214921, IMG submission 177992) | Freshwater microbial communities from Lake Lanier, Atlanta, Georgia, United States - LL-1505 | ecosystem: Environmental > Aquatic > Freshwater > Lake | place: USA: Georgia | collected 2015-05-28
ATACTGATCCAAAGACATACTATGTTGTTTAATAATATTAAAATCATAATAATCACTATAATCAAATAATAATTGTTTATTTTGCCCAAACTGAGATAATCCAGTATTAAATATTTTAGGTTGTATATACCAGAATAATTCTTTGGTTGGTTTTGTAAAAGATAAGTCTGCTGTAAATATTGATTTTTGAGATTGAGACACATCATATAGGTTTTGATCAATTGTTTCTATCACATATTCTAATTTAGATGTTGCAAATTTCTTCCTTTCTATTTCATCAAAGTATATGAACTGACATACTAAACTTATATCTACCATTGATATCTGACTATATAATAAATTATAATCTATATAAGGAGAATATAATCCAAGATTATTAATATTAATATTAGAAGAGCCAATTAATGATTTCAATTGTGTCATAAAATATATCCAATGATTTACATACATTATATTACTAGAATAAGTTGAATTATTAGATACATTACTATTTGGGTTAATTGGATTATCATTAGAATAATTAGGAATACCATATGTATTTAATATAAAATTTATTTCAGTATCTAATAATTGTGGAAAATTATATAATAAAACATTATAATTAATGTGCTTACACTTATAATTAATAAGCCTATCTTGAAAATTTATATTATATTGTGAATAAGGCAATTGTTGATCTATATTAATTGTATTTATAAAGGTTGCGTTATTTATATTTATTGTGGTTGAACTCAAGTCTTGGAAAGAATATAATTGAATATTTGATAGTAAATTATTATTAACAAGAGAATTAGTTGATAAATCTTGATAATTTAATGAAGTTATATTCAATAAATCCTTATACATTTGTTCGTAATTTTCAAAACAGATAATATTTTTTATTTTATTTATTTTTGCAGTTATTATTACTGTCTGATATTGCAAAGCAATCAATGGTAATACACTACCATGATCTTTACAAAACCAAAATATCAATGGTATTAATATGGTTCTTCCATTTTTTTGCCTATTGTTATAACTATTTAGATTAGGATCGTGTCCAATCATTAATAAATAATTTGGTTGATTTTCTTGTTTTATTTTACTTGTTTGATTAATATGAAGAAAATCATTATAATAAGTATTTACTTCAATCCCACCTATATCCAATCTAAAATATTCAAAAAAATTATGACCTAAATATTCAGCCCAATTAAAATTAATATTATTAGTAGTAATATTTGATAGTAAATTAGTATAATATTGTAATTTATTATAATAATATTGAATCCAATAATTCATATTATTGTATCTTGTATCTAATTGTGTATTTATATTAGCAATAGTTAATTCAGGTTGTCCTATAATTTTATTAAAACTTATAATATAACTAGATATATCAATAAGGGTAATAATATTTGGATCTATAGCATTCTTAATAGATGTTATTTGTTGTATATATTGATTATTAAATAATATTACAATGGATTGTAAATTAGAAGTTGTTATATTTGTAATTTGCAAAGCTGATTTTAATTTTCTTAATAATATTGTTTGATAAGAGATATATGTTTGTAAATTTGAATATAATAATTTATAATTATTAATATTACTCTGTATATTATTTATCTTATTTTGCTTATTATTAATGTAATCTGTATTGGTTATAATATTATCAGAAAATCCTGGTAATGTTGGTAATGTTATTTTAATATAACATTGATGAAGTCCATCACCTAAATTTTCAACATTAAATGATATCTCTTCATTATATTCTACTTGTTGATTTGATGCAATTTCTTTAAAATCTAATGAGAAATTAGTATATCTCTTATACACTTTTCTAAAAAAGGTAATTTCTGGTTTAGTAGTTAGATATCTATCTTGTTCGCCCGAAGTTATTAATTGTAATAATCCTCCAGTCATTTATTAATTTATTATAATTTAGATTTTAAATATAATAATAAATTATAAATACAATTAGAGTTGTGAGTTTATACATGAATAATTATATTAATTATTATTAATATGGGATTAGATTATAAATTAATTATAATATTCGGATTAGCGGTTGTAATTTATTTTATTTATAAAGAAGTTGATGTATTGTTTGATAAATTAAGTAGTTTAGAAGAACGGATTAAATTATTTGAAATGAAAGATACACTCTTATTATCTGAACAAGTTAATTTAAAAGAGCATAATATTATGAATATGACTGAACTATTAGGTACAAAAAATATAATATTAGATCTTAATACCACATTAAATAACGCTGATATTATGTATCCAAATCTAACTGATAGTAATAGTAAATATTTAGAAATATATTCTAATGACAATTCATCATACAATACATCTATTAAAGATAGTGTTATATCAGATGTTGTATTTGATTATGATGGTGATAATATCAATGTTATACCAGATGTAGAAAATAAAGATTCAATTAAAGAATCTATTAAAGAAGATGTTAAAGAAGATGTTAAAGAAGAGGAAATTAGAATATCAAATTATGAATCAGAACTTAAGAATATGAAAGTAGGCGAAATAATAAAAATCGCACAAGAGTACAATATAGAACTTAATAAAAAAATTAATGGAGTTTCTAAAAAAAAAATAAAACAAGAATTAATTAATGAAATAATTCAAAAAAAAAATATCTAAATAAATTTATATAAAATGGATAATAGATATTTCAAGTACAATTGTCCCGCCATTTGGTCAAATTCTAGAAATTTAACAAATTATTATGAAAATCGTATATTTGAGCAATTTATTAGAAATACTAATAAGATTCAGTCTGCTCAAGAATACAGACATTTTCTTCAAAATAATGCAGAAATAATTATGACAAGAGAGAATGATTATCTTATTAAAAACAATACTTGCAATGTTGATGGTAAATGTGTTCCAATTAATTATGAAAATTTTACTAATACGGAACCTGTTCATACTTGCAATTGTAATAAATAAAAAATATATAAACTAATTAGAGTAATAAATTAATATATAAAAAAAATATCACATTTATTAATAATGTCAGTTAATAAATTTGATAAAATATATAATCCACCTATATTTATAGATAATGGGAAAAGACTTGAGCTTTTCAATATTATAAATACACTAAATACATCTGAACTTTTACAATATTCTTTAATTAATAAAATTTCATTAAATCAATGTAATGATAATGATGATAATCTAATTCACATTGTTATTAGAATGGATGATACTAAAATAACAGAAATGGCCAAGCTAAATGTTATTAAATTTTTAGTACAAAATAATGTCTATCCTGATAAACCAAATAAGAATAATAATACACCATTGCATCTAGCCTGTGAATTACAATATTACTATATTGTAGAATATTTACTTAAAATTGGTGTTAATCCTAATTTTACTGATAATAATGGTAATACTGCTTTCCATTATTTATTAACAGGAAATATTAAATTAGTTGAATCAGATAATTCTATAAAAGATTTTATTCCAAAAACTCAAAATAGAAATATTAAAATTAATTTTACCAATACATATAGTGATATCAGAAGTGCAAATAATAATGAGATTAGTTTGATGAATATATCAAGTAATCAGTATAATAATGATCCATTTATTATTTTTATGAATGATTTTACCAATACATCTCTAATGAGGAGTAAATATAAGGTTGATATTAATCAACAGATTATTAAATTATTATTAAATTATAAAGCAAACCCTTATATTAACAATCAGTATAATATAAGTCCAATTCATAATATTTTAAAAAATTATAATTCAAATATTTTTAATGAATTAAGAATTATAGGGATTGATTTTAATAGATTTAATTCCGATAATCCTAAAAAATTTATTGAAAATGAAATAAAAAATAATAATTATAAATTATTTGGAAATAATGAAAATAAAATTAAAACCATATTATCAAATATAACAGAAGCACATTATAATGAATTTAAAGCCCTAATATTAAATAATCCCAGATTTGGTAATAATTTTATTAGAATATTTGAAGATTCTTTTAATATTACAGCTTACTTAACATTTTATGTCCTATCTGAATTATTAATACACGAAGCACAACCCGAATTAATAAAAGTATTTGTATCACAAGGTATTGCTATTCCAAATACAACTGCAACTGAAGTGGATGCAAATGGCTTACCGATCGCTTTTAATTCATCCCATATATTTGAACAAGTTGGTAGCATTCCTATAGAACTGGAAGAATATATTCAATTAGAAAACCTTCTTAATAGTAAATTAAATGAACGTATTAAAGTCAGAGGAAAATGCACAAAACCAGAATATTCAAAACTAAAACAAGAAATAATAGATATTCAGAATAGAATGAAATCAATATCTGTTAAAGGAAAGATAAGTATTAATTCTACTAATTCACAAGAGTTGTATATAGAATTATGGAAACGTTATTTAAATAATGCGAATCTAACAGATAGGTTCAATTATAATTTAATTCCATTATACTTATTAAATAATAAACCTGAAAATTTACCAATGTTAAGACGATTAGATTGTCATAGCAGGCAATATTTTACGAATAAATTTACCAATGATTATTTATTAGGTATTGTTAATGAATATATATTAAAATCACAAACTAAACTAATAATATGTCATAGTATTAAAACTCTTATATTTAATATTATATTAAATTTTGTAATGGATAATGAAGAAGTGTTTATGCCAGCCCCTGGATTACCTATTCCACCTGGAGTACCTAAAATAACTTTTGAATATTCTTTTGATTATAATTATTTTATTACTAATATACTTAACTATTTACCAGCTAATAATCCTGATAATTTAGAAACAATAGCCAATTCATTTACCTCGATTATTGATAAATTAATAAAAAATATATTAAATATATTTGATAATATTGATGAAAGTAATACTAATAGAACTTTAGAAGCAAAAGATATTATACTTTCTGATATTATCAATAATTTAAAAAATATATTAGAATCTCTTGATCTAGCACAAAGACAAGCATTATTTAAAAGAATTGATAAAACAACTAACCCAAAGGCTCCTTTACTTGTTCCAGGATTATTAAATGATTATGATAAACCAATTAATACTTTTATAAATTTATTAGAAAATAATGTGGTAGTTTATTTTGATACGATTATACCAAAATTATTAACATCATGGCTAAGTATTATTGAAAATATATTTAAATATATTATTAATTATTATAGAATGTTAGAAACTACCAAGCAATTAAATTAATATAATTCATATTTGTATCTTCATCTCATTAATATAATTAGTATGATTAGAGTTTCTTTGAACATCATTAGACTGTATAATTTCTTCTACTATTTTTATTGTAAAACTATGATTAATATTACGAAAATCTGGAACTGTACCATCTGGATATAAAAATGAAATATTTAAAGATGTTATTTCTGGTATTGGAAATATAGGTGAGTATATATCAGATGGTTGTTTAACAAATGTATTAAATAAATAATCACCTTGGTTGCCAGATAATAATATTTTAGCAAAAGCTGTAGGAAAATTAATATTATTTATAAATTCAATATTATTCATATACATTAAGAAATATGTATTTTGTCCTGATAAATTAATTAGATTATTTGATGTAATCAAATCACCTACTGAATTTAAGTTATTATTTATAACATAATTATCAAAATTACTAATTGTTTTATTAAATGGGGTAATTGCAAATGTACTACCAATATCCTTAAACCCCAAAATATCACCAAATGTATCATTTCTATTAAATAATAGTCTAAATTTTGTATTTTGTTTAATAATTATATCATTACCACCATATGAATATATAATATTATTAGATAATTTAGATATTATACTAGTTGTTATTTGAGAAGTATTACATAATTCATTTATATTATTTAGAATTTGCAATTGATCAGCTGATAAATTTATAATATTATTTATATAAGAAGGATTAATATTATTATTATTATAATTTGGCAATAGATTGACTAGACTATTTGATAAAGCTGATATTTTATTAATATTCGATACTTTGCCTAAAAGTACGCTATAACTATTACTACTAGGATTTATAGAATAAACAGTAAAATTTTGATTGTTTATATAACTTGCTGGAATATATTCTTGTGTTATCATATTTATTTGTTGATTATCATTTTGTGTTCCAATATTTAAGTTGCTTATAATACTAACTTGAAGCGCATTTTGTATATAGATTATATCACCAACATTAATAGTACTTGCAACTTGTTCAATTTGCAATTCATAATAACTAATATTATCAATTGTAATTACAACAACACTTAGCGAATTTGGCAATAGAATATTATTATATGAATTAAATATAACTTTATTTGTGATATTATCATAACTAATATCAAATATATTATAAATTGGATTTGTTGATGTTGATATATTTCTTAACACCCCGTTCATTTTTGTTTGTAAATTAAAAATTAATTTATTTAAATTATAAAACCCTTCATCAATTGCAACACTATATAATTGATTTCCATCCTCAATATTTTGCCAATAAAATTTATTATTAATATTATTTTTTATACTATAATCAATATAAGGAAATTCTGTACTCAATAATTCAACATAAATTACATTTTTAAAAGTTTGTTTTAATTCAATTGAATAATTATTAGAATATGGATAGCCTTGGATTGTGTCTAAAATCTTCATAATTTGAATATTATTACCTCCACCATTTGTTGTTATATAAGCACCTTTAATACTATTAATATTAATATATATATAATCATTAACTACTTTAGTAATAGTTTGATTACTTTGAAAATTATAATTATTTATAGGGAAATTTGAATTAATATAACCAATATTAATACCAGCAATACTTAAGAATGATACAGAAAATGTTTGATTTAATATGGTTTGTCCTGCTTGTTGTAATATAATATTATATTGTTCTGATAATATTAGATCAGATGTTAAAGGTATTTCTATATTACTTTTAGTAGTATATGTTATGGGTATTCCTGCAATCACGACTTGATTTGAAGTTAGTTGTTGCGTATATAATACTTGATCACTTCCAATTTGTAATGTAGTAGATTGTCCATTTATTATTGCTTGTTGTGTTCCTAATATTAATGGCGAATTATTGATAATATTAGTTTGTTGTGGATTTAAGTAATTAAAATCTAATTTAATGAATAATAAATCATTTGTATTAAGACTATTTAAATAATTTGCAATATTAGTAGGGATATAATTACTAATATCACTATAGATATACAGTTGTTTTATTCCAATAAAACTATTAAGTGGTATATTATTAATTATATTAGTAATATTTACATCACCGTATAATTGAATATCAATATATAATTGAAGTCCATATTTAGTATAATAATTTGAAGGTATATTGTGATTTTGATAATTTATTACAAGATAATTAAAATTATTAAATAAATAAAATGAATTATATAAAATTTTACTAGGACCTACTACATTTTGAATAATTATATTATCACCAGGTAATAACTGGTGATGAGGATAATTTATTTTAATTTCTTGTTCGTCTTGAATAAAATATAATGGATTGTTTGGTAAAAATTTTCCATCTGACTTATAAATATATTTAGGAGCAATGATTCTAGTGGAACTATCTACATTTAATATTGTAGATTTTATTATTTTATTAATATTCATATTAATATAATAATAGTTATTTTTTTATTACTTAATAATAGATAAATTATATTCTAAATTAATAATAATGTTAAAAAACAATATAAATTTAGAACAGAATGGTATTATTTTTCCTAACTGGGTAATGAACAATTTTAAGAAATTTATATTACCCGAAATCATTAATAAAGAAGGGTCTGATCCTTGTAATGAACAAAGGGTTGAAGAAGTGACAACATATCAAAAATTTGTAGGACAATATCTTAATTTTCAATCACCTTTCAAAGACATGTTAATTTATCATGGTGTGGGGGCTGGTAAAACAAATACTGTTATTAATCTCTATAATTTATTATTTAATTATACCCCCAATTGGAATATCTTCATACTAATTCCTGCTGCTCTTCACGATGATCCTTGGATTAAGGATATTAGTAAATGGATGAATAAAAAAGAATATGATAAAAGACTATCTAATATTATCTTTATTCATTATGATTCGCCATTTGCTGATAGAGATTTCTTAGAAAAAGTTAAAACCGCAGATAGTTCTAAAACATCAATGTTTGTGATTGACGAGGCACATAGGTTTATAGGTAATGTGTATAATAATATTTATAGTAAAAAAGGTAAGAGGGCTCAGGTCATATATGATTATATACAACAAGAAAAAAAAGAAAACTATAATACGAGGGTAGTTTTATTATCTGCAACACCTATTGTTAATCTGGCTTTTGAATTTGCTCTGATTTTTAATCTACTGAGACCCGATACATTCCCCACATCAGAAGCTATTTTTGAACAACTATATATTTCTTCAACAAATTTTACTTCACTTAATGAAAATACAAAAAATTTATTTCAAAGAAGAATTTTGGGCTTGGTATCATATTATATTGGTGCTACTCCCGATAAATATGCAATGAAAACTGTTCATTATGTAAATTTGACTATGGAACCATATCATGAAGATACATATAATCATTTTGAGAAAATAGAAGAATATAAAGAAAAAATTAGATTGCAAATGTCTAGAGGTAAAGTAGGAAGTGATGAAGGATCGACATATTTATCTTATACTAGACAAAGTTGTAATTTTGTTTTTCCTAATATTAACAGTAAAGTGAATGGTGAGGGAAGACCACGACCTAGTCATTTTAAAGTTAAGGATGAGGATGCTGAAATAGTTGATTTGGGTAAGAATATTGATAAGAGGAATAAATTGGTTAAAAATAAACAAGAAGTATTATTATATGTCAAGGCAATCCATCAATATATTAATACTTTTATAGATTATATGAAAGATATTTTAAGAAAGGATAAAGAAGCAAAATATACCTTATCTGATGATGTTAATAAATTCTATAAAAATTATGATGGTAGTTTTACTGATTTTATGGCTAATGAGAAGAAGAAAAGTAATCTCTTTAATGCCTTGTATAAGTCATCTCCTAAATTTATTAATATTATTTTCAATATATTGAAAACTAAAGGAACGGTTTTAATATATTCAAATTATGTTGAAATGGAAGGCCTTCAATTATTAAAAATATATCTTAATTTCTTTAATTTCATTTCATTAGATGAAGATACTAGTTTTAATAAGAATACATTAAAGAATGATGGTAAATATGATTTTCATCGATTTATTGAATATCATGGTAGTATTGATACTGATGTTAGGCGAATTAATAAAATGATATTTAATCAACCAGTTAATATGCACGGTAAGAATGTAAAAATTATAATGATATCTCCTGCAGGAGCTGAAGGTCTTAATTTGAATAATGTTAGACAAGTTCATATATTAGAACCATATTGGCACGAAGTTAGAATTGAGCAAGTTATAGGTCGTGCATTGCGCTATTGTCATCATAAAGATTTACCATTAGAAGAAAGAAAAGTAGATATATTTCGTTATAAGATGGTTAGAAAATCTGGTAAAGAAACAACTGATGAGAAGATGGAGAATTTATCAAGAAAAAAGAATACAGTATTGTTATCATTTATTGAAGCGGTTAAAGAGTCGGCTGTTGATTGTGAATTATTTAAGAACCATAATATGATGGGTTCTAAATATAAATGTTTTCAATTTAATGAAGAAACCTTATTAGATGTACCATTAAGGCCAGCTTATCAAAAAAATTTAGATTATGATATGAAGATGGATAATGGATTAAATTCTAAAAACTCAACAATCAAAAAAATAAAAGTTAGAAAAATTAAAGCTGTTATTAAATCTGGCGATGCATACTCACATGAAACAAATTATTGGTTATATGAAGATACAGGCGTTGTGTATGATTATGAGTTAAATTATCCTGTTGGAAAATTAGAGAGAGATAATAATAATAATTTTAGTATGATTGATAATAAAATTTATATTATAGGACATGTAATACAGATACCCAGTTATACATTATATGAATAGATTCATCTATCTTATACATTATATGAATAGACTCATCTATCTTATACATTATATGAATAGACTCATCTATCTTATACATTATATGAATAGACTCATCTATCTTATACTAGGATAGAGCTACCATTGGTTTGATTTGCAATGTTCTTGAATAAATTT
>Ga0214921_10012304_pt1 | contig 10251 bp, 10 predicted proteins | sample LL1505_MetaG_FD_177992 | JGI IMG/M metagenome (GOLD analysis project Ga0214921, IMG submission 177992) | Freshwater microbial communities from Lake Lanier, Atlanta, Georgia, United States - LL-1505 | ecosystem: Environmental > Aquatic > Freshwater > Lake | place: USA: Georgia | collected...
TCACTTGCGTTTCGTCAACACCCAATACATCAGCCAGACGTTTGGTCGTTGTGCGGGTCACGCCAGTTGCGCTGTCTTGCGGGCGATAACGGAAGGCGATCTGGGCTGCTGCAGCTTTCATTTCTGGATCCTTTGAAGTTAGATATCTTAAAGATATCAAAAGGGCGAGGTGTTGTCAACAAGTTGGGGGGGGTGGGGGAGTTGGTTGGCAGTGCCGGTGGCGCAGGCCTTTGCTCGGCAATGGCTGCAAGCCATCGGTGATTCCTGCAGATCTAATGAGCGCAGTGAAAGCCGAATATTTGACCGAGGCCTTTAGGTCATACCGCCCGGTAAACAGAACTTCATCATTCGCCGAATCGACGATACGGTCAAACCGGAGACTCGCGTGAGAAGGCAATCCTCCAAGTTCCAGCTAAATGACAGTCATGGTCCTGGCGGACCACATCACCCAACCGTTTTGTGTACACTTGAATCCACAATATGCGTTTGAACTCAAAGGAAAAGTGATGGAAGCAACCAAAGTGGGGATTCGCGAATTCCGTGCCGGCATGGCCGAATTCATTGCGTCAAGCACGCCAGTGGCCGTGACGCGCCATGGGCAAACCATTGGTTACTTCATCCCGACCCACGGCCAGGCGGAAGCTGACGTTGCTGCATTGAAGAAGGCCAGCAAGACTTTGGACCGCTTGCTTGCAGCCAAGAGTATTGATGTGGACGCCGTGGTGGCTGAATTCAAAACCACCCGTAAACGCGCAAGCACGCCCAAGAAACCGGTGTCTGTGGTGGCATGAGCAGCAAAGCCATCGTTTTGGATGCCAACATCCTGATTCGAGCGGTTCTGGGCAGGCGGGTACGAGAGCTCATAGTTGCCAATGCGGGCACGGTGCAATTCTTCGCACCCGATGTCTCATACGCTGACGCTCGAAAGTACCTCCCCGCGTTGCTAGAAAAAAGAGGCGTGAACAGCGAAGCAGCGATGACGGTGCTCGGCGCGCTGGAGTCCGTAGTCCAGCCGCTGGAACTCGGTGTTTATTCAGGATTACAAGCCCAGGCGCTGCGAAGAATTGCCATGCGCGATGCTGATGACTGGCCTGTGTTGGCCTGTGCCATGACGATAGCCTGTCCTGTATGGACAGAAGATGCCGACTTCTTTGGCGCCGGAATAGCGACCTGGACAACCGATCGAGTGGAACTGTATTTGGCAGGTTGATTCGGATTAATGGGTCCGTCATGCAGCCATCGCCAGCGGCGCAATTTCTTTGTGAATCGTCTTCGCGTTGAGCTTTTCAGCGACTCGCAGGTCATAGACCGTTTCTAGGTTGGCCCAGACGATAAAAATGGATTCGAGATGCGAACGCCATTGACAACTTCGCCTGCGTCCATGGCTTCGGTCCATATCACGCTGCAGCCTGCAGCATGGGCGCTGGCAAGCACAATCGCATCAAAGAATGCAACGCTGCGGGTCTGGTGCAGGTCCAGACCAGCACGAATGATGGTGGGGGTGACCTGCACCACTTCAAACTGTTCATAGAGGTCGAGCTGAGATCGCACATATTGAGCTGGAAGTCGGAGCTTCTTGATCGCCACGTTGCAATATTCCTGCAGAATTTGGGTGGACACGACACCAAGCCCCTGCTCGTAAAGTCGCTTTAACAGATCCAGGGCAGACCGCTGCTTGTAGGGGGCGTCACTGGCCTCGGCGTAGACCAAGACATTCGTATCGATAAAGCTGCGAGAAGTCATCCTAGCGCTCATTCGCTTCGTCGCGATCGAATTTCCAACCATCGAGCTTGGCCCCAGAGTTTAAGCAGCGCTCTTCGAACTGCGACCATTGCTGACCACGGAGCGCACCACCGGCAAGTTGCTCCAAGTAATCGCGCACGACTTGGTTCAGGCTCTTACCCATCTTTTGTGCGGCCTCTCGGGCACGTTGTGCGACTTGTTCGTCAACTGAAAGCGTGATGTTCATTTGAAATTACCCATCAACTTGCACGTATTATGTGCGCACGTAGGTCGACAGTCAACGTGCAACATGGACCAGCAAAACCCCTCAGATCAAGCCCTAAACTTCGGGCGTGCGGCGTAGATGGTTCGGAAAATAACAGGAGAGCGACATGGCCAAGATCACATTGTTGGACGGTGGAATGGGGCAAGAGCTGTTGGCGCGGTCGGGCGACGAGCCGACGCCCTTGTGGGCGACGCGGGTCATGATCGACCACCCCGGCATGGTGCGCGAGATCCACGAGGATTACTTCAACGCCGGGGCCACGGTGGCCACGACCAACACCTATGCCATCCACCACGACCGGCTGGAACGCTTCGACATGGATCACCTCTTCCAGGCGCTGCACTTGCGTGCCCTGGTCGAGGCCCATGAGGCCAAGGGTCAACGAAGGAACGTGCGGATTGCAGGGTCAATCGGGCCGCTGAAGGCCTCCTACCGACCCGATCTGGCCGAACCGGTCGAGGTGGCTGCGCCGAAATATGCCGAGGTGGCGCGGATTCTGGGGCCGCATGTGGACATGATCCTGTGCGAAACCATGGCCTCGCTGTCGATGGCGGAAGCCGTGGCCAAAGGGGCGCAAGCCTCGGGGCGGCCAGTCTGGCTGTCTGTCTCGGTTGATGATCATGACGGGACGAAGCTGCGCTCGGGCGAGCCGGTGTCGGGTTTGGCGGCGGTGGTGGCGCGCTATCCGGTGGCGGCGGTTCTGGCCAATTGCTCGGTACCCGAGGCGATGGCGGCGGCTTTGGGCGCGCTGAAGGCACTGGGCCTGCCCTTTGGCGCCTATGCCAATGGCTTCACCCACATCTCGGAGAATTTCCTGAAAGATGCGCCGACAGTCAAGGAACTGACCCACCGCCACGATATGACGCCTGAGAAATATGCCGAGTTCGCCATGCTCTGGGTGGGGATGGGGGCAACAATCGTGGGCGGTTGCTGCGAGGTGGGGCCAGCGCACATTGCCCATCTGGCCAGCAAGCTGAAGGCGGTTGGTCACGAGCTTGTTTGAATTCGAGTACCGCCCGACGAATAGGCCACTTGTAGATACAGCCAAGATTGGCGTCAAGCGGGGGAGCGACTGCAGGAAACCTAGCAGCCGGATAAAATAGTAACAAATATCGTTACATGAATTGTTTATAAGCTTTTCACCATGGACCGCGTCGACCACATCCGAACCGCGCTGGCAGCGGGTCCTGTTCCCGCTGGTGCCTTGTGTGCCGGCCTTGGTGTTACCCGACCGACCCTTGCACGGGCTTTGGCGTCCATGCCCGGAGAAATCGTTACGCTAGGTGCTGCACGGTCCACGCACTACGCGTTGCGGGACAATTTTCGGGGCCTGCCCGACATGCCGGTCTACCGTGTCAATGCAGCGGGCCAAATCGAAGCGCTAGGGCAGCTCACGCCGGTCAGGCCCGACGGGTTTGTGATGCGGGACGCCAATGGCCAGACAAGCTATCACCCTGGCTTGCCCTGGTGGTTAACCGACATGCGTCCCCAGGGTTTTCTGGGGCGCGCCTATGCGCGTCAACACGCGACCGGTATGGGCTTGCCTGCTGACGTTCGGCATTGGAGCGACACCGATGCACTGCGTGCCCTGCTGCTCTTCGGGGGCGACGCGGTCGGCAATGTGCTGCTGGGGGACCTCGCCCGGGACCGGTTCGTCAATGCACCGGCACCTGTGGCGGCGGGTGCCGACGATTACCCGCGCTTGGCAACTGAGGCGCTTACCGCAGGGGACACTGGGTCATCTGCGGGCGGCGAGCAGCCCAAGTTTTGTACTTGGTCCGACAGAGGCCATGTCTTGGTGAAGTTTTCAGTCGCTGAGGACAACCCCATTGCGGCACGCTGGCGCGACTTGCTGCTGGCCGAGCATCTGGCTTTGCAGACGCTGGCTGAAGCGGGGGTGTCGACGGCTGTATCAAATGTGGTGGACGTTGGGGTACAGCGCTTTTTGGAGCTCGACCGGTTTGACCGGGTCGGCGCTCATGGCCGACGTGCCCTGATGTCATTGGCTGCGCTGGATGGGGAGTTTGTCGGGAACGCAACGGCACCGTGGCCGGTGGTGACGGCTGAGTTGGCCAGACAAAAGGTCATCACCGCACAGGCGCACGCAGGTGCCACACTGCTGTACGCGTTCGGGACGCTGATTGGCAATACCGACATGCACGCCGGTAACCTGTCCTTTGTGAGCGACCGGGGAAGGCCCTATGCCTTGAGCCCTGCCTATGACATGCTGCCCATGGCTTTCAGCCCCACCGCAGGCGGTGTGGTGATAGATACGGTGCCATCCGCGCACATGCATCCGGCTGTGGATGGGGCAACATGGCGGGCGGCACATGGTTTGGCGCAGACCTATCTGGCCCGATTGCGAAGCGACACCGGGTTCAGTGCCGCTTTCCAACCCTGCCTGGAGGCGCTGCATGCGCACTTGACAGATGCTTCTCACAAGATTGGCCGACTGGCCTGAGCGCCGCGAGAGCAGCAAGGTCAATTTGCCAGGGCGCCTAACCCACGGTCAGTGCAGTCTTGTCAGATCTTGCATCAGGGTCGCCAAAGCAATGGCTTCGACTGTTTGGCTGATCGGATAGCTGTCCGCCCCGCAATGTCTGGAACAGATCGGGCGCGCGGTGGATCTCGTCGAGGATCACCAGCCGGTCTTCATATGCGCCTAGGAAATAATCTTCATTTAGTCTCAATAAGAATACTTGACATTTATTCTTCCGAGGAATATGCTGCATTTATTCTTTGGAGGAATAAACTGTGGAGCAAATTCTTTCCAATTCGCAGCAAGTCGGACTTCTCCTGCAGTCTGCTCGCAAGCACAAGGGCTATTCCCAGGCGTACGTGGCCGCTCGTGCGGGAATATCCCAGTCACGGCTGTCAAAGCTGGAGACAAACGCTGCTGCGATGAGCCTTGACATGCTGCTCAGCATGAGCGCGCAACTGGGGCTGGAGCTCACCCTGAGAGAAAAGTCGCCGGGTGCGAACTTAAGCGTCGTGTCGGCAGACAGCGTCGCGCCTGGAGACTCCCTAACACCTTCAGAGCCGGAGTGGTAACCCGTGGGACGCAACTCGCATCGCCGAGCCCTCTCAGTCTGGTCTAACGGTCAACGCGTTGGCACCTGGCGCCTGCCTACACGCGCAGACGCCGAGCTGCAGTACGACCCTCAATGGGTACAGTCTCTCGCGGGTCGTCCGCTGTCACTGTCGCTGCCGTTCACCATTGGCAATGCGCCGCTTAAAGGGGCTCGGGTACTGAACTTCTTTGACAACCTGTTGCCCGACAGCGAGCCAATTCGAAACCGCCTTGCAGGCAAATTCAAGACAGGTTCCACCGAAGCCTTTGCACTGTTGCAGGCGATCGGTCGGGACTGTGTGGGCGCCATCCAGTTGTTGCCAGAAGATGAGCAACCGATTGACTACGACACCATTGCAGGCACACCACTCTCGGACGCAGAGGTCGAGGTGCATCTGAAGCGGGAGGTCGCCCCGGGCGCGGGGCTCGGTCAGCAGGACGCGGACGAGGACGACTTCAGAATCTCCTTGGGAGGCGCCCACGAAAAAACGGCTCTTCTCTGGCACTACAACCAGTGGATGCGACCGCACGGTGCGACACCCACCACGCACATTTTCAAGCTTCCCCTGGGCAAGGTAGGTCGCGACGGGCGCATCGACATGAGCACGTCGGTCGAAAATGAGTGGCTTTGCTCTCGCATTCTTCAGGCATACGGGTTGCCGGTGGCCCAGTCGCAGATTCGCGACTTCGGGGAACAGCGAGTGCTGGTCGTTGAGCGCTTTGACCGCAGACTGCACTCGTCAGGCACTTGGTGGATGCGGCTACCGCAGGAAGACTTTTGCCAGGTTCTCGGAGTGGCTCCGTACAAAAAATACGAGAGCGAAGGAGGCCCCGGAGTCGTAGACATCTGCAAAGTGCTCCAGCAATCGACCAACGCGAGCTCCGACCTCCAAACTTTCATGAGCGCGATGGTCTTGTTCTGGATGCTGGCGGCCACAGACGGCCACGCCAAGAACTTCAGCCTGCAAATTCTTCAGAAAGGGCGGTACCGCATGACGCCTTTGTATGACGTTCTTTCAATGTGGCCGGTTGAAGGGGGCGCTGCACATCAGATGTCAATGCACAAGGCAAAGCTGGCTATGGCCATCTCAGGAAAGAACAGGCACTACCACCTGAAAGAAATCCTCCGCCGGCATTTCAATGCCATGGCGTCGCGTTGCGGGATTGGGACAGACATGGAGCCAATGATTCAAGGCATCATCAATCACACACCCGCAGCCATTGCGCAGGTTACTGCCCAGCTGCCCGCAGGATTCCCCTCAAGAATTGCGGAGCCCATCCTTGGTCAGCTTCAGGAATCTGCAAAACGGCTGGCGGAGATGCCCGCAAAGTAGGCATGGGCCTAAAGCTTGAAGGCAGTGGGGTGAATTCTGAAGACCCAACGCCTCCCAAGTAAAGTGTCCGGCTTACCGCCGGATGGTGCTGCTTGAAGCGAGCAAATGTTTTGCCGGTTCTCAGATTCCCAGTAAATTTCTCCGTCGCGGCAATTCATCTTTGGCCAAGGCCAGTGCCTGAATCCGCATACTGCCCCAGCGTCTCCTTAAGCTCCTGCGCTACCTGAGCCCGGAGTTCTGGCGGCCCCAGCACCTCCACATGGCGCCCCTGCCGCAGGATGTCCATGGCCAGCTCTCGCCCGTCGGTAAACGGCAACTCCATGATGAGGTGCCCATCGTCCTGCGGGCTTAGCCGCTGCTGCGGGTGCCACAGCTCGCGGGACACCCAGCGCGCCCGCTCCTCGGTAAAGCGCAAGCTGGCCCATTGCACCTGGTTGCCCGCAAATATGCCGTAGCCCTGGCCCACAAAGCCGTCCAGCGCCTTCTTGGGCAGCGCCTTGCTCGCCTTGCTCAAGACCGTGGCCTGCTCCATCGCGTCCATGGAAAAAGAGCGCATCGCCTCCTGCTGGTGACAAAAGGCGCCCAGGTACCAGTTGCCCCGGTGGTGAATCAGCAGCTGCGGTGACACCTCGCGCTCGCTGGCCTCATTGCGCACCCGGCTGAAATAACGAATCTGCAGGCGTTGGCGTCCCAGCAGGGCGGCCGCCACCACCTCGAAATGCTTGTCCGCCACCGGCCGGGCCGCCACATTCAGCAGCTTGACCCGGCTTTCCACGTCGCCGGCCGGGTGGTGGCCCGACTCGATCACAGCGCGCAAGCGGGCCTTGAGTGGCGCGATGTGCGGCCCCAGCAGGCCCGGCTGCATCTCGGCCAGCAGGGCCTGCATCATCAGCAGGGCGTAGGCCTCGCTGGCGTTGAACCACAGCCCGGGCAGCGCTTGCTGCTGGCCGGTGACACCAGAGGCGTAGCGGTAGCCGCCGCCCCCCCGGTCCCATTCAATCGGTGCATTGAGCCGGTCGCGCATGTATTCGATGTCGCGCTTGAAGGTGGCCCGCGACACCTCCAGCTCACGCAAGAAACGGCCTATGGGCACCACCGCGTTCACATGCAGCAGGTTGTCGATTTTGTAAAAGCGCTCGGTCCGGTCCATGTGTCGCTAGTCCGATTTCAGTGGCTCACCTCTTGAGCCACAAGGCCCAAATAATAGCTGGACCAGGAGACACACGATGAACAAAACAATGACCTACCGCCAAGCCACACCGATGAACCCCGTCATGCGCGGGCGACCACAGGCCTATCTGTTGCGCGACGCGGCGCACTTCGGCATGGCAGGGGGGCGGCTGTCCCGGCGCAATCAGCTGCGCCTGGTGCGGTTGCGGTCTGCCGTCATGGCGGCGTGGCGCACGGTCTGGCGGTGGTTGTAGTGTCTGGCCGGGCTCACCGTGTGAGCTCAGAGTCCGTTATCCTTGATCTCATTGAGGACGCCGCAAAGGCGCCAACCTATTGGGGAGTGCTATGCAAATCAAACGTGAGCTCGCCGGCCTGCATCTGGCTCTGGCCATCTTGGTGGTTATTCTCTTTAGCGGCTGTGGTGGAGGTAGCAATTCCGCCGGTTTAGGCGCAGCGGGTGGACCTGAGCAAAGCCCGACACCTGGCTCGATGCCAACCGTCCTGACCCTCAGCGGTACCGCCGCCACCGGCCGAGCCATCGCCGCCGCAGCGATCAGTGCCAAGTGCCAGGTGGGCAGCGGCAGTGCAACCACTGCTGACGATGGACGCTTCCAGATCAGTGTGACAGGCGGCACCCTGCCATGCCTGCTCCAAGCCACCGACCCAACTGACGGCACTACCCTGCACAGCGCAGCCGGTGGCGCAGATGGCACGGCTAACGCTGTGACGGTCAATGTCACGCCTCTGACCGAAATGCTCGCTGCTCGCGCGCTGGGTCAGCCACCAGCTGCCTTTTTTTCTGCCTTCGATGCAAGCTCTGCCACGCAAAATTTGAGCTCGGCACGCCTCAAATCCGCCCAGGTCGACGTCACCACCGTGCTCACCGGCACAGTCGACACCACCCAGTTGCCCGCCGACTTCGCCGCCAGCCCTCTGAAGGCTGCAACTGCCACCGACAGCACCGCAGGTGACAAACACGACCAACTGCTGGACGCACTGCGCAGCAAGCTCAACGCCCGCCAAGTCGCCCTGGTCGCTACTGCCCTGGCCGGCACTGCCAGCACCACAGCGGTCAAGCAGGTGGTAAGCGACGGGGTGGCCGCCACCACCGCCCAACTCACCTCGTTGGTCAGCCTGACCAGCAACACGGTGCAACTGGCCTGGACGGACACCTACCCCAGCGGCAGCAAGTACCGGGTAGAAGCGCAAAACCCCGATGGCAGCTTCAGTGCCGTAGAGACGCTGGCGGGCCTGGGTGGCACCGGCAGCTTGATGCAGTGGCAACGTGCTGTGACGGTGGGCATGGTGTACCGGGTGCAAGCCGTGCTGCCAGACCGCACAGTGGTGATCTCCACCCCGCAAGGCCAAAGTACGGTGAGCGTCGCCGCACCCGAAGCAGCGCCGCAGATTGTGCTGGACCAGACCGAGCCGGTTTCTGGAAGCGTCAAGCTATCGCTTTCGGGCAACACCGCTTGGCAGGGGGTGAACTGGTTCGCCGATCTGCGCCGGCTGGGCACGGGCAGCGGTGTGGGCAGCCCGCTGAGCTGGGCCACCAACATCGAGACCAACGGTGCCCACCTGATCTTGGCGAAGGTGCAGGTGGCACCCGACTCTTACACCGAGGTGCGGCGCAGTGTGCAGGTATCCAACTCCAACCTGGCGATCAACGCCAGCGTCTCAGGCAGCACCGGCACTGTGCTGGTGGACGTGCGGGCCAGCTCCCAGTTCGGCATCGCCCGGGTGGAGGCCAAATTTGACGGGGTGGCCGTTGGCAGCCTGACGGCGCCGAACGCCTGTTCGCGCTACTGCTCGGGCGCCAACGATGTCTACCGCTTCACGGTCAACGCCAGTCAGGCTGGCTCAGGCGACCACACCATGCTGTTGACTGCTACCGACGGCAATGGTGGCAGCAAGACCATCACCCTGGCAGTGCCGATCGCCAACCTGCCGGTGCTGACCCTGAGCAGCCCGGTGGACGGCGCCTTTGTCACCGGCACCCTGCAGTTGGCTGGTTCTGCCAGCAGTGACCGAAGCGGAACCCTCCGCGTCACTGCCAGTCTGGGCGATGTTGAATTCCTGAACAGCACAGCAGCTAATTTCACCGGTAGCTTCAACCTATCCGGTTTGTCGTCAGGCAGCTACACCCTCACCGTGCGTGCCACGGATTCTGGCAACAAGACCACGGTGCTGCAGCGAACAGTGACGGTGACCTCAAGCCCGACCCTGGCCTACACGCCGATGTTCAGCCTGGGCGCCACGGGACAACTGATCAAGGTGGATGAATCCAACCCCGCTTTGCTGCTGTACAAGGCCGAAGACGGCAGTTACCGGGTGCGCAACACCACAAACGGCACCGAAGTCACGCTGCAAGGTGCCAGTGGCATTCCGTATCTGTACAACTGGGCCATGGATGGCGGCTATGTTTACGTCGAAGGTGGCTTCCTGGGGTCTACCGGCACAGGCTACGCCGATTGCCCGCTGGAATGCATCCACCAGTGGAGCCCAACTGGCATCAAAACCAACCTGTCCACCAACAACCCGAATGCGATCAGCAGCAAGGTTGGGGGCGGGAGGGCTTACGAGCAGTACCCCAGGGCGCATGGCGGCAATGTGATCTGGATTGACGCTGCGGGCAGCAATCCAGGCACCTTCACCCGCTACCAAGTTGC
>Ga0214921_10012305_pt1 | contig 10251 bp, 8 predicted proteins | sample LL1505_MetaG_FD_177992 | JGI IMG/M metagenome (GOLD analysis project Ga0214921, IMG submission 177992) | Freshwater microbial communities from Lake Lanier, Atlanta, Georgia, United States - LL-1505 | ecosystem: Environmental > Aquatic > Freshwater > Lake | place: USA: Georgia | collected 2015-05-28
TTAATAATTCTTTTTATTTACCTTATTGTCGTTTTTTTGAATTAATAGCCGGTAGCTTGGTTGCTTATTATGAAATTTTTAAGAGTAAAAACAATATTAATAGATTAAAAATAACAAGTGTTATTGGTTTTTTAATAATTTTAACCTCTATTTATTTAATTGATAACAATAATTTTTTTTGGGGTTTAGTACTTTTACCGGTGGCAGGAAGTTCTTTAATTATTTTTAGTGATAAGAGTAATTTTGTGAATAAAAATATTTTATCGAATAAATTTTTAGTCTTTATTGGTTTGATTAGCTACCCGCTTTATCTATGGCATTGGCCAATACTATCTTTTGCAATTATATATCAAGATTTATGGCCAGATAGGTATTATCGTTTTCTTCTTTTGTTTGTTACTTTTTTACTAGCTACAGTTACTTATATTTTTTTTGAACAAACATTAAGATTTAATAAAAAAATTAAAAATCTTGAATTAATATTAATTTTGTCAATATTGTTAATTATAATTTTTTCAATATTTTTAAAAAAAAATATTTACAATAAATATAGTGCCGAACAAATATCTTTAATTCAAAAAGTTATTAGTTTAGAAAAAAATTCTAAAAATCTTATTTACAACAATAATATAGATAATTGTTTTGTAACTTCAGAAAAAGAAGGCCTTGATAAGCTTATAAAAAATAATTGTTTCAAAATTAAAAACCATGAAAAAAAAACTGTTTTTCTTATAGGGGATTCTCATTCCGCGGCCTTATCTTTAGGTTTAAAAAAAATTTTAGAAGAAAGTGATTATAATTTTATTTATATTTCAACTGGTTACTGCAATCCTACAAACAATAATAAAAAAAATACCGAATGTGTACGAACCAATAAATATATATTAAATCAAATTAGTTTTTTAAAACCTGAAATTTTATTAATCGATTCTAATTATCTTATTGCAAGCGATAAAAATTATTATGTAGGCGAAAATTTTTTAATATATTTTCAGGATTATATTTCAAATTTAAAATTACTCGGTCCTAAAAAAATATATGTTATAGGTCAATTACCAACTTATAAAATTTCTTTGACAAAATTAGTAATTAAAAATTTTATAATTAAAGATATAAAAACTCCAAAATACGCAAAGTCAGATTTACTGGCAAAAGAAAGTATAAAAATGGATAACGAGATGAGAAATGTAAAATATCCCAAAGATGTATTTTATCTTTCTTTAACCGACTTAATTTGTAAAAATGATGGGAGTTGCCTAATTTTAGTTGGAAATGATCTAGAGAGAGATATAATTTATTGGACTTATGGACATCTAACTTTTAATGGATCCTTATTTATTGCGAATAATATTAAAAATACATTAATAAATTAATGAAAAAAAAAATCTCAGTTATCATCGGAGGAACAAGAGGCATTGGGAAAGAGATTTTTTCATCCCTAAAAAAGAGAGGTGATACTGTTTTTAATATTTCAAGAAATAATAGTAATGCTAAAAATGATATTTCTGCAGATCTTAATGAAGTTTCTGATTTAAAATTAATAAAAAATAAATTTAAGAATTTAAAGATAGACAATTTAATTTTTTCTCACCGTTACAGAGGATCTGATGAAAATGACGAAATTAGAGTTATGGTTCAATCAACAAATAATTTAATAAAATTATTTTTAAATCATTTTAAAAAAAATTCAGCAATAGTCATTTTAAGCTCTATTGGAACCAGAACAGTAGCTGATCAAAATGAAATTTATCATTTAACAAGAGCTGCGCTTGAATCTCTTACAAAATATTATGCTTGCAAACTAGGTAGTTTCGGTATCAGGGTTAATTGTATACAGCCAGGCAAAATTCTTAAGAAAGAGAATATTAAATATTTCAAAACTAAATATAAAAAAAATAGAAAGATAATTGAAAATATAACTCCATTAAAAAAAATGGGCACGTCCAAAGACATTGCAAATGTTGTTGATTTTCTAACTTCAGAAAAATCTACTTTTGTCACAGGAGTGATTGTGCCAGTTGATGGTGGTTTAAGACTTGTTAGTCAGGAATATATAGCTAAGTTATCTGATTAAATTATTAAAAAGATATGGAATGTCGAATTTGCAGCTCCAAGAATTTAGATTTAGTTGTTAATCTTGGTAGACAGCCTTGGTGTAATAATTTTTTAAAAAAATTTCAATTAGGAAAAGAGAAATTCTATCCATTAAAATTAATGTATTGCAATAATTGCAGTCTTGCTCAGCTTAGTTACACAGTTAAAAAAGAGATAATGTTTTCTGATCATACTTATTTATCCGGCATTACTAAAACATTATCAAATCATTTTAAGTACATTTGTAATAATATTAATAAAAAATTTAATTATGATAAAAGTAAAAAAAGTATCCTTGATCTGGGTTCTAATGATGGGACATTTTTAAAACATTTTAAAAAAATTGGATGGGAAATTTTAGGCATTGAATCCTCAAAAAGAATATCAATTATTGCTAATAAAAATGGAATCAAAACTATAAACAAATTTTTTAATTATGAATTAGCATTATCGCTTAAGAAGAAATTTGATTTTATAAATGCTTCAGGAGTTTTTTTTCATCTCGAAGAATTACATTCATTTACTAGAGGTGTAAAATATTTGCTGGCTAATGATGGTGTATTTATTGTTCAGTTTCTTTATATGAAGTCAATTGTGAATAATTTAGCTTTTGATCAGATTTATCATGAGCATTTATTGTATTATAATTTATCTACATTGCAAAAACTTTTAGATATGTACGATTTAGAAATATTTGATTGCTATCTGACCTCTGTTCATGGGGGTCAGATGATAACTTATATTTCACATCGTGGTACAAAAAATAAAACTAAAAGATTTTTTTCTTATTTAAAAAAAGAAAAAAATAGCAAATGCAACTCTAAATCTTTTTATCTAGATTTTGCTAAAAATTTAATAAAATTAAAAGAAAAAAATGTAAAATTTCTTAAAAATTGCAAAAAAAATCATAAAACAGTCTTCGGTATGGGAGCACCAGTAAAAGGTAATACATTATTAAATTATTTTAATATTAATAAAAATTTAATTCAAAAGTTATTAGAAAAAAATCAATTAAGAAAGAATTTATATGCGCCAGGTTCTCATATACCTATTGTTATGGAGAATGAAGAAAAAAATATACCAGATGTATATTATGTTTTAGCCTGGAACTTTAAAAAAGAAATATTAAAGAATAATAAAAAATTAATTAATCGTGGTGTAAAATTTTTTTTCCCAATCAATCCAAAAAATAATTAATGAAAAAAAATATTTTTATAACAGGTGGCTCAGGTTTTCTTGGAAGATATCTAGTTAAAAAACTTAAAGAAAAATTTAATATCATAGATCATCCAACATCCTCAGAGGTAAATCTTATAGATTATAATCAGTTAAAAAGTATAAGTGGAAAATACGATGAGATTTATCATCTAGCTGCATGGACTCAAGCAGGAGACTTTTGTCTTAAAAATCAAGGTATGCAGTGGATTATTAATCAGCAAATAAATACAAACATAATTAAATGGTGGCAAGAATGTCAGGAAAAAGCAAAATTTATATTCATTGGAACAAGCTGTTGTTATTCTGAAAACGGTACATTTGAAGAAGATAACTATTTAAATGATATTCCTCATCCAAGTTTACTTACATACGCAATGACCAAAAAAATGTTACTGCAAGGAGCAATATCTTGTCAAAATCAATTTGGCATGAAATGGTTTTCTGCAGTTCCATCTACTTTGTATGGCACAGATTATCACTTAGATAGTAGGCAATCACATTTTATTTTCGATCTAATAAAAAAAATCTTAAGAGGAAAATTTTTAAATGAAAAAGTTATTTTATGGGGAAATGGTGAGCAAAAAAGAGAGATTATTCATGTTGATGATTTTTGTAATAATCTTTTACATTTAAATGAAAAGGTTGATAATCAAATTATAAATATTGGAGCTGATAAAGATTATAGCATTAAAGAATTTGCAAATAAAATTTGCAAAATTATTGATTACGATCAAAATAAAATTTTTTATGATTCAAGCAAATATACAGGAGCTTTGCATAAAAAATTAAGTTTAAAAAAAATTAACAAAATAATACCCTCATACAAAAATTCATTAACATCGATCGATAGTGGACTAAAAGAACTAATTAGTTGGTTTGTTGACATGAAGTTGCATACCAAATGATTTCTAGAAAATTAATTTGTTTATTGCCTTCTTTTAAGAATAATTTGGGACACGAAATATCATTCGTAGATACTTTAAATTTACTGGCTAAACAAAATAATTTAAATATTTATTTTATTGTTTCGACTATTAGTAAGATTACTAATTTAAAGAATATAAAAAAAATTATTTTTACCGAATCTTATTCTATTAGGTCAGAACTATATAATTTTTATTCAAATATTAAATCTTTTATAAATTTTTTTAAAATTTATGACATAAAAAAAAAAGATTCATTTTATATTGATGGTTATAGTTTTTATTTTTTATTTTCTTATTTAATATCATGTCTTGTTTTAAAAAAAACATTCAATATTTTTATTTATTGCAGATATAATTACGATTTAAAGAAAAAAATTTTATTTAAAATATTTATAAATTTATTAAAATTTAAAAAAGTATCACTGTATATTCTTACAGATAATTATCCTTTATATTTAATTTTGAAAGAGGACTTTAAAGCTAAAACTTTATTAATGCCTATACCTCATACTTTTAAATTGAAGCGTTCAGAACATAAGAAATTTAATAAAAATAAAAATATAAATTTATTATGTCCAGGTCAGTATAGAGAAGAAAAATTTGGCACTAATTTTAACAATTTTTTATATAAAAATAATTCAAAATTTATAAATGTCTTAATTAACAAAGATTTCAAAATAAAAAGTGACTTAAATATTAATTTTAAAAAATTCGGCTCAAATTTAAACATTCGTGAATATAAAAAATTAATCATAGCCGCGGATCTGATATTGCTTCCATATGAAAAGATGCTTTATGAATTTAGAACATCAGGCATATTCTTTGAAGCAATTACTCTGCAAAAAAGAGTTATGGTTACCTCCGGTACTTGGATGGCTGATGAATTTATCAAATACGATTTAAAATATTTAGTTGTTAAAGATTGGGCTAACTTTGATATTTTTGTGAATATGAAAAATATATTCTCTCTAAATGTTGATAAAAATATGAGTAGGATGAGAATGCAATATCTAAAAAAACATAATAAAAATAATTTTATTAAAATTCTAAATAAATATATCTAAATATGAAACAAAAAATTGCAATTACCTTTCCTCATTTGCATCACTTTGGAGGAGGTGAGATTTTTTGCGAATATGTAACTAATTATTTAAGTAATTATTATGATATTGATTTATATTATTATAGTGTTGGAAAAATAAATTCCAAATTAAAAATTACTAAAAAAGTTAATTTATTTCCTGTTAGCTCTAGTTTTTTTTTTTTTAATTTTTTATGTTCAAAATTTATTGCGCTCGCCCAATTTTTTTTGATTATATTTTTTTTAAAAGAAAAAAAAAAATATAAATTTATTTTTTCGGCAGCTGGTGAATTTTTTTCAGCAAGATATAAAGTAATTCAATATATTCATCATCCTTTTTATTCTTTAAATCCATTACATTTTTTTTCAATAGGAGTGAAAATGTTTGAAATACATAAATTATTTTTAAGATTTTTATTATCATTTATAGTTAGATTTTATTTTATTTTAAATAATGAATATTTTAGAAGAAATATTACTCTAGTAAATTCGCTATGGACAAAAATTAGATATAAAGAAATTTATAACCATAATAAAGTTTACTTAGTTTATCCAACTTTTAAAATACCTGAATTATGTCGAGAAAATTTTGATAAATTTGAAAAAAGAAAAAATGATTTTGTATTATTAGGAAGAGTAAGCAAAGATAAAAATACATTTACAGCAATAAATTTTTTTATAAAATTTAAGAAAAATAATTCAAATCTTAATATTGGCGTATTACATGTTATTGGCCCTAATAATAATTCATTAAATAAAAAAATTAATTATTACAAAATATATTATAAAAATTTTATAAAATTTCATAATTATCTGAGTTTAAAACAAAGAAATAAAATTCTAAAAAAAGGTAAATATGGTCTACATTTTTCTCATGATGAACATTTCGGTAGAGCAATATTAGAAATGACAAAATTTAGATTAATAGTATTTGCTGAAAATTCTGGAGGATGTAGAGAAATTTTATTGAATCCTTTTCAGAAATATAAAAGTTTAGATGATTTAATTGTCAAATTGACTAAAGTAATGCAAAGTAAAATAATAAGAAAAGACATTTTTAATTTAGTGTTTAAAAATTTAAACAAAAAATTGACAGATCTTAACTTTAAAAACGAATTAAAAAAATATTTGGTTTACTAATGAGCAAAAAAAAATTTTTAATTACAGGTGCTGAAGGTTTTATTGGTTCTCATCTTATTAATTTTCTTAAAAATAAAAAATATATTATATTTGGGTCATATTATAAAAAAAAAAGACTAAGCAAAGTTAAGGGGGTTACGTATTATAAATGCGATGTAAGAAATATTGCTCAAGTTGAGCATTTGTTAAAAAAGACTAAGCCTGATATTATTTTTCATTTAGCCGCAAAAAGTCATCCAAATTTTTCATTAAAAAAACCCCTTGAAACAATAATGACTAATACAATCGGGACTGCAAATATTTTGGAGTATTTGAGAATCTTGAAATTCAAATCAAAATTAATCATTGCTTGCTCAAGCGCTCAATACGGAGTCCGCAAAATTAGTCAATTGCCCATGAGAGAAGATCAGGCATATAAACCTGAACATATTTATGGTTTGTCTAAAGTTTTTCAGGATAATTTAGCTGCCCAGTATTTTAAAATGTTTAATATTAAGACATTAAGAGCGTTAATTTTTAATACCTCAGGTCCTGGCAAGAAAAATGATGTGTTTTATGATTTATGTAAACAATTTTCTAGTCAAAAACATAAAAAAAAAATTAAAATAAAAGTTGGTAATTTAAACAATTATCGTGATTTTATGCATGTAGATGATGTTGTAAGAGCCTTGTACGCAATATCTTTAAAAGGTCAGATAGGAGATAATTATAATATCTGTAGTGAAAAGTTGATTAAAGTAAGTAAGATAGTAGATATATTTTTAGAATTAGCAGGTAATAAAAAAATATTTTTAATTAAAAAAAATTTTTTATATAGAAAATTTGATGAAAAATATATTGGTGGGGATAATTCAAAAATAAAAAAAATTGGTTGGGAGCCAATAAAAAATATTAAAGATATTGTTCTTGATATGTTAAATTTTAATTCTCAAAAGAATTGATCAAAAAAAGTTATAGTTTAAAATTTCTATTTTTTTTATTTGTTGCTATAATTGTAACTTTAATCTCCATATTATTATTTAGAGGAAGGTTAGGATCTGATGATCTGGAAGTTTTTAATTTTGTCTATAGTTATTATAATTCAGATTTTGACAGCATAAAAGAATATATAAATAACATAGAAATTTCAAAATCATATTTTGACGAAATTCAAAAACATTCACCTATGACATTTTCTCATAGATTTGTTTGGGTCTTGCAAACTATGGCAATTTATAAATTTGTATCAATATTTTTAGATTTAAAGTCTGCTAATTCTATTTTTATTATTCAATATTTTTGTGGATTGATAATAACAATTTATACTGTTTTATCATTTTATTTTTTTTATTTGATTTTGAAAAAAAGGAACGTCAAATTTATCTCTTCTTTAATTCTATCTTTCTTTTTATTTTGCGGGACTGGGCTAATAAGTTTCTTTACAGGGGCTTACATAGAATCCTTAGTGGTTTTCTTGTTTGTATTAAGATATTTTTATAAGAATTTTTTAATAATATTTTTAATTGATTTGATTATATTGTTTATTAAACCATATTATTATATAGTAATATTTTTTCTTAGATTATCAGATTATTTTTTTATTAAAAAAAAGTTAAATTTCATTCTTAAATATTTATTTTTTTTATTTTTATTAGTTTTATTTTACAGATATTTATTAACGGATCTTCAAAGCAATTTTGAATCCTTAAATAAAAAAGGGATTTCATTTAACTTCATCGAATTACTAAAAAATTTTGTAAACTTCTATATTTCATTTGGAATTGGGATTTTTTTTACAGCAACAATACCAGTAGTTTTAATTTTTTTAGGAAAAATTAAAAATGTAACAATAATAAAGATTGTTGGTATTATATTCTTTAGTATTTTTCTTTCATTATTCGATGGTTTCCATGGCCAAGCACCTGGAGGGAGATATTTTTTGCCCACATTATTTATTTTTTTGGATGAAATTATAATTGGATATAAAAAAATTGTTAATATTAAAAAAAAATATTATGTTTTTATACTTTGCTTATTTGCATTCTTGACAATATTCAATTTGCCGACATTGGAATATAGAAACACTTCATTACCTGAGTATTTGAATGCTACTGCTTTTAAACAAAAACCAACAAGTCCAGTTTTTTTAAATAAAAATAATGAATATCAATTGTTTCCTTTTCCGATAAAAGACATAGAGTTCAATAATATTATTTTTTCTAGTAAAATATTTATTTCTAAAATTTTAGATGAGAGAGATATACATATCGCAAATTATAAAATTAATTCAGATAACATTTATCCTGCAACCGGAATTGGACGGCTACTATACTTAAGAGAGAATAATTTAAATATTTATAATCCCGTTATTATAATTTTTGCAAAAAAATTTTATTTCTTATTAAAAATTATTTATATAGTTTTTTATTTAATAATTTTTTTAATAATTTTTTTATTTTGTTTAAATTTACTAAAAAATAAATTATGGAAAAAATTAGTATAATAATCCCAACATTTAATTCTGATTTGACTATTAGAAAAACATTAAATTCTGTATTTAGTCAAAATTACAAAAAATGGGAAATATTGATTATAGATTCTTATTCCACAGATAAAACTATTGAAATTATAAATTCTTTTAGTAGCAAAAAAATTAAAGTATATAAATATCCAAAATCAAAGGGTTTAGCTGCAGCTAGAAGTTTTGGAATTTCAAAATCTTCGGGAAATTATATTTCTTTTTTAGATTCTGATGACATTTGGAAGAAAAATAAGTTGATTCTTCAACTCAATTTCATGAAAGAAAAAAATTATAATTTTTGTTGTACAGAATACTCTTTGATTAAAAAAAACGTAAAAAAAATTTTTTGTATTAAGAAAAATTATATTGATTATGATTTTTTACTCTCTAATAGACCAATAGCGTTATCAACAGTAATGATCACTAAAAGATTAATACAGAGTGTTTCAAATAAATACACCCAAAATGATTTTGCGGAGGATTATTTGTGGTGGATTCAAATTTTAAAGAATAATAATAAATGTTATATTTTAAAAAAAAATTTAACAAATATATATATTACTAGTAACAGTCGCTCTGAAAACATTATAAAAAATTTCATTTCATTATTTAAAATTTATAGGTATAATTTAAAACTAAATTTATTTGAGTTATTGTATATTTTCTTTTTACTGTTTATAAACAATTTTAGTAAATTAATTTTTAAATTATATGGGTTAAAAAATTAACATGAAGTTTAGTATTGAAAATTATTTTAAATCACATCTAGAAGTATTCAAAAAAATAGACATTACTTCGATTGAGACAGCTTTAGATATTGTTGAAAAAAAATTTGATAGTGGATTTAAAATATTCACTTGTGGAAATGGTGGAAGTGCACATAACGCTTCGCACTTTATCACGGATTGGAATAAATTTATTACTCTAAATAATACTAAATTATTCAAAGGTATATCTCTATGTGATAACATTGGAATTATTACTGCCTATGCGAATGATATCAATTATGAATCAATTTTTAAAGGACAGTTAAGTTCTTTGCTAGAAAAAGATGATCTCTTAATATGCATTAGTGGCAGTGGTAATTCTAAAAATGTTATTGAAGCAGCTAAATTTGCAAATAAAATTGGAGCAGACGTTTTATCTCTCCTGGGATTTGATGGTGGCGCGTTACTAAATATTTCGAAATACAAAGTGCATGTACCTAGTTTTGACATGCAAATTTGCGAGGATATTCATTTAATGATCGGTCATATGATAATGAAAAAATTATCAAATATTGATATAAATGA
>Ga0214921_10012307_pt1 | contig 10249 bp, 4 predicted proteins | sample LL1505_MetaG_FD_177992 | JGI IMG/M metagenome (GOLD analysis project Ga0214921, IMG submission 177992) | Freshwater microbial communities from Lake Lanier, Atlanta, Georgia, United States - LL-1505 | ecosystem: Environmental > Aquatic > Freshwater > Lake | place: USA: Georgia | collected 2015-05-28
CCTTCTCGATGTCGCCGGGCTTCCAGTTCTTGTCGATGGCGGCTTCGGTCGGGCCGTAGAGCCGGAGCACGGCAAAGTACCCCTTGCCAGGCACCGTCGCGAGCCAGTTGCGTTCCTTGCTGGCGGGAGCCGTGGGCCCGAAATAAAGATCCGTGCTGCCGTCGGCCTGCTGCACAGGCGTGTCGCGCGACCCGAGTGACGGGAATGGCCGGCCGTTGGCCAGACCCGAGCCGTTTTCGGCCTCGTAGAGCGTCACCGACCAGAAGTTGGCTGCCGGTATGTCACGCGGGAGACGGAGCCGGTAGCCGCTGCCGCCCGACAGGTTCGCGCCCTCACTGTCGACGAAGGCGATCATGTATTTGGCGCCCCGGCCGGGCGTTTGGGACAGCATGCCTGGACTGACCGAATAGTAGTTGGTGAAAAACCAGATCCGGGCGTCGAGATCGAGATAGCCCCCAGCCACCCTGTGCCAGCCGAGGTCGAAAGGCCCGCCGAGATGCTCCGGGGTCGCGTCGGCCATGGGGTTGATCCACCGCCGGTCGGGATAGATCCGCAGGGAGCGGCCGGCGACTACCTCTTCGAAGCCGATCACGCGGCTCATCTTGTAGGCCGTCTTCGCGGCGTGATCGAAGATCTTTCGCGTCTTTGCGTCGGGCTCGAAGGGCCGACCCTTGGCGATGCCGATCGATGCAAGCATGCCAAGCGAATCGGAATCGGCGAGGCTCGTGCCCTCGCGTTCCACCAGTTTCTTCAGTTCGTCGAAGGCGGTGCCGTCGCGGATCGGCAGCATGTTGACCGGCACACCGGAGGCATCGGGGAACTGCATCGGCCTGGCAGTTTCCTTGCCGTTGAGCGGATAGATCCTCGACTGCTCGATGAGCGCGACGGCCGGCGCGAGGTTCATCGGATCTTGATAGAACGCTCGGAGGAAGACAAAGACAGTGTTGGTCGGCGACCGGTAGACGAAACAATCATCCGGCACCGGTCCCGCGAAGCCGGGGGGGAGCAGCAGGAACTTTCCTCCCTTGCCGGCGTCAGGCCCAGGCAGGCCGACGTCTCCGAAGAACCTGCCGCCATCGACCGGGATCGGCCGCTGCCAGACATCGAGCAGGATGCCCTGGAGATTGGGCGGGGCCTCGAACACGAGCGGGCCGTCTTTGCCGAGGTCGACATAGCCCATCGCATAGATGACATCCGAGTTGGGGGTCGTCACCAACGTCTTGGCATCGAGCCGTTTCTTCCAGACCGGCAGGACGTTGTATCCGGCGCCGAAGACCTTTTCCGAGCCGACCTTCATGCCGAGCGTGTTGATGAGCGGCAGAGCCCAGAGATAGGTCTGTGTCGCCCGCTGGAACAGCAGTTCGTCACGCAGCGTCTGCGCGGTCTCCGGCGTGGGCCGGTTCTCCGCGAACGGAAGGTTGCTCAGCGCCTCGAAGCGGGAGAGTTGGGCGGACGCCGACCCGGCGTGCAGAAGCAGGCCAGCAAGCACGGCCGAGATGAGCAGGGGTGGGCGTGGTTTTTTCATCGTTTGCCCTCGAGAGAATGGTAAAGAGGATACCGTCACGGCATGCCGATGCCGGCCAGTTCGCACATCACGGCGGACGTGACCGACTGCGGGCAGCTCCAGACCAGAAAAAACATCGATTCGCGGACGAGCCGCTCGGCGGGATGGCCCGCCACGAAGCCGGCCCCCTTCGAGGCCGTCAGCGCCGCCTGCGCGGCCCGCACGACGAGGCCATTGGCGTGGGCCCGCAGCCGATCACGATCGGCCGGTTCGATGCCGCCGTCCGCGGCCGCATCGAGCTGCCGCCAGAGTTCGTCCACCTCGGCCCGCAGACCGGCGGCCACCGGCTCGAGCGCCGGCCGTGCGTGGGCCTCCTCGTCGAGGATGGCGATGGCCGCCCGCGTGGAGCCCACCGCCAGCGCCGTCGTCGCCAGGCCACCCGTCCGCACGCCTGCCTCGGCCGGCCTGATCACGTCGGCCGGCTCGACATCCCGGAAGGCCACACTCGATGTCCGGCTCCCGGAGAGGGCGAGCAGGTGCATGGGTGGCGCGATCTCGAGGCCCTTCGCGGCGGTAGGCACGACGAAGAAAAACTGTTCGCCAGTTTCGGTGGGGGCACCGGTGACGATCGTGTCGCTCGAGTCGGCACCGGTGACCCAAGGGCAGAGGCCAGTGAGCCGCCACGTGCCGTTGCTGCGGGCTGCAGTCAGCGCCGGCGTGCCCTGATGGCGGCGGCTGGTCGAGAGCTGCGAGATACCCACCGTGGTCGGCGTGTCGCCACGGGCCAGGGCAGGCAGCCGGGCCGATCGCAGGGCCGGCTCGCCACCCGCGATGATCCGGCAGGCGCTAGCCCACTGGGTGAGGGCGAGCGCGGTCGTCAGGCAGCGGGACGAAATCGCGGCAAGCATCTCGAGGATCGCTGGCTCCGTGGCGGCCGTGCCGTCGCAGTCGGCGGGGATGAATCCCGCCAACGCTCCCGACCGGGCCAGCGATGCGAAGGCCCCGCTCCGCCAGGGGCCGATTTCTGCGGTCTCCCTCGCGAGGCCGGCCAGCGCGTCGCAGAGGGCCGAGAGGGCAACGTGGTCGGGATGGCGACAGCCGGGCGTGAACATGCCGCCATTATGCAGGGCGGGGGTCGAATGAAAATTGCCACCCGCTATACTGCGGATCCTTCTGGCAGGTTCCCCCCTCCATCTCCACATCACGTCCGGAGCCACTCCATGAGCCAGGCCGAAGAATCCCGCGCCACCAGTGCAGCCAGAAGTTCTGCGTCTTCCAACGGTAGCGCCAGCCTCGGCCAGCTCGCTCCCCCGCGGCTGGATGAGTTGTCGCCGCAGAATCTCTATGCCAAGTGCATGGCCCTGGCCCGCAATCTCTGGTGGAGCTGGCATCCGGAAGTGACGAACCTGTTCCGGGAGCTCGATCCGATCCGGTGGCGGCAGCTCGACCACAACCCGATCGCGCTTCTTGCGGAGTTCACGCCCGAGCGGCTGGAGGCCCGTGCCGCCGAACTCGTGCTCTACAGCCGGATCAATCAGGCCTATCGCCGGCTCAAGGAATACATGGCCGGCGATTCGACCTGGAGCAACGTCCACGCCGGCGTGCTCGGCTCGAAGCCGGTCGTCTACTTCTCCGCCGAGTTCGGCATTCACGAATCGGTGCCGATCTATTCGGGTGGTTTGGGCGTGCTCTCGGGCGACCACATCAAGAGTGCCAGCGGTCTGGGCATCCCGCTGATCGCGGTCGGATTGTTCTACGATCAGGGCTACTTCAAGCAGCAACTCGACATCGACGGCTACCAGCACGAGGAATACCTGCAGTCGCGGACCGAGGCCCTGCCGATCGAACCCGCGCTCGGTGCCGACGGCAAGCCGATCACCGTGCAGATCGACACCCGTTCGGGACCGATCTTCGCCAAGGTCTGGCGGATGGCGGTCGGCCGCATCAATCTCTACCTGCTCGACTCCGACGTGGAGGTCAACAACCCCGAAGACCGTGAGCTGACAAGCCGTCTCTACGGCGGCGACTCGCGGCTGCGGATCCGGCAGGAACTCGTGCTCGGGGTCGGTGGCGTGCGGGCGATCCGGGCCATGGGGATCGTGCCCGGCGTCTACCATCTCAACGAGGGGCATTCCGTCTTCGCCACGCTGGAGGCGGTCCGCGGGCGGATGGAACGCGACGGCTACTCCTTCGACGATGCCGTCCGCCGAGTCGCTCGCCAGACCGTGTTCACGACCCACACGCCGGTGCCCGCCGGCCACGACCGGTTCGACGGCGGCCTCATCGAGGAATACCTCGGCCCGATGCGGGACTCGCTCGGCATCTCGCACGACCAGCTCATGGGGATGGGCCGGGTCGAGCCCCACAACCACAACGAGCCGTTCTGCATGACGGTGCTGGGCCTGAAGATGTCGCGGCGGGCCAATGCTGTCAGCGCGCTGCACGGCCACGTCAGCCGCAAGATGTGGTCGGGCCTCTGGCCGTGGCGGGTCGAGGAAGAGGTGCCGATCGGCCACATCACCAACGGCGTGCACGTGCCGAGCTGGCTCTCGTGGCAGATGCTTCAGCTCTATGACCGCATCTTCCCCGCCAACTGGTTCCGCCGCATGGGCGAGCCCGACGTCTGGCAGAAGATTCACGAGTGCGATCCGGGCGAGCTGTGGGAGACGCACTACGCGCTCAAGAATCTGCTGCTGCAGTTCGTGCGGCGTCGGCTGGCGCGGCAGTGCCGGCGGCGCGGCGAATGCGACGAGGCCGTGGAGTCGGCACGGTCGGTGCTCGACCCCAACATCCTCACGATCGGCTTCGCGAGGCGGTTTGCCACCTACAAGCGGGCCGATCTCGTGCTGGCCGATCTCGATCGTCTCCACGGATTGATCAGCAACCCCGACCGGCCGATCCAGATCATCTATGCGGGCAAGTCGCATCCTGCGGACGAGCCGGGCAAGGCGTTGATCCGCAAGATTGCCAACCTGCGGCACGATAGCCGGTTTGCCGGCCGCGTGGTCTTCATCGAGGATTACGACATCAACGTCTGCCGCCACCTGATCCAGGGCGTGGACGTGTGGCTGAACAACCCGCGGCGGCCGCTCGAGGCCTCGGGCACGAGCGGCCAGAAGGTGGTCTACAACGGCGGACTCAACTGCTCCATCCTCGACGGATGGTGGGCCGAGGCCTTCGACGGCCGGAATGGCTTCGCGATCGGCCGCGGGGAGACGCACGCCAACGACGAGATCACCGACAGGCGCGACGGCGAGGCGCTCTACAAGGTGCTGGAGCAGGAAGTGATCCCGCTCTTCTACGATCGCGACAGCGACGGCCTGCCGCGGGCATGGATCCGCATGATGATGAACTCGATCAGTTCCCTGGCGTGGCGATTCAGTGCCCATCGCATGGTGATGGACTACGCGCGGATGTGCTACGTGCCGGCCGCCGGCGGCGTGTCGTGCGACATGCACAGCCGGTAGTGTTCGGGGCTGCCCGCGCCCCGTCGCCGGACGTTCGCTACGGCATCCTGCCTTCGCTCACTCGATGCTGACTGCGGCTCCGGCATCCTGCCTGCGCTGGTCAGCAACGCCGGCTCTCGGGACGTGGGCAGCCCCTCACGGCATGGTCCACTCGCGTGTCAGCGCTCCGCCGAGCGGAGCGTGCGGAGGCTGGCGATGGCCGTGTCGAGTTCGGTGATGAGACGGTCGAGGGCCTCGTCCGAGTAGGTGGCCGCGTCGGCGGCGGTCCGCAGGGATGTGGACCAGTCGACACGCCGGCCGGGAGGCAGGTCCTCGACCGCGAAGGCCCGCTTGGTGGGCAGCCCGAATGTGAAGCGGCGACCGTCGACGTGGATGGGCCGCTCTTCACGGGTGCCGGCGTCGATGATCCGCAGCGGCTCATCGACGGGTTCGAGGCTGCCGTCATCGTCGGTCGACACCAGCCAGGCGCAGGTCGAGCAGGTGCCCGATTGCGGGTCGATGCGCACCAGGTGTCGGACGATGAGCTCCTCGTGTTCCTCGCCGCGCAGCATCAGCGACGGGGCGTCGAACACAACAGCCGTACCGTGACTCCCGACGCAGGTGATCTCGCCGAGACTCTTTTGCTTGGCGTTCAACACCTGCCGGCCGAGAAAGTCGAGCGAGAGTCCCGCCATGGTGGCATCGGGGGCGACCACGGTCAGTCGGTCGTTTACCCTTATGCAATGCCCGAGTCCGACCTCGACGAGTTCGTGCCGAGAAGCGGTCCCTTCGGAGACCGAGTCCTCCACGGGCCGCACGGTGGCGAGGATCGCGAGAGTGATCCCGGTCACAGTCTCCTTGATCGACTCGGAGACATCGGCGGTGTCGCCGCTGGCGAACCGTGGCGTGGCGAGGAGCACGATGCGGTTCCAGCGATCGCGGTCGGGATCATCCACCACGGTGCCGGCCGCGATGACCGTCATCGGCCTGGGTACGGACGGCTTCTCTTCCGCGGCAGCGGGGACGAAGGAGGCGAGGCAGGCCAGACTGATGACCACCAGACGTGGCCCGGTGGCTCCGCGACCTCCGGCCGGCGGTAGGCACAAGGGATAATTTCCGAATCCGACCACGGCACCGCTCCTCTGGCCCGCATCTCATGCGGGGGCGGAATAATGGGGATACGGCGCCGTCGAATCAAGAGAGATGGGACGGCGGATGCGAAAGCGGTCTCGCTCGGCTGTTTCGCGGCTTCCCTATTTCGCCGGGGCAGCCTGGGACCGCGAAAACTCGATTTCCGCCCGCCAGCGTTCCACACGCTGTGCCGTCTCGTTCTGCCGTGTTTTCGCGGCCGCCGCCAGCTCCTCGGCCTCCTCCAAGGCCTTGCGGGCAGCGGCCACCTGCGATTCAGCGACCTGCATGGTGTCGGCGGCCGCCTTGGCCTTCTCCGCGGTAGTCTGACCGACCGCAGAGGCATCGGCGAGCATCTTTTCGGCACGCTCGAGCCGCTTGGACAGATGTGGCGGATTGGTGTCGAGCGTGCCGGCCTGCGCGGCATCGGCGGTGGTGAACGCCGTCACCGCGCCGCTCCAATCACCCGCGAAGATTCGAGACCCGTCGGCGGTCACCGCCACCCGCGTGCCGATGTCGGCCAACAGCGCGGTCTCCCGCTCCAGCGGCCCATCGGCCTTCCAGAGTTTCACCCGTCGGTCGCGACCGGTCGTGACCAGCCGCCCGTCGGGCAGCCACGCCACGCTCTCCGCTCCACCCGGATGGGCCTGCCAGGTCTTCAGCTGCGTCGATTCCTTCGGATTCCAGAGCCGGAGCGACCCATCCTCCGACACGGTTGCCAGCACGCCACCATCGGGACGCCAGGCCATGGCGGTGATCGCGGCCGTGTGTCCCTTGAGCGTGCCGTGCTCGCGGCCCCCGCGCGGCTCCCAGAGAAACAGGTTGCCAGCGCGATCGCCCGTGGCCAGCAGGCCGCCCACCGTTGAAGACGGCGGGGAGAACTCAACCGCCGTCACCCAGTCTGTGTGTTTGCGAAGCTCACTCTCCACCGTGCCGTCGGCGGTTGTCAGCAGCCGGACGGCCCGTGCCGGACCACCCAACGCGACCAGCCGCTGATCGGACGACAGATCGGCTGCCAGCACCTCGTCGTATTCCTCGCCGAGCTCGGCGAGGCGGGTTCCCTTCGCGACGTCCCAGATCACCACGCGGCCGCTCTTGGCGGCCTCACCGCCGCCAGCCAGCAACAGCTTGCCATTGCGGGTGAAGCGGACGGTCTTCACTACGCCCTCCGGAAACGGCAGCACGCCCAGCAGCTCGAGCGATGCCGTGTGATGCAGCAGCAACTGGTGGCGGCCACCCACAGCCGCGACCTCGCCGTGCGGAGAGACCGCCAAGGCCGTGATCGTTGTAGGGCGTGCCGCTTCCGCGACTACCTCGAGCGACAGCCGCGGCGGCATGACCGGCGGACCTTCGGGAGCCGCCACGGCGGCTGAGGACAAGGCGATCGCCGTCGCCTTGCGGGCGATCGGTGCGCCGCCCGCGCGTTCGATGGCACCGCCGGCGATCCATCGTTTGATCACTTCGAGCATCTCGGCAGGAAGCTTGTCCGACTCCGGAGGCATCTTCGGCTCCGATGCGTGGCTTGCCAGCTGCCAGAGATACGAGCCGTCGGCATCTCCCGACGCGATCACCTCGCCCGAACTGCCCCCCGCCATGACCTGGCCGTGGCTCGTCAGATCGAGGCCCCCCTTCTTCTTGTCGGGGTTGTGGCAGCCGCAGCACTTCTCGCGAAAGATCGGCAGGACGTTGTCGTTGAACGTCGGCGGCGCGTCGGCGGCGCGGGCCGGGCCGCAGGCCATGATCGCAAGGATCATGGGAAGAAGCCGATGGGGGCGGTAGCAAACAAGCATGGTGGGCGGCATCAGTGGTTGAAGATGAACTCGGGCGAGTTCAACAGCGCCCAGAACACGTCCTCGAGCGCCTGCCGCTTGTCGGGAGCGTCGAGCACGGTGACGAGCGTTTCGAGTCGCTCACGCTCGGTGGGCATGCGGCAGTAGCACCGCACGAAGAGTTCGTCGATGACCGCCGTCGGGGTGCCGCCGGCCGCGAGCCGCCGCTCGACCAACGTGCCCTGCCGGATGCGGTCGTTGGCGGCGTCACCATTGAGCAGGTGGAGCGCCTGCGACAGGCTCGGGTCCATGCGGACGGCGCAGGTGCAGACATCCTCGCGGGTGGCGCGTCCGAAGGTGGTGAGAAAGTAGTTGGTCGTGCGGCCGTCGGCCATCTGCACGGCGCGGGCGCCGAGCGGAAGACCGGGAAACTTGTTCTTGGTGTCGGTCACCTCGGCGAGCACGTCGAGCAGCACTTCCGCCCGTACCCGACGGACGGCGGCATGCGAGAAGTTGACGGTGTCGGCCCGGTTCGATTCGTTCCAATCACTCGACCGCTGGTAGGTGCGGGATGTGACGATGCTGCGAACGAGCGCCCGGAAATCCCAGCCGGAATCTGCGAACCGACGGCTGAGTTCGGTGAGCAGGGCGGGATTTGAAGGAGGATTGCTGACCCGCGCGTCGTCAGGCTCGTGCACGATGCCGCGACCGAAGAAGTGGGCCCACGCGAGGTTCGCGATGTGGCGGCCAAAGAAAGGATTGTCGGCCGATGTGATCCACGCGGCCACCGCCTCACGCCGATCTCGGTCTGACACTTTGGGGCGTTCGCCTCCGAGGAATTTCGGCGGCGCGGGTTTGCCCGTGACCGGATGATTCACGTCGCCGCCGCCTGCATCGAAGACGATGGTCTCCCGTGGATCGTCGGCCCGCTTGCGGCCGATCTGCGAGAAGAATGCGGCAAAGCCGTAATAATCGTCCATCGTCCAGCGGTCGAACGGATGGTTGTGGCACTGGGCGCACTGGATCCGCATGCCGAGGAAGGCCTGGGCCACGTTCTCGGTCAGCTTGAGCGTGTTGCGTTCCAGTTGAAAATAGTTGGAAGCCGGATTGGCGAAGGTGCCGCCTGAAGCGGTGAGGAGGTCCCGCACCATCGTGTCGATGGGCTCGTTGGCGGCGATCCGGCGGTCGAGCCACTGGTGGTAGAGGATCGCGGCCTTCGGGCTGACGTCGTTGCCCTGCGAGCGAATCTGCAGGATTTCCGACCACTTCATCACCCAGAGTTCGACGAACTCCTTGCGGGCCATGAGCTGATCGACGACGCGGCCACGCTTGTCGGGCGATGCATCGGCGATAAACGCCTCCCGCTCCTCGGGCGTCGGCACGAGCCCGACGAGGTCGAGGGTGACACGTCGTAGGAACGTCTCGTCATCGCAGATTCCAGAGGGGGCGATCCGCAGACTGGCGAGTTTGGCATCGACGAGGTCGTCGATCCACGCCGCACTGCCCGGCGGCTCGTCGCTCTTCGGGAAGGTGAAGGCCAGATCCTTCGGCACGACGATCAGCGGCGTGCCGGTCGTGATCGTGTCGTACCTGGCCATGATAAAGGCCTCGCCGCGCGAACCTGGCGCGACCACACCTGCGGGCGAGACCTTCGCGGACGGCTCGTTGCTTGAGCCATACCAGACCAGATCGGTGACATCGCGATCGGTGCCGTCGGAAAACCGAGCGACCGCGACCAGGGGCTGTGGCTGGCCGCTGGACTCGAGCAACGCCGCTGGCGGATAGAGGTCGAGCGATTCGATCGCCGGCACGCTCTTCGCGGGATCGGGCCCCGGGTCGTCCGGGGCGCCGGCGGCGATCCACTGTTCGATGCGGGCGGCGAGATCGCTGTCGGCCGCAAACCGCTTGCCACCCGTATGGGGCACAGCCCCCGTGGACTTCAGCAACAGCAAGCTCGACCGAGGACTCCCCAGATCGATCCGACGGCCGGGCAGTTCCCGGGTGATGCGGTGGTAGTCGCCTGCGGGATCGAATCCGAAGAGCGACAGTCGGAAGCCGTCCTTTCCCCGTGCCGCGCCGTGGCAGCTGCCCATGTTGCAGCCGGCCCGCGCGAAGACGGGCATCACGTCGAGCCGAAACGACAGGGGCGGATTGGATGTCGCCGACACCACCCGCAGAGGAATCGATCGCTCCTGCCCGGCATAAGACACCCGGATCGAGCCATCGCCATCCGACAGCGGCTTGAGCACCAGGCGGCCCGACTGGTCGCCCGCCTTCTCGACGGCGGCGAGCGTGGCGTCGGAGACCGTCACGCTGGCTTGTCCCGTGACATCGATCGTGCGGCCATCGGGCAGCCGTGCCTGCACGATGACCTGCTGGGTGTCGCTGGCCGAGTCGAGCTG
>Ga0214921_10012308_pt1 | contig 10249 bp, 11 predicted proteins | sample LL1505_MetaG_FD_177992 | JGI IMG/M metagenome (GOLD analysis project Ga0214921, IMG submission 177992) | Freshwater microbial communities from Lake Lanier, Atlanta, Georgia, United States - LL-1505 | ecosystem: Environmental > Aquatic > Freshwater > Lake | place: USA: Georgia | collected...
TGTTGCACTTCATGCAGCGTTGCTAATCGTTCAGAAACTAAATCCTGATGCGGAGAAAACGCATCATAGGGTAGTGTTTCCCAATCGGGTAATTGATGACAGCGTAGGGCTTGTTCATCACCACTACCAAACCACTGCATTTCAATCAGCAGTCTTTGTGCATCAATCGCGTTTGCCACCACCACGACTAGCATGTTGTTGTTCGCTTTAATAGCGCGTGCTGCTTCAGCCAAGACATAGGCATCCGCTGCGCCATGTAAGGCGGGCAGAACAAATCGGGTTCCAGCTTTGGGAAGTAAGAGTTTTGGATCAAAAGACATGGTGTGCTGACACAGCACTGTCATCTACGGATGTGGCAAGTACTTGCATGAGGCCGCTTTAGGCCTCTCAACGCCAATCAAGGCTGCTTTTGTCCGCTGTGACAGTGATAAAGTAAGATAAGATTATAAATTAGTTCTCATGAGTTCTCCTTGCTAGTCATTGAATTGTCTTGTGCTGGACTAATTTGATGTGAGAACGCATCCCACTTTTCTATGAGTTGTACTGCATGAGTGTGCCTCGTTATATCGCTTTGATTCCTGCTGCCGGTGTTGGTGAGCGTATGGGAACGTCCATGCCTAAGCAATATGCGCAGCTAGCAGCTAAGCCTATGTTGCAGCATGTGATGGAAACATTTTCTACTTCATCATTGATTTCACATACCTATGTGGTGGTGAGTGCGAATGATGCGTACATCAGTGATTTGCCTAAATTACCACGTACAACCATTCTAAAATGTGGAGGAGCGGCACGGCAGGACTCTGTCACGAATGGATTGTTAGCGATTAGTTCTGAAACTGAAGATGACGATTGGATACTAGTGCATGATGCAGCACGTCCTGGCCTGACGCATGATTTACTCGACAAGCTGATTGCTTTTGTAAAGGATGATGCTGTAGGTGGTTTGTTAGCTTTACCTATGGTGGATACGATTAAACGTAGTGATGGTCATGGTCGTTCTGAGATGACGGTAGAGCGATCGGCATTGTGGTCGGCGCAAACTCCACAGATGTTTCGATATGCGCAGTTGCTACAAGCATTACAGCAAGCACAGCAAGTAACTGATGAAGCAAGTGCCATCGAAGCCATGGGACATAGACCAAAGTTGGTAGAGGGTAGTGCCCGTAATTTCAAAGTCACCTTGCCCCAAGATTTATTATTAGCTGAGTTGATTTTTAAAGATCAAGGAATGTCATGAGTAGCACAACATCATCATTGCCACCTTTTAGAGTAGGACAAGGGTATGACTGCCATGCTTTAGTTCCTGGACGTTCACTCATCATCGGTGGTGTAACCATTCCTTATCACTTAGGATTACTTGGTCACTCCGATGCGGATTTACTGTTGCATGCAATAACCGATGCTTTACTTGGTGCTGCAGGCTTAGGTGACATAGGTAAGCATTTCCCCGATACCGATGCGCGTTTTGCAGGCATTAATTCGCGATTGCTTCTGTCTGAGGCCGCACAACATGTGAGGCATGTGGGTTATGAAATTGGCAATATCGATGCAACGATTATTGCGCAAGCGCCAAAAATGGCACCGCACTTGGCGCACATGGTGGCAAATATTGCTGCAGATTGTGGCATCACTCCCGAGCAAATTAATCTCAAAGCCAAGACCAATGAAAAGTTAGGTTGGGAAGGGCGACAAGAAGGCATGGCAGCTCAGGTAATAGCGCTGATTTTTCGAGGATAAATAATGAATTTGATAATTTTATTCACCTGTCCTAATTCGAAATTATTTCCAGAATATTGCAAGTTAGATAGCTAATCTCTTAATTTAACAATTTCTTCATTGTTTTTCTTAATCGACTAGATTGAGAATGACAATTTGAGGTTTTCCCTCCCATCCCCCACAATCCCACCTGAAACGGCTACTCACTAGTCGCTTTTCAGTCGCATTGGTTTGCTGACTGCTCGTATTACGAGGTTTACGCCTCGTTTTCTCGTCTTGATTTATTAGGAGATCACCATGTCGAAATTAAAAGGCTCTAAGACTGAAGCCAATCTGAAAGACGCATTTGCAGGCGAATCTCAAGCAAATCGTCGTTATTTATACTTCGCGAACAAAGCGGACATCGAAGGTCAAAATGATGTTGCAGCATTGTTCCGTTCAACCGCTGAAGGCGAAACTGGCCATGCACACGGTCACCTCGAGTATCTCGAGCAAGTAGGTGATCCAGCAACTGGTCTTCCAATTGGTTCAGCACGTCAAAACTTGATGGCTGCAGTAGCTGGTGAAACACATGAGTACACTGATATGTACCCAGGCATGGCTAAAACTGCTCGCGAAGAAGGCTTTGAAGAAATCGCTGACTGGTTTGAAACTTTAGCTAAGGCAGAGCGCTCACACGCTAATCGCTATCAAAAAGCTTTAGACGCATTAGTCGACTAATTCTTTTTTTCACTCTCTTCCCCGCTTGCGGGGGAGAGTTGTGGTGAGTGTGCTTGCTTACTGATTTAGCTAAGTAAATTGACTACAACTCCTATTTCATTTCACTTATTCAGGACAAGTAACATGGCTGCTCGCGAAGGTAATCTTGAAGCTCCAACCCGTCATCCCTTAGATTGGGTCAGCGAGGATTTTTATAACGAAGAATCGCTCAACAAAGAGATGGAGCGTGTCTTCGATATTTGTCATGGATGCCGTCGTTGTGTATCGCTGTGCGGTTCTTTCCCTACGCTGTTTGATTTAGTCGATGAATCACCCACCATGGAAATGGATGGCGTAGATAAGAAGGATTACATCAAGGTAGTGGATCAATGTTATTTATGCGATCTGTGCTACATGACGAAATGCCCTTACACACCACCGCATGAATGGAATTTAGATTTCCCGCACTTGATGTTGCGTGCCAAAGCAGTGAAGTTTAAAAAAGGTGAAGTCTCAGCACGCGATAAATTTTTATCCAACACCGATGGTTTAGGTATGTTGGCTGGTATTCCAGTGGTGACGCAAACTGTGAACGCAGTGAATAAATCTAGTGTAGTGCGTGGCATGATGGAGAGTGCTTTAGGTGTAGATAAAAAAGCGTGGTTACCTGAGTTTGCAACAACGAAGTTTCGTTCAGGCGCTGCAAAATCTAAAGCACATCCTGTAAAAGATGGCAAGAACACACCCGGCAAAGTAGCGATTTATTCGACTTGCTATGTGAATTACAACGAGCCTGGCATAGGCCATGATTTGCTAGCTATTCTTGATCACAATGAAATCCCTTATGTGATGGTCGATAAAGAAGCCTGCTGTGGTATGCCTAAACTCGAGCAAGGTGATTTAGAAGGTGTAGCAGAGAAAAAAGAAATCAATATTCCGCATTTAGCTAAATTAGCGAAAGAGGGCTATGCGATTCTCACGCCCGTACCTTCTTGTACTTTGATGTACAAACAAGAACTTCCACTGATGTTCCCACAATGTGCAGATACACAAATTGTGAAAGAAGCAATGTGGGATCCATTTGAATATTTTGTGGTGCGTAATCGTGATGGATTGCTGAAGACAGATTTCTCTGAATCCTTAGGTCATGTGTCGTACCATATTCCTTGTCACTCACGTGTACAAAATGTAGGACGCAAAACTGCCGAGATGTTACAGCTAGTACCAGATACCAAACTCAATGTGGTTGAGCGTTGTTCTGGTCATGCAGGTACTTTTGGTGTGAAAAAAGAATTTCATGCAGTTTCTATGAAAATTGGTAAGCCTGTTTTCAAAGCCATGGCCAATGATGAGCCACGCTATATTTCTTCAGATTGTCAGTTGGCAGGACATCATATCGAACAGGGTATGGAAGAAGCAGGTTTGGCGCATGCTGAAATGGCCCATCCTTTAAGTTTGCTGCGTAAGGCTTACGGCATTTAATTTTTATTAAGGAAGACATTATGATTATTTCCCGTGATTCTCTGATGAGCTTAGAGGCTTATCACAAAGCTAGACCTGAGATGCGTAAGCAAATCATCGAGCATAAGAAAATTCGTACCGTACATCTCGGTAACCATATCTCTTTGTTATTCGAAGATGAATTGACTTTGCGCTATCAAGTGCAAGAAATGCTGCGTATAGAAAAAATCTTTGAAGATGAAGGCATACAGTCTGAGCTCGATGCTTACAATCCTTTATGCCCTGAGGGAAGTAACTTCAAAGCGACGATGCTGATCGAATATGGCAATGTTGCTGAGCGTCGTGTTGCTTTGTCTAAGTTAATTGGTGTAGAAGATAAACTGTTTATTCAAGTTGAAGGTCAGCCGCGTGTGTATGCGATTGCGGATGAAGATCTGGAAAGAGAAACAGAAGAAAAAACTTCAGCAGTGCATTTCGTACGTTTTGAATTAACTGCACCGATGAAGTCAGCTTTAAAGAATGGTGCGCAAATGATGGTGGGATGTGATCATCCAAATTATCCTGCGCATATAGAAGAGCTGCCTGCAGATACGTTATCAGCGCTTTTAAAAGATCTTAGCTAACACTCAGTGAGTAGTCATAAAAAAAATGCGACACATGGTGTCGCATTTTTTTATGGTTAATTGTGTTTAACTTAGGCTTAACTCAGGCTGCGTCCAGACAGCCACATCTTTACCACTAATCCAGTAGGGTGATGATTACTGAGTTCTAGCTTGCCTTGATGTCTTTGAATGATGCGACTCACAATCGCAAGGCCAAGTCCTGCGCCACTAGCCTGACTACGCGCAGCATCCAAACGTGTAAAGGGTTGTAGAAGATAATTGAATTGATCTTCAGGTAGGCCAACGCCATTGTCTGTTAGCTCTATATAAATTTGCCCCGCGGTGATGTGACTACGTAAATTTAGTTCTGCATATTGATAGTTGGCGGTTTTGCCGTAGCGCCGTGCATTCTCTATTAAGTTATTCAACATACGAGAAATTTCAGTAGGATTGCCGGTAGTGATTAAACCCTCAGCAATCTCAGATTTGATGCGTATATCAGCCCGTCTAGCTGCTTCGCTTGCCGTATTTTTTAATAAGGCAGTTAAATCGAATTCCGCATAATATTGTTGCTCAGGTGGTTTGGCGTAGTCTAAAAATTGCGCAATGATGGATTCCATCTGTGCCAAATCCGATTGCATACCTGACCGTGCTTCATCACTAAGCTTTGCCATCTCAACTTCTAACAGCATGCGTGCAATCGGTGTGCGTAGATCATGTGAAATACCTGCCAAAATCAAAGTGCGATCGGCTTCAATTCTTTCTAGATCGCGAGCCATTTGATTAAAGCTGATATTAGTGTCACGAATTTCAACGGGGCCATCTTCAGGTAAGGGCAGGGGTTTTAATCCGGCTGCAATGGTGCGAGCTGCAAGAGATAAACGTGCCAGTGGTTGATTGATCAGTCCACTAATAAATAAAGCACCTAATAAAGATAAGACGAGTGTGAAGGTAATCCATCCCAGCCATTGAATACCAGAGGCTAACTCCAGACGATCATTGTCTAGCATGAGCCAGTAATCATCATCATCAATCATGAAGCTGACCCAGAAGCCATCGATGCTATTTACTGAGCCGACGAATTGCGTGTTGGGTCCTAGTTGTGCGCGAACTTTTTCTTCGATGACGGTAATTAATGGTCGGTTGGGTAAAGGCTCAGTGACATCAGATTCTTCACGAGGATAAACACGAATCCCTTGATCATCTGCTAAATCAAGTAAGAGTTCGCGACGTAATGTTGGCGCAGAGTGCAAAATTGCTGCACGTGTGATGGTGACAATGGATGAAATTTGCGCTGCAATTTGTTGACCGCGTGGTGTGCGTTCTACGATACGAAAACTCAGGAACCACGCTGCCATACTGACGCCAATTAAAAATGCGAGCAGTATAAAAGTGCGCCAGAATAAGTCGCTCTTAATCCAACTATGAAATGGACGGCTATCGTTGAATTGAATTTCAGTGGCCATCGGGAATAAAGACGTAGCCCAGACCCCAGACGGTCTGTATATAACGAGGAACAGCAGGATCTGTTTCAATCATCTTGCGTAAACGCGAGATTTGTACATCCAGACTGCGATCAAACACTTCATATTCTCGACCACGCGCTAACTCCATTAATTTTTCTCGCGAGAGTGGTTGTTTGGCGTGACGTGCTAATACTTTGAGAACGGAGTATTCACCTGTAGTGAGTGTGATGGGTTCTCCATTTTTTGTCAGTGCGCGTTTACCTAAGTTGAATTCAAACTCACCAAAGAGATACGTTTCTTCATTTTCAGAGGGAGCGCCTGGTATTTCATCGGCGGCTACTCTGCGTAATACAGCTGTAATACGCGCTAATAATTCACGTGGATTAAAAGGCTTGGGCAAATAATCATCTGCACCAAGTTCAAGTCCCTTTATGCGATCGACATCTTCACCTTTTGCAGTTAGCATAATGATGGGCGTATCGTCACCACCGCCGCGCAATCTTTGGCAAATAGAGAGCCCATCTTCACCCGGTAGCATTAAATCTAAAACAAGTAAGTCATAGCGCTCGCGTATCCAGAACCGATTCATTTCTACTGCATTGCCTGCGATAGTGACTGCATAGCCTTGCTCATTGAGGAAGCGTTTTAAAAGATCTCTGAGGCGTGAATCATCGTCAACGACCAAGATGCGAGCTTGTGTACCAGGAGCGCGTTTGGAAGAGATGGAGGAGGTGTGATTTGTCGAGTTCATGGCTATATGGTAACTTCCTTCTTGCTTAGTGCAAGATAGTCAGCAAATTCCTTACAATTGTTTACAATCGTGGGCGCTAATATAATCTGCCCAGAGTCTCCAGACACATTACACTGTACACACCTATTCGTTAGTCGGTAATACTTGCTTGTTAATTAATTTGATATGAAATTCGCATTATTCAGAGTCTTTATGATTACGTTGCTGTTAGGCGGGATGGCTCTCGGGCGGGCAGATCCTCCTGCAGGCCAGCGTTCTGAGCGTGCCACCTCAGAGCGTAGTGAACAAGACAAGAATGCGCGACCTAATCCCGATAATAAGCCTGCTCAAGACGAAAACGCGCGTAAGCAATCTAAATTATCGCCTGAAGAAAGAAAGGCCTTACGTCAGCAAATCAATGAAGCTGGCCAAGATCTTTATCATCGTAAGCGTTAAGACAAGTATTGGGCTTTCCTAAGCTGTTATTCAAGTGCTATAATTTTGATCTTCGCGGCTGTAGCTCAGCTGGATAGAGTACTTGGCTACGAACCAAGGGGTCGTGGGTTCGATTCCTGCCAGCCGCACCAGTAAATAGTTAGTAAAGTTAACGGGTTATGCTCATAAGGCGTAACCCGTTTTCGCTTGACTCTGCGGTGCCATCATTGCCATCGTTTGGTTTTCATCAGCGTCAATTTGAGCAGCATGTCAAAACTCACTCACTTCAAAACAAATTTACCTCTCTTAAATTACAGCTCTCTAATGTAATGGGCGCTGATGGTCTTCATTTGGTTTTGCGTTATTCGGTTTTAATGATTTCACTGCACGCTTGTGGCCGGGACTGACAGGTTTTCTGACTGTGATTGCTGTTTGGTTTACTGCAAAGCGTTTATGGGGCAGTTACATCTTCTCGACGCGAACAATCAGCGTCGTGCTGAATTAGCAGGGCTATATTTTCAGCGACTTGAACTGACTGATTTTATTTTGCCATCGGCTGCTTTAGAGCAAAGTAACTGGCATATGTTTCAAGTGTTGTTACCGCAAGAACTGGTAAAACAACGACCTGTATTAATACGCTTATTAAAAGAAGCAGGTATAGGCTCAGGCGTACACTATCCTTCAATTCATACCAACTCACAGTATCGCCAATTAGGTTGGCGAGCCGGTGATTTGGCATACACAGAATCCGTCGCTGCTCGCATTCTGAACCTCGACCGAGTAATACGGTAAGGACTATCAAGATGTAAAGAATCGCTTACCAAAGATAGGCAATACAAAAACCGATTTAAGCTGGAAGGCTGAAAAAAAAGATGGATGCGCTCCATGGTTGGTAAAAATTTCCATGCCTTCCAGTTCTGCATGTCAGGTAGTGCATTACCGATTCTCTGTTCAGCCTGATTCAACTCATACAGTGTCCACCGTTCATCTGCATCCACCGCATGGTCTTGCCAACGTACGTGCTTCCTGCAATGTATAGCCACCCCTAAGCCTACTGCTTCATCCTTTACTAGCAATGATGAGTGATCTAATTGATTTAGGCGTCAGCACAGGTCTGTACATAATCAGTATCAGTGAAGAGATTGCAAATTTTTTAAAATCAAGGAGTTATAACCTGATTCGAAAGTTGATTTGCAATCAGTGCGTGAGGTCGGAGTAGATGCTAAGGTGCTGTGAGCACAAATACAAAGTCATGGCGAGTGAGTTGGATGACGCTGTTAGGTCGATGCGATCAATGCTTAGTCACTAAAAAAAACGTCATCGAGCTCGAACATTAAAAACAGTGAGAATGAATTTTTAGTATGCGAGATTTGAGTTGATGACTTAATTCGGGTATTTTTTTGGCTGATGAGGGCATTAATTAGAAAATAAATCGTATTTTATGAAAATTTTTCTTCCATTATTTCATTAGATGGATAAAATTCGGTTCATGCAAAATAAATGTATGAAGTAGTGCAGTGTTTTGCGGCTCGCTGAAAATAAAGCAGCTGATTGCAGATAAGGTGAAAACTAAATCGTGATCTTGGAGTCAGTAGGTAAAGGCTCTGGCTTAGTTTACAAAATCAGTAGCGCGGCAACTTGGTTGGATGCTGAGGTGTCGTTAGTAAGTGGGATGCAAGCGGTGGGAAAGTGGATTCATAGCGAGTCCAAGTTCACACCACTAGGATGGTGAGACTAATTCGTTCTGACTGCGAATCCGGCAGTATCAGAAACGAGCTTAAAAAAGATAACGATAAATTTGCTTTCTATTTCAATTTCATCGCCGACTGGTTTTTCTCAGGTGACGCCAATCCCAAGGCATAGAGATTGTTTCCCCCAAAATTCCGTGAATGCTAAGCAAACGACAGAGCGGCTGTCTCCTGTTGGAGGTAACCATGCTGTTTGATCACTGCGCTGTATGTCAGAAATGCTGTAATGTCGATGAGGGCTATTCACCACTAGAGATCACCCTGACTGCGTCTGAAAAGAAGCGTTTGGGTAGCGTCTGTATAGATCGTCGTTGTGAACACTTAGGCAGCAAGGGTTGTGAGCTTGGTGATGACAAGCCTTTCGGTTGCAAGCTCTATCCACTTTCCTATAATCCGAGCGAGAAGAGCTTTTTCTTTGACGCCGATTGTCCACTGATGGACGAATATTTTGCGCAGCTTAAAAAACCTGGTAGCGAAGCTCATACACACTTGAGTCAAGCACAAGTCCAGATTACTGAGCTGCATAAGAAATCCTCTGGATACTTGAAGCGTAATTTTCAAGTTGATGTTGAGTTTTTTGATTTACGTCCCATCCCTTAGTGTTACTTTATTTTGAGGTAATTGGCTTATGACATTTGTCGAAACTAAAATGGAGATCCAACACGATCACTCCGATTCCCGCTCGGTTAACGAGGTGGGTTATCAGAGCTGGACTCCTGAAAACCTACTGGTCGACAGCTATCACAACGACATTCATTATTTCACCACCCGGTGGGATGCTTTATGTCCTTACATAGACGTGACTGAAGAGATGCTGGCGCAAGCCTCAAAGCCTCTCATCGTTTACGCTTTGCCACCTGATAGCGCATTTGGGCAACCGATTCGTGATTGGTATGGCTTAGTTGATGTGTCTTCCAAAGAGTTTTGGGAAGAATCACGTCGTGAGCGTAAATTCCGCGAACTCGATAAATTTTTCCGCACATTTGATATTACCGAATCAGTCGTTCCCGGTAAGACCTTAAGTGTTGAAGATATCTATGAGTTAGGTGGTGATCATTTTGCTAACTATGAAATCGATCCACGTGAAATCGAAGGCTTTGTGGATTACATCCGCAAGCTTGACGTATTGATTTATCAAGTTCGCTCTCCAGAAGGTGAGTTGGTGTTGAGCGATGTGTCTATCGTCATGCCACGCTATAACCAAGTGTATGGCAGCTTCTGTCAGTGGAACCGTAAATTTAAGAATAAGTCGCCAGGTTTGTTTGCTTGCTTATTAGCGAGTAGATGGGCAGCTAAGAATGGCTACAATTTCTACAATCTAGGTCCAGTTGGTGATTATGGTTACAAGTCGCTGTTTGTAACGCATCATGAGCCTATTTATTCACTGGTGTT
>Ga0214921_10012309_pt1 | contig 10248 bp, 7 predicted proteins | sample LL1505_MetaG_FD_177992 | JGI IMG/M metagenome (GOLD analysis project Ga0214921, IMG submission 177992) | Freshwater microbial communities from Lake Lanier, Atlanta, Georgia, United States - LL-1505 | ecosystem: Environmental > Aquatic > Freshwater > Lake | place: USA: Georgia | collected 2015-05-28
TTTGGTCAAAAAGAATGAACCCAGTGCCATGACCCTCAGTGCCATGACTCGTGTTATTGGTCTGCCGTCCCCACGCAGTAGAGAAACCGTCCTGACCTCAAAAAAAGTTCGCCGTCGCTGATGGCAGGCGTGCCACTCGAGTCGCTGTCGTCCGACTCAAAGCGGTTCTGAGCCAGAATCTCATATCGCGGTGACGCGGGCAACACAAACGTGCCGCTCCAGCGGCTCACGACATACAACCGGCCAGCGGAGAGTACCGGTGACGCATAGACAGGTCGCCCGCCTTGGGCCATGCCCTCCACCCGCTCGCGGTAGACAAGTTCCCCTGTTGCGGCAGCTGCGCAGAATGCCTGTCCCCGGTCGTCGATCCAATACAGATGACCGTCGTGCAGGAGTGGCGTGGCGACATAGGAACTGTTGCGACTGGTCCAGAGCACGTGTGACCGGGTGACATCGCCCCTGCCGCCGGCCCGGATCGCCAGTGAACCGGATGATCGAAAGCCTCCAAACACATAGATCGTGGTGCCATCCACAATCACGCTCGGCGACACGTTGCCCGTCAGCCCCATGTCGGCGTGCCAGAGCATCTTGCCGCTGACAGGATCCATGCCCCACACCTCACCAGGAACGGCGATGACCAGTTCCTGAGAGCCGTCGTCGAGTGACACGAGTCCCGGAGTGCCGTAGGCCAGTTCCAGGGCCGCCCCCTCGGCCTTCCAGGCCTGTTGGCCCGTTATGCGATCGAGGGCACGGATCGACTGGCTCTCCTCGGCGGCGTTCGCGATCACGTTATCGCCCTGCAACACGAGACTGGCCGCAGAACCCCAGCGGCGATTGCTCGACTCCTTGCCGACGGCCGTTTGCCAGAGTTGTTTGCCTTCCGGACCGAACGCTACAACGCCGCTCTTGCCAAAAAATGCGAAGACCGTGCCAGCGGCATCGGTCACGGGCGTGCTACTCGCATAGCCATGCTCGGTGAGAAAGCCCTCGTAGTCATCCTCGGGGAGTTCGGCAGCCAGATCCCGCTGCCAGACGACACTCCCGTCGGCCTTTCGCACGCAGAGGATGTGTCGCATGAGTTTCGCCGGCCCCTCAGGCCGTGCCCCCTCGCCGCCGACTCCCGAATAGCAGGTCACGAAGACATGGTCGCCTTGGACGATCGGGCTCGATGAACCCGGGCCCGGAAGCGGGGTTTTCCACCGAAGGTTTTGAGTGTCACTCCAGGTGACCGGCACCGACGATTCCCCGAGGCCGGCGCCGCCCGGTCCGCGAAACTGCGGCCAGTCGGCCGCCGATGCACCGGCGCAACCGCCGCCGAGAAGCACGACTGCCCAGATCAACCAGCATTTCCAGGGGCAGAAAAACATCGGGGAACTCCTTGGGTGTGGATATTCAACGACCAACCCCGGCACAAGTCTCGCCGGCGGAGGACCATGAGCCGTTCCCGCACCCAGCGTGACCAGCGTCACTCCAGATATTCGTTCGACCAGGTGCTGAAGAGATCGCCGCGTTTCACGCGGGCCGCATCTTCACGCATCACCTCGGGCGTGCGCCGGATGATCCGAGTGGTGCCGTGGCGGCCTCGGCGATACCTGGAATGAGCCCGGGCGGCGGGGCCACTGTTGCGGGGCGCGATCGTCGTTCGCTGTGGTGCGGCCTCGGGCACGGGCATCGGCACTGCCGGGACCTCAGGCCGCGGCACCGGCGGCTGGGCGACCGTTGTGGCGGCCCACAGCATTCCCGCCACGAAGGCGGCGGGAGCCTGTCGCCGCATGGCGTGCATCATTGTCCGGCCTTCTCGGGCAATGGTTCCAGCGTCAGCGGATCGCGGAGCGGAAGGTGCTTCACCTTGCCACCGAAGAAGTCGTTCATGCTGGCTCGCTTCTCGAGGTCTCCGGGAGCGATGTTCTCCCAGTCGCCCACTACGAGGATCGCCATCTTCTCGGGGTCGAGGTGTTTCACCGCCACCCGCTTGAGATCCTCCCGGGTCACAGCCCGGACCTTGTCGCGGAATGTCTTCCAATAGTCCTTCGGCCGCTTCGTCCACTCGTCGTTGACGAACACTCGCAGCATCTGCGGCCGGCTCTCGAACTGTCGAGGAAACGTCTCGATCAGGCTCGCCTTGGCCGTCTCCAGTTCATCGTCGGTGACCAGTTCCTCACGCATCTTGGCGATCTGTTCCATCACGATCTTGGCGGCCAGTGCCACGGTGGCATTCTTGCTTTCGAACCCAGCACGGAAGTCGCCGGGATAAGCCACCCGCGGGGCGAGCGCCGACCGCACCGAGTAGGCGAGCCCCTCGTTGCTCCGGACCTGCTGCATGAGCCGGCTCGTGAAACCGCCCGCACCGAGAATCTCGTTGAGCAGCAGAAACGGGATCGCGTCGGGATCGTCCCGAGTGATCGCACGGCTACCCATTACCACCTTCCCCTGCGGAATCTCCTTCGGCACATGGTAGAGGCCCGGCTGGAGGACGGCGGTCGGCGGCACGGGATCGGCAACGGCTGCCCCCCGCTCCCAGCCAGCAAACGCCTTCTGGAGGTCCGCCAGCATCTCCTTTTCGTCGAAGTCGCCGGAGACTGACACGATCATGTTTCCCGGATGGAAGATGCGGCGGTGCATCTCGGCGAGGCGATCCCTGGAGATTGCTGCCACGGTGCGGTCGGTCGGCTCCGTGGCCTCGAAGTGATTGGTGCCGTAGACGAGTCGCTTCCACTCCCGGCCGAGGATCGAGGAGGCATCGTCGTTTCGTTGCTTGAGTGATTCGAGCACGCGGGCTCGGGAAGTCTCCAGCCGCTTCTCGTCGAAGGCCGGCGTGCGGAGCATGGCGACAAAGAGTTTCAGACTCTCGTCGAAGTTGCTCGCAAGACAGTTCATCGTGGCCGCGGTGAACGTGTCGCTGGCCGCAACACTGATGTCGGTGGCGAGAAAGTCGAGCGACTCGTCGAGTTCGGTCGGCCCCATCGTCCCCGTGCCTCCCTCTCGCACCATCCGGGCCGTCATCGAGGCGAGGCCGGGCATGTCGGTCGGATCGAGCGACACGCCCCCCTTGAATGTGACGACGAGATTCACGAGGGGAAACTCATGCGAGGGTGCCAGATAGACCACCGTGCCGTCGGGCAGCACGCGGCGAAATCCGGCGGCATCGGGCGGCTCGAAGGCGAGCGGTGCGAACGCGATCTGCTCGGGCCGCGCGGGGATGCCGGCCGCGGGAGGTTGCGCATGGGCGAGCCGGCAGGGCGAGGAGAGCGCAAGCCCGACCATGCTGAATGCCAGACAGGTTCGCAGCAGGTTTTGAGAGATCCAGATGTTCATGACGATGCCGCCTGTTCCTTCCTTCGCTTCGCTTCACTTCGCTTCCGCACCAGCCACCGTGCGACGGTAGACCGCCACGCTGCGGTTGGCCGACGAGAAATAGGTGTTGGCCACGCGTTTGATGTCGGCGGCCGTGACCGCCTCATACTTCTTCGGCCCGTTATTGATTTCCTGCCAGTCGAGCAGCGTCTCGAAGAAGGCCAGCTGGATCAGGAGAGACATGTTGTTTTCCAGCCGCCGGTAGTTGCCCGCCGCCACACGGTTTTTCACTTTCCGCAGTTCCCGCTCCGGCACCTCCGCCGCCTGCAACTTCGCCAACTCCTCATACCAGGCTTGTTCGAGCTGTTCGGGAGTGGCGTCGCCGCGGGTCTCCGCCTCGAAGGAAAACAGGCCGGCATACTTGCGGGTGTCGGAGGCGGTTCGCGCCGATCCGGCTATGGCACGCCCCTCCACCAGGCCGGTGTAGAGCCGGCCGGTGCGTTCGTTGAGCAGTTCGGAGAGCATGTCGAGCGGATAGCTGTCGACGTGGCCGGCCGGCACCGTGTGGTAGCGGACCTCGACCGCTGGCGGCACGTCCCCCTCGGCGTTCATCCGTTGCTCGGCGATCTGATCGACCTCCAGCGTGACCACTGGCGGCGGCGGCTTCGTGCCCGGATCGAGCCGCGAGAAATATCGAGTAATGAAGGCCTTCGCCGCCGCGGGGTCGAAGTCGCCGACCACGATGCCGAAGAGATTGCCCGGGCGGTAGTAGACGTTCCAGTAGTCCATCGCCTGCTCGAAGGTGTAGCTGTTCAAGTCGCTGGGCCAGCCGATGACAGGCCATGAATAGCCGCACGACTCCCAGAACATGGCGTCGAACTGCTCCTGGAAGCGGCCCGTGGGTGTGCTGTCGGTGCGAAGCCGCCGCTCTTCATGAACCACATCCCGCTCGGAATAGAACTCGCGAAACACACTGTTGTTGAGCCGGTCGCTCTCCATCCAGGCCCAGAGTTCCAGCTTGTTGGCCGGCACGGTGATGAAGTAGCAGGTGAGGTCTTGGCTGGTGAAGGCGTTCATGCCGCTGCCACCGGCCCGCGTGTAAACCTGGTCGAACTCATCCTTGACGATCGTGGCCGCCTCGGCGCCCCCCTCGCCTCGGCCCTGCTGGGCGCGGATCAGCGCGTCGAGCTTGCCCCGCAGCACCCGCAACTCCTGCGTGTCGTTGGCCGGATCCCAGGCATCGGCGATCTCGCCACGCTTGAGCCGGTCATACTGCTTCGTCCAGACGATCCGGTTGATCTCGTCCCGGATGGCCTTCTGTTCGGCACGATACTTCGCGTCACGATCGGCATCGCGGGTGCCGATCGTGTCGGTGCCCTTGAACATCATGTGTTCGAAAAAGTGGCTGATGCCGGTGATGCCGGGCCGCTCGTTGACGCTCCCCACGCGGGCCACCCAGCCGGCACTGACGACGTTGGGCTGATCCCGTCGCGGCACGAGCAGAAACCGCATGCCGTTGTCGAGCGCAAACTCCTCGACGGCGACCTGCTGCGCCTGTGCCGACTGAGACAGCAGAAGGCCGCTTGGCAGCAGCCACAGGATGAACAGCAAAGAGCGAAGGGTGTGCTTGGACATGACGGAAGCTCCGAGGCGTCTCGATGATGACCAGAGTTATACCCAGCGCCGGGAAAACGTGATAATCCAATCGACGAGGGCGGGCTCCCCGGACACCGAAGCGAGCGTCAGGCGCCTCGGCGAAGCACGCGTACCAGGATCCCTGACGCGGTCGCCGAGCCGCCGTGCGAGCGCAGCGTGTTCGGGGAGCCCGGCCGGCACTCGTCAGAACAAGGCACGTAGAAAACTCGCCCTCACGACTGCCAGACAGATCGCTAATGCCCCACGCCCAGTGCCCACTGCACGAGCGTCAGGACGATCTCGAACACGATCAGCCCCACGATCGCCCACTCCACGCGCAGGGCGCGGCGATTCTGCAGCAGCTCGAGCGCCGTCTCCGCGGTCCGGGAGATGAGGTTGAGCTTGCTGTGCAATGCCGCGAACCGTTCGCGAATCTCAAACTCGTCGCGAAGCCGCGCCCAGAGTCGCTCAAGTTCGGGATGGTCCCAGAGCAGTTCCGGAGAGTCATCCACCCGGGTGCCGGCCACGACGCGGTGCTCGGCGAGTAAAGCCCCGCCGAGGTTGTGGAGCAGTTCGCGGGCGGCCCGGCCTCCCCGGCCCCACTCGTCGAGACTCACGGCAAAAGGCTCGATTCGTTCGAACTGTCGCTCGATGCCCTTCTCGTGGTGCGCCAGCGACACGCTCTTGGCCATGATGTCAGCGACGAGTTGCAACTTCTCGAGCGAACCATCGGCGAGCACGAGCGTGTTGTGCTCGATCGTCTCCTTGCCCGTCGCATCCAATCGGATATCGAGCACCTCGGTCTCCCGGTCTCCTTGCGGAAACGGTTGCCGAATGTGTGGGCCGATTTGCCGAAGATACTCCGTGATGCCAGCCGGGGCGGCACCGAAGAACACCACGGCCCCATAGCGAAACAGAAAGGCCACACCGCCGCTCGCCGGCGCATTGACGGCGAGCGCGCCGCCGGTGAGCGAGCCGATGAGTTCGACCGTCAGCGGTGCGGCGCCGGTCCGATCGGTCGAGCCAAGCGACGCCAGATCAATGCCAGTGCCCGCAAGAACAGCCTGCGCGCGAAAGCTCGGCGGCCCCTGGTTCGGCGCCCGGGTGACGGTCGCGCCAACGATTGTGTTGGCAGCATCGGTCATCGCGGTCTCGTTGCGACTTCGTTCCACCCAAGTGTCTCCGTTGTGCTTCGGGCAGGTGCCTGCCGCAGGAAGCCACTGGGCCACCTTTCACACCGAATCGAGCATACCCTTTTTTAGAGGCCGGAGGAGTGCATGCCTTCATGCACGCTCGCGTGACCCGCTCGCGATCACGCGGCTCAGAGGACGACCCGCGGCTCGTGTTGTGATTCGTATAATTGGTCCCAATGGAGGAGCTTGCCATGGCATCGATCGACCGTTCCGACCCGGTGATTCTCGGGCATGTGCTCGTCGAACATCGCGATCTCTTCAACCTGTTGCTTTCCGTCCGATCAGCGCTCGCCGCAGATGGCCCACCGACATCTGCTCGCCGCGCTGACGTTCTGGGATCGTTACACGAACTGCGGGATCACCTCCACGATCACTTCACCCAGGAAGAGCAGGGAGGTTTTCTCGAGGAGTCGGTGTGCCGTATGCCACGCCTGTCGGCCGCCGTGCGGTCGATCCTCAGTCAGCACCCGGGCCTGTTGGCAGAACTCGATCGCGTGATCGAGGATTTCGATCGATCGCACGCCGATCCTCAGGCATGGGCTCGGGCCGACCGCGACTTTGCGGCGTTCTCAGCGCACATGACCGCCCACGAGCGGAGTGAAAACGCGGTCGTCCAGGCGGGCTATAACGAGGATCTCGGCCTGATGGAGTGAACGGGTGGAGTCATGGCGAAGGCGGGAGAACGGGTTCACCCCGCACCTTAGGCGAATACGACCGTGCGGCGGCCGTGGAGGAAAACCCGCTCCTCAAGCACGAGCCGCACCGCCTTGGCGAGCACGAGTTTCTCCACGTCGCGGCCGGCCTGAGCCATCCGTTCCGGCGTGAACGTATGGTCGACGTGGATCACGTCCTGAGCGATGATCGGCCCATCGTCGAGTTCCGCTGTGACGACATGCGCCGTAGCACCAATCACCTTCACGCCCCGCGCGAACGCCTGACGGTAGGGACTGGCGCCGGCGAATGCCGGCAGGAAGGAGTGGTGAATGTTGACGATCCGGTCGGGATACCGGCCCACGAAGTCTGCCGAGAGCACCCGCATGTAGCGGGCCAGCACGAGATATTCCGCCGCGTAGCCATCGATCACGCCAGCCAGCGCCGCTTCATGTGTCGCCCGCGGCAGGTCGTGACCCGCTGCATCGTGGTGGGGGAGATGATGAAAGGGCAGGCCAAACCGCTCGACCAATCCGCGGAGCGTGTCGTGGTTACTGACCACCGCCACGATCCGCCCCGGTAGATCGCCGACGGCGTCGAGCAAGAGTAGTTCACCGAGGCAGTGCGGCTCGCGGGTAGCACAGACCACGATCGGCCGCCGCTCGGCTCGGGTCACGCGCACCCGGGCCGCTTTTGGGAGCACACGGATCAGTTCCGCCGCCAGAGCACCGCTCGCCGGCGCCACTGCACCTGCCGCCGGCACGACCTCTGCCCGGAAGAAAAAATGCCGGGCGTCGGTGTCGACGAATTCGTGGTTGCTCTCGATGTTGAGCTGGTGGCTGCCGAGGACGCCCGTGATCCGGTGGATGAGTCCCACCTCATCGGGGCAATCGACCAGTACGATCTCCTTCGCCACTGCAGATACCGCCATCACCAGATCCCGCTTTCTGCGCGTCGCTTGTCGCTTACCAACGGTTCCTGCGGCACCCACGCGAGCACGACATCGTCGACGGCGATGTCGGTCTTGCGGGCCGGGATTTCCATCTCGTCCAGTCGAATCCGCTCCGGGCTCGTCTCCAGCCGGATTCGCTCCAGTTCGGCAGCCACCTCGTCCTCGATCGTCTGCCGTCGTTCCTCGAGCGTTGCCAGGCTCTCCTCGGCATGCACGACATCAGCCTGCTGCCGGGCCGACCGGCTCGCCGACCGCATCGACGTGGCTGCGCGGCCGATGTTCGTACTCGTCGCCGCCTTCCGCCCCAAGAGTGCCCCGAGCACCGCCGATCCAATCGACACATAGGTCTGCATCGACTTATTCTGCGCCTCGGCCCGCTCTCGCTCCACCTTCTGCCGCGCCCGGTCGATGCGGTCGGTGAGCGAGACGAGCTTGGCAGCGCTGCGGTCGCGAACCCGGTCGATCTCGGCGTCGCGCCACTCGCGCACCTTCTGCGCAATCCGCACGCGGAAGTCGGCCTCGGTCTCGTCCGGCCGCGATACCGCGTCGACCTCATGCGCGGCCCAGAGCACGAGCCGCGACGTGCGGCCGAGATGGCTCTTGAGCGCCGTGGCGAGCGACGCGTAGCCCTTCGGGCCGGTAAGCGCCGATGGCAGCGACGCGAAGGTGCCCGTCCGCGGCGCCGGCTCGATCTCCGGGGCTTCCGCGAACTGATCGGCCTGTTCCCAGGCCGACTCCCCGACGGAGTCGCCGGCCGGTGCCAGGCAGATCACCTCGCGGAGGACATCGATGCGTGCTGCGGGTTTCGCAAAGCGAACCCGCCCCCGTCCGAGAATGGCGGGACGATAGTGCACGACGCCGTCGAGCGGCACCGCGTGCCGCGGCGACAGAAATACCTCGCGGATGCCCGGCGGCAGCAAGGGACGGGCACCACCGGTCGGTGTCTCGCGACCGCTTACCGGGCTGCTTCCAGTGAAGCCCGTCGACTGCGGAGCCACGGTTCCCGGCACGGCCGCCACGCCCTGCGTGAGCCGCCGAATCTCCTCGCGGAGGAGCGGCCCGCGGAGGTAGGCCATCGTCCATCGCGACTGAAACACCGTCTCTTCGTCGTCGTGCACGCTGTGCAGCAGAAACATCCGCTGCTCCAGCCCTGACAGCAGCCGATCGACCCGATTCCGGTCGAACGACCGTCCGGCCGTCGAGGCCGCACCCTCCAGGCCGTCGAGCACGCGGGCCTTGTCGCGGGCGGTCTGCAGCCGGCCGAGGAACCAGATGCCGGCGTTGGAAAGCCCCTTGTAGTCGAGGTCGACGGGATTCTGCGTGGCGAGCACGACGCCAAGGCCGTAGGCGCGGGCCTGCTTCATGAGCGTGAGGATCGGTGTCTTGCTCGGCGGGTTGGCGGTCGGCGGCACATAGCCGAAGACCTCGTCCATCAGAAACAGCGCCTTCAGCGACGACGTGCCCCCCTGCCCACGCATCCAGGCCACCGTCTGCCCCGCAAGGAGCGTGACGAATGCCATCCGCTGGCTGTCGCTCAAGTGCGCGATGGAGACGACTGCCACCCTTGGCTTGCCAGCTGGCGTCCAGAGCAAGCGGCCGACATCGAGCGGCTCCCCTTCGAGCCAGGCCTCGAAGCCGGGAGCGGCCGCCACGGTGTTGAGTCGGCTGGCCAATTGGAAGCGGTCGCCAGCAGGATAGAAATTTTCCAGGTCGAGGAAGCCGACCCGCTCGATCGGCGGCGCCGGGATCGCCCGCACGAGCGCCCCGAAGTCGAGTTTCTGCCCGCTCCGCCACATCGCATCGATGATCGTCGAGAGCAGCACATGCTCGCGGTTCTTGCCCGGCTCCGCGTCGATGCCGACCAGGGCCAGAATGCCCGACACCAACGATTCGATCCGCTCGCGGCGGGCCTCGGCATCGTCGAGCAAATGATCCGCGGGCGGATCGAGGCTCTCGAGCATCGCCAGCGGCCGGCCCGTGCGGCTGCCCGGCGTGTAGACCGCCATCTCGACGGCCTCATGCAGGCGGCGGATCCGGTCTCCCGATTGTCCGCTGGCGGCGAGTCCGTCGGACCACTTCTTCGCGGTCCGCTCGGCCAGTTCCTCGAGCGTGATGCCGTCTCGTTTGGCGGCGTCGGCCTCGACCCACGGCAGGAAGTCGGCCGGCGCGAGGTTGGGAAACGACAGAAGTACGTTGGCGAGGTCGCCCTTGGGATCGATGACGAGCGTCGGGATGCCGTCGATTGCCGCCTCTTCGATGAGGTCGATGAGCAGGCCCGTCTTGCCACTGCCGGTCATGCCCACGCAGACGGCGTGGGTGGTGAACCGCCGGGCATCGATCAGCAGCGGCGGGCCACCAGGAGCGGGCCGATCGGTGTCGACCTTGCGGCCGAGATAAAAGACCCCGAGCCCCTCGATGTCTTCCGTCGTTTCGAAGGTGCCGCCTGCCGACTTCTTGGCTGCCATGATGCTGTCCGCTGCGATACGGAACTCCGCGGGAAAAGGGGACGCTGCCGAACCGTCG
>Ga0214921_10012310_pt1 | contig 10248 bp, 2 predicted proteins | sample LL1505_MetaG_FD_177992 | JGI IMG/M metagenome (GOLD analysis project Ga0214921, IMG submission 177992) | Freshwater microbial communities from Lake Lanier, Atlanta, Georgia, United States - LL-1505 | ecosystem: Environmental > Aquatic > Freshwater > Lake | place: USA: Georgia | collected 2015-05-28
ATCCACTGACCCGCCGTTTATCTTCCAGTCGAAAAGAAATTTGCGCACCGCATCAATAAGCTGGTTACGGTCCAGTCCTTGCAGTGCGTCCTCCCTGTCGGCCACGCCTACTACTAGGGCGAGAGATTGGTTGCGCAGGCGAGTTACCGCACCCGGCAGGTAGTTCTCGTAGAAGATTCGGCTGTTTTGAATTAGCTCTTGCTCGATATGATCAGCCATGGTTTTTTCTCACCTACCTAACGCGTTGAGTACCTGCGCGGACTTAGTGTCAAACGGCGTGATCTCGACTTGGTTTTCGATGTCTCGGAACGAACGCATGGGCCCGAACTGGTAAACGGACTCCAACGCGGCACCGAGGTCCTTGTCTGCATTGGCCGCATTGAGGTTCTGCAGGCGGTGCAGACCACGATTGACTTCCTCAACGAGCTGCTTTCGAAACGACGCTATCACCCGTATGTCAAAGTGAAGTTGCAGCTCTGACGGGATGTCCAGCGCCTGAATCAGCATGTCGCGCAGTTTCTGGCGAGCCAAGCCCCTTGAGTCGTTAAGCGCTTTGTGGAGCTGGCTGGCGCCGCGGTTCAGTTCCTCACCCCAGCCGCCTTGGAATTTTGCCCAGTTGTATACGACTGCGGTGAAAATGCCGGGTAATGTCCGCTGGAGCACGTTGGGCGCAAAACGGTTGATTGGGACCGAGTCGACCAGCTTGTCTAAGAAGAAGTGGTAGTCCCCAAAGTTGAGAAAGACTCCCGATTCGAACAATTTGCCCGAGCTCAGAACCGACATCACGATTCCAGGTTGCACGCGGCCACTGCGGGCAGACGATTGGATGTATTCGGCAGTCGATCGCGGCCACCCGTCTAGCACCATGAAGTTCAGTTCCGAGATGTCCACCCCATGAGAGACCACGCTCGTGGCTACGATATGCCGCATTGGGTCATCGGTTGACTTTGTTTCCACCAGGTGGATGGCGCCAAGAATGTCGTCCAACGGAGTCTGGCCGTCGAGAAGAACGTGCGTGCGGCTCTTGCCATCCCTGGCGTTGACGTTCTCAAGGTGCTCGCGGATGACGGTGGTCTGCCGCTTTTGGTTTGCGTAGATAAGATCGGTGTTGAGGAACTTTCCAATGTAGCGGAGCACTTCTTGTGACCGATCTGCGGGGAACCCGACCTGTGCTAGTACCTCAGCATTCTGCTGGGCGAGACCCTCGATCCATTCGTCGATCTGGTCCATGTAACGCGAAGCCAATTCGGCCGCGGCACGCTCAGTGCCTCCCCGGGAAAAGCTCAGGGGAAGGATCCCAGCAAACCAGCGCCGGATTAGTGGTTCTCCGGCGTCCCTGCTGATGCGCGCATAAAAAGACTCCCCCCGCTTGGCGCCTGGTGCCGGGAAACGCCTACCGGGCCGCATATAGAGGTGCAAGATGTGGTTTTCGAAGTCCTTGATTGTGGCCGTGGCCGCCAGAATCTTTGAGGCCTGCCCGCCATGCCCTACCTGGAGGGTTTGCAGCAAGGACTCGTAATGGGCGTCGAAGTTACCAAGGGACTCGCGCAGTAAATGTAACTCGTCCTGGATCAGGAAGGGGAATCCCGGGTCGAGCATTGGCGGGACCGGAATGCTGCGGATTTTGCTTGTGCGGGAGTTATTACCGCACTCGGCCGACTCGTATTCGCCCTGCAAATTGAGACGAATGCGCTGGTGCTTGCACTTCGCCTCTTGCGTAAAACCGTGTTCTGGGCAGAAATGTCGGAATGCGCCCAAATAGCCAGCAAAGCGTTCGTTGTGGGCTATCACGGCGAGTTTGTCAACGGTGCCCACCAGTACCGTGGGCAGGTACCGATAGCACTCTTCGTCACTGACGTAGATACCTATTTCGGCGGCAATGCCTTCTCCATGATCGCCCTGGCGCGACTCCGTATTGCTCCAGCACTCTGGATTCTTACAGCAGTGCAGCATACGCACCCGTTCGATATCACACCGCATTTGTACTGAGCCTCGCCGGCCGCAGTAGGGGCAGTCGGTGACGAACTGGAAGCGCTTGAGTTGTTCAGTTGTGAGGTTGGGAAGCCATACAGCAGCGCCCTTGGCCTCCGAGCGGCTGATGTTGCTCGGTGTACCACTGCCGGTGAAGTAGCCCACCGTAAATGGGTGTCCCATGATGCTCTCTCGGCAACGTAGCATTTCAGCCTGAGCCACTACGTAGGATAGTCGTTGGAATTGCTGTGCCGAAAGCATGCGTAAAGGAAATCTCATCCACGCGGTTGTGCCGTAGAGACGGCCACGCACACGGCCGTAAAACATGGAAAACGCGATAATGCCAAGGTAGGCTTCGGTTTTGCCCCCACCGGTCGCAAACCAAAGCACATCGGCTGTGTCGGCCACGTTCCGACGCTCGCCCACCTGGCAGTGGCGCTCGTAGACAGCCCTAATCTGTGTAAGGATGAAGCCGAGTTGAAAAAGGTGCCAGCCATCGAACGATTTCCCCTGAAGGCTGACAGCCATGCCCATGGCCTCGTTCATTAAGCGGAAGCATCGACACAGGGCCTCGTGCTTTTTGAGAAGCTCCACCCCATCCACGATTAGGGCCACTTCGCGCTCATATGCTGCGCGGTCCCTCTGAACTTCCTTGAGCTCGGCTGTTTGACTCGCAGCCTCAAGTTCCGCCTCCACGGTATCCCAGATCGCGTTGTAGTTCTTTAAGGCGATCAGAAACCCGTCAAGCACTTCAATGGGTTTTTCCGTGAGCAACTTGAAGGTAGCGGACAGTGGCATTCCAACGTCGTCGGGTGTTGGAGCATCCACCCTCGCCTGAGCAAAAGTCGGCATGGCATCAGTTCTAAACCTCTGGGGCGCAAGCTTTGTAACCGCGCAGCTCACGCCATAGCCCGCTACCCCATCCTCAGGTCGATAGCGATAGTCCTCCGGTCGCAGCCGATGGGGCACATCGATCTGCTGGCCCTCGAGGAGATGGACATCAAATACGACATCAAGGAGGCATGGCTTGTTGAGGCAGTAAGCGCGCCCAGTTACCGTGTCGGTACTGTTCTGTAGATAGATTTCAAGTAGAAATTGCCCGTTACCAGCGAAACTGGGTGGTGGCGGACGCAGACGCGTGCGGATCGCCACATCATGCTCGAGGATACTGTCTCCGATAAAGAGGCTCTTAGCGACTAGATCGGCCAGCTCGCCATCTGTAGCACATCGATCATGCCCCCAAGGAATGATTTGACTTGCCCAACCTTTCTCGTTGACTTGGCAGATACGAAAGATCCGTGGATCTTGTTTCCAGAGGTCCCGCATTGGCGACAGAAATGCGTCGAGCTTGCTTTCTTTCCAAGCATTGAGACTGTTAACGTCGAGCGTAAAAGTGATTTCGTTAAACGTAACCGTGAATCTCTTATAGCAGTCGGGCAGTTTCTGTCGATCTTTATCGCCGTCAGCACCAACCTGAATATGCGCGAGCATGGTTTGAAGCGAGGGTATATATCGGTGCGTGACATCGAATCTCCCCTGAAGGTTGACGACCACCTGCCCCTGTGCATTTGGTTTGACCATCAGAACCATGCCCATGGCACTTGGGGCTTGCTCTCGGTGGTAGTCCGGATCAGGACGCGGCGCAATCCCGCCAACTAGGGAAATTTCTGCTGGATCCTCAGTGGTAATGATTCCCTCGGGTGCCAGGAGGACCACAGGCTTGCCGCTCAAACGCAGTCGCATGGCATCAAGTAGGCGCTGCGAAATGCCCATTTTTTCTTTATAGGTTAGTGCCATGGCCTCTAAGGGTGCCCCATTCTGAGAAGTTGGAATTCGCTTAATTGCTTAAAGTTGGCAGGTGCTCGCCGGCGTGGTGAACCACAATTTGTGCTCGTTCGACGTCCCAGTGGAAGTGCAAACGCAGTGTGTACCGTGGATCGAATGTTCGTCCAAGTTTTATGTGTCGAGAGATGTCTACTTGCTGGCCCTCGTAGAGCGCGGAATAGGCCTGGTCGGCCTTCCCCTTGGTGATCTCGGACATCCCACCCGCGTAAGACGCTGGGATCGGACGCAGCATGTCCTCCACTTCTTGCATCGACTTAGCCTTAGTCGCATACATAAGGTAAAACCCGTCGACGAGTACCTGTAGAACCCTCGCAAAGGCGCTGAGATCCGAATAAACCGAGCTTTTCATCGAACGTTCGCACCTCGGAGTGAAGAGCACTTTCGAACCATGGCGTATGGCAAAGTCCATCGCGACGTCTTTGATTGAACGCGGTAGCAAGGAGACTCCCTGGTCTAGCGACGGGCGTTCGATACGTACAACCCGAACGACCTGCACCATGGCGTCAAACATCTCGCGCGAAAACCGACGAGATCCGATCTGTACCGCAGAGACGTCGCGATTGCGCGAGACCGTGATGGCGCGACGCAGATCAGACCCGATACGACGGTGCTCGCCCCGAATGACGTTGATAGCGTTTGACACCATGGTCGCTAACTTTTCTGGGCTGGGAAGACCGGCTAATTCCGCCAACAAGCGGATTGCCTCTGGTTTTTGAGGACCGATGACTCCGCCATGGATCCAGTTTTGTACCGTACTGTTCGCGACTTCGAAGCGCCTGCTTTTTAGGTACTGATTTAGCTCAACCGCAGTTCCATATTTCTGGGCGCATGCAGTCACCAACCCTTGCCATTTCTCGGCGATGCGAAGGGTCTGCGCCAAACCATGGTTGTTCTCCAAAAACATGTCGAACAACTCGCGTTGCGTGGCCACTCGTTCTTCGCTGCTCACCAGCATTATGAGTTCGTTGCCAACCGCCAAATCCCTGGCGGCGCATAGCTCTAACTCCTGGCCCTCGAGCCTCAAGATCTGATGGGAAGCGGCCCATCGTAAAGGCTGTGATTGCTCATGCAGATGCAAAACCACCACGTCGCGCGTGGGCTCCGGTACGTTCTCGTCATAGCGTTGTACGAGCATCGGTTCGGCCATGAGCGTATCGAGCCAGTCGGCAAAGCCGCGGGTTGTTTCGATCTGTGCCAACCGCATCTGCCGAGGGTATTCCCCATCAATCTCGAGCAGCGTTTGCGAAGTTGTGTTGGTCTCAAGGCAGGTAGCGTCAACGAGCTCATCCCTTAAGTACCCTTTCGCCGGCCATTCAAGCCCCCATAAGTGTTGCTTGTCGCCTTTGGGAGCGCTTGGCAAAGCATTACTTTTCCACCAGAGATCGACCTGTTGGCGAACGCGTTCACACTCGAAGGGATGGCACAGGACAAGCCTTGACCTAGCGCTTAACCCAAGCCAGTGGATCCGTGATGGATAAAGAACTCCGGCGTATATCGCCATGTCCAATTGCTCGGGAGGTACGGCAGTAGCGCCATCCATCTGAGTTACGTTTATAAAATCAATAGAGTCGGGCCCAAGTTGCCGCTCAACATGGTTCTGCAAGATTTCTGCATCGCGCAAAGTTCCCACGAGCACGCCAACGCGCTGTTTGCGATTAAGGGCGTCGCGGCACAGCTTGATGATGGCTTCGCCGCGCCCGTGCGTACTAACCTCAAGATCCTTGATCATGTTGCGGATCATCACTAGAACCTGCGAATGGAGTTCCTGGATGTCACCGCGGCGCCCCCTTAGTCGTGAGGCGATCTCTAGCCAAGACTCGATCAGGCGTATTGGGTAGCGGCCACCCCGAACGTAACGCAAGGTGCCTTGCTCGTGCACAAGTAATGGAACGTTGAGGCAGCGAAGTGCACGTTCCACCGCCATAAGAGCGGAAAGCTCCTGGGAAATGCCTCCGGTTTCTTCCATCCTACGCTTCAGGGTCCAGACCATGAAGCCCATTTTTTTGACGAATACGTCCATCACAGGATCCCGCGCCGCGACCACCTCGATATGGGATGTATCGATAATCGGAGTTCTGGAAGCGCAGCGGAGGGCAACAACGTCACCGATACGTGTAATCCAGGAGTGCATTTGGAGCGGTTCAGGCAATACTTGTCCCGTGTTGCCAAGCGCTATAACCGGTACGCCGGGGAAGAATTCTGGTATCGCCTTGATAATCCTGATCGAATTCTCTTGGCAGCCTTGCTGAGTTACTAGCACCACGATGGCAAAGGGCTGGCTCTTGCTCGATAGCAACTCTAGGACTTCGAGCAGGTCGCCCTGTCCGCTCACCAGCAAGGTCCTCTGGTACGGTGCCTTTTCTAGTGGGCGGGTCCCGTCAACCACACTTGGGCGCATTACGGCCGAGGTACTAAAGTCCCGCAGCATGCTCCTCGGTCGGCCGAAGATGATCAGATCGTTGCGTTCAAAGATCGTCACCGGGTTGAGCCAGGGTGATCGAACGAGGCCGCTGGCCGCGTCCAATCGGAGGCGGTGTAGGTAGAACGAAAGGCGAGCAAGGGTTGGCTCGCGACTAATTGGCAAGGTCAGGTGTACCGATTGGCCAAAACGCACCACCCGACCCATGGCGGCCAAGGCGACGGCCTCCTCATCCTTGGGCACCCCAAGGCCCTCGTAGTTCCAGACTTCGTCGCTGCCGCGAAGTAACTCTGAGGCCGTTATTGCAGGCCAAGATTCTTCAACCATTCCTCGCCAGCCTTTGGGAGCTGGGGCGTTGGCACGGGAGGCGGGATTCACCCCAACGCTTCCTTCACGCGTATCTGGCGTTGGTGTTCGCTGATCGCACGCTGGATCGATGGCAGGAAGCTGTAGGTAACTTGACCTTCTCGATCAGCGTCCTTGGACTGCTGCTTGGTATTAACTTCGGTTACCCGCAACGCTGCCCACCAGCGCACTACGGCCTCTGATTGCTCAGGCATGATGGGGAAGTCGGGTTTTTCGTCGCCAATGATTTCGATCGCCGTCTGCAAATCCTCCTTGGAGAAGCTGCCCAACATGTCGAATTCCTTTAGCTTCCCGGCAAGCGGTAGTGACCAGTCAAAGCTGTTCATACCCGAGTCTTGGACAAACCTTTCAAAGTCCTTGGGCGGCAGCTCTTCTAGTGATTTGAAGATCTTGGAGAAATCTTGGAAGCTTGAGGCGTCCTTCTTCTTGCGTACTTCGATGAACTTCATCAGATAGACATACCAGCCCTCGGTTGCCGAGCGAAGCATCTCACCCTGGTCCGGCGTAACTGACATGCCTTGCTGCTCGAGAAGGCCCTCGCATGCTTGGCTTGTCCAGCGATTCAGATTCACTTGGCCGCCGATTTCGTTCGGGATTGAAGTCAGCCAGGAGTGTGCGTGCCAATTCCACATTGCTTTCGCACCCAGGAGGAAAACTAAGCGCAACGGATGCTTGAGCCGCGTCGCCTTAGAGGCCTTTTCGTTCGCAACGCTGATTAGGTCCACCATTCGGTCGATCGAGGGGCAATCCTCAAGGGAAATCAGCACAACTGCTGGTTTGGCAGCAGCCCAAGTTTCGATAGCTGTGTGAATCCGGTCCGAAAAGCGCTTTAGATCGATCGTCGCCGCATCGGTGGTGACCTGTGTTTCATACTTGGCCATCGCGCTCCCCGACTGGAATTCGTTGATGGCGTTGAAACCTGCTTGCATGTCCCTTAGGGTCATCCCAAGGGCCGGTGTGCCCATTACCAGCGATACAGAATATTTTGGCGCGCCCTCGGGCGGCTTGGCAGAGAGGATCATGCGCTCGTCCTGCAGGGATAGTGGAGACGGAACGCGGTCCGGGCCTGATCCGGTTGCATGACAGGTCAGAGCGTCCTGTTCGTGGTCCTTAAGACCCTTGATGGCCTGTTGTAGCTTATGCTGGATGTCATCCATCGAGCCTATTAACTGCAGGATTGACTGATTACGGAGTGCATACTGGCGCTTGGCCTTGTATTCCTGAAGCACACCTAGCGCGACGAGTTCCATAAGCAGGCTTTCGAAGCCCGATTCACTCATTTGTTCAAATTCCTCGGGCACCCAGGTGCGTGCGACTTCCAGCGCCTGGCTCACCGTGAAATGACCGATTGCCTTGTCGTATGCTGCGATCAAGCCATAAATGGCCACGGTGTAACGCTTGTCCAGATTAAGTGTCATGTCAAAACGCTCGCCCGAGAGCCGGCGCACATCGGAGTTGTTCTCGATGTTCTCGATGTCACTTTGTTGAATTAGGCGCGAACCATCCCGACGGGTGCTCTCACGTCCGAGCTGCTCGACTAACTCGCTGCAGAAGATATGCAGCAAGCTGGGATGCCGGTTTGTGAACGCCATGATGCGATCTACCAGCCCGGGTTCTTCGAAACGGTAGCCGAGGGCGGTCAGAGGTTGGAGTATGAGGCTGCGTGCGTCCTGGGAAGATAGGATGCCGACTCCTAGTGGACTGCCTAGTTGTTCCAGAGGAACGTTGGGATAGGTGCGGAATCGATTGACGTTGTTCAGTCCGGCGAACACCACACGAAAGCGGTTGTGCTGATCGTTGACCAGACCCTTCAAAGCCCGGACGAGTTCGAAGTTTGTCGCGGCGTCCTTGTTCAGGACAGAATCTATTTCATCGAGGCAGAAGAGGACTTTTGTGCTGCCGGGGCGAAGGAACTCCTGCCGAAGCCGATCTTCCGGATCCATCTGCGAATTACTTATATTGTTCGTTATAACGTTATGGTTAACAAGTTTGAGAACTAGTTGCTCAAATAGGCGCTTCTTAACGTTGATTCCACGTTCCACGACATGCTGAAATATGCCGTCCATTGGCATGTAGTAAGCGTGGTTGTGCAGTGGATCCCGTTTTTTGAACTCCTGGACGGCGGCATTGAGCAGCGTCGTTTTACCTAGCTGACGGCCGCCATAGACTAGCGCCGCCCCGCGAGGCTCAACCAGCGAGGCTATGTCTTTTTCCCGACCAAAGCGCATCTCTGGAGGTGCTGGCAGACGGGCATCGCCCTTTGTGTAAGGGTTATAGAAGGTCCAGGCGGCGCTTACGCGCAGAAACGTCTCCAGCATCACTTGCTGATGACGCGCAGTGGCGACAAAAGAGAGGGTGACGGGATCCACCAAGAGGATGGTGCACTTACGGTCTCGGCAGAAAGCTGCGAACGCTTTGCGCTCTTCCACACTCAGAGGATGTCCCACCATGAGGACCGCACGGTCAGGCTGGCCATGGCGCTCGATCATGTCAGTGAGACCGGCCTGGTTCCAGCCACCCTGAACGAAGATGACGTTCAGCGGCTGGATTGAGCCGATGTCTCCCTCAAACAGCGGGAAGCCCTTTGGCAAGGTTGGACGTGTGATCCGCACCTTTAGACGGCGGAAGTCGCCTGTCGGCGTGTACTCGCAGCTGCTGAGTATGTTGGCTTGACCTACCTTCTGGTCAACGTCCAAACCCAGAAACTGAAGCACCGCCACGATGCCCTCGTAAGTAGGCTTTTCCAGGGAGGATCTCTTGTTTTTTCCCTTGCTGCGCCACTCAAGCAATGTCGATATGGCGTCCTTGAAATCCGCTTTGTGTGCGGAATAATCTAGGCCACCCGGTCGTTCCTCAATGACCCTATCCCCGGCTCCGCGGGGGTTTGGGTGTTCGTGCAGCAATCTGTAGAGAGACTCCTCCGCTAGGAGGAAATTCGACAATTCGACGTTCTCTAGAAGCGAAGTCTCAACTAACCTCGTGTTTCGGTCGCTGTGCTCCTTCAGCTGGTTTATCAGCTCGCTCACAAGCGATAAGTTGCGCCTCTCCAAGGCATGGCGAGCTCGAGAATCCCAGCCAGGTGGCACGGCCTCAGCACCTACCTTGACGCGGATACTAAGCAACTCTTGGTTGAGCTCCTCCTCGAGTTGTGCGGCCCGACCGCTGAGCAGCCTCTCCATCGACATAACGCGGCGTTGAACGTCGCCACTGATGTCTGACACATCAACGTATGGCTTCCGGGCGGATAGCTTCTCAAGCCAGTCGTTCACCATATCCACGTCGGATAGGTGTTCCGCTTCACTAATGATCTCTACCGACATAGCCTGTAGCGAAAGGTTTCGGAACTGTTCAATCCCCTTCTTGAGGTCAGCGCGCACGCCAGCAATATCGTTGCTGACGCTATCGATTTCAGCATCGCGCGGACCGCTGATTTCCTCAATCTGTCGCAATAACAGTAGGCGCACCCAATGCGCCTCATGGCGACGGGTCAATTCCAGCATATCGGCCAACCAATTTGGTGAGGTCAACCGCATAGCGAACCACTCAAGGCGCAGGTCGACGCCCACATCGCCCATGTCAAGGCGCGCAAGCGTCTCGGGCAAACGGAAGGTGGCATCGGTTTGGTCGAAACGCCAGGTGTTGTGAGA
>Ga0214921_10012311_pt1 | contig 10247 bp, 8 predicted proteins | sample LL1505_MetaG_FD_177992 | JGI IMG/M metagenome (GOLD analysis project Ga0214921, IMG submission 177992) | Freshwater microbial communities from Lake Lanier, Atlanta, Georgia, United States - LL-1505 | ecosystem: Environmental > Aquatic > Freshwater > Lake | place: USA: Georgia | collected 2015-05-28
TATTTACTTTAGGCATCTATACCTTTTGGTGGTACAAAGATTTGATTGCCTTTTATGTAGACAATTTGAGTTTAGAAAAAGGTGAAAAAAAAATATCATTAAGATCCAAGGCTACAGGTGGCGATTTTTTTGTATTAATTATTGTCAATTTACTCATCGTAATTTTCACATTAGGTTTAGGCTATGCATGGACAGTTACTAGAACCATGAATTTTTTTGCAGAAAAAATAGAAATAACTGGCAACATTGATTTTGATGCAATTAACCAAACCGAAGAGGATTATACTGATGCTACTGGAGAAGACATTGGAGACTTCTTGAATTTAGATATGGCAATGTAATGATTAAAGGGAATGCAATTTATTACGATGGGTTATCTTCTCTCTCTCAAAATATTGAACTCATCATTGATAAAGAAAGGAACCATCTAGTTTTTACAACACCCTTAGTAGGTGAAATAAATTGGCCCATTGAAAACATTGAGATTATTTTCAATAGCCAATTAATCAATATTCATTTTGGTTCAAATCCGGTCCAGGCCATAAAAATAGATGAGAAAGAATTTATTCAAGAGTTTACACAATATTTAAATAAAAATGACAAGGTAAGTTGGTATCAAAGGCTTATTAATCTTGGGACAAAGATTCATATCATTATCGCCATATGCTTCCTCGGCACAATTATTTTGGGGTATATTTACTTACTTCCAATTATTGCCGAAAGGGCAGTTGTTTTGATTCCTGAAGACTATGACACTGAAATAGGTTCAAGCTTTTACAACCAATATATTGAATATTGTGAAATAGATTCGATCAAAACAGAAGCTTTAAACTCATTTGCGCAACAATTAGATTTAAACAACACAAAGAATTTAAAATTTACCGTAGTTAAATCTGAAACAGTAAATGCTTTTGCCTTGCCAGATGGCAACATTATCATTTTTACAGGTCTACTTGATTTGATGGAAAACTATGATGAACTTGCAGGTTTAATTGGACATGAAGTTGTTCATGTAAACAAGCGTCACTCAATGAAAATGTTATGCAGAAACGCGGCTGGGTATTTATTCGTAGCTGCTATATTAAGCGATGTAAATGGGATTATGGCCACCATTAGTGACAATGTTAATAGCTTACAATCATTATCATATTCAAGAGGATTTGAAAAAGAGGCTGATGAAGAAGGTTTAAATTTAATGATAAAAAATAATACAAAACCAGAGGGCATGATAAACTTGTTTAAGCGCATACAGAGCAAACACGATATAAATATACCTGCAATTTTAAGTTCTCATCCGCTGCCTGAAGACCGAATTCAAAGTATAAAAAATTTAATCAAATCTAATAATAGTAGATACATAGAAAATAAATCTTTGAGAGATTTATTTTTGGAATTGAAGGATTAGAAATTTATGCTCTGCTTTATTTTCAACTCTGCCAAACTAATTATGGAGGCTATAGTTCATTCTAGTCTCTGCTCGAACTGACAAATCATGAATTTGTTTAAAGCCATTGTATCAATGCATAGTATCAAATAAAGATTTTATTTCAATTTTAGGATTCGCATATTGATTTAGCTTACCACTTAGTTTTACTATTTTCCTTTCATTAGGCAATAAGTCAAAGTAATTGTCATCAAATAGCACTTGCTCATTTTCTGAACTTAAAAACACATTTTTAGCTAATTTATCTGATGTTATTTCAATGGTATTATTTGAAATGTACTTGAGTTTAATTGCAGGTTTGGTTAAATTCAACTCCTTTGGTTTAACAAAATAATGTAAGGATTGAAGTACTTCCTTTCCACCATCAAAAGATGCAGACAAAACAAGTTGACGAGGATGCTTAAAGGCTACTATTTTTTCTTTTAAAATCAAATAGTAAACCTTGCTATCATTTGAATTCACAATAATTTCAATAGAATCTACAAACAATATATTTCCATCAAAATCCATGAGTTTTAATTTCAATTCTCCAGATATGTTTTCCAATTTATCTGAAACAATATATACCAAAACGGAATCATTCTTATCTTCAAATGAAATCAGTAAATCATTGAATGATTTTTTTACTTGGTAATGCAAGGCTTTCCAATGTCCGTTGTAATCTATCGAACTCCATGAGGTGACAGGCCAACAATCATTCAATTGCCAATACAAACTTCCCATGCAATTTGGCATAGCCCTACGATGGGCTTCCATAGCAGTTTTCATACCATCTGCTTGTAACAATTGAGATACATACACATAATCTTCAAAGCTTTTAGGAATCTTGTAATCTCGCTCCATATAACTTTGAATGGTTTGATAACCTGTTGGGTGTTTCTGATGTAACTTCAATATGGTGGAGTCAACCACATAGCCATAATCAAGATGCTTTATGGCACCCATATCTTCAAAGGTTTTCAAAGCAGGCATCCCTTGAAAGCCATATTCACTCATGAAGCGTGGTATTTTTTTCTCATACACTTCAAAAGGTTCCATGCCCCACCAAACACCCCAATAATGTGCATCGCCTTGCGTTAAACTTTCTTTTCTGCCCCAACCTATACTAGGAGAACTTGGCCAATAAAATCTGTTGGGATCTAAATGCTGAATAACCTCCTTTATTTTTTCTTCAAACAAGTTGTAATAATTACCTGCGATGTTTGCTGAATCAGTCGCTGAATACTTGTATTGTTTTTGCCAGCCCCAATTTTTCCACCCTTCATCAATCTCGTTGTTGCCACACCAAATGGCCAAACTTGGATGATTTCTAAGCCGAATAATTTGCTCATACACTTCTGCATTTACACTATTTATAAAGGCGCTATCACCAGGATACATGGCACAAGCAAACATAAAGTCTTGCCAAATTAAGACACCGTTTTCATTGCACAGTTGATATAACTCATCACTGCCATAAGTGCCACCTCCCCATATGCGCAACATGTTAATGTTTGCAGCTTTGGTATCCATTATCAATTGTTTGGTTTTAGCCAAAGAAACACGTGGCAGAAAATTATCTTCAGGAATGTAATTAGCACCTTTGGCAAAAATCGGAATGCCATTCAATTTCATATAAAAGGATTTTCCTTTCTCGTCTTTTTCTTGCACCCACTCAATATTTCTTAGGCCAAAGCATAATGGAATCGAATCCAATTTCTTATTGGATAAGCCTAACACAAAAGAGTAATTGTATAAATGCTGTTTACCCAAATTATACGTCCACCATAATTTAGGGTGATTGATTTGATGAGACAACACTATGTGATTCAATCCTTCATTTAACGAAATGAGTGTATCTCCTATTTTTTCATTTTTATTATTGAGAGTGGATAAGTGATAAGTGAACTCTTTACTGCAAACAATCTCTAATTTGAATTGAACTTGGGCCTTCTCTGTATCCAATTTATTTTGCACAAACTGCACATGATTAATTTTCGCATGGTTCCAAAATTTCAGCTTAACCCCTTTCAAAATTCCGCAGGTAACAAAGCGTGGACCCCAATCCCAACCATACTGATACTGGGCTTTTCTGGTAAATACTTTTTCATCTCCTGGCAACTGATAATTTAATTTGTTAGCAACCCTTTTACCTCTTATTACAGCAGATTCAAACTGAACTTTAAGTGTGTTTTTACCAAGATGAATTTGTTTTCTCACATCTACCACCCACTTGCGAAACATGTTATCAGCTGCAAGTATCAATGAATCGTTTAGATATACTTTAGCATAAGTATCAAGACCATCAAATTGCAACTCGATATGTTCGTTTTGTAGTTCTTTCTTGTTTATCAAAAAACTTGTTTGGTATTCCCAATCCTCACTCTCGATGTATTGTAATTTACTTTCATTGTTAGCCAAAAATGGTTCAGGTATTTTTTTGTTAAGAAACAAGTCTGTATGCACAGTTCCTGGCACTTGGGCTGTAAACCATTCCTTATCTTTTGTGTTTTTAAAACGCCAATGTTCTTTTGATAAATTTATTTCAAAAGATTGACTCATTGCCCAAAAAGGAAGCCAACACAAAAAAATCAGTATCTGAATTTTTCTATTCAAATCAAATTGATTTAAGGTTTTTCACTTCATCTAAATGGGCAGTATCACCTTGCAATATGGCAGATGAATGATACCATGTCGTATTCAGTTCATTCATCAATGCACGAATATTGGATGAACGAACAGAGCCTCCTACCATGATATTGATTTTATATTCAGAATGCTGAAGCAATTGTTTAAGTATAGGCAAACCAAGCAGGGCTGTAGCTTCTTGACCACAAGTAAGAATATTATCAAAACCCAAATCTATCAAATGTTGTAATGCTATGAAGGGTTCAACTACCTCATCAAATGCTTTGTGAAAAGTGCAAGGTAGACCATCTGCTAAATCAAGTAATTGTTTATTTCGAGCTATATCAAGCTTTCTGTTCGCATCTAAAATTCCAAATACAAATCCGTTTGCACCCGCTTCTTTAAATTGAATGAGGCTACTTTTCATTTCATTAAACTCTGTTTCTGAATAGACAAAATCACCCCCTCTTGGTCGAATCATCACATAAATTGGAATGGAAATTTGGGATTTTACTTCAATAAAATCAAGCAATGAGGGTGTTGTACCACCCACTTGCATATTTGCACAAAACTCTACCCTATCAGCACCTCCTTGTTCAGCTATCAAAGCTGACTCAGCATTAAAACAGGCTATTTCAAGTTGTATGTTCATGCTATTGCACTTTGATGTGATAGCCTGCATCTATCAGTCTATTTCCAGTTGCATCATAAACAGCATAGTTAAATCCACTTTGCACACAATAAGAACCTACTTCACCATTTTTATTCAAGGCAATGAAACCCACTTGTATGTCTTTTAGTTCTTTCTTGCGCAGTTTCATTAACTTCACCACACGAGATACAGCTTCTTCACAAGCTTGTTGTGGCGACTTACCTTGACGCATCAATTCAACCACCAAATGGCATCCCGCAATGCGAATCACTTCCTCACCATGCCCTGTGGCTGTAGCTGCTCCAATTTCATTATCAACATATAAACCTGCTCCAATAATAGGAGAATCTCCAACACGGCCATGCATTTTAAATGCCATTCCGCTTGTGGTACATGCACCAGAAAGGTTGCCTTGTGCATCCAATGCTATCATACCAATGGTATCATGGTTTTCGATATTGGCGATGGGTTTGTACTCAGAATTCTTAAGCCATTCTTTCCATTCTCTTTCAGAATCGGGCACCAATAAATTTTCTTTTTTGAAACCTTGTGTCAAAGCAAATTGCAGAGCACCATCACCCACCAACATCACATGTGGTGTTTTTTCCATCACTGCCCGGGCCACTGAAATGGGGTGTTTGATAAACTCCAATGAAGCTATCGAACCAATGTTAGACATCTCGTCCATGATGCATGCATCAAGTGTTACACGACCATCTCTATCAGGTCTACCACCATATCCTACACTGCGTTCGTTAGGATCAGCTTCACACACCTTCACTCCTGCTTCAACTGCATCCAGGGCTCTACCATTGTTCTTCAATACATCCCAAGCTACTTCATTGCAATTCAATCCAAATTTCCAGGTGGAAAGAACAATGGGCTTGTTAACTTTTTTATTTACTTTAGGTTTATCATCTGCACAACTGTTTACCAAAACAGCAGCCGAAGCCAAAACAGATGTCTTTATAAAATTTCTTCTATCGGTCATTAATTGTTGCTATTAAAATGTTTAGCATAATTGGCTTTCATCCTATCCAAAAGGCCCGTATGTTGCTTAAGTCTGCTAACAAAATCTGTGTAATTTTTATTTTCTTGGTTTGTCCATAATACTTCTGAAAGTGCACTCATTCTTGGCAATGACATGTACTCTACATGCGAAAAAGTAGTAATATATTCTGTCCACACATTGGCTTGTGCACCCATGATATATTTCTGTTCATCGGTATTCAATGAATCAGGAGTGGGATTGTAATTGTAAACCGAATCAAGTGGATTAAAACCCCCAATGGCCATTGGTTCTTTATCCCTCGCCTTACTTTGGTAATGGTCGAAATAACATGGTCTACCGGGGCTCATCACCACATAGTGTTTTTGTTTGGCAGCTGCAACGCCACCATTGATTCCTCGCCAACTCATTACGGCTGCATTGGGTGCAAGGCCACCTTCTAATATTTCGTCCCAACCAATAATTTGTTTGCCGCTGGCATTCACAAATTTTTCGATGCGGGTAATAAAATAACTTTGCAAAGCTTCTTCATCAGCTAAGTGTTCATCTGCTTTTCGCTTCTGACATTTGGTGCAGGTTTTCCAGCGGGTTTTCACACATTCATCACCACCAATGTGAATGTATTTTCCAGGGAAAAGGGGCATTACTTCTTTTAAGATATTTTCTAAAAATGTAAAAGTCTCATCATTACCTGCGCAATACACATCATCAGAAACACCCCATCTGCTAAAGGTTTCAAAAGGACCTGCATTGCAAGCAAATTGAGGATAAGCAGCCAAGGCAGCTAAAGAATGTCCTGGCATTTCAATTTCCGGCAGTATGGTAATATGGCGAGTTTGTGCATAAGCAACTACTTCCTTGATGTCTTTCTGCGAATAAAATCCTTCATACAAAGTGCTATCATATGTATCGTTTGGTGATGGATTACCTAATGAATCAAAAGTAGGTTTTCCTATTAAAGTAGCTTTGCGCTTGCTACCAATTTTGGTAAGCAAAGGATATTTTTTGATTTCGATACGCCAACCTTGGTCATCCACCAAATGCCAATGAAAAACATTTAGCTTGTACATGGCCAAAAAATCAATGTATTTTTTCACTTCATCTTTGGTAAAAAAATGTCGGCTACAATCTAAGTGCATGCCTCGCCACTCGTATCTTGGAGCATCAGCAATATCAAGGCATGGCACAGATAGTGTATTGTTTTTTTCTAATGGTAATAATTGCAAAAGCGTTTGAATCCCATTGAAAATACCTGCAGAGTTGATTGCATTAATTGAAATATGATTTGCTTTAACTGATAATTGATAGGCCTCTTTATTATCATTAGGCATATTAAGAATAGGCAGTAATTGTATTTCTTGTCGGTTTGATTTGCTATGATTTGTAATCTTTAATTTCAGGCCATAATTGCTTTGAAGATATGCTTGAAGATACTTTGCCTCAGGTGATTTTTTATCTGCAAATATGATGGTGTGCTTATCTATGATAAAATTTCCAGAACCCATGGTCATTTGATTGGGTTTAGGAATTAAGGGCAATGGCTGTGCTTGAATGCCAAAAGTTACAACAATCAAGACAAGTAAAAAGGAGATTTTTTTTATCATACAAAAACCTTATCAATATTTATGAAAGCAATAGTAATAAAAAGACGAAGAAAAACATCTTAATTAAAAACTAAATTATCTCGTAATACTTAATAAATAGGACTGAATCATATCCCTTTTCTTAGGCAGTATATATACAGGCTTTCTACCTTTGCCCTTGCCCATGGCGTTTTGCGGAGAAATTTTAAACTTGATGACATGCTTGGGTTGTTTCTAAAGCTATTTACATTGATTTTTTCGCCCAATTCCTCCCAACCAATGGTGTTTACCAAATGGGTTAATATGGCTTCTAGGGTTTTGCCATGCAAAGGGTTATTTTTTTGCGTTTCGTCCATCAAGCTTATTTCTTTATTCAATTACAATACTAAGTTTTTTTGTATCAATTCTCTACATTCGTGTTTCAAACATGTGCATTAAAAAAAGCCTATTTATATTTAGCGTCTGCTTTCTATTAATTGCTTGCCATAAACCTCCATTCAGCAAAAATTATGTTGACAAAAAAGGAAGAAGACAGGGTAGGTGGAAGGTATTTTATGATGCGGAAAAGCATCGCCCATTGTATAAGGGTAAGTATAGAAACGGCAAACAAGTTGGAAAATTTCAATACTTCTTACCTGATGGAAAATTGTATTTGCAAGAAATCACATTTCAGAAAAAAGGCTTTATTGAAACAAAGTATTTTCATGCCAATGGAAAAGTTGAACTAAGTGGCAAGTCAAAAGTCTTTGAAAACAAAGACACCAGTTATTACCAATGGAGTGGCGACTGGATGAAATATGATACTTTAGGAAATTTGCTTGAGATTCAGACTTACCGAGAAGGTCAAAAAATTTGGACTAAAAAGATTACTCAATAATTTTATTGAGTCATTGCATTTACCCGTCTGACGCCTTCCTCCCCTATTCCTTCCCCTCAATCGTCTGACTGGGTTTTGTTTTTAACTATACCTCAACTCGAAGTTTTGACCTAGGTATACTTTACGCACCATCTCATCATCTGCCAACTCTTGTGCTGTACCTGTTTTAAGAATCTTACCCTCAAACAAAAGATAGGCTCTATCGACAATAGAGAGGGTTTCGTGAACATTATGGTCGGTAATCAATATTCCGATATTTTTATGTTTAAGCCTAGATACAATCTGTTGTATATCTTCCACAGCAATGGGGTCGATACCGGCAAAAGGTTCATCAAGAAGAATAAACTTCGGATTAACGGCTAAGGCTCGTGCAATCTCAGTTCTACGTCTTTCGCCCCCGCTCAACACATTACCCATGCTTTTGCGCACTTTGTGTAAGGTGAATTCGCTAATCAAGGATTCAAGCTTTTCTTCAATTTCGGCTTTAGGAATATCATTCATTTCCATCACCGATCTAATATTATCTTCTACACTCAATGTCCTGAAAATACTAGGCTCTTGAGGCAAATATCCCAAACCTTTTTGAGCCCTTTTATACATGGGCAAATTGGTTAGTTCTTCGCCATCTAGTAACACACGACCTGCATCTGGCTTAATCAAACCTACTGTCATATAGAAGGAAGTGGTTTTTCCTGCCCCATTTGGTCCTAACAATCCAACACACTCTCCTTGGTTTACTTCAATGCTTACATTGTCAACAACAGTGCGTTTCTTGTATCGTTTAACTAAATTTTCGGAACGTAAAATCATGTTATGTTATTCAGGTTAAAAACTATCTATTAATAAGCCCTTCCGCTATTTCCTTCTACAAAATTAATAAAGGCCTTGTTTACTACTTTGTTACCGCCTGGTGTAGGGTAATCACCGCTAAAATACCAATCACCGGTGTGATTTGGACAAGCTTTATGCAAGTTTTCGATACTATTAAATATCACTTCAACCTCGGCATTTATCTCTTTTGGTTTGGCAATCTGAGAAATTTTAGCCGAAATTTCCTCTACTGAGAAAAGGGCATATAATTCTTTCACATAATTCACCATCTCTTCTTTAGGTTTGCTTTCTTGGGCTTTACATTTCTGATATACCTTGTCTAAAACCGCCTCTTTCTTATGGTCTTTTATCAACGCTATCAAAGCTTGAAAAGCAATAAAGTCTTTCATTTTACTCATATCAATACCATAGCAATCAGGGTAGCGAATTTGAGGGGCTGATGAAACAATAATTATTTTCTTAGGGTGCAATCTATCTAAAATACGCAGAATACTTTGTTTTAAAGTAGTACCCCGAACGATCGAATCATCTATAACAACAAGTGTATCCTTATCATTGTTGATGATACCATAAGTCACGTCATACACATGTGCTACCATGTCTTCGCGGTGTGCATCATCTGTAATAAAAGTTCTTAGTTTGGCATCCTTTACTGCCACGCGCTCACGCCTTGGGTGGGTTTTAAGGATATTCATGATTTGGGTTGGGTCAGGCTGCGCACCTAACTTGGCTATTTGTTCTGCTTTCCAAACATCCAACAAATCCGTAACACCATCCACCATGCCATAAAAAGCCACAGCTGCAGTGTTTGGAATGTATGAGAAAACAGTATTTTTAAAGTCATTTCCAACTTGCTTCATAATAATGTCAGCTAGCAAATAGCCTAACATTTTACGCTCTTTGTAAATATCGCGGTCGTTGCCTCTTGAGAAATAAATACGCTCAAATGAGCATGATTTTTTCTCTAATGCAGGCTTAATACTCACCTCTTCAATATGTCCGTTTTTCTTGATGATTAGGGCATTTCCAGCACCTAGTTCTTTTATTTCACGAATAGGAATGTTGAAACCCGTTTGAATGGCGGGTCTTTCACTTGTTACCACTGCAAACTCATCGTTATAGTAGTAAAAACATGGTCTGATACCATTAGGATCACGCATCACAAAAGCATCTCCGTGGCCAATAACACCTGCCATCACATATCCACCATCGGCTTCTTTCAAAGCACGCTTTAGTATATTTGA
>Ga0214921_10012312_pt1 | contig 10246 bp, 6 predicted proteins | sample LL1505_MetaG_FD_177992 | JGI IMG/M metagenome (GOLD analysis project Ga0214921, IMG submission 177992) | Freshwater microbial communities from Lake Lanier, Atlanta, Georgia, United States - LL-1505 | ecosystem: Environmental > Aquatic > Freshwater > Lake | place: USA: Georgia | collected 2015-05-28
GGAGATCGACGTGGCCAGCATGCCGATGATGCAGAAGCAGATCATCCGTGCCTGCCAGCGGTTTCAAAAGCCGGTGATCGTGGCCACGCAGATGCTCGACAGCATGCAGCACTCCCGCCGGCCGACGCGGGCCGAGACGACCGACGTGGCCAACGCGATCCTCGACGGTGCCGATGCCTGCATGCTCTCCGGCGAGACGGCCATCGGCGAGCATCCGCGGCTCGTGGTGGAGATGATGCGGCGGATCGCCATCGCCACGGAGAAGCAGTATCTGCAGGACCGCCGGCAGTTTCTCGAGGACTCGCTGAGCCGGGGCCGACCGGCGGTGTCGGCCGGCGAGTTTCTGCCGCAGCCGGAGTTTCTCGTTGAGGGCCTGCACCCGATCACCCAGGCGGTGGTAGACGGGGCCAGCCGCATCGCCGCTGAACTCGACGCCAAACTCGTGGTGGTGGCCAGCAAGAGCGGCGTGACGGCCATCGCCCGTTCGAAGCGGCGCGGAGCGGTGCCGACGGTCGGCGTCAGCGACGACCCTGCCACGCTGCGGCAGATGTCGCTCTACTGGGGCGTCACGCCGCTGGCGGCTGCCGAAGGGGGAGACATCAATCGACTCCTCGAGCACGTCAGCGACTGGGGTCGCCGCGAGGGGCGGCTCCAGCATGGCGACCGGATCCTGCTGGTGGCGGGACACGGATTCGGCACCGGCGGTCACAATATGGCCCTCGTCCACGAAGTCTGAAGTTCTGCACGAAGTCTGAAAGTCTGAAGCAAAGAGTCATCAGGAGAAGACGATGAAGAAGAAGTGTGTGTTGGCGTATTCGGGCGGTCTCGACACCTCGGTGATCCTGGGGTGGCTCATCGAGCAGGGCTACGAGGTGATCGCGGTCTACGTCGATCTGGGCCAGCCCTGCGAGGATCGCGAGGCGACGCTCGCCAAGGCGCGGACCTGCGGGGCGACGAAGGCGATGATCGTCGACGTCCGCGAGGAGCTCTGCCGTGACTTCGCCTTCCCCGTCATGCAGTGGCAGGCGCGCTACGAGGGCACCTACCTGCTCGGCACCTCGATCGCCCGGCCACTGATCAGCAAGGTCTGTGTGGAGATCGCCCATGCCGAAGGGGCCACCGTCTACGCCCACGGCGCCACCGGCAAGGGCAACGACCAGTGCCGGTTCCAACTCGCCGCCGAGGCACTCGATCCGACGATTCATGTGCTCGCCCCGTGGCGGATTGCGGCATTCCGGGAGCGGTTTCCCGGCCGCAAGGAACTGATCGAGTTCTGTGAAGAGAAGAACATTCCCGTGAAGGCATCGAAGGGCAAGCCCTACAGCTCCGACGAGAACTGCCTGCACACCAGCTACGAGGCCGGTCTGCTCGAGGAGCTTACGACCGATGGCTTCTCGCTCGTCGACTTCGGCATGACAGTGTCGCCGCAGGCCGCACCCGACACACCGGAGACCGTGCGGCTCGACTTCGAGTCGGGCGTGCCCGTGCGGGTGAATGGCCGGTCGCTCAAGGCCCACGAGATGGTGCTGGCGCTCAACGAGATCGGTGGCCGGCACGGCATCGGGCGGACCGACATCGTGGAGAACCGGCTCGTCGGCATGAAGAGCCGCGGTGTCTACGAGGCCCCGGGCATGACGCTGCTCTACGAGGCCCATCGGCTCGTGGAGCAGATGACGCTCGACCGCGACCTTGTGCACCTCCGCGACCGGCTCTCGCCAGAGGTGGCGGAGATGGTCTACTACGGCTTTTGGTATGTCGCGAAGATGGATGCCCTGATGGCGTTTCTCCGTGAGGCGCAGAAGCCAGTCACCGGCACCGTGGAGCTGAACCTGTACAAGGGGAACATGCTGGTGAAGAGCCGGGAGAGCAGTCAGAGCCTCTACGACGCGGCGATCGCGTCGATGGAGGGAGGCGGCTCGTCCTACGACCAGACCGATGCCGAGGGCTTCCTGCGAATCCTCGGCCTGCCCTCGCGGGTGCAGGGGCACGTGAGGCCGCGGGGGTGAGGCGGCGTCACGGCAACTGTCAGTCTGACATGGTAATGCTCCGGCTCTTTGCCGGCATCGACCTGAGGCGACCGGCGTCGTGGATCGCACTCGCCTCGGGGCTGTGCGCGGGCTGGTGGTGCTCGGTGTGGATCAGCGCGGACCAGTCGATCGTGGGCAGTTCGGCCATGCTCCTGGCCGCCGTGGCCGCGGTGGTGGCCATCGGTGAGCCTCCGGTCGATCTCTGTCGGCCAACCGCCGCCGGTTCGTTCGGGGGCTGGCTATGGATCTGGGCCAGTGAACGGGCCGCCTGGCCATTGATCGGTGTCGTGTTGGCCGCCGTGGTCGTTGGCGGTGGGGATCCCCCGTCACGAGAGTCGCTGGCGATGGCTGCGCTGGGAACACTGCTGGCCGTCGTCACGACGGTGGTCGGCAGGCACTCCGGGGCCAAGGCGGCTGACGCCGCGAGTCTCACGCTCGTGCTGGCCGCAGCGAGCGCCGCCGTGGGAGTCGCGATCGATGCGTGGCGTACCGCGATCATCCCGGGGGCGTTCGTGGCGTGGCTGCTGTTCGGACTTCTGGCGTGGGCCTGGTCGCGGTCATTGGCTGCGACCCCCGACTCGGTTTCGGCCGCGATGAGCCACGTGGAGTACGGCGGTGGTGGCGATGTCCTGCGTCTTGACATACTGCCCTCCGCCGGGGGACTTCGGCAGACCCTGACGATGGTGGCCATGGGCACGGCGCTCGTGGCCATGGCCGTGTGGCTCGTGGTCGAACCTGCGGGCGAGCAGAATGCTCTGGGGCCGGGGGATCTCGTCGATCGTGGGATGAGAGTGCTGACGGCGACGCAGAGGGCAGTGGCATGGTGGTTCTGCTCGGCGGCGTGGTTCGTCGCCCTGGCCGTGCCGCAGGCAACGCTTCGGAATGGGATTGCAGGGGCCACGGGTTGGGAGCAGCTTTTTCGCACGGCTGCCGGACGCACCGCCGACGCGCGGGCGGGGCGACGGTTCCTCAGGATTCCGCCGCTCGGCCCCAGCCGATTTGCCGGTGGCGTTGCCCTCACGCAGGCGGCAATGCTCGGCTGGCCGGCCCTTGTCTCCACGGTACTGTCCCTGCCAACGCCGGCCGGCGCCAGGCTGCCGCTGGGCATCGTTGTCGGACTGGGCCTGCTGGCAGCGCTGCTCGTGGCGGGCGTCGCCATCGGTTTCGCGATGAAGGCCTCGCGTGAGACCACCTTCGCCGCGTCGCTTGCCCTTGTGGTTACCGCTGTGGTCGGCACCTTGGTGGCGGTGTCGTCTTTTCAGAGGGAAGAAGTACCGACATCGCCCAGCCAGCCCAGACTCATGCTCGAGCTTCTGCATCGGCCTGGCAACGGCTGATTGGGAAAGCTTGTGTTGCTGCAAAGGGACCCCGCCTGCCAAACTTTGCGAACTGGGTCGAGAAATCGAGCCGGAAAGCACGATAGAAGTTGAGCCGTGCCGGTCTTGCCGATTGTGCGTGTGCTCAACGCCATCCCATAGACCCACGCCAGTCTCATGCCCTCGGTATCCGAGCCGATTTTTCAAGGAGTGTTTTTCGTGGACGGAACCCGCTGCCATCAACCGATCCATTCCTTCCGCCGTCGTCTCGCCCTGGTGGCGATCGTTCTCGGCTGGCTCGTCCCTGGGCTGATCCCGTTGGCGGGAGCGGTCGCCGCCGACGGCGCCTTTCCGGCGAGCGAGAAGATCTTTCCGGCGAAGACCCGTGGCTGGGTGAGCATCTCCCATGGGCCGGAATTTCGAGAGCGTTTCGACCGCACGCAGTATGGGCTGCTGCTCAAGGATCCGAGCATGAAGCCATTCATTGAGAGCGTGCGAAAAGAGATCGAGGCCTCCAACGGTGGCCGCCTTGGTCGGTTGGGCCTCACGCTCGACGACCTGCTGGAGGTCGCCGGCGGCGAGTATGCCCTTGGCGCGGTCGAGTCATCTGCCGGCAAATTAGCCACCGTCGTGCTCGTCGATACCACCGGCCACGAGGCCCAGGCCCGCGGACTGATCGAAAAAATGAATCAACGGATGGTCGAGCAGAAGGGTACGAAGATCGCTGCCAATGGTGGCGATCCGCTCACCGTCTACCAGCTGCCCGCTTCCGAAAACGCGGGCCGGTCCGGCGACCAGCGGGTCGCCTTCGCGATAACAGGAAATGCCCTCGTCGTCGGCGACGATCCCGCGCTGCTCACGCAGGTGATCAGCACGCTGGGCCAGGGCCGGGCGGACTGCGTCGGCTCGCTTCCCGCTTTCGGCTCGGTCATGGATCGCTGCCAAAACCAGGTGCCGAAGAACTCAGCATCCGTTCGCTGGTATGTCGATCCGCTGCCATTTGCCAAGGCCTACCAGGCCACCAACCCGCCGCGCGAGAAGCGAAAGGGTCCCGACTATGTGGCGATCCTCGGGCGGCAGGGCTTCGATGCGGTTCAAGGGGCCGGTGGTGTGGTCGTATTCGATGACGGCGGTCATGCCCTGCGGCATCACACCATGGTCTACGCGCCCCCGCTCGCCGGTCGGCAGCCAGATTCCGTCGAACGCTTCAACCTGGCAGCCCGCATGCTGCAGTTCCCCAACGTCGAGGACAACGGGCCGCAGGCCTGGGTGCCGCGGGATGTCGCGGGCTGGACGTCGCTGCAATTCGATCTCCGTAACGCCTTCGTCACCGTGGAGTCGCTTGTGGATGACATCGTGGGCGAGAAGGGTGTGTATGACGATGTGATCGCCTCCGTGAAGGAGGATCCGGATGGCCCGCAAATCGATCTGGAAAAAGATCTCGTCGCCTGCCTTGGTAGCCGTGTGACGCTCGTCACCGACCATGCCACGCCTCTCGGCGAAGACAGCGAGCGGCTGTTGATTGCGGTGGAAGCCGTCGATCCAGAGCGGGTCGCCGCCACCGTAGCCAAGAGCATGTCGATCGATCCCGACATGGCCAAGATCGACGTGCAGGGCAACGTCGCCTGGGAACTCATCGATCGGTCGATGGCAATTCCACAGCTCGAGGTCGAGTTGCCCGGCGGCGCCGTTCCCCATGCCGATCACGACGACGACGCCCATCGTCGCCGCGCCAAACTCCGCGACCGCGAGGAGAAACTCCTTCCGCACTCGGTTGTGACCGTTGCCCAGGGGCACTTGTTCGTGGCATCGCACCGCGACATCCTCGAACGCGTGTTGGCCACGAAGGGGGGCGTTGAGTCGCTCGGGTCGGCATCCGATTACGCCCAGATTGCCGCGGAATTGAACAGGCTGTTGCCCGGCAAGGCGGCCACCCGGTCCTTTTCCCGTGAGGATGAGGCGATCCGTCCCGCCTATGAAATGCTGCGGCAGGGATCGATGCCCAAGTCGAAGAGCCTGACGGGCCAAGTCTTGAACGGGATTCTGGGTGATGGCAAGCCCGGCACGGTGAGGACGCAGCGACTCGACGGCAGCACGCTTCCCGATTTCGAGATGGTCCGACGGTATTTCGGCACGGTGGGCGTGGGAATGCAGTCGCTTCCAGACGGCTGGTATGTGACCGGCATCACGCTGCCGCGGAGCCCGCAGGAACCAGAAGTGGCCCGTCGGCCGGTTGCTCCGCCCCAGTAGTCGGTTTGCCTCGCTCGATTCCAGTCAGCTCGATTCCAGTCAGCTCGATTCCAGTCAGCTCGATTCCAGTCAGATCGATTCCAGTCAGATCGATCGCGGCCAGATCGATCACGGCCAGTCGACCACCGCCCAGAACGGGTGCTGCCGGTCTGCTCGCAGCCGCAGGTCTTCGAGCAGCAGTCGCTTGTCTGGAACGACCGGGTCTTTCCAGAGCTTGCGGCCGTCGAGTGTGACGGTCACCGGCCGTGAGAAGTCGACGAGCTCGGGCGAGAGCCAGACTCGCACGCGTTCGGCGCCGCAGCGGACGGAGAGCATGCTCGCCGGTACGGCGCCCGAGGGCATCGTCTTGGCTTCAATTGAAAACGGTCGGATAGTCGGAGAAGGCGGCCACTGGGAGGGCAGCACCGTGGTCCTGGCCGGTGGACGCTCCATCTCGACCCACCAGAAGAACCGATCCCATGGCCGCATCGACACCACGTCGATCGAGGGCGGGAAAAACGTCCGCTTCCGTCGCCCCATCCAGTCGAAGATCCGCATGATCTCGTCGGAGAAGTGTTCGTGTCCCCGACCGCGATATTCGACATAGGTCGCGTCGAAGCCCTTGGCAAAGTAGCGGTCGAGATCCATCGTGTTGCGGCCAAAGCTGGAGGAGTCGAGTTCTCCTCCAACAAGATACATGGGGAGCGTACGGGCGTTGTGCCAGTAGTGGTTGACATACTTGCCGGCCGCAGGGGCGATCGCCACCAGTCCGGCCCAGAGATCGGGGTGGGCGAGACCGATGTCCCAGGCTGCGTCGCCTCCCATCGAGTGGCCGGAGAGGAACACGCGGTCGGTGTCGATCGAAAACCGCCGCACTGATTCTCGCAGGGCGGCGAGCACAGCGGCATGCTCCCGTGCCGAATAGTCGTAGGCCGTCTGCTGCGCGCGGGCCCAGGCCGGAGCGATCACGATCGTGCCGTTACGGGCCGCCTGGCCGCGACGCTGCCCATCCGCTCCTGGCATGCCGGCCCACCACTCGATCTGGTTCTGCGGGGTGGACCAGGCCGCGTGCAGCGAGACGACCGCGGGATAGGTGCGAAGCGGATCGTATTCGGGGGGCAGTTGCACCAGGCAGCGGAAGCTCCCCTCCCCTTCGAGACCGGGAACTTCCAGTTCGTGCAGTCCCGGAGCAATCTCCGCGGCGGGCTCGAAGGGGGGCCGCATCTGACGGGCGATGGCGGCGACAGTCGGAGCGTCAAAGGCCTCTTCCTGCTCCAGTTGACCGTAGATCTGGTCCCGTTCTTCCCTCGCCGCGGTACGGAGATAGTCCCTGACAAGAGTCCGCACCCGCACGGACGACAACGCGAGTTTCAGGTTGCGGTCGGCGCTGGCCGCTCCCTGGAGCCAGCCGTTGATCGCCATCGCCAGGGCACCGTCGGCCGGGGTGTCCGGGTCTGTCCCCAGGCGTTCGAAGGTTGCCAGTCGGTCGAGCGATGCAAACGAGAGCCCCTGCTCGATCTCATCGACGATCGCCGAGGCCTCGCGACGGTCGTCATCCTCTGCGAGCTGACTTTCCCGTCGGCGCAATTCCTCAAGCAACAGTCGGGCCGACTCCTGCCGCTGTCGATACCGATCGCGGGCCTCCCGGATCGCCTCCACCGTCTCGCCACCGGCATCGTCGGCAGGGAACCGTTCCAAGAGGTCGAGTGCCAGTCGATCCTGCCCCACTCGGCCACGGATCAGCACCTCATCGAGCAACTTGGCGGCTGCCAAGGCAGCCAGATCTTTTCGTTGCTGGGCCAATCCGGCGAGATCGGGAAAGTCACGCAGCACTTCGTCGAGTTCCTGCGTGGCGTCGTCGTAGCGTTCTGCCTGAAGAAACAATCGCACCACTCGCAGCCGATCATCGGGGTCGGTGCGGTCGAGATGCTGGTCGATCACCCGTTTGATCACGTCGCGAGGAATGGAGGAGGTCGCAATTCGCATGTCGAGCAGGTAGGGACGCTCGGTGAGGATTCCTTCCACGCTCGTCCACCGGGCGGCGATCTGCGTGATGCCCTGCACGATGTCAACACGGCCTCCGGCCGTGTTGATCGAGAGAATCCGGCGGCCATATTCGTCAAACGGCGTCGCGCCCAGAATCTGGCCGACGCCGACTACGCGGCGGCCGGCGTCGGGGATCCGCTGCGGGATCCGGATTCGCTCCGCGCCGGGATCGCCCTGGCCCGGTTCGGCCTTCACCACCCTCCGCTTGGAAACCATCGTGCGGGTCAGTTCGTCATCGCACATCAGGATCGATGTGCCACCGGAGGGCTTGGCGGCTCCCTCGGCCTCAGGGGAGATCGCGACACCGGAGAGCAGCACGAACCTCCCGTGGAGTGTGCGGCCGTCAGCCAGTTGAACCTGATCGGCTCTTGCGGCCACCGGCACGAGCAGAGTCGCCAGAGCGAGTACAACCGCGGGCCGCTTCCAATCCATGTCGCATCTTCTCAAGCGGGATGACATCCTGTCAGTCCGTGAGTCTACCTCGTTCTGGCGGGTGGGCCCAGTCACCGGCCGTGCTTGACTGTGGCAACGAGACTGGCCGACAATACGCGATCTGAATCCGACAAAGGTCACTCTCTGCCGTGGTGACCCGGTGTGGACGTGCCTGGCAGGGCCACAAACGGTTCAGGCCTTCAGGTGGGAACGAGAAGAAGCATGCGGGATACTGGTCGGCCGGAAACTGCGTTGCCGGAACTTGCGAGGCGGTTTCTCGCGTGGGGCGTGGTGGCGACGCTGCTCCTGCCGATGGTGATTGCGATCGTGTTGGGTCTCGGAGGCCTGCTCTCAGCCTTGGGTGACGAGGCAGCGGCCACCACCTGTGGCTGGGTGGGGGTCGTCGGTGGGGCGATCTGGTTCCTGGCCGTTGCGGTGACCGCCGTCGTCAGTGGGATCATCGCGCTGGATGGGAGTGCCACCCGCCGAGACCGGCTGGACGGTCCCCCGCAAGATTCCCAGCACGGCCCTTGAGCGGTCTCGTGGCGGCCGCTGGTCAGCGGTCCCTGAAAGGGACGAATGCAGATGCCGATTGACTTTCGATGCACAGGTTGTCGGTCTCGGCTGCATGTCCCCAAACGCTGGGCCGGTAACACCCTCCCCTGCCCAAAGTGTGGCACCCGCGTGGTCGTGCCCGAGGCCGCCAACGGAACCGGCCGGCATGCCACGGCGGAGGCCGAGCCCACCGCATTTGAAGACAAGGCTGTCGAGCGATCGCTGGCGTCACTCCAGGTTCCACGGGTGGGAAAGCCGGGGGGGACATTTGCAGACGAATCCTTCGAACTGCCATCTCCGAACGACGTTGACGCATACCTTCGCACTGGGGAATCGGTCCACGGCCGCATGAGCCTTTCCCGCTGGGCGATCGCTGTCTATCTGGCCGTGATTCCGGTCATCGCGGTTGTGGCCTTCCTACTCGGATGCTGGTGGACTCGGATACCGGTGGAGTAGTTCCCGAGGCCGCTGATGGCGGTCCCGAACCTCGCCGGAACACTCCTCCTCTCACCATGAGGCACGACATGCTTCTTCCTCTCCTTCAAGGGCCGCGACGGTCGGGGCTCGGTGCGGCTGTCACGATCAGCATGGCGGCATTGATGGCGATGCTGTCCGGAGATGTCGAGGTTGGCCTCTCTGTCGCCGCCGAACCGCCCAAGCCACCCGCTGCCGCCGCTAAGCCCGCCCTGACGTTCACTGGGCAGGTGGCGCCAATCCTCGCTCGCCACTGCGGCGGCTGCCATATCGCCGGCCGCAAGGGAGGCTTTCAAATGGTGTCCTACACGAGCCTGATGAAGTCGGGCGTGGTGCAGCCGGGGGCGGGGCAGACGAGCAGGCTGGTGGAGGTTATTCTCAGCGGCGACATGCCGCGGGGAGGGGGCAAAGTATCCCCCGCAGAACTCGGGGTGCTGATGAAGTGGATCGATGCCGGAGCGCCCTTCGACGGTCCTGATCCTGCGGCGCCGATCGACGCGCGTGCGGGTCAGGCAATCGCCAGCCCTGCCGTGGTGCCTTCGACGAAGCCCGTTGTCGCGGTGAAGCTCAAGCCTGGCGAGGTGTCGTTTGCCGCGGAGGTCGCCCCTGTTCTGGTCGAGCACTGCGCGGGGTGTCACGACGCCGACCAGCCAGAGGCAAACCTGAGCATGGTCAGCCTCGAGCGAGTCCTCCGCGGTGGCCGCGGAGGACCACCGATCGTCTCGGGCAAGGGGGCAGACAGCCTGCTGATCAAAAAACTCAAAGGAACCGGAATCGACGGGCAGCGGATGCCACTTGGCAAGCCGCCGTTGGCGGAGAACGTCATAGCAACGATCGAGAAGTGGATCGATCAGGGGGCGAAACTCGATCTGCTCACGCCGGAGGCCCAGTTGGATACCGTGGCAGCGGCGGGACGGTCGCACCGGCTTGCCGCCGCCGAACTGCGGAAGGTGCGATTCGAGGCCGGGGCCCGTCTCTGGTCGCGGGCGATTGCGGATGAGACGCCCGGCATGGTCGAGCGGGGCGACGTGCTGGTGATCGGCAACCTGTCCGTTTCGCGGCTGGATGAACTCGCCGCTGCCGCCGAAGCGGTCGACCGCCGGCTGCGGGAGCAGATCACCGGCGGGGATGCGCCGCTGATCAAAGGTGGCATCGTCGTGTATGGCT
>Ga0214921_10012313_pt1 | contig 10245 bp, 23 predicted proteins | sample LL1505_MetaG_FD_177992 | JGI IMG/M metagenome (GOLD analysis project Ga0214921, IMG submission 177992) | Freshwater microbial communities from Lake Lanier, Atlanta, Georgia, United States - LL-1505 | ecosystem: Environmental > Aquatic > Freshwater > Lake | place: USA: Georgia | collected...
TCCCGTATAATATAATGAAACAAGAAGATTCTATTAAATACTCAGAAGGATTAACTACAGTAAATTATTCTTACAATACTAGTATAGAGTTAGACAAATTCAAAAAATTATATGAAAAATGGATTATTAACAATGGATACAGTTTAGAAAAAGTACGATTAATTACAGGAATAATATTTCTTAACATGTCACCACTACATGAAGAAAAATTTGCTAAGATGCTTTGGTTTAAATCTTTGGAATTACTTAGCGATGTTAATAAATAAAGATACTAAAATATTTTGTTCTTTTTCATCTAACCCTGGGAATAATGGTTGTGAATTTTTTAATACTAAATTTCAAGAAAATAATATTAACGCTATATATAAATCGTTTTATTCAAATAATATATTTGAATCCATAAACGCCGTTAAAACACTAGGTATTAATGGGTTTGCTGTTAGCATGCCCTTTAAAACAACAATATTAGACTATGTTGATGAAATGGATGAAGCCAGTAAAGATATAGGTGCCGCTAATACTATTGTAAATATAAATGGGTATTTAAAAGCATACAATACCGATTGGATAGGAGTTTCTAAATATATTTTGGAAAGCATTGATTTTTTAAGTATATTAGGTGATGGAGGATTTAGTAAAGCTATACAATATATGTGTATTAAAAAAAACATCCAATATCAAATTATTACAAGAAAAGATTGGAACAAAATATATGATTTAAAAGGATATATCTTTAATGCTACTCCAATAGACGTAAAAACTAAAGGATATTTAATAGATGGTAGACCATTTACTAATCAAGGTAAAATAATATCTAGATTACAAGCTGAAGAACAATATAAAATATATACAAACTTATGATATATAAATATTTTATTGGACCAATGTCCAAAAATGTAGTAGATACTATTATAGAATTTTGTAATGAAACAAATAATACTATTGGACTTATCCCATCACGCAGACAAGTAGAACATGATGGTGGGTATGTAAATTCATGGACAACAGAACAATTTTCCGAGTATGTAAAATCAAAAACAGGTAAAGTAATTTTAAAAAGAGACCATTCAGGTCCAGGCCAAGGTTATACTATGGATGATGGATATGAATCATTAAAATATGATTGTAAGTATTTAGATTTAATTCATATTGATCCTTGGAAAAAATATCCTGCGTTTAATTTAGGATTAAGGGAAACTATAAAAATGATTGAGTTTTGTTATGAATTAAACCCAAATATCCAATTTGAGATTGGAACAGAAGAAGCCATAAGACGATTTGAAGTATACGAATTAGCAGATTTAATCCATAACCTTAAAAACCAATTAGACCCAAAAATATATAATCAAATAAAATATCTAGTAATACAATCAGGTACATCTTTAAAAGGTAACACTCAAACAGGGCATTATGATAAAGATAGATTAATTGAAATGGTAACACTTGGTAAACAAAATAATTTAATAACTAAAGAACATAATGGTGATTATATTCCTGTGTCTGTTATTAAGGAAAAATTTGATTTAGGTTTAGATTCAATAAACATAGCACCTGAATTTGGTCTTATAGAAACTCAAACGTATATTGATAATGGAATAGATATAGATATGTTTTGGAAAATTTGTTATGATTCTAAAAGATGGGAAAAATGGGTAGATAATAATTTTGATCCATTTACTCAAAAAGAAGAACTTATTAAAATATGTGGTCATTATGTTTTATCTACTCCTGAGTTTTTAGATATAAAACCAAATATAGACGATAAGATTAAAAATAATATAAAAAATAAATTAAGTGAATTATATGGATACTAGACCTAAAACAATATTTTGTGATATTGATGGAACATTGGTTAAACATGCTCCTCCTCATATAGCTTCAAAACCTGATCATAAAATGGAACTTTTAACGGGTACCTTAGAAAAATTATCAGAATGGGATAAAAAAGGTTATAATATTATTTTAACAACAGGTAGAAAAGAAAGTTTAAGAACTGTTACTGAAAAACAATTAACAGAAGTAGGAATATTTTATGATCAATTAATAATGGGGATTGGGGGTGGAACTAGGTATTTAATAAATGATTGTAAACCGGATGGAGCAGTAGCTGCTTGGGCTATTAGTATTGAACGAGATAAAGGATTAACAAGTAATAATTTAATATAATAAATAACAATGTTCGTAGTACCATGTAAGTATATAGAAGATAAAAGCCTTATTAGAGAATGCATACAATCAATAAAACAATATCACCCTGAGGAATTAATTGTAGTTGTTGACTCAAATTCAGATGATAAAAGTTATTTTGATTATTTAAATAAAATCCCAAATGTTGTAATATGTGATAAAAAAAATAGACACTACATTATAGGAGCGCTTTGGCAAGCATATGAAATGTTTCCTGATGAACATCATTATGTATTAATTCACGATACTATCATTATCAAAAAATCCCTTAGTAAATTCTTAGATGATGAAGAAACTTATTCTTTTTTATATTTTGATGAACATTCAATTCCTCCACAAAGTCAATCAATTTTAGATAGATGTATACTACCTAATTATTCAAATAATATAACAATTCCATTTGTAGGAGTGTGGGGTACTGCTGCTATATTAAAAAATCATATAGTTAAAAAGTTTGTTTCAAATAATCTTCATAATACTTATTTATCTTTAAATAAAGAAGAATGCCAAATGTCAGAAAGAATATTAGGAATATTATTAGCAGCAGAAGGTATTGATATAGTTACTAACTGTGTAGAACAAAAAAATTGCGCGACACATTGGAATAGTATGTTTACAGATGGTTTTGAATACATTAAAAAAACAATAACAATTAGAGAATAAATATGAAGATCATCTATAGAATCTCAGATGCCGGTTACAATAAAGTAAAACCAGACTACATCAATAACGAAAACTGCTTAAGAAATGCTTTACAAGTATTTCCTTGGACAGAATATGATTGGTCTATCATAGCAGATAATATATCTGAGAACACAAATGATATGATTCAAAAATATATTCCTAGAGATCATATTAATTATGTTTCTATAGGTCATGGAGCTGGTACTTTTAATTTAGCATTAGATGAAGCACTTCAAAGTCCTGATGATGAAATTATTTATTTCTTAGAAAATGATTATCTACACAAACCCAATTCAGATAAAATATTACAAGAAGGATTTGATTTAGGATCATCATTTGTATCACTTTATGATCATCCAGATAAATACAAAGGTCCAGGACAAGGTGGAAATCCATATTGTGAAGGAGGAGCTGAGGATACTAGAGTATATTTAACTGATTCTTGTCATTGGAAAATTACAAATTCAACCACAATGACCTTTGCTTCTAAAGTATCTACTCTAAAACGAGTTGAACCTATATTAAGAAAACATACAGTAGGAACTCACCCAAATGATTTTCCTATGTTTCTTGAATTAAGAGAAAATAACGAATTACTAATAACTCCATTACCTGGTTATTCAACTCATGGAGAAACAGCTTGGTTATCACCTTTAACAGATTGGAGTAAAATATGATTTCAGTAATTATCCCCACATATAAATCACCAGAAATGCTAGACCTATGTCTACGCTCTGCAATTGAGGGCCAACAAAATAAAAACCAAATTATAGTTGTTGTAGATGGTTTTTATGAACTAAATAAAGAAGTACTTGAAAAATGGTCTGAATATATTGATGTTTTAAATTTAGAACAAAATGTTGGTTTATGTAGAGGTACTAATTTAGGAGTATATAATGCTAAATACGATAAAGTACTCATTGTAAATGATGACAATGTATTTCCAATAAATTGGGATGTAAATTTAGAAGAAAGCTATATTGAAAATTCAGTTCTATCTCCAAACCAAATAGAACCTAACCCTAGTATGTTTCCTCAGTTCCATATAAAAGATCTAGGAAAATCAGTTGATGCGTTTGATTTAAAACGTTTTCAGGAATATGAAAAAGAATTAAATATAGTAACATATAAAAAAATACCTGAGGAAACAGGTTCTACACTCCCTATTTTTATGTCTAAAATAGACTATCTAAGAGTAGGTGGGTGGGACGAAAACTATGAATTTGGATTAGTAGCAGATTGGGATTTCTTTTTAAAATGCCAACTATCAGGTCTTAAAATGCTTAGAACATATGGTTGTCACTTTTATCACTTTGCTTCAGTTTCAGTTAATGGAGAAAAAAGACAACAAGCAGAAATGGAAGGACATGAATATGCTAAATATAAGTGGGGAACTTATATCAAACATAATCCTCAAACTAATTTAAAATTTCTTTAATTTTAAAATTAGGATTTCAAGATATTTATTTATATATTTAAGAAAAATAAAAGATATGTTAGAAGCCAAAGATTTTAAATTGTATTTTTTTTATTCTCGGACTGACCCCGATAAAGAAAAAATTGACAGAATAGTAGCACTATCTCTAGAGCTAGCAATTGAGTATTTTGCAGAACGCAAACAAATGGATAAATACGCCTTTTTGAAAATATATGAAGTTGAATCTGAATAATTTTGGGAAAAATCTTAAATTCAAAAGTAAAACTCCTCAAGCCACTGTTCCTACAGAAGAGGAGTTATTTGTTGAATTTATAGGATTATTAGAGGCATGCTGGTTAAGATCTAATCAAGCATATGAAAACTTTGGAATCAATCTTTTAGAGTTTGAAGAAGATTACCACCAGGTTATTGAAAATATCTTATTGATAAAATATGGACTTTGGAAAACAGAAGTTATTCTATGGTATATATTTGGCCGTTTAGATGAAGAAAATGAAGTTACGCCTTTAGTTGTTAAATATGAGGAAAAGGATGATGAAGAAGTTTTATTAATAAATGCTAAAGACCTATGGGATTTTTTACTTAGGATGGATGCGCAAAAAAATCAAGATGGAGAAAAAAAATAAGTTATGTATAGGGTGTGGAGAACCAATTCATCCAAAACGTTTGGAAATTATACCACATGCTGTTAAATGTGTTGCTTGCTCAACTACAGGTAAAAAAGCAGCTATTACAGTTACTAAAGGAGAAGGAGATCATACCTACAACGAAACAATCATTATGGATCGTGAGGAATTTAATCGCCTCCAGGAACTGGAATATAAAATCAATGGTAAACGAAAAGATGATATTTCACATCCTGATGATGATAATGAAGAAGATATAGTTGAACCAACAGAAGAAATCTAATTATGCCAGCGCCTAAACCTTTAACCAAAGAGCAGATCTTGATGGCGATGCGTAATACAAAGTCAAATAAGGCTGCGGCTCGCTTTTTAAATGTATCTTATATTCATTATAAGACGTGGGCGAAACGTTATCATGAAGTTGAAGGTGGTAGATCATTATTTGAAGCTCATAAAAACCAAGCCGGTAAAGGTATTCCTAAATTTTTAGCACAAGGATTTAAAAAGAGCAATTGGAATGTAATTGATGTAATTGAAGGTAGAATTTCACCTAATCACTTCAAACCTGAAGAAATCAAGAAACGAATGATTCATGATGGGTATTTGAAGGAGGAATGTTCTATGTGTGGATTCCATGAGCGTCGAGTAAATGATTATAAAATACCTCTTATATTAAATTTTAAAGACAATAACCCCAACCATTACAATTTAGGTAATATCAGGTTCTTATGTTACAATTGTTATTTTCTTAATATTGGAAATATCTTTAATAAGCAAGATCTCAAACAACTTGAAACTCACAATCCAACAAATGGAACGAGTGATGAAATAGATTTTCAATTAGATGATTTCCAAAAAGAACAATTAGCTAGATTAGGGCTCTATGAACCACCTAAACCTGATGATGGTTCTGAATTTATATCTAAGTGGTAATATTTATAAATAAAAAACCATGGCTAAAAATAAAAAGCATGAAGAATTGCTTAGGGATTATGAAGCCCAGAAAGCCAAACACTTAGAGAAACTTGCATCTCAAATGTTGAAAAATGATGAAAAGATGCAAAAACTCAAAGAAAAAAAGATTAATAAAAACTTCCTAAAACACTTTTAATTATGAAACCTTTCGTACTCCAGGTTAGATCAATAGAGGACTTTCAAGATATGGTTAATGAAAAAGATTTTGATATATCTAAAGCAGTAGTAAATACTATATTAGATAATCTTAAAACACGTAAAAAAACCATATGTGTACTTTCAGTAAAGTGTATGGAAGAAAATCAAGTACTTGATATAACGCTTGATAAAATTAATTTTGTAGATACTTTAAAAACAAATCTACCATACTTTGAAAAACGTGAAATGTATGAAGATTGTGTTCGTATAAATGAAGCAATTGTTCAACTTAGCAAAAGCAAATAACTTGCCGTATTTATTATAAAATGGCAAAAGCAAAAGAATCTTCATCAAGAAAATTAAACAAATCAAAAGTTAAACGTCCTGGTGTACATAGTAAGAAAAAAACCAGTTCATTGAAGTCAAGCAAAAATTACAAGAAACTATATAACGCTCAAGGGTAATGAAAAAATCAGAACTACAACAACTCATTAAAGAGGAAATTAGTAAAACACTAAACGAAAACAAGGACAACTACATGTTTTTCCAAAACCTCAAAACAATACGAGACGCTGTTGATGAAATGTTATCACTTGACCCATCAATGGTGGATATGATTTTATCTGACGGACATGATTGGGCAAACGACCATATCGCAACATCAAAAGACGATGTTGAGGAAGTAAAGAATTTTCTTATGAATAAAAGAGTTGTTGCTGAGAAACTTAAAGGCGGACAAAAGAAACTAGACGTGGCTGAACCAAAAGGGAAAATCACGGCTGCGGATTTTGATGCATTGCGTGCAATGAAGAAAAAATAGAGGATTAGGATTACAAGATATTTGTTTGTATATTTAATCAACTTAAAAAACAAAGGTTATGGATGTTATAGAAAACACAGAAATCTTCCCACCACGTAAACAATTTGTGGATGTTGAAGAAAAATTTACCAAATACATCATTGGTGGTCGTGTATTACCAGTAACGTATTTTGAAGACCCATCAATTCACTTCACACTAAAAGCAGTGTATCAACCAGGAGATAAAAAAACATTTCCTAATGGTGGATTTGAAGTGTATGGTCCTGAAGGTAGTGTTTTTAATTATGAATTGGATCAATTAGTAATGCATCCGTTTCACTACCGAATGATGAATTATTTTTCCAAAGCACAAAATATTGTTAAGGAAAAAATTGATACTGGTATTAAAGGCAAACGTGGTCGTCCTGCAATTGATCCTGAATTGAAAAAAATTAAATTAGAATATAAACCAACTGGAGGCAAACGTGGTCGTCCTTCAATGGATCCTGAACTTAAAGCAATTAAAGATGCTGAAAAAGCAGAACGCGCTGCTCGTTCAACCGGAAAACGTGGTCGTCCTAAAAAAGTAGTCTCCTAAGAGACTACACATATTTATAATAAAATATTACAATGAAGAAATCAGAACTACAACAAATCATTAAAGAAGAAATTGAAAATACTTTAAAAGAACAACCTAGTGATTCTAGGTTTAAACACCAACCTGCTGATGATTCTATGTTAGATGCAGTAAAATCGGCTTTAAGAAGTATTAATCAACAAGCTTTAAGTAGAGATACTGCTGATCTTGTTTTTCAAAATGAAATTAATATCAATGAAGATGGTGATGTAGTTATTAAATTCTACTCTAAACCTAGAAAATAATATGAAGAAATCAGAACTACAACAAATCATAAAAGAGGAAATCAGTAAGGTGTTAACTGAAGCAGAAGATCCAATTCAAACAGCATTTATCAAAGCCATAACAAAAGATGGTGATGTTAAATTAGGTGGAAGCGGAGCAAGAAATATTATGCGTCCAAAACTAATAGATATCATGTTTACTGATAATCAAAGATACTATAAGACTTTAGTAGATGGGAAGCTAATGGGATTAGGTGACACTGAAGATTTAATAAAAAATCTTACAGGGGTTGATATGACATTGAACAGAATGGATGATGAAAAATTAGAAGATGTAGCAAAAATCCTAAAATCAAAAAATATAAAACTTAATTGGAGCGATGTATTTGATCCTTCTTAAAAGATAAAGAGCTTGGATTACCAAGCTCTCTTTTTTATATTTAAATAAATTAAAGGTTATGATGAAAAGAGGTAGACCCGCAGAAACTAAACCCGAAGAACAATCAACTAAATTTACTCGGGAAATTATCTTCTCAGATAAAGTAAAACAAGTTTGGACTTACGATTTGACTAAATTCAAACGAGGTCCTATCTCAGTAGAGATATTTTATCCATCTACATATGTTTCATTTGATGATGAACAGGCGGAACTTCCTCCAACACAACGAAAATATCTAAACCCAAATAATGGAAAATGGGTGGCATACGGAAGAGCAAAACAATTAGGTTTAATTAAATAAATAAAAGTTATGGCAAAACAAAAAGGACAATTAACCACATTGTGGTTAAATGCAAAAGAACTGATTAGCGATTACGATTTTTCTGAAAAAAAGGCAGAACAACTATCCACATTACTGGAAATGGGTATTCTATGTTTAGCAAAAGCTACTCTTGAAGACCAAATCACAGATAAAGAATTAATGGAGGGAGTTAAGAAAGAAACGTGGTATGAGCGTTTTTGGGTAGCAATGGAAAAATATGTTTGGCCTACCTATCCTGATTACGAGGAAAACTGGAAATGTTCTTAATATGAAAAGATCCAAGAAAAAACTACTTGCTTGGCAAACAGAGGAACTTTCGTATATTATACTAAATTCCGATGCTCAAGTATATACAGGATTAATTGGTGGATATCCTAATTTTTCAGATAATATGAATGAAGCCAAACCACTTGAGGGTCAAGGAAAATTTGAAACATTAAAACGATTCACTAAAATGCCTTTAGAACAAATGTTTGTTTGATATGTCAGAAAAAACAGGAAATTTAGAAAAACTAGTTTATGAATTCAACACATCTGAATGTTGTGAGGTACAACTGCCTAATGGAGAATGGTATCGAGTTACACCCCGCGAATTCAGATCTAACTCTCGTCCTAGAAGAATATCAGAAAAAACGTATGATGGTCCTATTTATTACTACGGAACCAACCAAAAAGTAAAATCCGAAAACATATATAAGGAAGGACTTTTATTTATCCATGAAGTAGATTTTAGAAACTCAGAAACTAAAAAACCATTTGGACGTTTATGATAACACGCAAAAAATTTTTTTTAAGACTTAAATGGTATCAATCCAAAAACTGGATTAAACTTAATTGGGGAAAATTAATAGGTACTAATCCTTATAAACTTAAACCTGGAGGATTTTGTCCTGTTCAAATTGAAGGATTTACTAAAGAAGGACAATGGTTCTATTTTAGAGCTCGAGGTAATTCAATTAGTTTTGTTATTCATGAAAACGAAGAAGATTATGCACATAAAACACCTCTATTTGAAAAAAATATTGACTATGGAACTGATCCATTCTCAGCAGGTTGGATGCAACATGATGATGCCATTCGCTTAACTACAGTATGGTTAAATGAGTGGTATGGAAAAACAGATACTTTAAATTTTAATTTTAAGAAAAATTATTTTCTATGAAAACATATAAACAGTTTTCTATCCCCAAAGATAGCGCTTGGGAAAGAAAAACATGGCGCTCGTATGCTCCAATTTGGCTTAAAAACTTTATAGACGGAGTAGCAAACCTAATTAAATGGGCTCCTCTAATTTATAAAGACAGAAATTGGGATTGGAGTTACATTTATGAGGTGATGGAGTTTAAATTACTTCAACAGCGTAATTATCTAGTTGCAGCAAATCGTCACACTGGTATTCCTGAAACAAATAGAGATATCACTATATGTTTAAATTTGATTCAACGAGTTAAAGATGAATATTACGGATGTGAATATTTTGACTATTTTAAATCTAAACATTGGTTTGAACCCACAGACGAAACTGAACAATATTTTACCCACCACTCAGAAATAATCTGGGAAAAATTTGATGATTACTTTGCTAAATATCCTATTCAGTATAATAAAGTATTGCAAAAGTATGCTGATAAAATTGAGGGTAAAAAAGATATAGCATTTTGGATAGGAAGAGAAAATGAACAAAGAGCACAAAATTTACTATTTAAAATATTAAACAAAAAATTAAACCGTTGGTGGGACTAACTAAATAAAATCTATAATTATGAACTCAAATCA
>Ga0214921_10012314_pt1 | contig 10244 bp, 8 predicted proteins | sample LL1505_MetaG_FD_177992 | JGI IMG/M metagenome (GOLD analysis project Ga0214921, IMG submission 177992) | Freshwater microbial communities from Lake Lanier, Atlanta, Georgia, United States - LL-1505 | ecosystem: Environmental > Aquatic > Freshwater > Lake | place: USA: Georgia | collected 2015-05-28
TTGTTGAGGAGGCACAGATTGCGGGACTTGTTGTTCATGCCACCACGCTTGGCCTGAACGACGGTGCGCTGCCGCTCCCCGCGACGGCATTCCGCGCCGGTCAGTACGTGATTGACGTGGTGTATGCGCCAGGCGAGACGGCACTCGTACGCACGGCACGCGCCGCGGGTGCCGAGGCGATTGATGGGCGTGAGATGTTGCTGCTGCAGGGTGCAACGGCATTTGAGCTGTGGACGGGGCGACCGGCCCCACTAGAGGTGATGCGCGCAGCGTTTGACGCTGCTGCGGGTCATACGCAGAGGTAAGGGGGGAGATCATGGCATTTCGATTCTTGACTGCCGGCGAGTCACACGGACCAGAGCTCGGCGTCATTGTTGAAGGCATGCCTGCGGGCGTGCCGCTCACCGAAGCCGCCCTCGAGGTTGATATGCGTCGACGCCAAGGCGGCTACGGCCGCGGCGCCCGCCAAACGATTGAGCAGGACCGCGCGCGGATTCGCAGCGGCGTGCGCCACGGCGAAACGCTCGGCTCCCCCATCCTGTTGCTGATTGAGAACCGCGACTGGGAGAACTGGACGAGCGTGATGCAGGTCGCCCCACTCAGCGCCGACGAGGCGGCGGCCCTTGCCGCTGCGGCGGCAGAGGGAACGAAGCGTGCGATCCCCGTGACGCGCGTTCGCCCAGGGCATGCTGACCTTGCTGGCGCGCTGAAATACGGATTCGAGGACGTGCGCAACGTGTTGGAGCGCGCCTCAGCGCGCGAAACGGCGGCGCGCGTTGCCGCTGGTGGCGTCGCCAAGGCACTGTTGAACGCACTCGGCATTGAGATCTGGTCGTTCACCGCCGAGGTTGGTGGCGTGGCAGTGGATCCTGCGAACTGCACGCGCACCCGCGACGAGGCTGATGCGAGCCCGCTGCGCTGTCCAGATCCTGCCGCAGAGGAGCGCATGGTCGCGCGCATCGACGAGGCCCGGACTGCAGGGAACACCGTCGGTGGGATTTTTGAAGTGGTCGTACAGGGGCTCCCGATGGGGCTCGGATCGTACGTGCATTGGGATCGCCGGCTTGATACCGCGCTCGCTGGAGCGATCGCTAGCATTCAAAGCGTGAAGGGTGTCGAGTTCGGCCTCGGCTTTGAACAGACACGCATCTTCGGCTCCGAAGTGCACGACGTGATCGAGGGTCGCTCCCCCGACGGCAGCTGGGTGCACCGCACCAATCGCGCCGGCGGCCTCACGGGCGGCGTCTCGAACGGTGAGCCGATCGTGGTGCGAGGCGCCGTCAAGCCCATCAGCACCCTGGCGCGACCGCTCCCATCTGCCGACTTGATCACGGGCGAGAAGGTTGAGAAGGCGCACTACGAGCGCTCCGACATCAGCGTGGTTCCGGCGGCCGGCGTGATCGGTGAGGCGATGGTCGCACTCGCCATTGTGCCGTTCCTGCTTGAGAAGACGGGTGGCGACTCGCTCGCGGAGATTCAGGCGAACCTCGCCGCCCTGCGCGCCAGGTCCGCAGCGCCACGCACCGCCCCATCGGCGGGCGGCACCAGCGCCGGGTCCGGCGGCGACGACTAAGTTGCGATGACTGTCCCACGCGACCTCGCACTGGTTGGGCTCCCGGGCGTTGGGAAGAGTTCGCTCGGCAAGCGCCTCGCAGCTAAACTGGGCGTCCCGTTCCTCGATACCGACCGCGCGGTGATCGCCGAGACCGGCATCAAGAATGACAGCGTGGCGTCGATCTTCGAGCGCGAAGGCGAGGAGGGGTTCCGGCTACGCGAGCGACAACTGATCGCCTCACTTGTTTCACCCGAGCCGCCAGCTGGATCCATCGGCGTAGAGCTCGGTATTGGCCGCGTAGTTGCGCTCGGCGGCGGTGCTGCCGCCGACCCGCGCAGTCGCTGGGCGCTCCGCGACCGTGCCATCCTTTTCTGGCTTGATGCCCCCGACACCTCGATCGCTCGACGACTGCGCACGGCTCGTGTGGTTCGCCCACTGATGAACCATGGTGATCCTCTGGCAACGCTCGAACGGCTTCGTGGCGATCGCGAGCGCTTCTACCGACCAGGCCTGCATCTGCGCAGTACGCGCAGCCCTGGCTCACTCGCCGATGAGGCGATCGCACTCCTGCGCACCTCCGTGCCCTCCACTCGCCCACTTGTCGATGCCGAGACCGTTTCTGGTCGCTGGCTCGTGGGCGACGGGATCGCCGTTGATGCGTTGCGTGTGCTGCTCGCCGAGCGCGGCACCACACGCATGGTGCTAGCGACGGAGCCGAACGCGGCTCGCGCCTTTGCGAACGGCCTGCGTGATGTGCTGACCGCCGCTGGCATTACGGTGATTCCGCTCGAGCTGCCGAGTGGTGAGGCGGCAAAGGAGTTGCACGAGATTGGCGCCGCCGCTCAGCGACTCGCCAACGCCGGTGTGGAGCGTCGCGATCTGATCGTTGCCGTTGGTGGCGGTGCACTCACCGACGCTGCTGGCCTCCTCGCCGCCCTCTACCTACGCGGCGTCGAATGGATCGCTGTTCCAACCACGCTTGCGGCCCAGATTGACGCCTCGCTCGGCGGTAAGACTGGGGTTGATCTTCCTGAGGGGAAGAATCTCGTCGGCGCATTCCACCAGCCCCAGGCGGTCATCGCCGATCTCGTTGCACTGCGCACCCTCCCAGTCCGCGAACTGATCGCTGCGTCAGCAGAGGCGGTCAAGATTGCGCTCCTCGGCGACGCCAAACTCTTCACGGTGCTCGAAGAGGCAGCGCCGCGACTTGTGGCCGGAGATTCCACGCTGCACGACGACGGCACGTTGGCCGAGATCGTCGAACGCGCGGGCTGGTGGAAGTGCCGCGTCGTTGCCGCCGACGAACGTGAATTGGGCGAGCGCATGAGCCTCAATCTTGGCCACACCCTTGGTCACGCCCTGGAGCAGGCGGCCGGCTACCAGAACCTGTTGCATGGAGAAGCGGTCGGCTACGGCTTGCGCGCCGCGCTGCAAATTGGTGTCGACCTTGGCGTGACCCCCGCGGCACTGGCTGCGCGTGGCACCGCGCTCCTTGACGCACTCGGCCTCGGCGTTGCGCCGCGTACCGAAACGGTCTCTGCGCTGATGGCCGCTGCCGGTCGGGACAAGAAGGTTGCCGAGGCGAAGATTCGCTGGGTCCTGGCGAGCGACGAGGGCTACGTTATTCGCAACGATGTTCCTGCTAGCCTCGTAGAGCGCGCAGCGGCCGCCATGTTGGCCGGCGCCAAGTAGGAGGAGTCGTGGCTGAGATTTCCAAGCGCATCGAGCTTGCGACGATGAGCCCACGAACGCGGGCCCATGCCGCTGGCGATGGGCTGCTGCTGATTAGCGGACCGAACCTCAATCTGCTCGGCGAACGAGAGCCAGAGACCTACGGCACCACCACCCTCGCCGAGATCGAGGCCTCGGTCGCAACAGCGGCAGCCGCCGCAGGTCTGCACCTGGTTGACGCGGTGCAGTCGAATCACGAGGGCGAGCTGATCGACCGGCTCCATGTGCGCGACTACTCGTGGCTGATCATCAACCCGAGTGGTCTCACCCACACCAGCGTCAGCCTGCGCGATGCCTTGCTCGCCGTGGAGCGACCCTTCGCCGAGGTGCACCTGAGTGACCCAGGGACGCGCGAACCGTTCCGCAGCGTGAACTTCGTCGAGGACCTCGCCGCCGTTTCCGTACGCGGCTACGGTGCGACCGGTTACCTACGAGCCGTTGCCCTCATTGCAGAACTGTGGAACGCCGCGCGTGCGGCGGACGGCCACCGGTGAGCGATCCCGCCGCACGCCTGCTCGAGATTCGCGCCGCCATTGACGCCATTGATGATCAGCTGCTGACGCTGCTCGCCGCTCGCACTGAACTTGCCCTGGAGGCGGGGGCCGCGAAGGCGGAACTTGGTCGCGCGGTGCAGGACCCAGAGCGCGAGGCGGCACTCCTGGCGCGTATTTCGGCGCGCGGTGCCGGCGCCCTTACTCCTGAAGATCTGGTGGAGTTGTGGACGCTGCTGATGGCGGCGACGCGTCGGGCGGAGTCTCAGCGCTAAAACCAGCGCAGCGCATGACCGGCAGGCGCGGGTAGCGCGGGAAGCGATCATCTGTATCGGAGAGCCCACAGCGCATGAAGTGCGACCCGCGGCCACTCACCACGAGCCGCGCATGGGTGCAGATGGAACAGAGGCCGCTACTCATGAGGCGCAGTGTGGCGCAGAGTGAGCGATTGGGGTGTGGCGGAGGGGGAGGGATTCGAACCCCCGCAGACCGTTACCAGCCTGGGCTGTTTTCAAGACAGCTCCGTTCAACCACTCCGGCACCCCTCCACGAGGGAGTGTATCGGATCGGCCGCTAGCTCTTGGTTGGCGGGGCGAGGTGCGTGCGGCCACCAAGGTATGGGTGCAGCGCGGCGGGAAGTTTCACGCTGCCGTCGGGCTGCGCGCCATGTTCTAGGAGCGCCGCCAGCACGCGCGGCACTGCGAGCCCTGAGCCATTCAGTGTATGCACGAGTTCTGGCTTCTCGCCCTGCGCGGTGCGGTAGCGAATAGCCATGCGGCGCGCCTGATAGTCGCCAAAGTTCGAGCAGCTCGACACTTCGAGCCACCGCTTTGAGCCGGGGGCCCACACCTCCAGGTCGTACTTGCGCATCTGCACGAAGCCCATGTCGCCCGTTGCCATCAGCAGCACGCGATACGGAAGCTCAAGGCGCTGCAGCAGCGTTTCAGCGCGAGCTGTGAGCCACTCAAGTGCGGCGGCCGACTCTGCAGGTCGCTCAAAGCTAACCATCTCGACTTTGTCGAACTGATGCAGGCGCAGGATGCCGCGCGTCTCACGGCCAGCGGCGCCGGCTTCACGTCGGAAGCACGGTGTGTAGGCGGCGTAGCGAATCGGTAGCTCCGCACCATCGAGGATTTCATCGCGATGCAGGTTCGTCACGGGCACCTCGGCGGTCGGCGCGAGGTAGAAGCCGTCGCGACCGACCACGTACATCTGGTCTTCCTTGTCGGGGATCTGTCCCGTGCCGCGTGCCGATGCCTCGTTGATCAGGATCGGTGGCCAGATCTCGGTGAAGCCGTTCTCGCGCACATGGGTGTCAAGGAAGAGATTGATGAGCGCGCGAATCAGTGCTGCGCCGTCGGCGCGATACGCCGGGAACGCTGCGCCGGCGACTTTTGCGCCGCGCTCCAGATCAAAGATGCCGAGTCGTTCCGCAACCACATCGTGCTCTGGCGCCGCTGCCGTTGCTGGGTCTTCGCCCTTGGCGCCGATGGCTGGGTGCCCTGCAGGTGCCCAGGTGCGAATCGTCGTGTTCGCCTCGGCGCCGCCAACGGGAATGTCTTCGTCGGGCGGGTTCGGAATGCGGAGCAGCAACTCTTCAAGCTGCGCCTCGGCAGCGGCGAGATCTTTCTCAAGCCCCTCCATCTCTGTGGCGACCTTCTGGGATTCTGCCTTCAGTGCGACGACCTTTGGTTCAGTTGCTGGAACGGCCGGCTTGCCGCCGAGCAGCGCGCCAACTTCGGCAGAGAGGCGCTTGCGCTCGGTACGTAGTGTGTCTACGCGCATCGAGAGGGCGCGCCGTGAAGCATCTGCCTCAAGGGCGGCATCAACAACCGTCGGGTCTTCGCGCTTGGCGATCGCCCCGGCGCGAAGTCGGTCGGCGTCGTCGCGTAGTCGTTGCGTGCCAACACTCATGCGCTCACCCCCTGTACCGCTGCGGCATCACGCAGCCTCGTAAGGATAAGGGTGCGATCGATCGCTGCGAGCAACCAACCCGCGCGCGGGCCGTTCGTTCGCCCAAGGAAGGCGGCGTAGAGCGAGGCGAAGGCACGAACCGGCTGCAGGCCCGCCTCTTTGGCGGCGCTGAAGATGAGCGCCTGCCAGGCGTCGCCGCTCCCGAGGGCGGCGGCATCCGCAGCGAGTGCCGCTTCGATCTGCGGGGCGAGGGCACCGAGCCAGGCGCGCTCCTCGGCGCTCAGTGCCGCAACGGCATCGGTTGGGAGTTCTGGGCGCACCGCAATCCGCGCCTCTTCAGGAGCGTAATCACGCAACCAGTTCGTGACGGCGGCGATGCGCTCGTTCAGTTCGGCAGATTCGGCGGCGGTGAGTGGGCTCCCCTTCTCGGCGGCGGCGCGCTCCACCACGTTGACACCTGGAAGCTGCAGAAGGAGCGAGAGCTGCCCGAATGCCGGGCGCCACGCGGCGGCAACCTCCTTCGCCGCATCGGCGCTGCTATCGGCAATCTGGCTGAAGAACTGCAGGCGCTCGTGATCGGGTGGCAGTTCGCCGCGCACCGTCTTCCCCGCCGTGGCGGCGCTGATGCGGTCGTACTCGTCATGCAGGCGTGGAATCGCATCGCTGCCAGCCGGATCGAAATCAATGGCGTGGTTCGGACGTGGGCGCAAGAAAAGGAAGCGCAGTACCTCGGGCGGAATTGACTCAGAGATAGAGTGCACCGCAGCGCCGAGCCCCTTGGAGGTCGACATCTTCTTGCCGCCGACGTTGAGGAACTCGTACATCACATTGATTGGCGGCTCGCGGTCAAAGACTTCGCGTGAAATCGCCTCACTTCGGTCGCGTGATCCACCCTTGGTGCCAAGGTCCTTGCCGCACCCTTCAATCGTGACGCCCATCAGCGACCACTTCGCCGCCCACTCCACGTTGAACGGCATCTTCGCCTTGCCGCCGAATGGTGCGAGTCGCCCCTCATGGCCGCAGCCTTGCGCCCACTTCACATAGTCCGGGAGGCAGCGATAGCGAATCGTCTCGCCATCCCAATCGTCGGAGAGGGTGGTGCCAACGCGACCGCAGGCTTCGCAGATCGCCTGGATCGGCAGCCAGCCGGCGGGGCGCTCCACGTTGCTGACGCGCACGTAGAGGTCGCGAATCACCTGCGCCTTGTCGAGGGCGGTGCGAATGAATGGATCGAGCTGCCCGGTTGGGTAGATCTCCGAGAGCCAGTAGAACTCTGGGCGAATGCCGAGGCGCGCAAACGTTGGGAAGAAGAGCGTCCCCACAAAGTGTCGCGCGTAATTCTCGGCACTACTCCCCTCGGGGGCCGGCACGCGCGATAGTGGCACGCCCATATAACGCTCCACCGCATCGGGGGTGAGGAGCGCCTGCGCATCCATCGCGTCCATATCTTCAACGCCGTAGCGGAACTGCACGGGGATGCCGCGGTCGCGCAGGGCGCGAGCAATGGCGTCGTGCATCACCGGTCCTCGCAAGGAGCCGACGTGGACCGTCCCCGAAGGGGTCTTTGAATCGTTGACGACCTGGGGCCCGGAGACGCGTGCGGCGAGTTCATCTGCCCAATACATGGTGGGAATCCTAGCGCCCGCGGAGGCGATTAGCCTCGCTGGGCGAGTTCGGTCAGGCGCTTGCGGAATCTGCGCATCGCCGCTGCATCGCGCACGGCCACAAAGAGGGTGTCATCCCCCGCCACCGTGCCAACAATCTCGGGGAGCAGCAGGCGGTCGAGTGAGGCGGCAATGGCGTGTGCGCTCCCGGGGAGCGTCTTCAGCACGAGGATCGACCCCGCCACCGAGGCCTCCAGCGGCGTCTCGGCGAGGAGCGCCTGAAGTCGATCTTCTGCCGCAATCTCAATTGAGCGACCTGGCGGGAATGCGTAGGCCGGCGAACCGCCGCGGTCCACCTTGATGAGGCCAAGCTCGGTGATGTCGCGGCTCAGCGTTGCCTGCGTCGCTGGGATTCCCTGCCGCTTGAGCGCTGAAGCGAGTTCTCGCTGGGTACGGATCGCCTGCCGCGACACGATGTCGCGCAGAGCGCGGTGACGAACGCTCTTCCCAAGGTCCACTACAAACTACCTCGCAACACGACGGAGGCAACGAGCACTGCGGCAAAGGCGAGACGATACGCCACAAAGATGCGCGTGCTGCCGCCATCCAAGATGCGGAAGAGCAACTTGATGGCGAGTAGGCCCGAGATGAAGGCGCTCGCCACGCCGATGGCAAGAAGTGGCGCACTTGCAGCAAGATCCTCACTCGATTCCAAGACGCGCTTCAACTCAATCGTGCCCGCACCAGCGATCGCCGGGATGCCGAGCAGGAAGCCGAGACGCGCCGCCGCATCGCGACGGAAGCCGAGCAGGAGTCCGCCGCTAATGGTCGCACCAGAGCGACTGATGCCAGGGATGAGTGCCAGTGCCTGCGCTAGGCCAACCATGACGCCATCAATCACGCCGACACTCTGCAGCGGTCGCTCACGCGTGCTCACACGTTCCGCAAACCAGAGGAGGAGTGCTCCCACCGTCACTGCACCCGCAACAACGAGTGGTGTGCGCACGGCACCCTCAAGCAGGTCGCCAGCTGCGATGCCAAGAAGTACCGCAGGGATCGTGCCGAAGATGATCGCGAGGATGAGACGCTGATCGAACGGATCGCCGCGGTGGCGTCCCCCTGATGAAACTGTTCGTAGTGCTACGCGAGCGAGCCGCGACACATCACGGCGAAGTGCAACGAGCACGGCGGCCAGTGTGCCTAAATGGATCACCGCACCGAACGAGAGTGACGAGAGGAGCGGATCACTGATGCCAAAGAGGTACGGGATCGCATAGAGATGTGCCGATGAAGAGATTGGCAGGAACTCGGTAGCACCCTGCACGAGCCCGAGCAGCAGGGCGACAAGTGCTGCAGAAACCGGATCGCTGCCCATCGCCCCTCCACTGGTACCCGAGTGCGCCACTCCGACGCTGTAGGGGCATAGCATGAAGCGGCGCCCCCCTTATGGGAAGCGCCGCTTCAGTTACGTGCCTAGAGCGGCGGACTAGCCGCGAATAAAGAGCGGGGCGAGCACCAGGGTGACCGTGGCAAGCAGCTTCACGAGCACGTGCAGCGATGGACCAGCGGTGTCCTTGAATGGGTCGCCAACGGTGTCGCCAACCACGGCGGCCGCGTGAGCGTCGCTCCCCTTGCCGAGGACCTTCCCCTTGGCGTCTTTGAGTCCGCCGGACTCGATGAACTTCTTGGCGTTATCCCATGCGCCACCAGAGTTGTTCAACACCGTGGCCAGCAGCACGCCGCTGATCGTTCCAACGATCAGGAGGCCCGCGACCGCTTCGGCGCCGAGTAGGACTCCCACCAGAACTGGAGTGGCCACCGCAACCACACCTGGAGCGATCATCTCGCGTAGGGCGGCGATGGTGGTGATATCTACGACGCGCGCATAGTCCGGACGCGCCTTGTAGGTCATGATTCCAGGAATCTCGCGGAACTGGCGGCGAACCTCAACAATGATCGACTGCGCCGTCCGCCCAACGGCGCGAATGGCGAGTGAGCTGAAGAAATAGGCCAGCATCGCGCCGATGAAGGCACCGATGAAGACGTTCACGTTCGCCAAGTTGACCGATTCAATGAGCGGCCTGCCAGCTCGCTCCAAGATCAGGTTCACCTTGTCGAGATAGGCCGAGAAGAGGAGGAATGCGGCAAGCGATGCGGAGGCGATCGCATACCCCTTGGTGAGCGCCTTCGTCGTGTTGCCGACCGCGTCAAGCTTGTCGGTCACCTCGCGCACCTTCTCTGGAGCGCGGCTGAACTCAGCGATTCCACCAGCGTTATCGGTGATCGGTCCGAACGTGTCCATCGCCAAGATGTAGGCGGTGGTCATGAGCATGCCGACCGTTGCAACGGCGGTGCCGAAGATGCCGAACTTCTCAAGCGCGACGCCCGAAAGGCCTGCGGCAAGTCCAGCCTGGGTGCCGAGCCAGTTTGAGGCGAAGATCGCCGCCGAAATGGAGACTGCAGTCACCAGGGTCGTTTCAAAGCCGACGGCGGTGCCAGCGATGATGTTCGTGCCGGCGCCGGTGCGGCTCGCCTCTGCGATCTCACGAACCGGTCGATATGAGCCGGCTGTATAGAACTGGGTGATGTAAACGAACGCCACGCTGGTGGCGAGGCCGACCAGGCCAGCTCCGAAGAACCAGAGCCAAGCGTTGGAGTTGCCAGCATTCAACATCACCGCGCAGGCAAGCGCGAGCCCGCCAGCGGAAATGATGGTGGTTGCCCAATAGCCGCGGTTTAGAATATTCATTGGATTCTCTTTATCGCTGCCACGCACGAAGGCCATGGCGACGATCGTGCTGAGCAGTCCGAAAGCATGCACAACGAGCGGGAAGAAGATCCAGGACTCTGGGTGTGCCCAGCCCATACCTTCCGCAATCTTGAACGCGCTGACGCCCAAGATCATCGCGCCGATGTTCTCGGCGGCAGTTGATTCAAAAAGGTCAGCGC
>Ga0214921_10012318_pt1 | contig 10241 bp, 10 predicted proteins | sample LL1505_MetaG_FD_177992 | JGI IMG/M metagenome (GOLD analysis project Ga0214921, IMG submission 177992) | Freshwater microbial communities from Lake Lanier, Atlanta, Georgia, United States - LL-1505 | ecosystem: Environmental > Aquatic > Freshwater > Lake | place: USA: Georgia | collected...
CTGCCACCCCCCCGCTACCCTTCCCACCCATGCCGGTGGACCACTTCCCAAGCACCCACGCCACGTGGATCGATGCGCAGCTGACGATCGCCGAGGACGGCGACCGTGCGGCGGGGAGCGGTGATGCAGTCGGCCGCGCCCGCGCAGAGAGTGCGCGCGATGCGCTGCGGCGGCACGTGATGGAGCGATACACGCCTGCGCTCACGGCGTATGTCAGCACGCCGGAACTCCGCCGCGTGGGCGAGCGCGATGAGCTGGTCTCCGGCTTCTACGCGCGCACCATGGCGGATCATTCGTTCTTCGTGCGCTGGCGCCAGAGCGGCATGCCGCTGCGGCGCTGGCTGATGAACGCCATGGCGTTCCACTGCCGCGGCGTGGTGCGCGACGCGCAGCGCGATGGCCGGCGATCGGTGGACGCGGACGCGGCGGAGATCGCCGCGCGCATGCCGTCGGGAGAGCTGGATCCCGCCGACGCCTTCGATCGCGCGTGGGCGCTCGCCCTCTCGAACGAGGCCTACGCCATGGTGCAGGCCGACCTGGCCGCACGCGGCCGCAGCGAGGACGATGCCGTGTTCCGGATGCACGTGGTGGACGGGCTCACCTACGCGCAGGTGGCCGCGCGCACTGGGCGCACCGAGGCTGAGTGCCTGAACACCGCGCGACGCGTGGCCGCCGCGCTGCGCGCCGCGGTGCGCGACCTGCTCCGCGAGGAGGGCGTGCCGCCGTCGCAGCTCGACGCCGCGGTGGACGAGGTGCTGGCGATCATGGAGCGTGGGGGGGAGTGAGGCGCGAGCCGGGGGACACGGCGTGATCGCGTCAACGTGGACGAAATTCCGGAGGTGGTGCCGTCAGCGGGCGAGCGATGTGGATCGATCCCGCCGCATGGAAGGCTCCACCGGAACGAAGGCAACGAGTGACGGCACGCGGCTCAACCGCATGCAGATGGTGCGCGCGCTGCGGGAGGGGGCGGACGCCGAGGGTGGTAGCACCGGCGAACATCGACCGTGGAGTGCGGAGCATAAACAACGTGGTGACCGTGGTTTGCGCCAGCTCGGTGCCAGTGTCACCTTAGCGATGCTTGTTGCGAGCACGCTCACAAGCGCCCGGATAACCACGCTTCGCGCAGATTCTCTCGGGCACACAGCCGCAGCGACCGGTCACGGTGGATTTATCCCCGGCAGTCCGAGCCCTTCCGTGGGCAGTGCGGGGCCAAGCCAATCTCTCTTCCAAGACACGAACCAGGAGCAGCAGAAGATGTTCAGCAAGATCGCAGGAGTGACCGCGGCGATCGCGGTCGGCGCGGCGGTGACCGTGGCGGGGGCGCAGAACGCGGCGGTGCAGTGGAAGGTGAGCGAGGGGGGGAATGGGCATTGGTACATGCTCGACTCGTCGCGCCGTCCCTGGACTGGCGCAGCAGACCGCGCTTCCGCGCTCGGGGGGCACTTGGTCACCGTCAATTCGTACGCGGAGCACGTCTTCCTGCGCTCGAGTGTCTTCACCTACTGCTGCTCCATGAGCGACACGTGGATGGGAGCGACCCGATCAAGCACCGACGAGGAATATCACTGGGTGACCGGGGAGCAGTTTGCGCCACTGCCCGAGATCTACTTCAACAACAACAGTGCCGGCTGGGACGCGCCCGCCCTTTATCTCGAGCAAGTGATCAGATTCAATTGGGTCGGTGAGTGGGGTGGGGAATCAAACTCCGCAAACGAAGGAAACTTCTCGGTGGTGGAATGGTCCGCCGACTGCAACAACGACGGCATTGTGGACTACGGCCAGTGCCACAACGGCACGCTGCCCGACTACAAAGGCAACAACATTCCTGATTGCTGCGAACGGGGAGAGGCGTGCGTGGTCGGCAACTACCCGGTGCAGTGGAGGGTTGAAGATGGCGGAAACGGACATTGGTACGGCACCCTTCCTGGAACCGGCGGTAACTGGTACGCGCGTGCGATCGAGGCGGAACAGAAGGGCGGTTACCTGGCCACAGTGAGTGACGCTGCGGAATTCGCCTTCGTCCAGCGCGTCAGCCCGTGGATCTACTACCTCGGCGGCTATCGGATTGACCCCGTGCCGCCAAACGATCCGACCGACGGTTGGCGTTGGGTGACCGGCGAGCCGTTTCCCTACTCTCTCCGTTGCACTGGTTGGTATCCGGATTCCGAACGCTGGATCACGGCGGCGGCGTGGCAAGACTGTCTCGGCGAATCAGACAACTCTGGGCCGCCCTACTACTACATGGTCGAATGGTCCGCCGACTGCAACAACGACGGCACCGTCGACTACGGCCAGATCCTCACCGGCCAGCTCGCCGATGCGAACGGCAATGGTGTTCCGGACACCTGCGAATTCAGGGACTGCAACCACGATGGAATTGCAGACGCGGAGCAGGTGAAGCGCGGCCAGCTGCCGGACTACGACGGCAACAACATCCCCGACTGCTGCGATCGCGGCGAGGCGTGCGTGGTCGGGAGCTATCCGGTGCAGTGGCGAACTGCCGATGGTGGGAATGGGCACTGGTATCAACCCGTGGTCATTGCCATTGGAACCAGCTGGATCGGCGCGAAGTCAAGGGCTGAAGCAATGGGTGGCTATCTCGTATCGATGACGGATCGACAGGAGTCATTGTTCGTAAAGATGATTTGTCCATCGACTGGCCCGTGGTGGATGCCATGGCCGTTCGACAACTTCAACCGATCCGGTCCGTACATCGGCGCATCGAGAGCCAGCCTCGCTTCGCCGTGGACATGGTGCAGCGGCGAACCGTGGTCGTACACGGCGTGGTGCAGCAATCAGCCCAGCAACAACGCGTGTCCATCAGACGAATTGGTTGGATATGGAAAGTTCGGTGGCTGGTGCGATGACGAGCGATGGTGGGGTGACATTACGGCAAGTGGCTACTGTGAACCAGGTGTCTCCGGATTGTCCGGCATGATTGTGGAATGGTCCGCCGACTGCAACCACGACAACATCGTCGACTACGGCCAGATCCTCCGCGGCGAGATTCCCGACATCAACCACAACGGCACACCCGACACCTGCGAGTGCATCGGCGACATCTATGTCGACCATGCGATCAATGGTGCGGACCTCGGTGCCCTGCTCGCCTACTGGGGGCCGGTGACTTCCACCGCTGCGTCGCGCGCGTGCGACCTCAACGGCGATGGCCTGGTGAATGGGTCCGACCTCGGCATCCTGCTGGCGTACTGGGGGACGTGCGGCAACTGAGGCCGCAGATCCGGGATTTCAAAATTCACCCACGAACTTCCGCCGCCTCCGGGCGGCGGTTTCGTTTGGACGTCCATGATGGCCGCCGTACGCTGTGGGCATGCGATTCGATCAGGAGGTCTGGCACGGCATGCCCGTCATCGAAAGGGCGGGTTACTGGATGAGCTGTGTCATCGATCGTGCGCGACGTTTCTGTGCGTGCCTGGACGCTGCCGACGTTCCGTATGCGGTGTGCGGCGGGATGTCGGTGATGGCGTGGGTGACGTCGCGCGATCCGGACTACGTGCGCACCACCAAGGATGTCGACATCCTGATGCGCCGCAAGGACCTGCTGCGTGCCGCAAAGGCATTGGAGCCGCATGGGTTCCTTTTCGTCGAGGTGAACGGCATACCGATGTTCCTTGATGGCCCAGACGGCACGCCGAAGCATGCGGTCCACGTAGTGGTTGCGGACGAGCAACCTTCGCGCTTCGAGGCCATTCGCGTGCCGGAGCTGGCGGGCATCCAGCGCGACGGTGCTGCCCCCTGGCCCCGCGTCGATCTCGCCACCCTGATCGAGATGAAGCTCCTCGCCATGCGCCCGCACGACATCGCGCACCTCGGCGACCTGCTGCGCGTCGGGCTCCTCGACCGCACGTGGCGCGACCGCATTCGCCCGGAGCTGCGCGAGCGCTTCGACCGCGCGTACGCCGAGGCAGAGCGGCATTACGGTGGGTCGGTGCATTGAGCGATCGGTAACCTGCGCCGATGCCCGTCGACCACTTCCCCAGCACCCACGCCACGTGGATCGACGCGCAGCTCACCATCGCCGAGCGCGCGGGCGACCACACGCACGAGGGCCGGTCCGCGCGGCGCGCGCTGCAGCAGCACCTGATGCAGCGCTACCACGAGCCGCTGTGCGCGTACGTGCGCGGGAGCAGCATGCGGCAGCTGGGTGATGCGGACGACCTGGTTGCGGGGTTCTTCGCCGATCGCATCGGTGCACCGGGCTTCCTGGCGGACTGGCGCGCCAGCGGCATGCCGCTTCGGCGCTGGCTGATGAATGGGATCGGTTTCTACGGACGCGGCGTGGCACGGGACCGGATGCGGGATCGGCTGCGGCAGTTCGAGGATGGTGGCGGCGACAAGCGTGGCGACGGTTCCACCACCTTTGCCGGCGGCGAGGACCGGCTGGTCGACGACCGGGACGCGGTGCGCGCGTTCGAGGAGGCGTGGGCGCTCGAGATGCTGAACGCCGCGCACGAACTGGTGCACGCCGACCTGGCCGCGCGCGGGAAGCTGGATGAGTACGACGTCTTCCGCCGGCATGTCATCGACGGCGTCGAGTACGCGGTGATCGGCGCCGACCTCGGCCTCACGCGCCAGCAATGCGCGAACATGGTGCGCCGCGTCAGCGAGCGCGTTCGGGAGGCGCTGCGCGAGGTGGTGCGCGGCGAGGGGGTGGCGGCGGAGGACGTGGAGCGGACGGTGCGCGAAATCGAGGACCTGCTGGGGGGCGGGTGATGGGCTGGCGCGAGCATGGGCGCGGGGTTCGTGGATTGCTCGGGCGGATGCAGGAGCGACGCGAACCAGGGCAGACGACCGAACGGCCGCAACGGATCGACCGGGGTGGCGCGCGACGGTTGATGATTTCGGCGGGCGACAGGGCGGGAAGCGGTGACAATGCCACGCCAGCGCCGGACTCACCCCGAGGGGCCATTAATCACACGATCTGGCACGCCGCGGCGACATATGTCGTGGTGGTCGGGGGATTGATGGTCGCTTCAGTCCACGGTCCGCAGCATGCGTGGTCGTCGAGTGGATTGCTCGGATCACCGCCCGATTCCGGAGCGGGCGACAAGGAGTCCAGGATGATCACGAAGATGAGCGCGGTTGGCGTCGTGTCGATGGTGGTTGCTTCGCAGGCGGTGGCCGATGGTGCCGTTCAGTGGCGGGTGGAGGATGGGGGGAATGGGCATTGGTATCGGCTGGTCACCTATCTGAACAGACTCACGTGGTTTGCCGCGGAATCGGCTTGCGAATCGAAGGGGAGCCATCTCGTGACGATTTCATCCATTTCCGAGAATGCGTTCATTCGTACGTTGTTTAACGATGCTGTCATAGGACTGGCGTGGGTGGGCGCGTATCAACTTCCGAACGATCCTGAGCCAAATGGATTTCGCTGGATAACTGGCGAGGTCTTTGATTGCGTAGCCATGCAGGGATATCCATGCAACTTCAGCAATAGCTACTTCTGCCAAGAAGGAGAGGACTGTCTGCACTGCACTGCTATCCCTGGTCCGTATCTTGATTTCAACGACATGTGTAACGATTTCCAAGGTGGTCGCGAGGGCTACGTCGCGGAATGGGACGCTGACTGCAACCATGACGGCGTCGTTGATTATGGACAAATTGTCGACGGCACGCTCACTGACATGAATGGCAATGATGTCCCCGACTGCTGCGATCAGGGCACTTCCTGCTCGCTCTGCACCCGTTTCGATCTCAATCTGAATGGATCCATCGACGGTAGCGACCTTGGTGTCTTGCTCGCCTTTTGGGGAACCGTGAGCCCAGCCTTTCCTCGCGCCGACATCAATGGTGATGGCAACGTCGATGGTGCCGACCTCGGCATGCTGCTCGCCAACTGGGGCCCCTGCCCCAACTGACGCTCACTTCGCAGTAGGCGCCGCGGCCGGCGCCTTCGCCGGCGCCTCGTGCTTCTCCCGCCCAGGCATGTCGTGCCAGGCGTTGTTGCCGACGAACGCCGCCACCGCCAGGATGAACGCGGCGCTGATCCAGCGGCCGTTCACCTTCATGAAGCGCTCGAAGCTGTCCTTGAGCTTCGACGAGATGCCGGGGTGGATGGTCTCGATCACGGCCGGCAGCAGGCTCGGTACCAGCGAGATGGCGGCGAACACCAGGATCCCGAGGGCGCGCTCGTCGTCGTCCTTGATCTGCAGCGTCTCGTGACCGGCGGCGATGGCGATCGGGAACACCTTGGGATGCAGTCCGTTGCAGGCGAAGCCGAGGAATCCCCAGCGGCCCGCGCGGCGGGCGGGCGGCAGGTCCCGGCTGCCGTCGAAGATGGCGTTGATGCGCGGGAAGTGCTCCTTGAACCACACGTGGAAGCGGTGTCCGAGCGAGCGCTCGCGCTGCTCGGGCGTCTTCTCGACGGGTGCGTGCAGGATGGCGTTGACGATGCGGTAGATGCCGAGCGCGAGCAAACCGAGCGCGATCACCGACCGGATGATGAAGCCTGACCAGCTGGGTTCTTCCGGAAGTTCGGAATGCGGGTTGCCGTGCGCGTGTGCCAGGCCGAAGCCGATCGCGAGCGCGAAGGCGAGTCCCACGATCGAGCCGATGCCGAACACCCATGCGCAGGTGCGCGGGATCTTCTTGTCGCTCGCGGCGATCAGGCCGAGCACCGTGATCTCGGGCGAGAGGAGGATGGCGACGCCGAGGGATGCGAGGACGGCGATGTTCTGGGTCATGGGCGAGGGCTCAACTCAAAATGGTGTCGTGTGCACCGGGCACCAATTTCGGTTCGTGGAATTGGTGCAAATGTCACCGGGTACGGATTTACGCCTTCGTCAGGAACGCCGCGAGCTTGGCGCGCGCCTCGGGCGTGTGGCGCAGGCGCACCAGGTGGGCGCGCTCGGCCGCAATGGCCGCGTCCCAGCCGCGCGTGAAGCCGGTGTGGACGGCGTCGAAGCACGCCTCGGCGTGTGCGCTCGCAGGCACCGCGGCGCGGGCGGAGGCGAGCGCCGTGCCCATGCGTGCGGTCTCGGCCGGCGAGATGGTGCGGCGCGGGCCGTGGTGCGCGGCGAATGCAGCCGGCGCCGCGGCGCGTTCGGCGTGGATCCAGCGCTTGGCCTCGTCGATCATCTGTGCCTGCGTGCTGCCGGCGGGGAGCACCTTCGCGAAGAGCCCTGCCGGGACGTCCGCGCACTTCCACGGCGTACCGGTGGCGGTGGCAACCATGGCAGTCTTCGGGTCGATGCGCGCGGGCAGTATCTGCGTGCCGCCCCAGCCGGGGCAGATGCAGAGGCTGCACTCCGGCAGGCCCACGAGCCAGGGCTTCTCGCCTTCCGCGGGAAGCGTGCCGATGAGCGCGTCGCAGTGCATGGCGAGCTCGAGCCCGCCACCGAGCGCGGCCTTGTGGATGACGGCAACGGAGGGGACGCCAAGTGCCGGGATGGCGGCGAACGCCGCGGCGCCGCGCTCGAGGTAGGTGTGCAGGCCGGGGTCGTCCAGCGCGTCGATTTCCGCGAGATCGGCGCCGGCTACGAAGACGCGCGTGCTGGCGGAGGCGAGCACGAGACCCGTGCATCCCTCGCGTGCGATCTGCGCGCAGGTCTCGGTGATGGCGGCGATCAGCCAGGCGTCGAGCACCACCACGCCGCCGCGCGGCTTGGCGGGGTTTGGGTCGAGCCAGAGAGTGACGATGCCATCGGCGTCTCGATCGGTGCGGAGCGTGGACATGCGGGAAAGCGTACGAAAAAGGGCGGCGAAAAGCGGACGTGCGTTTCCGCACGTGCATGATGCGCGATCGCAAGGGATTGGAGGTTTGGATGGAAAGGAGAGAGGGATACGATGACGCGCATGGAACAACGGATCACGTTGACCGAGGACGAGTTGCGGGACGCCCAGAAGCTGACGGGGATCGTGGATCCAACTGCGCTGGTCCGTCACGTGCTCAACGAATACGTGAAGAGGCTCCGACTGGAGCGTCTGGCGAAGGGCGGGTTTTCGCCGGATTTCGAGGGTCCGCCGAGACGCCGACCTCCTCACTTTCGGAACGACCTGGACGAGGATGGGAATCCACTGCCGGATTGATTGCGTCCGCGAAGGGAAGACCGGTGCTTGTTGACACCTGTGTCTGGGTGGAGCACATCCGTCGAGAGGTGGAGGTGCTTACCAGGCTGTGCGCCGAGCAGCGTGCATTGGTTCATCCCGATGTCATGGGCGAAGTGATGCTGGGTTGTGGTGAGGATCGAGAGGAGATCCTTGCGGAGATCCGCCTGCTCCCGGGCATCGACCGTCCGCCGCAGGCGGAGATCGAGACGCTGGTCCAGCGCCATGCCATTGCGTGCAAACGCATCGGCTGGGTCGATGCCGTCCTGTTGTGCACGGCGATGATCGATCCGCGGCGGCCGACCGTGCTGACGTTCGATCGACGCCTGCTGCGCGAGGCGATCAGGCTGGGAGTGGCGTTTGCGGCGTAGCGATGGCGCCGTCGGCGTCGGGATCGGGCGTCGGGTATCTGGCTTCCTGAATCGGGCGCCAGCCGTCAAGCAACTGGCATTTCCGACGCGAACACCCTGCCTATCGCCCGCCAAACGCCTTCCGCAGCCGCTGCTGTGCCTCGTCCCCTGCGATGATCTGGGCGCTGAGTTCCGCGGCCTTGTCGAGGATGGCGTCCTCGTTGGAGCCGTCCAGTTCGTTGAGCCAACGCTTGGTGGTGGCGATCGCCTCGGGACCTCCGGTGCACAGCCGCCTGGCGAGGTCGGCGACGGTGGCGTCCAAATGGTCCTGGGCGCAGAGATGCGTCGCGAGGCCCGCATCAAAGCCCTGCTGGCCGGTCATGGTGCCGCCCGCCAGCAGCATGGCGCGCGCGCGGCCGGCGCCGATCTTCTTGATGAGCCACGGTGCGACCACGGCGGGGCAGATGCCGAGATCCACCTCGGGGTAGCCGACCTTGGCCTCGGGGTGTGTGACGGCGAAGTCGGTGACCACCATCAGGCCACAACCACCACCGACCGCGGCGCCCTGGACGCGCGCGATCGTGGGCACCGGCAGGCGACGCAGCGCACGGCTTGCGCGCGAGAGGCCGCGCAGCATGTCGCCCATTGCGACAGGGTTGTCGATCACGCCACGCAGGTCCATGCCGGCGCAGAACGCCTTGCCCGCGCCGGCGACGACGACCACGCGCACGTCGCCCACCGGCGCGCAGCGCGCGGCGATGGCGTCCACCGCGTCGCAAAGTGCGTCGATCAGTTCACGGCTGAGCGCGTTCGCCTTGTCGCCGCGGTTGAGCGTCAGCGTGGCGATACCGTCGGTGATGGTGGTGGTGACGAACATGAAGGAGACGTCCGAAGAAAATGGTGCGGGGAGTACCGGGATACAATTTAGGTCGCGCTCGGATGCCAGATCGTCTTCAGCTCGACGAACGGCGCAAGTCGCCGCGGGCTTGTCCAGCGATCTTCGTCGGTGAAGTCCTCGTCCACAGGCAGCGTATGCACGCGCTTGAGGTTCTCCGCAGCGCCCGCGCGCAGCGTGGCCGCCACGGTGTCATCGGCGATGGCATGGATGGAGTCCACGTCGCGATGGCTTGCGATCCAGCCCGCAAGTTCCGCACCCTCACCCGTGATCACGTTGAGCGCGCCGGCCGGCACGTCCGCGGTCGGCGCGGTCTCGGCCACCAGGAGCGCACCGAGCGGGTGCTTCGTGTTCGCCACCGCCACCACCGCGTTGCCCGCGCACAGGGGCGGCAGCACCAGCGACAGGAACCCGAGCAGCGGATGCTTCTCCGCCACGCCGTGCACGCACACGCACACGCCGCTCGGCTCCGGCATACTGAAGTTGTGGTACGGACCGGCCACCGGGTTGCGACTGCCCATCACCATGGGGTACTTGTCGCACCAGCCGGCCCAGCTCACGGTGCGGTCGATCGATGCGCTCACTTCGGCATCGGCCTTCTTGCCCGAGACGCCGGTGGTGGTGCGGATGGCCTCCGCCAGGTCGGCGCGGCGGCCTTCGAGCATCTCCGCCAGGCGATAGACGATCTGGCTGCGCAAGTACGCGGTGGCGCCGCTCCAGCCATGGAACGCGCCGCGCGCGGCTTCCACCGCATCGCGCAGGTCCTTGCGGCTGGCGTGCGAGATGTGCGCCACCAGCGCGTCCTTTGCATCATGCAGCGGCAGCGTGCGGCCGCTCTCCGAGCGCGGGTACGCGCCCTTCACGAAGAGCTTCCAGGTCTTGAGGACGGCGAGTCGTTCTGCTTCGGCCATGGGTGTGTTCCTTTGCTC
>Ga0214921_10012322_pt1 | contig 10238 bp, 12 predicted proteins | sample LL1505_MetaG_FD_177992 | JGI IMG/M metagenome (GOLD analysis project Ga0214921, IMG submission 177992) | Freshwater microbial communities from Lake Lanier, Atlanta, Georgia, United States - LL-1505 | ecosystem: Environmental > Aquatic > Freshwater > Lake | place: USA: Georgia | collected...
CCCACATGACTCTAGCCCCATCTGACTCTAGCCCCACGTGACTCTAGCCCCATCCGACTCTAGCCCCATCCGACTCTAGCCCCACTTGACTCTATTTTTTTTTATGGAATTTTTTTGCAGTATCCGTTATTTAACAGTTCTACATACATTTTTTTACTGTCAAGGAACGAGTCTTGGATTTATTTAAGAGGGCAGCTCAAAATAAAAAAACCCATCAGCTAGAAAATAGCACACACATATTCTCGCTCGCTCTTCTGCAATTACACATGACGAATCCAACAAGAGATAATGCTTACTTGGATAGAATGGCCCTGATATCTCAGGCCTTGCTACAACCAAGACTGCTGCAGCTGAGAAATGAGAACGAAGAACTCAAATTGAAGCTTTTCTGGAAGGACCACAATCAGTCCAAGCTCAAAGAGCTCATGATTGAAAGCAATCAATATGGCCCCCAGTGCAGATGCATAGCCTGTGCTATATCTGGAAAAATGGAAGATGGACAGACTCCCTTGCACTGGAGCGCTGTTTGCAAATTCAAGCCATGGTTCGAGGACCTTCTGGCCAAACATGGATTGACTGCAGAGACAGGTGCTCAGACTGACCAGACACCAAAGGAGCCATATATGTTGATTGATGGTAAGAACAGCGTGTATGATGTTGATGCCCATTTTTATCATCCAACAAGCGGTGATTGGGTCTTGTGGGCCTATGGAGCCAAATTGTGGAAAGCCAAATACGTGCACAATGCAGAACTGCAGAAGCTTTCCGCTCTGTTTCAGTCCCTTTCGGAGGTTGGAGATGATTGATTAAATCGAACACTGCGGCTGACAGTCAGAGCGCTCAATAGGCACCCTGATAACCCTGCTCACACCACCAACCATTCGTCTCTTACCACCACCACAACACGACGCATACACCCAACCAAACCCAAACGCCACGACAAGCGGAAGAAGCCCAAGACAAAGGCTCCACCCGACGAGCGAAAACGCCCATGGCATCTGACTATACGCCGGATCCTCGATGGGGACGTACGTCAGCGACGCGTTGGCGCCCTTGAACTTTGGAGAGTCCAGTTGCTTGTACACTGGGTACGTGTGACAAGTAAAATCCCCGCTCTGATTCGACCCAAAGAGTCTACCCGCCACATTCAACCAGGACGTGAACATGAGCGCGCCGTGTGCGGCTTTGTAGGACAGGATGCGTTCAGTGGTGGTGCGAGATTCTAGAATGTTGATTCGGGCATTGTGCAGTTCACTGGCTAGATTATCAAGCCCCGCCTTGACTTTCTCTTGCACTCTCTCCACCACCGCGCGCTCCAAAAACTGCTGGTGCAGCTTTATGCACGTCCACCCGAGCGTCAGGCCCAGCAGGACGAAGAGAAAGCACACCAGCACAGCAACGGGCAGCCCTGTGTTGTGCACCAGCAGCGACGTCGCCATGCACCACAGCATGCAGACGATGTACGACCGGCCGAACAGAGCGTGCCAGCTGCGCAGTGGGGGGTACAGGCGGGCGGTGAAGCAGGCCAGGCCAGAGAGAACCACAAGGTAGGCGAAGGTCAAGTGGATGAAATAGAACTGGCGCACGCATGACAGTTTGTCGAGGCTGTATGTGTAGTCTAGGCTGATGCGTGTGGCTTTAGGGTATTCTCTCGTGATTAGTGTAGGCAATGCCACACCTTCACATGCACTGTCCGTCATTAGACCTATCCCCGTCCTACCCGTATATACACAGTGTATATGCTTTTATAAGCCAACGTCATTCAGCAACAACAATAACAACAAAAACCCCCATCAAGTATAAGAAAGGGAACACAGAGCGTTCCAACATGAATACAACTTACCTGTTTGTCAAGCAGCCAGAAAACACCATGTCAAACACTATTCACCACGACTGGACACCTGTTTCGGAATTTGGACTCAATGACAGATACAGCAAATATTACGAGAATCCATCTGCTTTCTGCATTCGGTCGTGTTTAGTGAGCGGTTATACAATGTCCCTATGTTGCTGTGGGCTGTGCGACTGTTATTACGGCCCAAACAGCGTGAACAGATGGCGCCAAGCCACATGCTGCCCAGACTGTCTCTTTGGATTTGAGTATTAAAATTAACACACTCTGCTGTTTGAATTATCAAAGACATCTGATCACACATTTACTGTACAATCATCCATTAAAATTCCACCGCGCATGCAGCTTACCAAATTTGGCCATGCCGCTTGCTGTAGTAATACCCTTTGAGACTGTCATCCATCTCCACAAACGCTCCTTTACAGCTCGCAGCAACAGAGCATCTGAACATGTCTATAACTCTGTTCCAATTGCTACTGCGTGAACCAATCCATGCAGCACATTCTGATGCCATAGAGAGCTGCAAAAGCATAGAAATTGTTACATTGCGTGTCCAAAATGAAGCCACTTGACTTTCATCGTTCCCATACTTCATTCTGGGCACATCAAGATAGATTATGGCAAGATGTTTTGTCGCTGCATAGGTACGAGCTCTTACAAGTGCACGCGGATCGTCTGAAGTAACAAAAAGTACCCTTGAATAAGCCAATGGCGACTGATCTATCAGTTCCAATGCCTTATCCACATAGAGTTCTGGTGATATTAATCTGGCTTCTGAAATTTTATCACCTCCTCTGATATTGACATTGATAGCACCGCTTAACGAGAAATTGAATTGTCCATGCCTGAGGAAACGAAGCCTCTCCAGTGTAGGGGGATTGAATCGCACCAGGTAACCAATGAGCTGTGCCCTCCACCAATACATCATTTGATGAAAAGAAAACGATTCTGGCAGCACATCAACTAATTCACTGGGAACTCTCTCATTCGGCCAATCGTTCTTCGAAAACACAACAACATGCATGTCTTTCAGTCTGTCCGCGGTGCAGTCATGTTCTTCCTCATACAGTTCCCTGCAATGCACCCCATACAGTCTACACGCAGCTGGTCCCCAAGCAAATATCGCCCCCTTTTCAATTGCATATGCCAACACCGCAGCATGAAAGTGCAACTCCGCCCCCATTCCACCAGAATATGATCCAACTTGAAAGATTTGTGTACTCTCATGACAGCTAGCCTGGCTTCTTCTTATAACATCTTGTGCGTAAATAGTGTACAAAGCCAATCCAGATTCAATGGAGCCATCGCTCTTCAATGCAACGTGACGCGAATCAAGCTGCTCGACAGCTACAAGTGGAGAGCTATTCCACAGAGCACCGAACGACCAAGCCACAAAACCCAAATTGAAGAGAAGTTTTCGAAATGGAAGAGAAATTACACCCAAAACAGCAGAAAGAATGCACAATACCAGGAGAAACAATATATTCACTACCCTGTGATGGGCCTTCAAATAGACGAGTGCCACACAACAAAAAGGGCACATCATAAAGGCAAAAAGTTGGGTGATATCATCAAACAGAGTATAAATCAGGATCACCACTGCTGCACACAAAGCGACATCAACCCTGCTGTATCCTTTCATCGACACAGTGGCTTCACACTGGCATTATCTCCTGACACTTCCACTGGAGTATATGCCCTTTCATGTTTTTTTTTGACACAGAGCGCCAACTGCACACAGACACATTCACAACCTCATGAGCCAATCAAGATTAAAAAAAGCTAAACCAGTGATATCCATCTCCCCTGGCCTGGCTGATTGTATGGAATGTAATCCTCTTCCTTATATCCAAGCAGATCACTTCCTTGATACACTACCCTGTAGAAGAACTTCCGCTTCGCTGTTGACAGATACGCACCCCACCACCCAAAGGTGCCCACTCCAATAATCACTGTATCTGTCGCTGCTGCCAAGAGGGCCATATCAAACCCAGGATCGTGGCCGACAGAAATGGTGGCATTTTCAAACACACGCTGCGCCCTCACCCACTCCACATCATCAGTACAAACAGCCACGCGCGAGTTTCCTAGGATGTGCAGGGCTTTTTGATAATAAGACACTGGAACTACAGGAGATGAATCTGTAAGCTTGTCGCCGCGTCGCACATGCACCACAGAAGTCAAATTTCGCTGCAATAACCATAGCTTGGCTGCATCCAACTGCAGGAGCCTGAAAAACGGCTGCGGGACATGCTGGAAATATTTAAAGGACTGCATATACCCAAAAACCAAAACTGGTTTCTGTACAGGAAGGATAAAGGGCACATAAGTAGAATGAGGTGGAATGAACTCACTCAACAAGCCCAATCGAATCTCTAAATCATAAACAATCATCTGCAACAATCTAGACACCCCACTAAAATCGCGACACTTGGCAATAGGCGCGAGACCCGACGTATTCAGAACCCGGACGTGCAGATCAAAGGCACTATTGGCGTGCGCCAAATCTGAAAGATCACCAGAACCAGACACACACACCCTGTATTCTGGGTTTTCATATGCTACACCCAGACCAGCAGCATACTGAAACATCTGATTCCCCATCCCACACCTATGAAATAAGATGATAATACGAGGAGCCGGTTCAAATGTATAATGTTCTAGGAGTGAATCCAAAAAGAGCAGAAGCAGCAACAACGAAGCGCACAAGATTGCAAGCATAAACCACAGGCAGATCCTAAACGCCCCCATGCTGTGCAAATCAAAGGCGGGCTGTGTATGATCACTCTAAATTAAAAAGACCAATTTGCTTACAAAAAACGTTGATTTAGCCCATAAGGTCACTGGTCCTCCACACAATGAAAAACCAACCAAGAAGGAATGATTGAAATATAGGCAATTAATATTTGACTGTCAAATCTGAACTGGCACAAATAACATGACAAACCGCCTGACAAGAAAGCTCTTCTTGCTTGTGTTCCTTACAGCAGTTGCAGTAACACTGAGAATAATACAATACTATTGGTTCAGTCCCATAGTGACTCTGGCCCCCTTTGAAGACCTTCCGCACAAGGACAGACTAACCCGCTTGATGCAAATAGGACTCCGGACAGCCACACAGACAACACAGCCTATGCAGCGTCCAGGAAGAGAGCTTACATTCTGCACCATGATAAAAAACGAAGCCAAATACATCCGCGAATGGGTCGAATTCCACTCTTTGTTGGGCGTGAATAGATTCATCATATTCGACAACGAAAGCAAAGACTCGCCTCACTTGAGCCTGAATGGAACGGCTGCAGAAGTGACAATTGTCCGCTGGCCGCCTGTCCCCTGGACAGACAACGACAACCCACACAAAAAAGAATGCGAAGCATACACCTCCCGTGCGAAGCTGGACAAGTGGGCATATGCCTCGTGTCAACGGGCTGCATTTCACGTTTGCGCGCAGAACGAGCGAGGGCTCAGCAGATGGATTGCAGCAGTTGATGTAGATGAATTTTTCCTGCCCAAATACGACGAAGATGGGCTCCATTCTCTACCCGACGCCTTGGCAAGATACGAGCACTTAGACGGGATTTTACACGTACCATTCCATTATGGTACAAGCGGCTATCAACACGCTATAGGAGACGACGAGCTCATAATCGAAACACACTTGCTTCGCGCTGACACAGAGTATCCGGGTAACTTTAAGGAGTTCGTAAACCCTTCCCATATCATCACATACGACTCAGTGCACATGGCAACACACGACAAGGCCACACAGAATATATATCGCGAGCTTTTTCTCACACCAAGAGAACATGCCCATATTCGGTTCAATCACTATAGATTCAGATCTGTCGAAGAAGCCAGACACAAAGGAGTGAAAAACATGAACGAAGAACTTTGGCACGAGATTCAAAAATGGAACTCAGTCGACACATACGACCCGTACATGATACCCATGGTGCCTCTAGTAAAAAGAAGAATGGCGGGCGAGCGAATATGGATACGCAATAAAGTTTAATCCACAATCACAACTGTTTTTAATTCACATCCAAGCAACCATCATTCGTCATCCTCATACTCACCCAGCAACGGAGGAGGCTCAACAGCGGTGACCACTGGCTCCAGCGCCTTCACCAGTTCATCTGCCATTTTCAAGACGCTGGCGAAATCAGGCGTCGTGATAAGCCCGTCGAGCTCGATCTGCGCGTTGTTGGTCCCATGGAGTTCGAAGGAGACGATGTGATGGGCTTCGTAATCATCGCCGGCAATATCCGCGGCCTCGTCCTCCATGCGGTTCTGCACTCGGACCAGACCCCTCGCTGCCGCCAGAAGCATCCTGGAATACATCAGCGCCTTTTTGGCGTGCCTTTGCTGCAACGCGCACAGCTCGAGCCTGTGGGCCGCGTGGTATTGACGCTCCTCTTCCTTTGATTTGGGTCGGAGCACAAGCTCAGAGCCATCCTTCATTGAGACGTGCAGATTGCCATTTACGCCAATAGAGAATTTATCAACTTGGCCCCGCTGCAACGGAGTCTTGAGGTCGTAGATATATTTTTCGTGAAGTATCACCAGGGATCCCAACTGGTAATTGGCAAGCATGCAGGAGCCGTTCACTTTGAAGCATGGCATTCTGGGAAAGATTCAAAGGTTTCCGTGTAGTCTGTTTTTAAAGGGGGGTTAAAAAAACCGAAATAGATTATAAAACCAAAAGAAAAAAGAACCAAAATAGATTATAAAACCAAAAGGAAAAAAATGAATTTAAAAATTCCACTACAGAGCATTTTAATTTAAAAAACATAAATCCCACCTGTAGACTCACTTCCCTTACTAAACACCTATATAAACGCTACACCCACCCACCAACACAGAAGAAATGGAACCAGCAATCCCACCCACCGTTGAAAACATCAGCAAGCGCGGCCACCACTGGCGGTCCAAGGAGGATAAGCCACGGCTGTGGGAGAACACCACATACTGGGCTGACACCTACAAGAAGATGGAACAGGAGATTCTGAAGACGAAAAACTTCCAAGACCTCCCATGGAACCAAACCTCCAACCCCCACTCCATCCGCTATCAGGCCAAATGCATCTGGATTCACCTGTACCTCTGTGATCTCGAAGGCACCATCAAGATCAATTGGGCAGCCAAAGCAGACGACGCGAATTTCTTCCACATCGAAGGCTTCCGTGTGCTGGACCTTGTTCGCTTCAACAACGGAATGTTTCCGCTGCCGTCCGGCTGGCGAGAGCACGAGGGAATGCGTTTTCGCCTGAAAACACTCATTGTCGTCTGGCAGGCGGTTGGGATGGTGGAGACGTATGACGTCACAGACGAGGAGCACAAGGGCATGCACTTCGATCACGCCTCCAAACGCATGATCAAGCAGCGGCGCATGAGGGCGGACGACAGGAGGTATCTCAAGAACCAAACGCCTTCTGCCGATGCAACCTCCGCCAAGACCACGCCGGTAGCCATCCCGAAAGCTACTACGATGATCTCCACGACGCTCGCCCCGATTGACCAGACTGCCACGAGCCAACCGACCCTTCCCAGCCCGCTGACGCTCCTGTCGACCATCGCCACGGATCAGGCCGCCGCTCGCGAAGCCGTCCGTCGTGCTCAGGACGACTACCAAGCAGCCACTCGCGAGCTGCAGAAAGCCCAGCTCAGGGCCAATGCCAAACACGCTGTCCTGAAGGCCGCGCTTGAGCACCTGGCGAGTGTTTAGTTGCACGGTGTGCAGGGATTTAAAAACGATTTCCGTTTCAGTGTTTGAAACTGCCAAAAAATAGTTGCCTGTGTTTGAAACTACAAAAAAATAATCTCCACGTATCGCAAAAGGCTATGCTGTCCACTGCATCCTTGCTGCTGATCCCGCACATCATGGCCTTTGTCATATGCCTTTACGCCCTCACGACCGTCACAGACGCAAAGATCAAATATGCAATCATCGACACGTACTGCTCGATCGCCATGTCCATCGTCGGTTTTCACCAGATCCATCTACTGTCAGCGCTCATCTTCCACTACCTGGAAAAACCCACCACGAAACAAAGCGAAGCCTTCTACAATTTCCTGTCCCTAAACGTGGCGGCAAAGAATACGATCAAGCTTCCCAACATGCTGATCTTGCCCGCCGGGACGCTAGCCACTGCGCTCAAGGAAGAAGCAGCCACCGCCGAAGGTAGTAACCCGCAGCCCACTGACGAAATCCCGCCAGTTTCCAGCGAATCCTCTCAGAGCGGAGTCTCGAACTTCACTGCAGAATCCGACAAAGACGCCCTTGCGAGCGACGACGCGCGCTCTGCGGCCCCTACGATGTGAGGCCATTTGGTACACGTGTATTAAAATGCGTGCTTTGCGACTTCCACTCATACAAATCAACAAACAGAACACACACAGTATAAAAGCAACCGCCCACTACAGCACAGCAAAGAGATGCACCCTTACATTGAAGACGCCAAACGCATGGTCGAAGACATTGAGAACAAGAAAGAGCACAGGCGGCGCAACGTCGGTAGGATGCACCTTCAGAGCTCCAACGTCCGCTTGGCTATCTTGCCCACCTGGTACACCCGTGTGCAGAGGCGCGTTCGCAACAACGCACTCCGTCGCCTCATGCTCCGCGCTGGCATCGCACGCCACACGAAAACATGCTACATCATGGCACGGGCGATGCTGATGGAGTTCCTGGAGAATACCATCCAGGCGTCGGCTGAGCTGGCTGAGTATCGGCGTCGGAAGACTGTGACGCTTCGCGACGTGAAGAAGGTCCTCAAGATGAAGTACGGCATGCGTATTTACTCTTGAAACAGGGGATACATTCATTAAATTTGCTGATGGGATTGAAAAAAAAATTAAGAGTCACGTGTACAATTGTATTTGGAAAAAAACAACTAATTTCGGAAACCAACAAATGTCGAACTGGCACTCCCATCCGCTGCGCGTCGTTGCGCTGATGGCAGAGACCACGCCAGAGGAACGCCTCACACTTATCACTCCATTCCTCCAAAAAGAGGACGCAGTGTGGGCACTGATACGCCAAAACCAACTGATGCACGAAGAAACCCAGATGCTCTCCCAGCAGCTTCAGACGCTGCAGAACGAGAACCGACTGCTGCGCCAACAGATTCAGGTTCCGAAGAAACAACTCCTCGGCAAACGAGTCCGTTCGGCATTGCCAAGCGATGATGCGAAAACCAAACCAAAGGACACCGTACACAAGAAGGCTTGCATCACGCCAACAGAGAGCGAAACCAACACATACGCCCAGACCTTGCTGAGCCTGGCGGTGCCAATGCAAACAGCCAATGGGGACAAGTAAGTATCTTGACTGAAGATTTCCACACTTCGTCTGGAATTTTTTATTATATAAATACCAAACCCACAAGCTGTAGAACCCAATGCCATCGATCAGCGAGTACCAACCGAATGCCGCGTACCACGCGCTGTATACGCGGATTGCGCAGAAGTTTTACGTCACGGACGCGCTCTACGAAGCGCTGGTCGTCAACAACACCCACCACCGAAACGTGCACAGCGCACAGCAGCTGCAGACGGTGGACGCGAAGACAATCGAGGCATACCAACGGGACTATCCCACCATCATGGTCATGTGCATGCGCGGGTGGTGAGTTGGTTGTAAATGGGCGGCGTGTGTTTTGAGGAATTAAAAGACCCTGCCTCTTCTTCTTAGAAACCGCTTTTATGTATTGAACACGTGTCATAACTTTATATAAGTCCAAACACGCAGTTAAACAAGGATGGTACCTGTGCTCAGGCGATTTGAAAAAATCGAGGGAGCCATCCAGCCAATAGAACATGCAACAGACCGCAGCTTACAACGCGCGATAGATGTCGCGAGCACTCATTGCAGGGACATACTATCACAGTATAGTGATTATGATTAAGCGCAAATAGAGATCTATAATGAAACAACTCTCGCCAATAAAGAGAAAACACACATGCTTCACTGTATATAAACTCCACACATCAATCATACAATGCTGATCCCCGTGCTGACGCGGTTTGACAAACTGCTCAGCAACGAACCGCCTCCACTCGTTTCCGCGGCACTTACCACGAGAGAAGACACTGACCCTATGCCAGAACGATTTGCAGACCCAATGCAAGCCAATATTTGCTGGGTGCCGCCCATACAGACCAGCGAAGGAAGTGTGGCAAAACCCAAAATTCAGATCTCAGTGAACAGAACCACAACGCTATACGACACTTGGTTTAAGTCCAAAGAAAGTGCACAAAACTTCCTAAACACATTGAAAACCCAAGTGGACTCCACAACACCACCAGACGCGTTTGCGGAGCTCGCAGCAGCCTTTCTGTTCTTGCAAGAAAAAAAAATAGTTTACTACAGAAGCGAAGACAAAAT
>Ga0214921_10012324_pt1 | contig 10236 bp, 10 predicted proteins | sample LL1505_MetaG_FD_177992 | JGI IMG/M metagenome (GOLD analysis project Ga0214921, IMG submission 177992) | Freshwater microbial communities from Lake Lanier, Atlanta, Georgia, United States - LL-1505 | ecosystem: Environmental > Aquatic > Freshwater > Lake | place: USA: Georgia | collected...
GGAATATCACCGAAGCCAAGAGCCGGCAGGAAAGTGTAAAGCCATAGAGGGTACAGAAAATCTAGATAAAGTAATCGATATTGATCAAAGCCCTATCGGCCGAACTCCACGTAGTAACCCAGCAACATACACTGGCGCATTTAATGACATTCGCGAATTATTTGCTATGACATCCGAGGCAAAGATACGGGGCTATACAGCCGGAAGATTTAGTTTTAATGTCAAGGGTGGTCGTTGTGAAAACTGTAAGGGTGATGGAATAATAAAAATTGAAATGCACTTTTTGCCAGATGTGTATGTGACTTGCGATGTCTGTAAGGGGAAACGTTACAACCGTGAGGCGCTAGAGATTGTATACAAGGGCAAAAATATTTCAGATGTTCTTGCTATGACTGTCGAGGAAGCTTGTGATTTCTTCGATAGTATTCCTGCAATAAATAGGAAGCTAGAAACTCTAAAAAGCGTTGGCCTTGGGTACATTAAATTAGGTCAGCCCGCTACTACACTTTCTGGTGGCGAAGCACAAAGAATTAAACTAGCATCTGAGCTAAGTAGGCGAGCAACTGGTAGAACTCTCTACATCTTAGATGAGCCAACCACTGGTTTGCACTTTGAAGACGTCAAGAAGCTTCTAGAAGTCTTAAATGCTCTAGTTGCTATGGGCAACTCGATACTTATTATTGAGCATAATTTAGACGTTATTAAGTGTGCTGATTGGATTATCGACCTAGGTCCCGAGGGTGGTAGCAAGGGCGGAACAATACTGGGCGCTGGAACTCCAGAGCAAATTGCTTCCATAAAAGAGTCCCATACTGGTAAATACCTAAAGAAAATTCTTAAATAATAATTGCAACATATCTGTAAAAACCTTATGATTAGTGTACAACTAAATAAGGTGAGTTTAGATTGCCAAAATCAATTACAAATAAATTAAAGCTAACTCTTGGCGCAATTTTTGCGTTATTGTTTTTGACTAGTTTATCTAGGCCAGCCAATGCAACTGTGTACAACGTAACTCCAAGTAGTGCATGTACTCTTGCGGATGCTTTAGTGGCGGCAGGCAACCCACTTGGCTACGGCAGTTGTGCAGCTGGCACCTCATCTAACACTATAAATATCGGGGCAGGAGAATACTTTATTATTGGTAGCTTGCCTGATGTTGATTATGACGGGGATTTGTCTATAGTCGGCGAAAATCCCACCACTACGATCTTGGACGGCAATGCATCAAATGCAGGGCTTCGCCTTAAGCCACCATCTTCAAATAACACCTACCAGATAAGTAATTTGACGTTTCGAAATTTTGTAGCAGATACCTATGGACCATTAGATTATCGCTCAGTACTGGCAGCCTATAAGGGAAACTTAGATGTTAATAATGTGATTGTCAGAAACAATTCATGTACCAATCCTAATATCCCAGTGTGTGTTTTATTTGGCAATGATGGTAATATCGATGCCCAGTTCAGCATAACTAATAGTTCTTTTTACTATAATTTTGCAGTTTTCTTGTTTGCAGAAGGTAACTTCGAAGCCTCTACAGGAGATGTAACTACTAATTTAATAAATAATACATTTAGCAATAACAATGCGACTATTCTGAATATTTCAAATACATCCCCCAATGGTAATGCAACTGTTAATTTAATAAATAACACTATAGCTAATAACTCTAGCCTGGGAGGATTTGATAGCACCTTTGTGTTAAATGTTAGTAATCCTGGTGCAGTGCTTTACCCGGTAACGGTGAATCTTAAAAATAATATCTTCTATGCCAATAATCTTGATTCGGGCGGTGGCAATTGTCCTACCACCTCTGGTACAAATGGAGCTATTAATTCGCTTGGTGGCAATATATCAAGTGATTCTTCCTGTTTGTCATACTTTATTTCTAGCGACAAAAGCAACATTGATCCGCTTTTGAATGTATTAACTTTGGATAATGGCACATATGTCAGGCCTTTGGCAGGCAATTCTCCAGCAATTGGCTCTGCTATTTCATCTGGGTCCCCTAGTACTGATCAGCGTGGAGTTACAAGACCCCAAAATGGATCTTATGATAGTGGCTCTTATGAGTACAATGGCCCGTCGGTACCTAGTGGAAACACACCTTATCCTCAGGCTGGCTACTTGGTTGGCACTGGCAAAGACATGCGCTGGGTCCTTTTGGCAGCCGCATTTTTGATTGCTTCAGGTTCGATGTTTGCATTTAAAAACTACCATCATAGAAGAATTAATAAAAAGTCTAAGCAAAATTAGTGTCATTATGTAATAATTAGATTATGAATGAACGTTATATTGTTTTAAACGACGATCCAGTCATTGATGGAGATTGCGTTATATATGTAATGAGTCGTGATCAGCGCGTGCAAGATAATCATGCCCTTATTAGGGCCCAAGAAATATCAATAGAAAATAGCAAGCCCCTTATCGTGGTTTTTAATTTCTTAGCAAAATCGGGCTATAGGGCTAGAGAGCACTTTGAGTTTATGGTTGATGGATTGAAGGAGGTCGAGAAAGAACTAAGAGATTTGGGAATTGGTTTTTTGCTGACTTTTGAAAAAGATGGCCTGGATTTGCATAAAGCACTTGCAGGCTTGAATCCAACTGCAATAGTTTTTGACTTTAGTCCGCTAAATGGACCTAGGATTTTGAAAGAAGAATTTTCCAGCAATGCCAACTGTAGGGTTGAAGTAGTTGATTCGCATAATATAATTCCGGTCTGGGTAGCCTCAGATAAAGAAGAGTTTGCGGCTTATACTTTTAGAAATAAAGTCCATAAATACCTAGAGGCTTGGCTGAGTGAACCAAATAAAATTAAAAAGCACCCAATTGAACTTAAAAACAAATTAATTTCAGATTGGAAAAAGGCCGAAGAAATAATTACCCAAATTAATCCAAATGGCACAAAAATAGAATTTGTTGCAGGTGAAAATGCCGCGCATAGTAAATTAAAAGAATTTATCAAAAACCGACTAGAGGATTATGCAGAGAATCGCAACAATCCCAATCTCGATGGTCAGAGCGATCTAAGCCCTTACCTTCATTATGGCCATATATCATCTTTAAGAGTCGCATTGGAACTTACTAAGCACCACCTGCCTTTGCTTATTAAAGAACCTAAACTGGCAAAATACGAGGGCAAGCCGACTATAGGGAATAGTGTCGATGCAATACTAGAAGAAATGATAGTCCGCAAGGAGCTATCTGATAATTTTTGTTACTACAATAATAATTATAAAAAACTAGAAGCTGCCAAAGATTGGGCCAAAAAATCTCTGTCAGCGCACATGCATGATTCAAGAGACTACGAATATACTCAGCAGGAGCTAGAAGATTATAAGACCCACGATGAAGCATGGAATGCCGCACAAGCTCAATTGCGAAAGACTGGTAAAATGCACGGCTACATGAGGATGTATTGGGCTAAGAAAATATTAGAGTGGAGCCCAAGCCCAGAATTGGCCATAAAGCATGCCAACTATATTAATGATCACTACTCAATCGACGGAGGGGACCCTAATGGGTATGTTGGAGTTTTATGGTCGATCGCTGGTTTGCATGATAGAGCCTGGTTTGAGCGACCGGTTTTTGGAAAAATTAGATATATGAATTACAACGGATTAAAAAATAAATTCGACGTGGAGGCATATATTAAAAAATGGCTCAAGTAAAAGACAAAACTGCAGTAATTATTTTTGGCAACCAGCTTTTAAGTAAGCACCCTGCTTTAACAAAATATTCAGAAGCCACAGTAATAATGATTGAGGCTGATAACTTATTTAAAAAAATACCATACCACAAACACAAGCTCATATTGGTATTGGCATCAATGCGAAATTACCGAGAATATCTCAAGCAGCAAGATAAAAAGCTTGTGTATGTTGAATTAAAAAAAGATTCAGTTTTTAAAAATTCACTAATCGAAATAATAAAGTCGCATAGATTTAAAAAGCTCGTATGGATGAACTCGAGCGATAAAGGCCCCAATTCAATGATGAAGCAGATAGCTACAACAATGGAATTAGATTATGAAGAACTTGAAAATGATCAATTCGTCACGCCCTCAAACGAATTGAAAAAGTGGTTTGAAGAAAAGCAAAATCCTATTATGGATAATTTCTATAGATGGCAAAGAAAGCGAATGAACTTACTTATGAGCAATTCCAAGCCTGAAGGTGGAAAGTGGAGTTATGATGATATGAATCGTAAGCCATTACCTAGAAATATTGTCCCTCCATCTTTGCCGAGCATTTCTCCAGCTAATTTTAAAAGAGCGGCAAAATTAGTAGAGAAATTATATTCTAACAACACAGGAGATATTAAGGATTTTTGGCTTCCTACGACACATAAAGAAGCTGAGACTTGGCTAAAGGATTTTATTAAAAGCCGTCTTCATAACTTTGGTCCGTATGAAGATGCGATGCGAGATGGCGAGGCTTTCTTGTTCCATTCTGTATTATCGCCTCTTTTAAATATTGGACTATTAACTCCTTTGGCCGTGCTCGATGAAGCATCTAAACTATACGGCAGGGGCGGAGTTTCCATTAATTCTTATGAGGGTTTTGTAAGGCAGGTTATAGGCTGGCGAGAATATATGCATGGCCTGTATTTGTACAAAGAAGATAAGTTAAAAGGAAATTATTTTGGCTTCAAAAAGAAGCTGGAGCCATGGTGGTATGGCGGAGAACTGCCTAAAGACTTGGAGCCGCCCTTGAAGTCAGTACTGAACACGACATTTAAATATGGCTATAATCATCATATTGAACGGCTAATGGTGCTTGGCAATTGGTTCTTGCTAAATAGCTATGACCCAGCCGAAGTATACAAATGGTTTAGCAGTATGTACGTGGATGCATATGAGTGGGTGATGATTCCAAATGTCTATGGAATGAGTCAGTATGCCGATGGTGGCTTCACTGCAACCAAGCCCTATGTTTCTGGAGGAAACTATTTGCAAAAAATGGGTAGCTGGTGGCCAAATCTAAAATCTGCTCAAAATAGTAAATACACGAGCTTATACTGGAAATTTATCGATTCACACCGTGATAAATTCAAACATAACCCAAGGATGAGTTTGGTTTTGGCTCAGGCCAAGAAGCGAAAATCTAACTGATACCTATCAGGATTGCGCCAATAACCATTATTATTGCACCCTTCAATCTGAACAGTGCCTTTTTTTCATTTAGTACTATGTAGGCTAATATTACAGCAAATACAGAGCTCAATCTTTTTATGGATAGCACATATGTCACCATTGCAGTTTTTAGTGCCAGGAGCTGTAGATAAATTGCCGCAACGCTAAATATCGAAGAGCTTAGTACTAAGGCTTTATGTTCTTTAAGTTTTATAAATTCTCTTCGTTTTTTTATTAGTACTATTGGCAAAATAAATAAAAACACAAAAAAGTAGACATAAAATATCCAAACACCAACACTTACTAGTTTGAGTCCGCCTTTATCAAAAACAGACGCTAGCGCATATAGTGCCGCTGCGGCCACACCCAAAAGAGCTGGCCTATAAGTAACAATCCTAACCATGATTGATCTGATACTTTCTTTTGGACTTTTATCTAGCAAGACACCTCCAGCCACCACCAACATTATTCCCAATAGTCCAATTGGTTTTGGTGCTTCATTTAAGAAAAATATTGCAATTATAAGTATTAAAAGCGGAGTTAGTGTTTGTATTGGTGCGATCAAGGATAGATCTCCCTTTTTTAGCGCCAATAATAGTATGACGCCTGCTGCAGCTGCTGAGGCAGCCGTAATTATTAGCAACAACAAGGCGTTCAGGGGTAAGTTAAGAAGCTTTTCGGAAGTTATTATCCCGACTATAAGCATCGAGATAGCTCCAAAACCATGTATAAAAACAGATAACGAAAACGGATCTTGTTTTTTTGCTACTAATTGCTTATTAAAAAGACTGGCCAGGCTATCACTTAGGGCACAAAGAACGGAATATATAATCCACATGTTGCTATTTTAGCTGAGCAATAAACATAAGCCAAATAAAAAAGCCCCAAAATATTAGGGGCTAAAGGTTGTCATAGATCTCATCGATCCACGGTAGCGGATTGGCTGCAATATCTGAAATTATTCCGGCCTCCAGGTAGAAGGGTTCATTTTTAAGCTTTGCTGCTGAATAGGCGGCACTTTCTTTTAGTCTTTCAGTATCTTCTGGTTCGGTATATGAAAAAGGCTTTTGGAGTCGATAATGCGCTGTTGCAAATCGCAATATTTCATTTCTTAATGCAGACCTAAAAGAGGGTAGAATTTTGTCGGTGATTGGCTCAAGCAGCATTGATGCCTCCTAGGTACGAATCAATTAAAAACTATACATAATTATATCAATAAATGGAATGGCTTTGTCTTTATAGCTCTTGCGTTTATTATTTATAACTATTATGATTGTAAGTGATATTTATAGATATAGGAGTGGTGAAACAAATGCAAATAAACAAATTAGTAATTAACAGATTAAGAAATGTGTCATTCGGCGTGTTGGCGATTGCCTTTGCATTTGCAATGCAAATTGTATTAGCGCCACATGCTCATGCTACTACATACAACCTTAGTCCAACGCCAGCATTGGGCGAATGTAATATCTACGACGCCATAGACGCCATAAACACTAGTGCAATAAGTGGCGGTTGCGAGGCTGGAACTGGCAGTAATACGATAAATTTATCGGCTGGTACATATACTTTTATTACGACTCCGAATCCAGTAACTTTTAATGGGGACCTTACTATTAATGGTGCAGGTGCAACATCAACCATAATAGATGGCAATAGTTTTTCAGGGCTGAATTACTCACCAACAAATTCTAACTACACGCTAACTCTTAGCAATTTAACGATGCAAAACTTTACTACATCTCCAGCTACTGGTGTAGCAATTGCTAGTTTTAATGGTAACTTGGTTGCTAGCCATCTACTAATACATGACAATACTTGTACAGACGAAGCACTTCCAATCTGCGCACTATTTGTTAATGATGCTGAAGGCACCACACAATCGGTCACCTTTAGAGATAGTGCCGTTTATAGCAATAGTGCAACTGGCCTAATTTCCGCGGGGAATACAAACGGCTCTGCTCTTAATATGAATATTATTAATAATACTTTTTATGGTAATGACGGTATTATTCTGGCCTTTTTCAATGCAGTAGAGGGCTCAACAAATACTGTTAATTTTGTAAATAATACGGTTTCTCATAATAATTTTCCATTTGAAGCGGGCTGGCTGTCTTTAAATTTCGGCGCTGAAGTAGATACTGGCATCTCCAACGTTAATGTTAAGAATAATATATTCGATAGTAATGCTAGCGGCTCCACTCCTAATAACTGCGGACCCAACTCTTCTACTAATGGTCACGTGTTTACAGATGGCGGAAATGTTTCCAGCGATGATACTTGCAACACTTTCTTTACGGGAACTAATGATAAAAATAGTACCGATCCACAATTAGCAGCTCCTGCAATGATAAATAATACCTACATACTTGCACTAAACTCTGGATCTCCTGCATTAGATAATGGTATAAGTGGTGGATTAACACCCGACAATGACCAGCGCGGGGTAACTCGTCCACAAGGTTCCTCTCCCGACAGCGGAGCTTATGAGCTTGAAGTTGCAACGCCTGGACTTCCAAATACCGGCAATTCAGCCCTAGCCAACATGTCATCCATTCTTGGCGCACTTGCTGTTGGGCTAATAGCTTTTGGCGGTACAGTCCTGGCCAGAAAGTCTTTTAAAAGAAAATGATAATCTCATAAATAATTAGACCCCGATATTATTCGGGGTCATTTATGTTAGAAGCGATTCAATTCATTCAGAATGCCTTGGGCATTATCACAAAGGTAATCAAGATCATCGACGCTCATTTCCCATGGTGGGCCGCGCAAGATCGTGGCAATCTTTTGTGCGCGTAGACGCGATTCTTCTTCTTCCCAGCTGCGCAAGTGAGTGTCACCGATATAGAGCTGAAGCTCACAATTAATGAATTCACGAATTAGCTTGCTAAGCTCGGTAGTTTGCTGAGCGGGGTATCGCCTGATTATATCTTGAAGGTTCATGGTCAAGCTCTTTCGCTCGGTGTTTGCACTTTTACTATATAAGTTTACTAGTAATAATCAAGCATAAAAATAAAAAAAGCCTCATATAAATGAGGCTACATGTATCTATTCCATATTAGGCAAGATTCCTCTTCCCATATTTCCGGGTGGTCCTTGATTGAAACAATTACATGGCTTTTTAGATTGAAAGGAGGTGACGTAAGTATTTTGGCATGATTGTAAGCATCTGTGCCGGGCCTGTAAGTACAATGATAATCATTGTATCGCTCTTTTGTGCTATCTTTCCAGCCTTTCTGTGTGCTGGCAAAAAGAAATATCTCAAAAGCGACATGCCACCTGATAGCTTCGTCAAATCCATTAATAGTTATTTTGACAAATCTTGCTATTGCTTTGTCATCCATCGATACCATTAAACTTGTCCATCTCCATGAGATCTGTCATCCAGTCCTCATGGTTGTCTGCAATGCTCTCAATCGTCTCGGTAGGAAGATCGAACGGTTCATGCTTTAGACGACGCAGAGCGCGTTGAAGCTGATTGAAAGATTCCACGTCGGTCTCATCACTGCACCTCCAGCTATTCTGGTTGAGAATGTAGATTAGTAGCAGTTGGTAGAATTGATCACGGTGTTTGGCAGGAAACCCCATGTAAAGCTTAACGACTTCACTGGCCATGCTTTTTCTCCTTGAAAGGTGCGGAAGCAAAATTATATATTAAAGATGGTAATAATTCAATAAAATAGCCTCGACGCTTGTCGAGGCTATATGTCTCCGAACTCTTTTATGAATTCGGCCTTAATTGTAAACAAATACCCATAAGGGTCTGCTGATATTTCTTCAAGGTCAATACAGGTCATATTGAAGGGGTGACCAATCAACGCTGCCTCATACTCTTTGCAGATAGCCATATATTGCCTATCAAGCTTACCCAAGCTTGCGCAGCCATGCTTTATGAGTTTGGTGTGCAAGTTAGTATATGCCAGCAGAATCACAATCAACACTTTTTTATCTTCACTCGAATGGGCAGAGATAATTTTTCTTAGGTTCATCGCTGCCCTTTCTGTGAGAAACGAATTAAATTAAGTATACAGATAAAAGCGTAAAGTGGAATAGACAAATAAGTTCATGTATTAGTAATAAGGTATAATACTTGTTATGACAAGGCTAGAAAAAAAGCTCGATAATCTACCGAAAACACCTGGCATCTACTTTTTTAAAGATAAAAAAGGGAAAATTATTTATATTGGCAAGGCTTCAATTCTCCGCCGTCGCGTAAAATCTTATTTTAGTAAAAGCCACACAGACTATAAAACTCCACTTTTGGTGGAGAACATCGCCGATCTTGACTGGATAGAAACCAACTCAGAAGTCGAAGCACTGTTCTTGGAGGCTGAATTTATAAAACGCCATAAGCCTCTGTATAATGTTCGCGAGCGGGATGATAAAAACTTCATATATATTCGCATAACCATGCAGGAAGATTTTCCTACAGTCAGCCTGGTCCGTAGGCCAGCCGATGACAAGGCACGCTATTTTGGCCCTTTTATAAATAGCTATGGCGTAAAGCAGGCATTAAAATACTTACGCAGGGCTTTCCCATATTTTGTAAAAGAAAAGCACAAATATAGTTCTAAGCTTGAATATCAAATAGGGGTCCTACCAAGGCCAGATATTAGCAAGTCCGAATATCGCAAGCAAATTCGCAAATTAATTTTGGTACTCGAGGGCAAGAGCACTCAGCTTATTGACCAAACAAAAAAAGATCTCGACAAGCTTTCTAAGCAACGCAAGTACGAGGAAGCTATAGAGGCCCGTAATCAGTATTTGGCACTCAAGGCTCTAAATAGCAGAGTCGTTTTTGGAGGAGAAGAGAAAATTATCATCGGTGTCGATATAGCACTCAAAGGTTTATCTGAAGTATTAAACCTAAAAAGGTTACGCCGAGTAGAGTGCTATGATATTAGTAATTTTGCAGGAGGGGACAGTGTTAGCTCGATGGTTGTTTTTACTGATGGCCTACCTAACAACCGAGAGTACAGGCACTTTAAAATGTATACTAAAGGCCCAAATGATTTTGCGATGATGAAGGAGACATTAAATAGACGTTTTAGCGAGCGGAATAAATCCTGGCCTCGGCCAGATCTAATAATAATCGATGG
>Ga0214921_10012325_pt1 | contig 10236 bp, 8 predicted proteins | sample LL1505_MetaG_FD_177992 | JGI IMG/M metagenome (GOLD analysis project Ga0214921, IMG submission 177992) | Freshwater microbial communities from Lake Lanier, Atlanta, Georgia, United States - LL-1505 | ecosystem: Environmental > Aquatic > Freshwater > Lake | place: USA: Georgia | collected 2015-05-28
AAGGGCGGCGTGCTGGGCCTCATGCCGGTGGAGACCGACCGCTGGGGCGGCCTGCCCTTGACCATCATGCTGGCCACGCTGTCCATCGTGTTCGCTTTCCCGCTGGCGGTGGCCGTGGCCCTGGGCAGGCGCAGCAAGATGCCGGCGATCAAGACCCTGTGCGTGGTCTACGTGGAACTGATCCGCGGCGTGCCCCTGATCAGCGTGCTGTTCATGGCCAGCTTCATGTTTCCGCTGTTCATGCCGCCGGGCACCAGCATCGACGTGCTGCTGCGGGTGCTGGTGGGCATCACACTGTTTGCGGCGGCCTACATGGCCGAGATCGTGCGCGGCGGCCTGCAGGCCATCCCCAAGGGCCAGCAAGAGGCGGCCGACACCCTGGGCCTGAGCTACTGGCAGGCCCAGCGCAAGATCATCCTGCCGCAGGCCCTGGCCTTGGTGGTGCCGGGCGTGATGAACAACTTCATCTCGATCTTCAAGGACACCTCCCTGGTGACCATCGTCAGCCTCTATGAGCTGACCGGCGCCATGGGCCTGGCACTGAACTCCGACGCCAACTGGCGGCCGTTCAAGATCGAGGCCTACCTGTTCATCGCCGCCATCTACTTCGCCTTCTGCTTTTCCATGTCGCGCTACAGCCTGTGGATCGAGCAGCGGCTGTCGCTGAGCAAGAACCGTTGACCGCCGAAGGAACCAAGACCATGTCCGAACCCATCATCACCTTCGACAAAGTCAACAAGTGGTACGGCAACAGCTTCCATGTGCTGCGTGACATCGACCTGTCGGTGGCCAAGGGCGAGCGCATCGTCATCTGCGGCCCGTCCGGCTCGGGCAAGAGCACGCTGATCCGCTGCGTCAACCGGCTGGAAGAGCACCAGCAGGGCAGTCTGAAGGTGGACGGCGTGGAGCTGACCGACGACGTCAAGGCCATCGAGGCCATCCGCAAGAACGTGGGCATGGTGTTCCAGCAGTTCAACCTGTTCCCCCACCTCACGGTGCTGGAGAACCTGACGCTGGCGCCGATGTGGGTGGGCAAAATGCCCAAGGCCGAGGCCGAAGACCGCGCCATGGCCCAGCTCAAGCGGGTGCGCATCGCCGAGCAGGCGGGCAAGTACCCGCTGCAGCTCTCCGGCGGCCAGCAGCAGCGGGTGGCCATCGCCCGGGCCCTGTGCCTCACGCCCAAGATCATGCTGTTCGACGAGCCCACCTCGGCACTCGACCCGGAGATGATCAAGGAAGTGCTGGACGTGATGATCGAGCTGGCCGCTGGTGGCATCACCATGCTGTGCGTCACCCACGAGATGGGCTTCGCCAAGGCGGTGGCCAACCGGGTGATCTTCATGGACCAGGGCCAGATCGTCGAGCAGAACGAGCCGCACCAGTTCTTCGACAACCCCCAGAGCGACCGGACCAAGGACTTCCTGTCCAAGATCCTGGGCCATTGAGCCCTGGCTCAGGCCGGTTGCCGCAAGAAATCCCACAGCGCGTGGGCAGCTGGCTTGCTGTGGCGCGCCACCTCTGGGCGCTCGCGGTAGATGCGCACCTCCATGGTCAGCTCGCCCACGCCGGGCGGTGCGGCGCGGACCAGGCGGCGGCTTTTCAGTTCCTGCCGCACCGAGCTGGCGGGCAGAAAGGCCAGTCCATGGCCTTCCAGCGCCATGGCTTTCAGGCCCTCGGCCATGTCGGTTTCGTAGGTGGTCTCCAACGCCGGCGGCACGGCCATCTGGCGGATGATCTGTTCCACCATGTGGCCCATGTAGGCGCCTGAGGCATAGGCCAGCAGCGGCACGGGTGCACCGCCGGCGGCCAGAAAGAACAGCGGCTGGCCGGCCGCGTCAGCCTTGGCATAGGCCGCCAGCGTCTCTTGCCCGAGCGACAGCATCTCGTAGCGGTCGGGGCTCAGCTGCAGCGGCTGGGACGCATGGTGGTAGGCGATCAACAGATCACAGCCGCCTTCGGTCAGGCGCAGCACGGCGTCGTGCACGTTCAGCGCGATCAATCGCGTCTTGACGCTGCCGAAGCGGCCACGCAACTCCATCAGCCAGTGCGGAAAGAAGGTGAAGGCCAGGGTGTGGGGGATGGCGAACTCGATCACGTCCTGCCCGCTGGCGCGGTGGCTGCGCATCAGGTTGCGTGCCGCCTGCAACGCGACCAGGATCTCGAGGGCCTGCGCATGCAGGGTTTCACCGGCCGAGGTGAGCCGCGTGGGGTACGAAGACCGGTCAACCAGATCGATGCCGGCCCAGGCTTCCAGCGCCTGGATGCGGCGGGAAAACGCCGGCTGGGTGACATGCCGCAACTGTGCCGAACGGGAGAAGCTGCGCGTCTCGGCCAGGCTGACGAAGTCTTCAAGCCACCTTGTTTCCACGCCGCGAGTTTAATAGTCCGAAATGACCCACCATTCAAGGGGCGAGCGCCCCCTACCCCCCTTGAACAAAGGGGCGCGTCGGCGGGCGTGGATCACGCCCCTTCGATACAGTTCATCACAGATTGAGCCCGGGCGAGCAGATCGCGCAGGCCCACCCAACCAAAGAGCAGGACACCACAATGAGCTTTTCGATCCGAACCACCGCCTTTGCTGCAGCGTTGTGCACTTTCGCCTGTGGTTCTTTTGCAGAGACGATCAACATCACCTTCGGCCTTCTTGGCTCCAACGTCACAAGCCCCGTCGAAGTGACCGAGCTCAACGGTTTCAAGGTTTCGGGTGCCTACGCTTATGACGTGGAACTGCTCAAGTCCACGGATTCCGGTAATTTCTACAACGACCTCAAGCGCGATTTTCCCGCGTCGACCACAGGCGGCTTCCTGCTGAACAAGGACGGATCGTCGAGCTCGTCGAAGGCTTCCAGGATCGTGCTCTCCATCCCGGACATCACCACCCGCTTACTCGCTCCGGCCGGCACCTCGTACGAAGGCCAGTACATCAGTTCCCTGACCTACAGCTATTGGGGGCTGGGTGCCGTCGGCGTCGACGGATGCATCAGCCCCGGCAACTGCACGGACAACGGCACGGCGAGCAAAGGTCAAAGCCGTGAGTGGTCATCCTCAACCAATCTGATCGAGCGCAAGTTCGCCGCGGGCTCGGACGTGACCCGGGCTGAGTTCTTTTCAGAGAACAACGGCCTGTTCGGTCTGCGTCAAGTCAACATCACCCTGAGCCCTGCCGCGTCTGGCAACAACGTTCCTGAACCTGCCAGCTACGCCCTCGTGGGCCTGGCCTTGCTGGCAGCAGGCGCTGCCAGCCGCCGTCGCGTCTGAAACACCCAGCGCCCGGAAACAGCCCGCGTCAGGCGGGCTTTTTTGCGCCCACGTGCACCGGGAGCATGGCTGTGGCCTCAGGGCGCATGGGCCTCGTCCGCCGCCTGCTGCAGCCGCCACATCTCGGCATAGCGCCCATTGCGGGCCAGCAGGTCGGCATGGGCCCCGCGCTCGACCACCCGGCCGCCGTCGAGCACCACGATCTCATGCGCGTCGGCCACGGTGGACAGGCGGTGTGCGATCACCAGGGCCGTCTTGCCCTGGGCCGCGCTCTTGAGCTCGGCCTGGATGGCGCGCTCGTTGGCCGAATCCAGCGCCGACGTGGCCTCGTCGAAGATCAGCACCGGCGGGTTCTTCAGCAAGGTGCGGGCGATGGCCACGCGCTGCTTCTCGCCCCCCGACAGCTTGAGCCCGCGCTCGCCCACCGTGGTGGCATAGCCCTTGGGCGTGCTGGCGATGAAGTCGTGGATGTGGGCCGCGCGGGCCGCCGCCTCCACCTCGGCCGGGGTTGAACCAGTTCGGCCATAGCCGATGTTGTAGCCCACGCTGTCGTTGAACAGCACCGTGTCCTGCGGCACGATGCCGATGGCCCGGCGCAGGCTGGCCTGCTGCACGGCGCGGATGTCCTGCCCATCGATGGTGATGCGCCCGCCTGTCACGTCGTAGAAGCGGTAGAGCAGCCGCGCCAGCGTGCTCTTGCCTGCGCCTGAGGGCCCCACCACTGCCACCGTCTTGCCCGCCGGGATGTCGAAGCTGATGCCGTGCAGGATGGGCCGGTCGGGGTCGTAGGCGAAGCGCACGTCCTCGAAGCGCACCACACCATGGGCCACCACCAGCGGCAGCGCGCCGGGTGCATCGGCCACTTCGCGGTCACGCTCGAGCAGCAAGAACATGCGGTCCAGGTCGGTCAGGCTCTGCTTGACCTCGCGGTAGAGCACGCCCAGGAAATTCAGCGGGATGTAGAGCTGGATCAGGAAGGCGTTGATCATCACCAGGTCGCCCAGCGTCAGGCGCCCCTCCACCACGCCTTGCGTGGCCCGCCACAGCATGGCCACCAGGCTCAGCGCGATGATCAGCTGCTGGCCGGTGTTGAGCATGGACAAGGTGCTCTGGCTCTTGACCTGCGCGCGGCGGAAGGATTCCAGCCCCTGCTCGTAGCGGCGGGCCTCGAAGGCCTCGTTGTTGAAGTACTTGACCGTCTCGAAGTTCAGCAGCGCGTCGATGGCCCGGGTGTTGGCGCTGGAATCCAGCTCGTTCATCTCGCGGCGGAACTTGCCGCGCCATTCGGTCACGCTGACGGTGAAGGTGATGTAGGCCGCCAGCGCCGTCAGCGTGATCCACACATAGCCCATGTCGAACTTCCAGCCCAGGAAGCCCAGCACCAGGGCCACCTCCACCAGCGTGGGCACGATGCTGTAGAGCGAATAGCTCACCAGGCTTTGCAGCGCACGCGTGCCACGCTCGATGTCGCGTGACAGGCCGCCGGTCTGCCGCTCCAGGTGGAAGCGCAGGCTCAGCGCATGCATGTGGTTGAACACCTGCAGGGCGATCTGCTTGCTGGCACCGAAGCTGACCTTGGCAAACACCAGCTCGCGCAGCTCGGTGAACAGGCTCGTCGACAGGCGCAGGCCGGCATAGGCCAGCAGCAGGCCGATGGGCACCACCAGCACCGCACGCGCGTCGCCGGGCTTGAGCGCCAGCGCATCCACCAGGTACTTCAGCAGCACCGGCACACCCACGTTCGCCAGCTTGGCCGACAGCAGAAAACCCAGCGCCAGGCCCACGCGCCAGCGGTATTGCCACAGGTAGGGCAGCAGCTTGCGCAGGGTCTGCCAATCGGAACGCGGCGCGCCAGGGCTGGCGGGCTTGGGCAGGGCAATGCTGGAGGCGGAAGGGCGCATGGGCAGGGTGGGTGGTCTCAGGCAACGTGGAAGCGTGGTCTGCCAAGATCAGAACTGGCTGAAATCCGGCTTGCGCTTCTGGAAGAAGGCCTGAAAGGCCTCGGTGGCCTCGGGGCTGCGCAGGCGCTGGCCGAACAACGTGCCTTCGGTGGCCATCACTTCGCGGATGCGGGCACGCTGCGGCGCGCGCATCAGGCGCTTGGTGTCGGCCACGGCGCCGGGCGCCAGGGTGTTGAAGCGCTCGGCCATGCGCCGGGCGTGGTTGACCACCTCTCCCGCCGGCAGCACGGCATTGGCGATGCCGCAATCGACCGCGTCGCTGCCGGAAAACGGCTCGCCCAGCATCAGCTTCTCGGCCGCCTTCACATGGCCGATCAGCGCCGGCAGCACCAGGCTGCTGGCGTACTCGGGCACCAGGCCCAGGCTGACGAAGGGCATGGCCAGGCGCGCCTCGTCGGAGACATAGACCAGGTCGCAGTGCAGCAGCAGCGTGGTGCCGATGCCCACCGCAGCGCCGGTGACGGCGGCCACCACCGGCTTGTCGCAATCGAGCAGTGCGCGCATGAAGTGCGCCACCGGCGCTTCGCCGCCGTCGGCTGCGGGCGGGCGCTGCATGAAGTCGTCGATGTCGTTGCCCGAGGTGAAGATGCCCGGTTGGCCGGTGATCAGCACGCTGCGCACGCCGGCATCCACGTTGGCGGCTTCCAGCGCCCGGGCCATGGCGGTGTACATGGCCTGGGTCAGCGCGTTTTTCTTCTCGGGCCGCGCGATCTCGATCGTCAGCACCTTGTTCAAGGTGGCGGTGCGGATGGTCATGGTCAAACCCTTTCAAAGATGCCGGCTGCGCCCTGGCCGGTGCCCACGCACATCGTCACCATGCCGTACTTCAGCCGGTGGCGGCGCAGCGCATGCACCACGGTGGCCGCACGGATGGCGCCAGTGGCGCCCAGCGGATGGCCCAGGGCGATGGCGCCGCCCATGGGGTTGACGACGTCGGGGTCCAGGCCCACGGTGCGGATGACGGCCAGCGCCTGGGCGGCAAAGGCCTCGTTCAGCTCGATCCAGCCCATGTCGGCCAGGGCCAGGCCGGCGCTCTTGAGCGCCGCCGGGATCGCCTCGATCGGGCCGATGCCCATGATCTCGGGCGGCACGCCGCGCGAGGCGAAGCTGACAAAGCGCGCCAGCGGCTGCAGGCCAAAGCGCTTGACCGCTGATTCGCTGGCCAGGATGAGGGCGCCGGCACCATCGCTGGTCTGGCTGCTGTTGCCCGCCGTCACGCTGCCTTTGGCGGCAAACACCGTGCGCAGCTTGGCCAGCGCTTCCAGCGTGGTCTCGGCGCGCGGGCCTTCGTCCAGGCTGACGGTGCGGGCGCGGATGTTGATCTCCCCAGTGACCAGGTCGGGCGTGCGCTCGACCACCTGCACCGGGCAGATCTCGTCGGCAAACGCACCGGCCTGCTGGGCGGCGATGGCCTTCAGGTGGCTTTGCAGCGCAAACGCATCCTGGTCTTCGCGGCTCACCTTCCACTGGTTGGCCACCTTTTCGGCCGTGAGGCCCATGCCGTAGGCGATGCCGATGTTCTCGTTCTTGGCAAACACCGCCGGGTTGAACGAGGGCTTGTTGCCGGTCATGGGCACCATGCTCATGCTCTCGGCGCCGGCGGCGATCATCACGTCGGCCTCGCCCACGCGGATGCGGTCGGCAGCCATTTGGATGGCCGACAGGCCCGACGCGCAGAAGCGGTTGACGGTGATGCCGCCCACGCTGTGGGGCAGGCCGGCCAGCAGCGCAGCCACGCGCGCCACGTTGGCGCCCTGCTCGGCCTCGGGCATGGCGCAGCCGACGATGGCGTCCTCGATGGCCTGGGGGTCCAGCCCCGGCACCTGGGCCAGCGCGGCCTGGATGGCGACCACCAGCAGGTCGTCGGGCCGGGTGTTGCGGAAGAAGCCGCGGTGGCTGCGGCCGATGGGCGTGCGGCTGGCGGCGACGATGTAGGCGTCTTGGATCTGTTTGCTCATGTCATCTTCTCCGCGTGCATCAGTTCCTAACGGGCTTGCCGGTTTGGAGCAAACCCATGATCCGCTCCTGCGATTTCGGGTGCTCCAGCAGGCTGCAGAAGTGCTTGCGCTCCAGCGCCATCAGGTAGTCCTCGGTCACCAGGGAGCCGGCCTCCACCGCGCCGCCGCACACCACATCGGCGATCAGGCTGGCGATGTGGAAGTCGTGCGCGCTGATGAAGCCGCCGTCGCGCATGCCCACCAGTTGCGCCTGGATGGTGGCAATCGCCGAGCGGCCGGCCGCGGGGAACAGCGCCTTCAACGGTGCACGCCAGTTGCTGGCGGCCATGGCCTTGGCCTGGGTGATGGCGGTGAACAGCAACTCGTCCTTGTGCGCCACGATCACGTCGTCGGCCAGCAGGTAGCCGAGCTGGCGGCTTTCCAGCGCGCTGGTGCCCACCTTGGCGGTGGCCGCGGCCTGGAAGCCATCTTTCAGAAAGGCCAGCAGGTCGGTGCTGTTGGCCGCGGCTGCGTTCTCGGCGGCGCGGCGGGCGATGTAGGTGAGGCCACCGCCGCCCGGGATCAGGCCCACGCCCACTTCCACCAGACCGGCATAGGTTTCCAGGTGGGCCACGCGCTTGGCGCAGTGCACCGCGATCTCGCAGCCGCCGCCCAGGGCCAGGCCGCGCATCGCCGCCACCGTGGGCACGCTGGCGTAGCGCAGGCGCAGCAGCGCGTCCTGCAGCTTCTGGATCTCGGGCGCAATGCCCTTGGCGCCCAGCTTCATGAAGGTGGGCAGCATGGCCTCGAGGTTGGCGCCGGCCGAGAACGGCTCGTCACCGCTCCAGATCACCAGGCCGTCGTACTGCGCTTCGGCCAGGTCCACCGCCTTCAGCAGGCCCTCGATCACGCCGGGGCCGATCAGGTGCATCTTGCTGGTGATGCTGGCGATCAGCACCTGGCCGTCCAGCGTCCACACCCGGATCTCGTCGTTCTTGAAGATCTCGGTGCCAGCGGCGATGAAAGGCGTGGCGCCCTCGCCGCCCAGTGCCTCCGGGAAGTGCTGGCGCTGGTAGACCAGCAGGCTGCTGCGCGGGACCATGCGGCCTTGGGCAGCGCTCCAGGAGCCTTCGGCCGTGTGCACCCCCGCGTTTGTGGCGACAGGCCCATCAAACACCCAGGCCGGCAGCGGCGCGCTGCAGAGCGCCTTGCCGGCATCGATGTCTTCCTGCACCCAGGTGGCCACCTGCTGCCAGCCCGCGGCCTGCCACAGCTCGAACGGGCCCTGCTGCATGCCGAAACCCCAGCGCATGGCCAGGTCCACCTCGCGGGCGGATTCGGCAATGTCGGCCAGGTGCACCGCCACGTAGTGGAAGGCATTGCGCTGGATGGCCCACAGGAACTGCGCCTGCGGGTTGGTGGATTCACGCAGCAGCTTCAGCCGCTCGGGTACGGGCTTCTTCAGGATGCGGTCGATGATGGCGTCGGCCTTGCCGCCCGCCTTCACGTACTCGCCCGAGGCCGGGTTGAACTGCAGGATGTCCTTGCCCACCTTCTTGTAGAAACCCGCGCCGGTCTTCTGGCCCAGGGCGCCAGCAGCTGTCAGCCTGGCCACCGCGTCGGGCGTGGCATAGCTGGCGTAGAACGGGTCAGCCTGCAGGTTGTCCTGCATGGTCTTGACCACATGGCCCAGGGTGTCGATGCCCACCACATCCGCCGTGCGGAAGGTGCCGCTGCTGGCGCGGCCCAGCTTCTTGCCGGTGAGGTCGTCGACCACGTCGTAGCCCAGGCCGGCCTTGGCGGCCTCGGCGATGGTGCCCAGCATGCCGGCGATGCCCACCCGGTTGGCCACGAAGTTGGGCGTGTCCTTGGCCCGCACCACGCCCTTGCCCAGGCTGCGGGTTGCGAAGCTCTCCAGATCGTCCAGGATCTGCGGCTGCGTGGCGGCCGTGGGGATCAGCTCCACCAGCTGCATGTAGCGCGGCGGGTTGAAGAAGTGGATGCCGCAAAAGCGCGGGCGCAGGGCCTCGGGCAGCACGTCGCTCAACTTGGTGATCGACAGCCCCGAGGTGTTGCTGGCCACGATGGCATGGGGCGCCAGGTGCGGCGCCACCAAGGTGTACAGATCCAGCTTCCAGTCGAGCCGCTCGGCGATGGCCTCGATCACCAGGTCGCAGCCGGCCAGCAGGTGCAGGTGCTCGTCGTAATTGGCCAGCTGGATCAGCGGCAGGTCGGCCTGCACGCCGATGGGGCTGGGCTTGAGCTTCTTCAGGCCTTCGATGGCCCGCATGCCGATGCCGTTCTTGGGCCCGTCCCTGGCCGGCAAATCGAACAGCACCACCGGCACCTTGACATTGACCAGGTGGGCGGCGATCTGCGCGCCCATCACACCGGCGCCCAGCACGGCCACCTTGCGCACATTGAATCGGTTCATCGTGGTTCCTTGGGGTTCGGGGGTGGGCTACTCCACCCGGATCCATTGCTGGTTGCGGAAGAACGGCCCGACGTAGCCGCGCACCTCCAGCGCCTTGCCGCCGTCCACCGGCTTCAGGCGCAGCTTGTAGACCGTGCCGTTGTTCGGGTCGAGGATGTCGCCGCCTTCCCAGTGTTGCCGCCCGGCATCGGCCTTGGCGCCGCGGATGATGGTCATGCCCAGCACCGGCTTGCCGGCGCGGTCGTCGGTGCATTTCACGCACACCACGTCGGCCTTGGTCTGGGGGTCGAGGAACTTCTCGATGCGGCCGCTGAGCACACCGCCTGCTTCGGTGATGCGCACCAGCGACCGCTCGGCCTTGGTCTCGTCGTCGATGGTCTTCCACAGGCCCACCGGCGTGGCCTGTGCCAGGGCGCTGCCGGCGGCAGCAGCCAGGGCCAGGGTGGTCAGCAGTCTCTTCATCGCAGGTCTCCCGGTTGTTGCTGGCGGATCAGAACAGGGCCTCGTCCATCGCCATCAGCGTGGGCAGGCCGGCGCGGGCCGTGCGGATCAGCGTGGCTGTCTCGGGCAGCAGCTTGGCAAAGTAGAAGCGCGCTGTGTGCAGCTTGGCGGTGTAGAAAGGGTCGCCTGCCGTTGCGGCATCCTT
>Ga0214921_10012326_pt1 | contig 10234 bp, 7 predicted proteins | sample LL1505_MetaG_FD_177992 | JGI IMG/M metagenome (GOLD analysis project Ga0214921, IMG submission 177992) | Freshwater microbial communities from Lake Lanier, Atlanta, Georgia, United States - LL-1505 | ecosystem: Environmental > Aquatic > Freshwater > Lake | place: USA: Georgia | collected 2015-05-28
GCCATCAACATATCCCGATCTTCGGCCACCCCACCTGGCATCAGGACAGGTGTGACGTCGCGATACAAACTAACGCGACGACGGGTTTTGTCTTCGGGGGTGAGCGCAAAAATGGGTACGCCACTATTAAAACGACTCATCCAGAGAGCGGTCGAACCCGACTGGGTCAGAGCGACCAAGGCCCTCGCCTTCATGTGATGCGCGGCAAACAAGGCACTCACCGCAATCGATTGATCAATCCGGGAAAATCCGCGATCCAGGAGCCCCGTATCAAGCCGCATGGGATGCGACTTTTCGGCCTCGATACAAACTCGATCCATTGCCAGAACCACATCCACCGGATAATTACCCGCTGCGGTCTCAGCTGAAAGCATGACGGCATCCGTTCCGTCCAACACTGCGTTTGCGACATCTGACACCTCGGCCCGGGTCGGCACCGGTGACTCAATCATCGATTCCATCATCTGGGTCGCTGTGATCGTGAACCGATTAAGTTCACGCGCCATGCGGATGATGCGCTTCTGCAGGCCGGGCACTGCAGCATCGCCGACCTCGACCGCCAAATCCCCGCGTGCCACCATCACGCCATCACTGGCCTCGAGGATGCTGGCAAGCTCATCGATCGCCTCAAAGCGTTCGATCTTCGCGATCATCTGGGCACGCCCCCCAGCTGCCCGGGCCAACTCGCGCGCCATGTACATATCAGCTGCCGTTTTGGGAAATGACACCGCAATGAAGTCAGCATCAAACGCGACGGCCACCCGGATGTCGTCCATGTCCTTTGAGGTCAGCGCCGGCGCAGACAGTCCCCCGCCCTGACGGTTAATTCCTTTACGGTTCGACAGCGTCCCGTTTTGCAACACCGTACAGTGAATGGTGTGGCTGCCGACCTGATCCACTCGCATCTTCATGCGACCGTCGTCAAGCAACAAAATGTCACCCGCGTTGACGTCTTCAATGAGTTCGGGATAGTCGAGTCCAACCCGGCCCTGATCGCCGAGGGTGCATTCAATGTCGAATACAAACCCGTCGCCCTCGCGCAGTTCGATCCGCCCCTCCGCGAATTTTCCGATCCGGATCTTTGGGCCCTGAAGGTCGGCCAGGATTCCAACGTCGCGCCCAAGACCCGCCGCAAGACGCCGAACAAGCGCGACGCGCGCCGTATGCTCTTCGGCAGTTCCGTGAGAAAAGTTCATCCGAACCACGTTGACCCCGGCAGCCAGAACCCGCTCAAGAACTTCCGGATCGGCAGTGGCGGGACCAAGGGTCGCGACTATTTTGGTCGCGCGATGCGTTGACATTTGCAAAACTCCCAAGCAAAGGCGGGCAACAAGACCTAATAAGTGGTGGCAGTTTAGCGCCATCCATGACCCCCGAAGATCCAAAGGGCGGCAAGTAACTCCAACCCGCAGGTCTCTCAGGATCGGGGCTTGCTGACCACCCTGTTGATGCCACCCAACTGAGCCCACGCCTGTGCCCGATACCGACCGCAGCCGCTACGCCACGTCCCACTTCGAGCCCCCCGAGCCGCACCCCTCGTCAGGCGCTCACCGACGCGGCTCTGCCGAAACCATTCGACAGTTACTCGCTCAGGCGCGCAGTCTCGCCAGCGCCAACCCGAGCGAAACCAGACGCCACACCGAAGCGCTGGCTGGCCTCATTGGCGCGGAATTCTGTGCGGGCCACGAATGCGCATTGCGAGGTGCCTTGGCCGAACTCAGTGCGCCAATGCGCACAGGCCAGGCGTCCCCCGATGCCAAGGCAGCACCCCAATCCGACTCCAGACGCGACCGCCAGGCCCTGGACCTCCTGCTCAGCATTGCCGATGACTTTGCTTGCCGCGCTCAATGCCCCAGTTGCCAGCCCAATGAACGTCGTCGCCCCATGCGCTCGGTGTACGCATTCCCGATGGCCATTTCAGGTCCATTTCACTACCGCATCAATGACGAAGCCCGCCTTGAATTGACCCAGTCGCTGACGGCGGCGCTGACCCCATCGCTGACCACTTCGCCGCCCCGCGAACCGCTGGAGCCGCCACCGGGGCTGCTCGTTCTGCCGGGGCTTGTCCCCGCCCGAACCCTGACCGGCCTGCGCTGGTTACCGATGTTGCACCTGATCCAGGCCGTGGCGGACGGCGTCAATGTGCTTGAACAAATCGCCGGCGCAGGGTCCGAGCCATCGCCCAATGCGGGCCCGTGGGAATTGCGCTTTCTGGTGATGGTCGTTGACCAACCCAGTAACACCCCAACACCCGGAGCGTCAGGTCCAACGCTTGAACAACTTCGGGGTCGGCTCGAACCCATCCTGAGACGCCATCTTCGGGTTCCCGTCGAATTACTCGATATCCCGCGGGTTGCATTCGTCTCCCTTCAAAGTGGTGTGATTTGCTGGCTTGTTCGAAATCTTGCAGAGCGACGCGATCGCTTGATTGCAGCCGGCCGAAAGGCCGACGAACTCCAGGCCCGCACCGCGACGGCGCTAACCCCTCGCGGGGGCTTGCGCGTCGAAATACTCGATGACGACGGTATCACGCTCGCCGATACCGAATTTCCCACCGACGGCATTGAGCAACCCCAGGAACTGATCGCCTTGATGGGATCCGGATTACGGTCTCTGGGCTTCCGACTGGCGCAACAAACCGCCCCGCACAGCGGATGATCAGGCGCGAGCTTCCAGCGCTGCAACCGCTGGAAGAGCGCGCCCCTCCAGAAATTCAAGAAAAGCGCCCCCGCCCGTAGAGATGTATCCCACCTGACGGGAAATTCCAAACTTCGCAATCGCCGCCAGCGTATCGCCCCCACCGGCAATCGAAAACGCGGTCGAATGCGCAATTGCGGCGGCCAGCAAACGAGTCCCCCCCGCGAACTGATCGTACTCAAAAACCCCGAGCGGACCATTCCAGACGATCGTCCCAGCTTCTGCAACGATTTGCGCGAGACGTACGGTCGATTTGGGCCCGATATCCAAAATCCGGTCCTGAGCCCCAACCTGTTCGACTGGTACATGCTTAGCGGGAGCATCTGCCGCGAATTCCTGAGCTACCACGACATCCACCGGGAGCGGGACGTCCGCACCGCGCGCTTTCATTTCGTCCATGATGGCGCGCGCCTCGCTCACCAGATCCGGCTCGGCCAATGAGCGGCCAATGTTGACGCCCTGCGCCAGCAAGAAGGTATTGGCGATACCGCCACCCACAATCAACTGATCGACCTGTCGTGACAAGGTGCGCAGCAACGTGAGTTTTGTTGACACCTTACTGCCCGCCACGATCGCGACCATTGGCTTGGCAGGCGTTGACAGTGCACGGCCCAGTGCGTCCAGTTCGCCTGCCAACAATGGGCCTGCGCAGGCAATCGGAGCGACCAGTGCGAGTCCGTGGGTGGTGACCTCGGCTCGGTGCGCGGTTCCGAACGCATCATTAACATACACGTCGCATAAGGACGCAATACGTGAGGCCAGCGCCGGGTCATTCTTTTTCTCGCCCTGATTACATCGGCAATTCTCAAGGAGAACGACCTCCCCAGGCTTGACCGAGAACGGGGGTGGAGCGCTTTCGGAGGTGGGAACCCAATCCGAGATCAACCGAACTTCGCAGCCAAGGAGTTCGCTCAACCGCTGTGCAACCGGTGCGAGCGAATCTTCGCGACGCACTTCACCTTCGACCGGGCGGCCGAGATGGGAAGTCACCATGACTGCAGCGCCGGCATCGATCGCAAGTCGAATCCCCGGTACCGAGGCTCGAATCCGGGTGTCATCGGTAATTGCACCGTCGTCATTGAGCGGAATGTTGAGGTCGGCACGGATAAAGACCCGTTTCCCGGCCAGTTCCTGATCGACAAGGCGTTTGAACTTCATCTGGCCGGGTCTCTTAGGATTCGTTAAGCAGCAGCCATCAACGCGACGGCGGTATCGAGCATTCGGTTACTGAATCCCCATTCGTTGTCATACCAGCTCGACACCTTCACAAGACGCCCATTGACCTTGGTGAGTGTCGAATCGAAGGTGCTTGAATGCGCATCGTGATTGAAGTCCACCGACACCAGCGGCAACTCGTTGTAGGCAAGGATCCCCTTTAACGAGCCTTCAGAAGCCGCTTTCATGACGGCGTTGACTTCGGCGACGCTGGTATCGCGTGAAGCAATGAATGACAGGTCAACGATCGACACATTGATGGTTGGCACACGGATCGCATATCCGTCGAGGCGTCCGTTAAGTTCCGGAAGCACCAAACCGACCGCGGCAGCCGCACCCGTTTTGGTCGGAATCATCGACATCGTTGCGCTGCGCGCACGCCGAAGGTCCTCGTGATAAACGTCGGTCAATACCTGATCATTCGTGTATGCATGCACGGTGGTCATCAAACCGCTCTCGAGACCGATCGCGTCATGCAACGGCTTTACTAAAGGCGCCAGACAATTGGTCGTGCACGACGCATTGGAAATCACGGTGTGGCTGGATTTCAGTACGTTCTGGTTGATGCCGTAAACGATCGTGGCGTCAACATCTGCCCCACCCGGCGCCGAAATAATCACTTTTCGGGCACCACCCTGCAGGTGGGCGGAGGCCTTCGCCTTGGTCGTAAAAAACCCGGTGCACTCCAACACCGCATCCACGCCCAAATCGCCCCAGGGCAATGCGGCTGGGTTTCGGTCAGCCAAAACCCGAATGCGGTCGCCATTCACGACCATGCTATCGCCCTCGACGTTAACCGTTCCTGAAAAACGGCCGTGGGCAGTGTCGTAGCGCGTGAGGTGCGCGTTGGTCTGCGCATCGCCAAGGTCGTTGATGGCGACAATCTCGATAGGGTGGGATTTACCACCCTCGTAATGCGCCCGCAGAATGTTCCGGCCAATGCGGCCGTAGCCATTAATTGCAATCCGAATCGTCATCAACACACCTCTTTAAAACCAAGCCAATCAGTTTAGCATCGGGGATTTTGCAGGATGACAGTCTGATGAAGCCCCGATTTCTGCTCAGTCCAGACCAACTCGTAGCCTCGGCCCGGGTCGAACTCCCCGCCGAGGCTGCGCATCATGCCGTGCGCGTCCTTCGACTCGGAGCGGGGGCCGTGCTTGAAATCTTTGACGGTGCAGGGCGGCGGGCAACGGCCACTGTCTTGAGTACGGATCGAGATCGCTGCACGGTTGAAATTGACGCAGCCATCCTTTCCAGCGTCACCAAATCCTTGCTCCAAATCACGCTACTACAGGGGATCGCGGCAGCGGACCGGATGGATTGGATCATCGAAAAATCCATTGAGCTTGGCGTCGACCGCGTGGTGCCGATGATGGCCCAACGCAGTACCGTTAAACTCGACGCCGACAGGGCGAAGAAGCGCCACCTGCACTGGCAGCGCATTGCGGTGGCGGCCTGCATGCAATGCGGGCAGGATCAACTACCGACGGTCGACTCGCCGTTGCCCGCGCGGACCGCGTTTGCAGAGTTCGCCGAATTTGCCGAATTTGTCCATCATCCCGCCGGCTTGAGCCAGCGGCTGATCCTCGATCCGCTGGCGCCGGATTCCCTGGTTCAAACCGTTAGATCGCTCATGACCGACGATTTGGCGACCAATCACACAACCAATCTTGCTGACCGCAGCAGCTGGGTTCTGGCCGTCGGGCCGGAGTCAGGATTTGATCTGGACGAGATTGAGGCCGCCAAGCGGGCTGGATTCAAGCCGGTTCGGATGGGCCCCCGAGTATTACGCACTGAGACCGCGGGGCCGGCGGCGATCGCAGCGCTGCAAACTCTATGCGGGGATTTCTGACGCGCGGTTGACCGAATAAAACACGCGGAAGGCGATATCCGCATCAAAGAAGTGATCCCCCGCGTCCCGGAACACGTCGAGCAAGGCTTCGCGGTCCTTACGGGAATATCCGGGGCACTCGGGCAAGTGCTGCAGTAGAACGACAAACCCCGGGGGGTCGGCGTCTCCAGGCGACAATTCGATCAGGCAGGCTAATAAGACTTGCAGATCTGCACCAAAGGGCTTGGCAAGGCCAAAGCCCGCAGCGATCGCGGCACAAACCGCAGGCCCATCCCGGCAGGGCGCGCAATCTGCCTCGAGCAGGCGTTGGCCCGACCGCTGAATCGCCCGCCGCAACTCCACCAAATCGTAGGCCCCCAGCGGGAGCATGGCCTGAAGCGGAAGGTTGCTAAATGCGGTCATCACCGTCCTTTCGTTATACGACTGGATTTAGTCGCCCAACGATCGCGCCTCCGAACAATCAACAACTGCCCAGGCGGTCATATTGATCAGACGCCGCACCGTCGCAGAGGGCGTCAGAACATGAACCGGGCGCGCAGCACCGAGCAGCACCGGGCCGATGGTCACGTTGTTACCAGCCGCCGTCTTGAGCAGATTGAACGCAATGTTGGCGGAATCCAGGTTGGGCATGACGAGCAGGTTCGCCTCACCCGACAGCGTCGCAGACGCCATCGAACGCCGCAATTGAGGATCGAGAGCGGCGTCGCCATGCATCTCGCCATCCACTTCGAGCCACGGCGCCCGCAACCGGACAAGGTCTCGTGCCGCCCGCATCTTCCGCGCAGAGGGTGAGTTACTCGTCCCAAAATGTGAGTGCGACAACAACGCGGCCTTTGGTTGAGTCCCGAAGCGGCGCATCTCCTCGGCTGCCAGGATTGTGATCTCAGCAATCTGCTCTGCAGTCGGATCATCGTTGACATGCGTATCAACTAAGGTCAGCGTCCGCTCGGGAAGTATCAGCGTGCTCATGGCCGCAAAAACCGACGCGCCGGGTCTGCGGCCGATGACCTGTTCAATGTACTGCAGATGCTGATCGGTGGTCCCAAAGGTTCCACAGAGCATGCCGTCGGCGTCCCCCTTATGGACCATCATGCAACCGATCAGAGTATGCCGGCGACGCATTTCAATTTTGGCGTACTGCTCGCTGACGCCCTTGCGCTCGGTCAACTGCAAATAAGCTTGCCAATAGCTTCGATAGCGATCATCCAATTCAGGATTGACGATCTCAAAATCCTGACCGGGCCGAATCCGCAAGCCCGCCCGCTCGAGGCGTTTCTCAATCACTGAGGGGCGGCCCACCAGGATCGGCCGCGCGAGCTGCTCGTCGACGACGATTTGTACCGCCCGCAAGACCCGCTCGTCCTCGCCCTCGCAATACACAATGCGCTGAAGCTTCTTCAACCGCTTGGCAGCGGCGAAGATCGGCTTCATGAAATTGCCGGAGTGGTACACAAACTGCTCGAGCTGAGCCTGATAGGCCTGCCAGTCTTTAATTGGTCGCTTAGCGACCCCACTCTCCATCGCGGCGCGCGCCACTGCAGGCGCGATTGTGACAATCAGCCGAGGGTCAAACGGCTTGGGAATCAAATAATTGGGCCCAAACTGCGTCGATTCCGCCCCGCCGTAAGCCGCTGTTACAACATCACTGGCTTCGGCCTTTGCCAGACCAGCGACGGCACGAACGGCCGCAATTTCCATTTCGCGCGTAATCGTGGTCGCGCCGACATCGAGTGCCCCCCGGAAAATGAACGGGAAGCACAGGACATTATTAACCTGATTGGGATAATCACTGCGTCCGGTCGCAACAATCGCATCGTCACGCACCGCGTGAACCGCCTCGGGCAGGATTTCTGGATCGGGGTTGGCCAGCGCCAGAATCAAGGGACGCGGTGCCATCCGGGCCACCATCTCGGGTTTGAGGACGCCCCCGGCGGAAAGCCCCAGGAAAACATCCGCGTCATCAATCACCTGGGAAAGATGCCGCGCATCGGTCTGCTGAGCGAAACGGGACTTGTCCGGATCCATCAACTCGGTTCTTCCCTCGTAGACCACGCCCGCCAGATCGGTGACCCAGATGTGATGCAACGGGAATCCGAGATCAACCAAGAGATCCAGGCAAGCCAGGGCAGCCGCACCCGCGCCGCTGACAACCAGCTTGCACTCCTGGAGCGATTTGCCGAGCACTTCAAGCCCGTTGAGAATCGCCGCGCCAACGACGATCGCGGTGCCATGCTGATCATCATGGAAGACCGGAATCTTCATGCGCTCGCGCAACTTTCGCTCGACATAAAAGCAGTCTGGGGCCTTGATGTCCTCGAGATTGACGCCCCCGAACGTTGGTTCGAGCGCGGCGATCAGATCAACCAAGCGATCAAGATTTTTTTCATCGACCTCGAGGTCAAACACGTCGATCCCGGCAAACTTCTTGAACAGAACCGCCTTGCCTTCCATGACCGGTTTAGCCGCCAGGGGGCCGATGTCGCCCAAACCGAGGACCGCAGTCCCATTGGTAATGACGGCTACCAGGTTGCCGCGAGCGGTGTAGCGAAACGCATTGGCAGGGTCTGCAACGATCTCTTCACAGGCGGCTGCGACACCCGGTGAGTACGCGAGCGCAAGATCGCGCTGATTGATCAACTGCTTGGTCGGCGTGACCGAAATCTTACCGGGCTGGCCACGCTCGTGAAACTCGAGGGCGGCTTTTCTGAGTTGAGGGTCCATCAGGTCATTGTAACCACAGGAACCTGCGCATGCGCTCAACCGCCTCTTGCAATTGCTCCAGTGAGGTCGCGTAAGAAACCCTCAACCAGTACGAGGGATTCTCCGCACTAAAATCGGTGCCCGGCACGAGGGATACCCCCGCCTCGTCGAGCAATCGGTCGGCCAGTGTCACCGCGTCGATTCCGAAACGCTCGCAGTTCACCCAGACATAAAACGCACCGTCGGGTTCGACCGGAATATCAAAACCCAGACCGCGTAGTGCAGGCACCAGCCAGTCTCGGCGCGCCCGGAACACATCGCGGCGCCGATCGAACTCCGCCATCGCTTCCGGCGTAAAACAGGCCAGTGCGGCGTGCTGGGCCAGCGCCGACGCGCAGATGTACAGGTTTTGGGCGAGGCGCTCGAACGCGGGCACCCAATCGGGCGGAACCACTAACCACCCCAAGCGCCACCCGGTCATGTGGAAAAACTTCGAAAAGCTATTCGCGACCACCATCTCGCTGCCGAGTTCGAGCACTGTCCGGGGGTTCGCGTCATAACTGAGCCCGAGATAGATCTCATCGATCAGAGCAAAACCGGAACGAGCCCGAATCACCTTAAGCATCGATTTGAGTTCGGCAAACGGCATCGAGGTGCCGGTTGGATTGGCCGGGGTCGCGGCCAGTACCCCTCGGGTTTCGGGGCCCCAATGACGATCAACCAAGTCTGCCGTCAATTGAAAGCGGGTTTCGGCACCAACCTTGATCGACCGTGCGATACCGTCGTGGGCAGCGACAAAATTTCGATTGCAGGGGTAGGTCGGATCGGCCATCAGCACCTCGGCACCGGGATCGACCAACGCAGCACAGGCCAGATTCAGGGCAGCGGAAGCACCCGCTGTCACCACGATCCGTTCAGGCGCCACGTTGACCTGCCAGCGCTCGGCGTAGTGGGTCGAGATCGCCTCGCGCAATCGCGATGTGCCCAAGGCCGCCGTGTACTGGGTAATTCCGCCGCGTGCGGCACTCTCCAATGCGGCGATCACGGGCTCGGGCGCGGTGAAGTCCGGTTCCCCGATGGATAAATGAACGATCGAGCGGCCCTGTGCCTCCAACGCAACCGCCCGCTTAACCAGCTCCATCACGCGGAAGGGTTCAATGCGGTCGGTACGTTTTGCCAACGCGGCTCGCGAGATCGAACCCAGGCAGGTTGAGGCTGGGGAGAAGCCGCTCACTGGGATTTCAGCTTCCGGCGCGAGGTCGGTCGATGGCTGGCGGAGATTCGAGGCTCAGTTGTGGCGGAGCGGATTGGGCAGGCTGGGCAGGCGCTGCAGGCTGGGCAGGCGCTGCAGGCTGGACCGGCGGCACAGACTGACCCTTTGCCACGGGGCTAACCGAGGTGGCGGGCGCGCGTCCTGCCGCCACCGCCGCGAACTTCGCCCGCTCGGCCAGCACTTTGCTGCCGTAGCCTCCGTCATTCCCATTGCCCGCGGCACCTACGTAACCCTTCAGCCCCCCCTCGGCAGACCCAGCATTGATGATGTATTCCTTCAGAATCTGGGTCCCAACCCGAATGTTTGCGATCGGATCAAAAGCTGCCGCGATTCCGCCAAACGGTTCAAACCGGCGCGCATGCACCCGAGTGACCACCTGCATCAAGCCCTGTGCACCTCGGGCGCTTTTCGCCTTTGAGTCAAAACGCGACTCGATCGACATCACGGCCAGAACGAGGTGCGGATCAATCTTGGCATCGCGGGCGGCCCGGTAG
>Ga0214921_10012328_pt1 | contig 10234 bp, 5 predicted proteins | sample LL1505_MetaG_FD_177992 | JGI IMG/M metagenome (GOLD analysis project Ga0214921, IMG submission 177992) | Freshwater microbial communities from Lake Lanier, Atlanta, Georgia, United States - LL-1505 | ecosystem: Environmental > Aquatic > Freshwater > Lake | place: USA: Georgia | collected 2015-05-28
GGTAATGAATAGTTTAACATGTGTGGTGTTTTTAATTTTAATACCTGAATCAATTTCTTCTTTAGAGTGATATTTTTTAAAGAACAAATAGAATATGCTCAATCCGATTAAAAAAACACTACCAATCATGCCAATAATATTTTTGTATTGAATAACATCTCCTAATAAGGCGCTAAAAAAATTCGCCAGTATAATCCATATTATATCACTTAACCAAACGCCTGCAATAAAATAAAATGCACTCGTTATTCCATAATTTATTCGAAGTTTTAAAATGGTAAATATTACGGGACCAACAGAAAAAATAAGGGCGATTCCAAGAAGAAACCCTGCAATAATAGCTTCTATCATTAGTTAAAATTATACGTATAGAATAATTATTCTCCCGCGGTTTGATTGAGTAAAAAATTTTCCCACTCTGTTAGCATTTTTCCTTTCAATACTCTTGGAAATTTATGTTGTCCTCCAATTTTTCCTTTTAGTTTCATGAAATTCATAAATGTTTGTTCATTTAAAACTATCACTTCAACAGATTTTAGCGCATGCCTTCTCTCTACTTCGTAATCATCATTGAGCAGTTTTAAATTCTTATCAATTAAAGTTGCCAATTTGCTAGAATCGATTTCTTCATTAGTAGCAATATACCATCTATGACCAAAGAAGTTATCAACCGGAATTCCAGTAACAGTAAACTCGGGAATAGAAACATTAAGTTCTTCAGAAAGCAGCTCAATAGCTTTATTCATATTATCAACACTCAAATGCTCGCCCACCAAACTTAGAAAGTGTTTAGTTCTTCCGGTAATAATAATTTCATTTTTTTCTTTATCAATAAACTTAACTGTATCACCAATTGCATACCTCCATGCGCCAGCATTTGTACTTATAAGAATAGCATAATCTTTATTTTCTTCAATTTCATGAATCATGTATGCTTCAGGGCTATCAATCATATTTCCTTCGCTGTCAAAATTATTATCATCAAATGGGACGAACTCAAAAAATATATTATTATTAAGTGCTAATTGCATTCCAATGGCATCTTGCCTGCTTTGATAAGCCAAAAAGCCTTCGCTGGCAAGATAGGTTTCTATATAGGTAATTGGTTTGCCTAGCAATCTTTCAAATCCTTTTTTATAAGGCTCCATTGCTACGCCACCATGCACATAAAAGGCCAAATTGGGCCAGATTTCATGAATATTCTTAACTTGATATCGTTCAATGATTTTTTCAATACATAGTTGAAGCCAGGCAGGTACGCCAACAATAAAACCAATATCCCATGAGGTTGCATTTTCAACAATTTCATTCATTTTTTTTGTCCAGTCTCTTTCTCTGGCAATTTTCTTACCGGGCTTATACAAACCTAAACCCTGAAACCAAAAAGGAATATTTTTTTGTTGAATACCACTCAGATCGCCTGCAAAATAAGTTGGTCCCTTTTGTAACTGTGTGCTGCCCCCTAACATTAACCAACCTTTTCCAATGGCACTTTTGGGTACATTCTCATATTTAGTAAGACTGATAAGTTGCTTCACACTAGTAATAGTGTTGCTTTTGATTAAATCTTTTGTTATCGGAATGTATTTACTGGCAGCCTCACTGGTGCCACTGCTTAGTGCAAAATATTTTATTACACCTGGCCAACAAACATCTGGAGTGCCTTCTAAAGTTTTATACCACCAATTTTTAAAAATGGTATCATAGTTTGAAGCAGGTACCATTTGTTGGAATTTTTTTCCAGGGTGTTTACTTAATAGAATTTCATCATATAAATACTTTTGTCCAAATTCTGTAAATCGAGCTTTTTTTAATAGCTTCTTGATTACTTTTATTTGTTGACTTCTAGCATCACGAATAGGAATATTTAAAGCACGAGCAATCGTATTAGGAAGCTTTATGTCAAATATGGCCATTTAATAATGTGTTGATAGAAAAGCAAAGATAAATTATTGTACTCTAACTTATAGTTTATGAATGCTCGAATACTTATATTTTTAAAAATATAAAATTATATATAGGTGTAAAACAAACAGGTAACTATTGTGAAAGTATTACCAAAAATAACTACGTTTGTCCTCGAAATTATTCAAAATCTATTTTGGATTTACTTAAAAAAACACAATTTTAAAAAGTTAAAAAATGAAAAAATTTTTATTATCCATTTTTTTGATTGCTGGAATCCTAACTACAAAAGCAGACGAAGGAATGTGGTTACCTATGTTACTTGGAAAACAAGTATACAACAACATGGTGAAAAAAGGATTAAAATTAACTAAAGAGCAATTATATTCTATCAATAAAGCCTCCTTGAAAGATGCCATTATAATTTTTGGAAGGGGTTGTACCGGTGAAATAGTTAGTGATCAGGGTTTGATCTTTACCAATCATCATTGTGGTTACGAAGCAATTGCTTCTGCCAGCAGTGTTCAAAATAATTATTTGAGAGATGGTTTTTATGCTTACAATAAAGATCAAGAAATAAAATCCGAATTAACAGTACAGTTTTTAGAGAAAATTGTGGACGTGACTGCAGAAGTGGAAGCAGGTTTAAAAGGGCTTAGCTGGGCAGACAGGGTTAAAAAAACTCAAGAAGTATTCAAAAGTATTACGGATAAAGTATTAGATAAAGAAAATGGTATTTCCGCTAGAGTATACAGTATGTTTAAAGACAATCAGTATATCATGTATGTATACAAGACATATAAAGATATTCGCTTGGTTGGCACACCGCCAGAAAGTATTGGAAAGTTTGGTGGAGACACAGATAATTGGGAATGGCCAAGACACACAGGAGATTTCTCTATTTTCAGGGTATATGCATCTAAAGATGGTAAACCTTCTGAATATAATAAAGAAAATATACCGCTAAAGCCTAAGCATTTCCTTCCTGTTAGTATCAAAGGAATTAAAGATGGAGATTATTCAATGATTTATGGATATCCTGGCGGCACCAATCGTTATGAAACCAGCAATGGTATAAAATTAAAAAACGACATCGAAAATCCTGCCTTGGTTGCGTTGAGAGATATGAGATTGAAGTTTATGCATGAGCAAATGATTAAAGATCCGGCAGTGAAATTAAAATTAGCATCCGATTATGCAGGAATTGCTAATTATTGGAAATTTTTTGATGGAGAAACAAAGCAATTAATTAAGTTTAACACCTACGGACAAAAACAAGATTTCGAAAACAAATTCACAGCTTGGGCAATTACACAACCTAATGCAGAGTATAAAAATATATTTACTGAGTACGAAAAAAATTATGCTACATGGACTCCTTATTCTAAACATCGTCAGTATTTAAGAGAAGGAATTTTGGGATCTCCATTGTCTTCTTTTTCTTCCTCTTTAATGTCTTTGGAATTAGCACTTTCCAAAGCGGGTGCAACGGCTGAAGAAATAAAAAAAGCGGTTGATGCAGCGGATGCCGCAAGAAAAAACTTTATAAAATCTGAAGATATTCCAAGTGATAAGAATATTCTTGCAGCAGTAGCAAAAGCATTTTACAATGATATTGACAAAAGTCAGTTACCTAGTGGTATTTATGATAAAATTGCTATGTATGGCGATTTAAATAATGAAGCTACTTATACAAAATGGGCAGCTGATGTATTTGCCAAGACAATGATTCTTAATGATGAAAAGTGGAATGCTTTTATGGCTGCTCCTTCTGCAGCTGCTTTACAAACTGATATGGCTTTTGAATTTTCTACATCGTTTGTTAAAAATTATAATAATAAATACGCACCGCTTTATACAACTTTTGTAAATAGAAATAATGAATTGGGAAGAAGCTATATGAAGGGTATCATGGAAAGAGATCCCATTGCTGCTGCAAAAATGTATCCCGATGCTAATTTTAGCATGCGCGTTAGTTTTGGTAATGTAAAAAGTTACCAACCTAGGGATGGAATTTTTTATGATTATATTACCACGGCTAAAGGAATAATGGAAAAGTATGTACCAGGGGATTATGAATTTGATTTACCATCAAAACAAGTGGACTTGTTCAGAAAAAAAGATTTTGGTCAATATATTGATAAAAAAAGAAAAGATTTAGTGATTGGATTTATCACAACTAATGATATAACGGGAGGGAATAGTGGAAGTCCTGTTATTGATGGTAAAGGCAATTTAATTGGATTGGCATTTGACGGAAATTATGAAGCACTTAGTCATAAAATTGCTTTTGACAAAGACTTAAACAGAACTATCTGTGTAGATGTGAGGTATGTATTGTGGTGTATCGATAAATTAGGAGGTGCTACCAATCTTATCAATGAAATTAATCCAGTTAAATAAACTAGACATCATCTTTAACAAACAAGCGAATTAATAATGCAAAAAGGACCAGTATCTAACTATATACAACACCATTATCGTCATTTTAATGCAGCATCATTAATGGATGCGGCTAAAGGATATGAACTTCATTTACAGGAAGGTGGTAAAATGATGGTAACCCTTGCTGGCGCAATGAGTACGGCTGAATTAGGATTGAGTTTTGCAGAAATGATTCGCCAGGATAAGGTGGCCATTATTAGTTGTACAGGAGCTAACTTGGAAGAGGATATCATGAATTTAGTGGCACATTCTCATTATAAAAGAGTCCCCAATTATCGCGATTTGAGTCCACAGGATGAATGGGAATTGTTGGAAAATCATTATAATAGGGTAACGGACACGTGTATACCAGAGGAAGAGGCGTTCAGAAGATTACAAAAACATATTCATCAGCTATGGAAAGATGCAGATGATAAAGGAGAAAGATATTTTCCGCATGAATTCATGTATAAAATGTTATTGAGTGGAGTATTGGAGCAATACTATGAAATAGATCCTAAAAATAGTTGGATGTTAGCGGCAGCAGAAAAAAATATTCCTATTGTTGTTCCAGGTTGGGAAGACAGTACCATGGGAAATATTTTTGCATCTTATGTTATTAAAAATGAAATGAAAGCTTCTACCATTAAGAGTGGAATTGAATACATGGTTTGGTTGGCTGATTGGTATAGAAAAAACTCTGGTGGTAAGGGTGTTGGCTTTTTTCAAATTGGCGGAGGTATTGCAGGAGATTTTCCTATATGTGTAGTGCCGATGATGTATCAGGATTTGGAATGGCATGATGTTCCTTTTTGGAGCTATTTTTGTCAAATAAGCGATTCTACTACCTCTTACGGGTCATATTCTGGCGCTGTTCCAAACGAAAAAATAACTTGGGGTAAATTAGATATACATACACCTAAGTTTATTGTAGAAAGCGATGCCACTATTGTAGTGCCCTTGATTTTTGCTTGGGTATTGGGATGGTAGAACAGTTTAATTCAAGCGTTTTGAAATGATCTTTATAAAGAATTCTTTCTTTTAACTAACAATTAATTAATGCGATTTAAAAAAAATAAAACCAGCATCAACATTTGTTTTTCGCTGGCTTTTTTTTGTATAATATATTTTATTATAAACTTATCGATAAATTTTCGACTTTCTAATATTCAATCCAAACAATCAAGTCAATCTGTTGCCAAATTATCATTTTTAAAAAATATTTATTTTGATGTAAAAAGCATTGAATCGGGTCAACGTGGCTATTTGCTTTCTAGTAATCCTATTTTTCTGGAAAGTTATAAAAGGGGATTTGATAACTTAAGAACAGACAAGCGAAACTGTTTAAACTCCTTTACAATAGAAGAATTAAAAAAAACACAGTTTGACTCAATTGTATATCTTATTGATAAAAAAATATCATTTAGCAAAAAAGCAGTTGAAATTAAAAATGTACAAGGGGAAGAAGCAGCACAAAACTTTATATCTACAGGTAAGGGTGTTTATATAATGAACCAAATTGATGCAAAAATTGTTATTGCTGAAAATTACTTTCTCAATGCTATTAATGATAATTATGTACAAAATAATTTGATTTCAAAGAAAATAGAATTTGATATTTTATTGCATTCTATAATACTCCTGACTTTGTTATTAATGATTATTTATTTGATTAATAAAAAAAATGTTTTACAAAAAGTATACAGCAGTAAAATGATATCAATATATAGTATTTCTGATGCTATTGTTACAACGGATAATAACTTTTACATTACAAATTGGAATATTTATGCTGAGCGAATATTTGGCTATAAAGAAAAAGAAGTAATTGGTAAAAATCTAATAGAAGTATTAAAAGTAAAATCAGAAAATATTGATCTAAATGAAATAATTGAGCATTTTAACAAGCATAAAATTTGGAAAGGAGAATTACTTAATGAGCAAAGTAATGGCGAGATTATTAATGTAGAAATAGCTGCCTCCGCACTACTAGATAATGAGGGTGAAAATATAGGAACAATATCTGTTATTAGAAATATTTCATCCAATAAAAATACAATTCAGCAATTAGAATCAGAAATTAACAAAAGCAATATTGATCTTGAAATAAAAAATGAGAGATTGGAGCTTATCAATAAAGCTTCTAACGATGTAATTTGGGATTGGGATTTACTTACAAATAAAATCTGGGGAAATGATGCCTATCTTCAAATATTAAATAAATCAGAGAATGATGATAATAATTATAATGATTTCATCACAAAAATACACCCCCAAGATTTAGAAATATTATTGGAAACATTCAAAAAAGATGTAGAAGAAAAAAAATCAGTTATAAAAAGTAATTATCGAATTTTGAAAAGTAATGGAGATTTGGTTAGAATTAGTAACAAGTCAATAGTTTTATACGACTCGGAAGGTAAACCGTATAGGTCTTTAGGTGTTTCGCAAGACGTCACAGATTACTATAATCTCAAGCTGGATATTCAAATAGAAAAAGAAATATCTGAAAATATAATTAATACGCTTCCAGGTATATTTTATGTTTTTAATGAAGAAGGCAAATATTATCTATGGAATAATAACTTGATTACTACAACCGGATATTCTGTTGAAGAACTTTTGCAAACTCACCCATTGTTATTGATTGCAGATATTGACAGGGATGTAGTAGCAGAAAAAATAAAAAATGTATTTATAAATGGACATGATACTATAGAAGCTTCATTATTGCTAAAAAATAATCAGGAGATCCCTTATTTATTTTCAGGTAAACGTATTCACTATAACAACGAAGATTGTATAATGGGTATTGGATTTGATATTACAGAAAAATCGATTTATCAAAAAAAATTGAAAGAATTTGCAAGTAATCTTCAGAAAGTTAGAGAAGAAGAAAGAACAAGAATTTCAAGAGAAATTCATGATGAACTCGGGCAACAACTTGTTGGATTAAAAATGGAATTATCTTCGTTAAAGAATAATATACATAATGATATTTCCTTTTTATTAACTAAATTAAATAATTCAATAGCCATCACAGATAATTCGTTATTAGCCTTAAGAAATATTTCAACGCAATTAAGACCAAGTTTATTAGATGATTTAGGTTTAATTCCTGCTATCGAATGGCAGACTGAAGAATTCGAAAAAAGATATAATATAAAATGTAGTTTCTATTCCAATCAAACAACCATATACCTTAATGAAGAAGCTTCAACGGCCATTTTTAGAATATACCAAGAGTGTTTAACTAATATATTAAAGCACTCACAGGCAACGAAAGTGATAGCTTCATTAAATCTCGATAAAAATATTTTATCATTCGAAATAGTTGATAATGGTGTTGGATTAAATCTTAATACATTTGAAACTAAAGGAACTTTTGGTATTTTAGGAATACGAGAACGAGTATCAATTTTAAATGGAAACTTACAGATTACTAGTTCCATAGGTATTGGTACTACTATTAGAATTACAATATCTATTTAATGTATAAATTATTATGATAAAAATATTAATAGTTGATGATCATGCGATAGTAAGAAGGGGTCTCATGCAAATATTGAAAGAGGGTTTCCCCAATTCTATTATAGAGGAGGCAGTAGATGCAGAATCAATGATTAAAGAATTGCTAAAAAAAGATTTTGATGTTATTATTAGTGATTTATCAATGCCAGGTAGAAGTGGATTAGATACAATCCCTCAAATAAAAAAAATAAATCCCAATATCCCAGTCTTGATAATGAGTATTCATTCAGAAGATCAATATGCCATTAGGGTTTTAAAGGCTGGAGCTGCAGGTTTTTTAAATAAAAATTTAGTACCAGAAGAATTAGTTATTGCTGTCAAAAGAGTACTTCAAGGTAAAAAGTATATTACGGCAAACATAGCAGAAAAATTAGCTGACCATGTTGACATTGACAAATCAGAGCCTCTTCATTATTATCTATCAGATAGAGAAATGAATGTTTTAAAGTTTATTGTAAAAGGACTTCCTATAACAGACATAGCACAAAACCTTTTTTTAAGTGTTACAACAGTGAGTACCTATCGCTCTAGAATATTATCAAAATTGAAATTGAAGACAAATGCCGAATTAATCATTTATGCAATAGAGCATAATTTAGTTAATCAAGCCTAACCTTGTAGTATTTATACTACAAATAAACAATTCATTATTCTACATAAAATATATTATTAATATTATATTTTTAGAATTCAAAGCAGTACCAATTACTGTATAGAAACTCCGCTTTACTGAATACAAAATCTATGAAGTTTAACCAGGCCGAAATTTATTTCGGCTTTTTTTATTTATAAATCTTATTGATACTATCATTGTATTTCTCCATAATAACTTTTCGCTTCATACTTAATTTTGGAGTTAGTTCTCCTGTATCGATTGTCCATTCAACAGGAATAAGTTCAAATTTTTTTATCTGTTCAACTGGATTGAAAAATGAATTATAGGAATTTAAAATTTCAGTGTATAGCATTAAAACTTGAGGATGATCAATTGCTTCTTTAGCTGTTAAGCCATGAATTTCTTTTTCTTTTAACCAGTTTGTTAAATTATTAAAAGAAGGAACAATAAGGGCTCCAACAAATTTTTCATCAGCGCCAACTACTAATATCTGCTCTACAAAAGGGGATTCTTTTATTTTGTTTTCAATTGGTTGAGGAGCCACATATTTTCCGCCACTCGTTTTAAACAACTCTTTCTTTCTGTCGGTGATTTTTAGATAACAGCCATTTTCAAATACACCAATATCTCCCGTGTGCAACCAGCCATCTATCAATACTTCTGAAGTTAAATCTGGTCTATTATAATATCCCATCATAACACTAGGCCCCTTCACACATATTTCTCCATCTGCTGCTAATTTCACCTCTTGGCCTTCTATGACTAATCCAACTGTGCCAAATTTAGTTCCATTTTTTTTTCTGCAATTCACACTTATAACCGGACTATTTTCTGTTGGTCCATATCCCTCATACACATGAATTTTTGCAGCATTGAAAATTTTCAGTAATTTAAGTTGGCAAGCAGCACCACCTGTTATTATATATTGCACATTTCCACCTAAAGCTTTACGCCACTTACTAAAAATTATTTTATTAGCTAAGTACAATTGAAAATTATAAAATAACCCATTACCATTGAAAGGATCGTATTTTTCTGCCAATGATACAGCCCAATAAAATAGCTTTCTTTTTACTCCTTTTAATTCAGCACCCTTAATCATTATTTTTTCGAAAACTTTTTCTAATAATCTGGGTACTGTAGTGAACAAGGCTGGTTTGATTTCTTTTAAATTATCTCCAATTGTCTCCATGCTTTCAGCATAGTATATAGAAATGCCAGCATAACAATAAATACAGGAGGCTATTCTTTCAAATATATGATTGAGCGGTAAAAAACTTAAAGCCCGTGCTGTTGGCATTTTTGGAAAAGGAAAACTTTTAGTTGAATTTAATACATTGCTCACAATATTTTTATGACTAAGCATTACACCTTTAGGAGTGCCCGTTGTGCCTGATGTGTATATGATTGTTGCGCAAGCTTCTGCTTGAATTGTTTTTTTTATGTCATTAACTGCTGCAATTTCTAGCGCGGATACATCCTTAATAATACTGCTCCAATGTTCAATATGAATAGTGCTGTCAAAAGAATATATATTTATTAGAGATGGAATTTTACCACTAAGGGAAATCATTTTTTCTATACAATCTTCACCACTTACAAAAACATATTTTATTGCAGCGTCATTGAAAATAAATTCTATCTCACTAATATTGGTTGTAGGATAAATAGGACAAAGGATAACGCCAATTTGCTGACAGGCAAAATCAAGCATCAGCCACTCGGGTCTGTTTTTAGAAATAATTGCAATTTTATCTT
>Ga0214921_10012330_pt1 | contig 10233 bp, 13 predicted proteins | sample LL1505_MetaG_FD_177992 | JGI IMG/M metagenome (GOLD analysis project Ga0214921, IMG submission 177992) | Freshwater microbial communities from Lake Lanier, Atlanta, Georgia, United States - LL-1505 | ecosystem: Environmental > Aquatic > Freshwater > Lake | place: USA: Georgia | collected...
AGCGCCAAGAAGCAATCCGAAAAATCTCACCGATCGGATGCAAAACACAGGCCCTGCGTTCGAACTGCATAAATCAACCGCCTGCCTCTCAAAAATGTGCCGTTTTTCGAGGTGCCCTAAAGCTAGCCAAGATCCAGATAAGGCAAAACGAAGAGATCATAAAGTTACTCCGGCGCATGGTCGACAAAAAATAAAAAGACCCGAAGAGCCGTTGGTTTGTGTCCTGTAGGGCTTAAAGATCTTGCTTTCCCTCGACATTGGAATGGGAATTTAATTTTGAGATATGGGCTCAGGGCATCGGCTTCGAAAAAAAGCACAGAGCTTGTCGCGAAATGAGTCAAGCGCTAAAAACAGTCATCGTTGCCATCGCGGCAGTAAGAGGAAGCACCTGTTGTGCCGCACCAAACTATGAGCAGTTTTTTCTTGGTGTGAGAAACCCCGAATCAGGCAATAAATCAAAGGGAGGGTCAGCGCTCAGTGTTTGTGGAAAAATTTCCATGGGGCCATGGCTAAGTAGATTTTTAACAAAATTCCAAAACAAACTGTGTAAAGCACGAAATTTACAAACTCTTTCCGTCTAAACATATTGGAGTAAGATCATGTCCGTCAAAAATTTTGCATCATTGTTCATCCTCGTCGCCATCGCATCGCTAGGGGGACATGTATACGCCAACGAAAATGGAACGATTTTGGGGTACATCGGTGGTGGCTCTAGCAACGGAGAGAAGCTAAAAACAGGCAGCAATACTCCGATGTCAATAGGGTTTATGTACCTATCGCCCACCAGCGACAGCATCATCGGGCTAGATATTGCAGGCGAAGGGACTTCGGTTGATAGCTATAATGGTGGTTTTCCGTCCACTCAACGGTCTACTTCTATCAATTTAATTCTTGGAAGAAATCTGGGCAAATTTTCAGACTCTAGGATTGACGCGTCTTTGATTATTGGTGGACGGGATGTCAGAAACAATACGGTATGCCCGAAGTCATATCTTGGTTATCAATGCTATGCCGACGCGAAGCCGGACACTTCAACAGACTATGCGGTTAACTTTGGAGGCATAGTGACATATACATATAAAAGCGTGATGGTGGGGGTGCGTGCCACTGGCCAAAGCACGCAAGCCATATTGGGTTATAGATTTTAATAAAATAATTTGGCGCTCTCGGTTGCCCCCTATTGGGCAGCAAGCTGAATGCCAGCATGGCTGCTGACCGACTGGCCGGATGATTGTCGAGATCGGCTTGTTGGTGTGTGGGGCAGAGCGGAACCAGGGGGCAGTTGTGAACTGTCGGTTTGACCCGACACTTCACGGTCAGGGGCTGACGCTGTGTGGGCCTTCGCGTTGAACAAGGGTTAACCCGCATCGATTTTGCTGCTCACTTGCTTGGGTATTTACCCGTCCAAGGTCGCCGCTTGTAGGGCTGGATAGACGGGGTTTTCACGCTTACACAGCTGATGACTGCGGGGCTGTCGCAAACTTCTTGCTTGACGCTAGGGGCCGACCTAAACCTCAGCTTCCTTCAGTGCTGCTGGCTCATCCTCAAGATCAATGCGACGGAGGACACCGGCTCGGGTGATGTCGCAGGCAATCTTGCGCATCACAATCTTGGCCTCGCTTTCGTTACCGAAATTTTCCCTCCCCGAAACGTTGCGCCAATAAGCATCCTCTCCAGCAAGCCCGCTTCCAGTCTTTTCCCAAATGAGATCGATAAGGCAAGCCAATGCAGAATCTGCGGCATTGCAAGCACGCTTGAAAGCTTCTAAATCCTTGAGGCGATCGACAAATCGATTGATCTCATTGAGATGTCCCTCAGAGTCCGCCCAATAAACCTTTTTTAGGTGGGCGCCCAGAGCCATTATTAGGTTTATGCCCACAGCCGTGCCATGGAAGGTGATTAGGTGAACTTCGTCGTCGGCATTGTTGTGAATCAAATTATGAATCGCTAAAAAATTAAATGATTGGACTTGAAGATTGTCGTCAAATTCGCTCACCCCCTCCACGTACACGGCTTCATTGCATTGGGCCCATTTCTGGATGGTTTCGATGGGCGGTAATTGGTAGTTCTTGTCGATGGCTAAACAGCATCTCGGGAATTTCATGGTTAGCTCCGGATGTTGACAACTTTGTTGACCACACCAAGGCCGGCTCGTCGGGCTTGATTGGCGGCTAGAACCACATCGCTGAAAATGCTGCGGGCACTGCCCCGACCAGCCTTGACCACTTGGTCCAGCACTGCGTCTGGAGGCGGCGTTAGGTTGGCATTGAGATAGACCCGCTGCAGGATCGGTCGCCACTGCTCGGCTGGCGGCACATTCATGTCCACCAATACGCTGCGGTTTTGAACACCCAGATCGATTTGGTCCAGGTGATTGGTGGTCATGATGAACACCAGATTTGGCTGATTCATCAGTGCCTTGAAGTTGGCTCGCGCTGCGTCGGTCAGCAGATCAAACTCATCCAGAATCACGTAGTGCAGATTGCTAGAGTTCCAGGAAATAAAGCTGGTCGCGTTCTGGATCTGGTTGATCAGGCTGAGTCCGTTCTGTCCTTGAACACAGGGGTGGTATTGGTAAGTCGGTGTTTCTGTATCTCTGAGCTGTCCCGAAGCGATGGTTGCCGCCGTGGGGTCTACGCGGGCTGTTTCAATCAGACCGGGTAGCAATTGAGCCAGCGTGGTCTTGCCCGTGCCGTAGAGCCCGTGAAGGATCAGTCCACAGACGCCGTTACCCGGAAACTGCAGGGTCTGATCTAGGATGCTTTCCAGTTTCTGGCGGCTAATGGCCAGTAGCGCGAAGTCGTCAAGGCATTGAGGTGCGGCTACCGTGACCGCAGGGGAAATGGCTGTTGCCATGCGTGTTCTCCCAAGAATTTGTGGGGATTGGGGCTGCGGCCCGGTGGTCACTGAGGATTTAAGATCCGCAGCTGTCTCAGGCTGAAACTCAAGCCACGCGCAGGGCGGCTTGGGCGGCAAGATACAAGCGCTAGAACTGCACTGTCACGCGGATCTGCAAACACATCCATTAAGGGAAATACCAATGCAAAACTACTTTAATCACATGAGTACCTCCGCGCGAGCGCTAGGCAATTTGCTGCTCGGCGCTAGCCTGTGTGGCGCCTTTTGCTTGGCCACCGAAGCACAAGCCCAAGTTGGCATGCGCGAGATCACAAGCAAAGGCATGCCCATCACCTTGGTGTACCCCACGCCCGCCAAGGCGCAAGCCACCCGTCTAGGCCCCTTCGAACTAGAAGTAGCTCTGGGTGCCGAGCTAACTCCAGGCAGGCACGCATTGGTCGTGCTTTCGCACGGCACCGGCGGCAGCCCCATGACAGACCACACCCTAGCGGCCACCCTGGCGCGCGCCGGCTTTGTGGTGGCGCAGCCGCTACACCGTGGCGACAACTACCGCGACACAAATGCCGCCGGGCCTGCAAGTTGGCAAACACGCCCCAAGGAAATCTCTGAAGCCATCGACGTCGTGGCGGCCGACGCGCTCTGGCAGGGGCGCGTAGATACAAAGCGCGTTGGCGTGCATGGCATGTCTGCGGGCGGCGTCAGCGCTTTATCGCTAGCGGGTGCCCAATGGAATATGCGTTCTCTCATCGACCACTGCAATACGCATATGGATGCAGACATCGGCTTTTGCCTCAACGGCCTGGGACAAGATCGCTTGCAAGCGGTCAAACGCCGAGCGCAGTTCGTGCTGGGTGGACTGACACCCAACTTCATGCAACCCGCGTATTTGTCAGAACTGCATGGTGGTCTGTCAAAGGACGGCAACGGTGAACGCCGCCCAGATACCCGCATTACCGCCGCAACGGTACTGGTGCCGGTGGTGGCGCCCTTCACCGCCGAAAGCCTACAAGCAATCAACATCCCCGTGGGCGTGGTCAGCGCCGGGCAAGACCAGGTGTTGGCGCCGCAGTTTCATAGCGACTACCTTTTGTCCCAATGCACACGCTGCGAACGCCTGGCGCATGTGCCAGTGTCCGGCCACTTTGATTGGCTATCACCATGGCCCGACGCGATTGCCCAGCAAGTAGGCGCGCTGCAAATGCGCGGCGGCTACCCCACTACGGGCTTTAGCGCTGCCCAAAGGCAAAATGGCTTTGACGCTATTGCCAAGTTTTTTCAACAACACCTTGCCCACTGACTATGGATACCCAGGCACCTGCCCGTTGCGCAACAAGCCCCAAGGCAAGCGCATCGGGCTCGGCACCGATAGCCAACCCAAACATGCTCGATTTTTCAGCCCGCAGCTTGTCCAAGCGATTGCTGCAAACACTGCTCATTTGTGTGGGCATCGCCATCGTGCAGCACCTTTTTTTACCGAGCGTGGGTTTTGAAGTACCGCTGGTGTATTCGCTGTGCATTGGCCTGCTGTGCTGGGCCATGGTGGACTTGGGGCGCAGGCTCTTCGCCAGTGCGCGCCTCACGGGTTGGCCTTCGGGGGCCAGCGCTGTGCTGCTGCCCATAGGTGCTATGGCGATTAGCTTTGCCTTGGGTTCGGCGCTGGCCGACTACTGGTTTGGCTGGTCCACCTTCGATGGCAGTGCCATTGCCACCAAGCATTTGCGCTGGTCTATTGGCGTTAGCGCCTTGGCTGCTGCCACAGCGCCTTCTGCCTGATGCTGATCTGACCGGGCCAGGTCACCTGCCTGCGTCCTTCTGGCAACGTCTGCGGCTAGCCGCCTGGCGTTGGCCAACTGCTCACGCGCCAGCTCGGCATCTACGCGCGCTCGCTGCCAGCTCCACCAGGCATCCCTAACGGATGAGGCGAGCCGTAGTTGTGAGGCGAGAAGCCTGCGCTCGACAAAAGAGATTTCTGCCTGCGCCAAGTCGGCACTGGCCGTGCGCTGCCCAGGGAGCCAGAGCGGAACTGCGATGCCGATCTCGGCTTCACGCGCACCGTTGTTACCGGTCGCCTGGTCCGATCGCTGACTGATCTCAAGAGAGGGCGCCTCGGGTGACAGCAGACCTGCAGCCTTGGCTTGGGCCTGCGCAGCGTCCCGTCGCGACTGCAGCGCGCGCGCTTCCGGCTGCCTTTGCCAAGCCGTCTCAAAAACTTCCTTCAATGACACCACACCTGTTGGCGCAGCGCCAGAAGTGCTCTGTGCGTGAGCGCTTAAGACCCAGCAACTCAAAGTAACAACCGACAGCACAATTCGAAGATGTGCTGTACTTTTTTCGTTCAAATGCATGACTCATCTCCAATGGTGAAAATATCCAAGGAGATCAGCGAGCAGCGACGCAGGGGTCGCGGGCTTCATTGCGCAACGCTTAATGCGTCATGCACACAAGCGCACAGGGGATTCGAAAAAGGGAAGAGGAAACCCGAGGCTCGCCGATCAGGCAAGCGTGGGCCACTGAGGCCGTTCAGGTCGCTCTGCGAGCGCTAGAGATGGGTTGACGTCGTAGTCGAGTGGGTAATCACGATCTGCCGCTGCTGTGGGCGTTTTCAGATCACTGGCTAGAGCCACAGAACAACCAAAATGGCACGTCGCGCAGTCTTGATGAACCCCAGCAGATGAAACGCCGTCTTTGACGGGTTCATGTTTATCTGCGGCTTGATGGTCGTGACTGTGGTGACCTGGGTGGTTAGCGGTCACTTCAGATTCATGTTGGCAATAGCCGGCTACTGCTGCCCAGCTGAACTGCAAGGGCAACAACACCAGCAAAAAAATAGCCAGGTACCGTATCATATAATCGATTGTAATGACTTAAATTTTCAAGGTCACCGAATGTGCGTTTGTCCTCGAAGAGCTTGAGGTCAATGAAGAGGAACTCTGATTCTTGGCAAGCCTTAGGCGTCAGCCATTTCAATGGCCGCGTGCACAGGATATCAGCTCAGACAGCTCAGGACGCACTGGCAACGACTTGAATGCGCTCATAGTAGATCGCCCTAGATTGCCTAACGGCAGACGCCCGCTCAGGTGCCCCAGCGGCACCAAAACCAAGCGAAACAACTGCCCCACTGTCTCAGACCAGTCGCGTGTGCGTACGGACAAGTTAAACATCTGTGCGTGGGTCTGCAAGTGTGGCCTGATGTGCAACTGTCCCACGACATGGGCCGCTTCCAGATAAAGCCAAGCTTGATCCACGGAGACTGCGGTTTTCGCGCTCTGGATCAGTTGGACGTGGGCAATACCGTCAAATCGGCGATTGCCCGATGGCTCAGTGGACTTGGTCATGGTGGTCTTTCTTTGCCATGTCTTCGCCCAGTTCACTGCGAGCCTGCCGGAGCACCAACCAGCCGCCATGCAATGCCAGCGCCGCCATGAGGCTGGCTACTGCAAGATCGGGCCAGGCCGAACCGGTACCAAACACGCCCAAGGCCGCGATGAATACGGCAAGGTTGCCGATGGCGTCGTTGCGAGAGCACAGCCACACGCTTCGCATGTTGGCATCGCCTTCGCGGAAGGCGTAGAGCATCCATGCCACCGCGATGTTGGCCGTCAGTGCCAGGAGGGCTGTCGTGCCCATGGTGGTGGCCAGAGGCACGCCGCCGTTCCACACCGACCACAGTGCCGCACTTAGCACATACAGGCCAAAACATATCATGCTCACGGCTTTGAGCATGGCTGCGCGCGCTCGCCATGCTATTGCTGAAGCCAACACTGCAAGCGACACGGCGTAGTTCATCGCGTCGCCAGCAAAATCGACCGCGTCGGCCAGCAAAGAAAGTGACCCAGACTGAACGCCAGCCACGATCTCGACCAGGAACATCGCGGCATTGACCACGAGGGCGATCCAGAGGACCTTGCGGTAACGGGCCAGGTTAACAATGGCATCAAGTTTGGGTGCGTCGTGATCACAGCAGTGGGCGGACATGGGTTTTCCTTTCAATACTTGCATTGGAAACCCTGTAGCCGCTACAGTGTCAAATACTTTTTTAAAGCAGGATCATGTCATGCAGATCAAGGAACTGGCCCGCGCCACCGGCGTGGATGTCGAAACCATCCGTTACTACGAAAAACAGGGCCTGATGCCCGCGCCGGCTCGGCGCGACAACGGCTACCGCGACTACGCGGCGGCTCACCTGGAGCGCCTGTCATTCATCCGCCACTGCCGTGCCCTGGACATGCCGCTGGGCGATGTGAACCGGCTACTTGGATTCGTTGATAAACCGGACACAAACTGCGGCGATGTCGATCTTCTGGTGGACGACCAGCTGGCCCGTGTGCGCGCCCGCCTCAGGAGCATGAGGGCACTGGAGAAGCAGTTGCTACGGCTGCGGGCGCGATGCTCCGGTACCCACGACGGGGCGCACTGTGGCATTCTTGAAGAGCTAGTGTCCGCCGCTCACGGGGAGTCTTGCGTATGCCATCCAGCTTAATGTTCAGACGCCCAGAGACCAACGGAATTACATTCAACAAGGTTCAAAGCCTGTTTTGCTGAAATCCGCAAATTGACGGCTCGGAACCAAGTCCAAAAAAGTCATGAGGTTTTGAGACAAACGGGGTTTGAGACGGCTTTCCGTGGTCACTGCCAATGGCGGCAGTCAGGAGCCCAAAGCAAAAAGCCCCGCGTGGTGCGGGGCCTGAGGCTGCCTCAAGGCCTGTTGAGCAGGTTTGAGGTCTTTGTACTGGCGGGGCAGAAGATACCAGATCACAAACCGCCTAAGGTTTTGATGGACAAGCAAATCAAGCACTTGGGTTCCAGTTCACCTTTCTAAATGTTGGAGCAGCAATCTTATCTCCCAAGTTTCTTATTCAATTCGAAAGGGCAAAAGCGCTAATGGGTTAGGTCACAAAAGCGTTCGGGCTCGCGGCTTCTTTGTCGATTGAACTGCCTTAGACAGAATCAAATCAGCGAACTCTTCACCAACACTTTGCAGGTATTTGGTTCGCTCTAGCGTGGTTTCAAATTGCACAACCAAAGGGCCGTCCAGTAACAAGAAGGCTAAGCCATGCACATGCGCCCAAAGAATGGTGGCCATCGTGGCTTGCGCCTTTTTGCCATGAACGATGGTGTTGAGTCGATCTAGCTCATCTCTTGCACGCGCACCAGAAGCTTGAACCGAAGGAAACCTTGAAGGATCGCAAACCTCAGGCCTGAACATGATCCGAAACACACCAGGCTGTGTCAGTGCAAAGTCGACATAGGCAGCTGCTGAGGCAACCAAAGCGGCTCGACTCCCCTTGGCGAGGCCAAGGTCATTGGCCTCTTTTAAGCAAGTAGCCAGTGCATCAAAACCATCGGCCACGAGCGACGCGAGGATTGCCTCTCTGTTTTCAAAGTAGTGGTAGGGAGCCTGGTGAGTGCAATCGGTTCGCCTTGCCACTTCCCTCATGCTCAATGCCGCTGGGCCGCCTTCATCCAACAGTTGCCGACTGGTCAGGAGCAAGTCGCGCTTGAGGTCTCTTGAGGGATCGGTCTTGGGTCTTCCCAGGCTTTTGGCATTCATATTGCGCATTTTATGAGTGATGCTTGACGGCGTCTAAATATTTATTAGAATAAATAGACAACGTCAATTTCATGGCCGTTGACTTGGCGCCGATTAAGGATTTTTCCTATGGATGGAAAGGATGCATATGATCTACAAAGACCGAATGACAGCAAAGATGGAGGGCGACTTTGTCGTTTTTTTGATTGGCATGCGGATCAACAAACCCTTGGCAGTGCACAAGTATTTGCCCGTGCTCAATGCGATGCCGAAGATGCTGACGGAACTTTACACAAGACCAGAGTTGGGCTTCATTCACCACGAGATGTGGTTTTCTCGAACGATTATTTTGACTCAATACTGGCGTTCAATGGAGCAACTCATTGATTACGCAAAAAACAAAGATTCGGCACATCTTCCAGCCTGGCAAGCGTTTAATAAAGCTGTTGGTACAGACGGTAGTGTTGGCATATGGCATGAAACCTACAAAGCCAGCCCAGGTACTTATGAGAACGTTTACGTGAACATGCCTGCCTTTGGTCTAGGAAAGGCCGGTCTGCTGGTTGAAGCAAAGGGGCATCTCAAATCAGCATCTGAAAGGTTGAAAGGCTAAGGAACTTTGGGATGACTGACGGGGTTCTGGCATTCGCAAGAGTATTTTTTGGCTCATGCTGGTAGGCAGCATCACGTAAAACCGCGTGCAATCGGTACGGTTCAAATTTGGGTTTTGAACGCGCTCAGTCAAGAGGTTTTGAGCAGAAAGCCGTCTCAACAGTTCGAGTACCCCATCAAAGGGGTACTTTCTTCAAGATCGGGGGAAGCGTTGAAAGAAAAAAATCAATCAGATCAACAATTTGCAAACAGGCGTTGGAAGGATTGAAATATTGAAAGAAGTCACTGGCGGGTGGGATGGGATTCTAACGATCGAAACTTCGTCGCATCGAGCTCCACATTTCCAGTGGTCGCCTCTGTCGGCACTGGTCGATACCCGTGACAGTTTGGCCTTGTCTAACCACCTGGCGCATCACAAAAGCGCCACCGCGTTTCTCAGCATGTCGTCATTGGCATCTATGTAGGTGGCGGTCACAGCGATGTTCCGGTGACCCATCAATCGCATGAGCACACGGATTCCGGTGCCTTTGGCCGCCAGTGCAGTGGCGAAACTGCGCCGTCCGCTGTGGCTGCTGGCTCCCTCAATTCCAGCCCTCGCGTAGAGAGTGAGAAAGAACTGGGTCAGTGTGTTGGCAGTGAATCCCCGCTCCGGACACTTCTGAGTGTAGAACAGGGCCGCATTGGAATTTTCGGGTGGTACGGCGGCCACATAGGCGGCGATCTCTTTGCGTAGCCTGGGACTGACAAACACCGCACGGGGATGACGCCCTTTGGTCTCGTTGGCAGACAGTGGGATCTGATCTCGCACAGATCCATCTGCGTTAAGCACATGGGCGTAGGTCAGTGCTGCCACTTCCCCAACCCGCATACCGGCCAGATGGGTAATCAACACAAGGCAACGATTCCGGGCCGCGTGTTTTCGTGTTGCGACGTAATCCAATACGCGGCGCAACTCTGTGGGCGTTAGTGTTTTGGCCTGTGCCATCGGACAAATCTCCCCAAATCAATGAACTTGTTTCAAGCAGTATGTATTCATTGATTCGGTTTGGTCGACCGAAATCAGATCGAAAAATATCTATTCAAATTCAATTACTTAGGTCAAGACCAAGGATAATTGCGATTTTCTTTGGTTTTGATTGGGCACTCGTGAGGTCTGCGCAACGACCAGCCAAACAAGCGCTGTAACAGGTGGGAACTCGAGCCGGTACTCGTGGCCTTCCCCCTTCGGAGAT
>Ga0214921_10012331_pt1 | contig 10233 bp, 13 predicted proteins | sample LL1505_MetaG_FD_177992 | JGI IMG/M metagenome (GOLD analysis project Ga0214921, IMG submission 177992) | Freshwater microbial communities from Lake Lanier, Atlanta, Georgia, United States - LL-1505 | ecosystem: Environmental > Aquatic > Freshwater > Lake | place: USA: Georgia | collected...
GGCGTCCCACCCCTGTTCAAGGATGATTGCCCCGCGTGCCAATCGTGCGCCTTGGCCCAGTCTGAAAAGAAGAAAGTACTTATAGATTTTCGGGGCATTCTCTGAAAGCGATGAGCCGCTCAGAGACGCTCCTCGATTCCATTAACAGTTTCTACACTGTGCCCGAACACGCGACGCACCTCGTGAACATTCTCGAGAAACGCGGAAACGTGTCTCTCAGGAACCTCGAGTGGTTCATAACCAATTATTCAAAAAAGAAGCAACTCATCTACAAGATGGATGACGGGAAGCAGTTTGCGGTTCACTGTGCGTACAAGTCGTCGCTGGACGGGTACAGCAAAAAACTTTTTGATCCGTTTTGTCGAACCGAAAAGTTTGTGTACACGGTCCCTGGTCCCGAAGGTGCCGATGTCACCACCACTGTGGCCCAACTCAACTTTATACGGTGGTGCATCAAGAACAAGGTGATTGAGTACATTCAAGAGAATCGTGCGGATCTGTTCACGTTGAAATAGTCAAAAAGCCCCCCGAAAAATTTAGTTTCACGAGCCCGATATAAAACATGTTGAGGACGTACTCGTCCCGGGCCGTGTTGAGCAACGAAAGGTTGATGAACGTTTTGTCTCCCACGAGCGTCTTGAAGTCAGTCGAGCCCGTAAAGGGTCCCGACAGCGGGTTCAACGCGAACGTGTACGTGTAAATGTTCCGGGTCGGACTCGAGAGGCCCGAGGTGTTGGTCTGGACGTACTTGAAATAGTACGCACTCTGGGGGTTTGAGCGTGTCCCGTCCTCCATAAAGCCGAGCTGGGGCTGGCCCGCGATAAAGAAGATGGCGTCCGACATGATGGGTGCCACGGCCTGGTTTTCAACCACGGTGCTGGTAGTGTCGCTGTAATTGAACCGATTCAAAAAGTCCCCCGTCGGTTGCTCGAACGCCGACTTGCGCAAGAACCAGTGAAAGGATTCCACGGGGATGCTCGGGACCAAGTAATTTTTTGTAATCTGTTGTCCCCTGGGAATCAAGAGGGACGGCTGCAACTTGGCCGTCTCGATGACGATGGACTTGGTGGCGGTCTGAAAGTGGAGGCGCTCCTCGGGGGACACGGTGATTTGTTCCGTGACAATGTCAAACTTGGGCATCCCACACGTGTACTGGGACCCTGGATAGTCCAGGACCGTGTGGGTATTGCTGAAGAAGGAGACTGGGTTGAAGGTGAGGGACAACACGATTTGCTGTTGGGTGATCGCACACGTGGGGAAAAAGGTTTCCTCGTTGTTGGCGAAAAAAAAGTTCAATGGGACGTAGAGGTCCACGGGTCCCGACTTTATCGGGGACGTGGGGAGCGCCCCAAGATCCTGGCCCCCGTTAATCAGGTACTTGAGCGAATTCTTTTGTTCGACCGAAAGGTACACCTCGTCCCGAATAATGTTCCAGTCTGTGTAAATCGTCTCAATCTCCTGGGTGTCCACACGAAATATAGCCTTTTGGAGAATCCCCCGACCGGGCTGGTCTGCGTACACGGTGTGAAACTCCACCACGTCTTGGAGCAAGGGCAAGGTGCACTTGAGGTACATGTTGGTCATGAGGTCCCCAAGCTGCTGGGGTTTCAGGGTTACCAGAACCGTCTGTCCAAAGGGCCAGTTGGCGACCCCGGGCGTTGCATCCACCGTGGTGACGGACTGGAACCGCGAAAAGTTTGTGTGGCGCTTGGTGGTTTTCCGGAACGCCTGATCGGACCCGTCCAAGAAGCAATCTTGGCGACCCACGGCTCCGAGGGACAAGACCGAACCGGTCCCTTGACGACCCCGAACGTCGTTCATTACTCTTTACAAATCTAATTTCCACAAGTCTAGGACGCTACACCCCTGGAGCACCTTGAGCTCGGCCCGCGTCCGCGTCGCCGCGTCCCCCAACTCCTTGATCGCCTCGGTCGTGTACTGGTACGTCTTGATGTTCATCAAGTGGTCAAAGGTTCCATCGGGACCCTTGAGGTACGCCTTGAGAAGATCCGCCTCAATGTCGGCCCGGGACCGCTTGAACACGACAAGGGTTCCATCCACCACCTCCCGAACAAATCGCGCCTTGTCGTCGAGCACCTGACTCTTCCGGCCGAGTTCCTGCACCAGGTGCGCCTTGCGCCGCTTGTAGTACTCGACCCGAATCTCGATGAAGTCGACCAGTATCTCCTCGGCACTCGTGTACTTTTTGATGCCCAGGGTCGGGTGGAACAGGTGCATATTGGTTGCGTGAATCGTCTTGGACAGCTTGAAATCCTTGACAAAGGCGTCCCCGAGGTACCCTTGGACAGTAAAGGATACCGTGTCCGTGGTGCTGTCGTTCCGGTACCCCGAAATCGTCTTGGCCTCCACGAGCTCGTCCAGAAACTCTTTGTAGTCCTGGGTCCACCGACCCGGGGGCAACTCGGTAATCGTCGAACCCGTGTGGACACCCTCCGCAATCCACGAGGCATCCCCAGACGCCTTGATCGTCCCCCGAAAGCCCCGGAACCACGGAGTCATCTTGACGAGGGGCTCGCCACGAAGGGCCCGGAGAATGTTCGCCTTGATATCCTCCGGGTTGAAGGGTGGAACGTACGAGGAAAACCCAGTCCCTATCCCCTCCGTGCCATTCACGAGCACCATGGGAATGACTGGAACAAAGTACTCGGGCTCGATCGGGGTCCCCTCATCGGACAGGTACGTGAGAACCGCATCGTCCCGGGCGTCAAACACTTTTCGGGCCTCGGGCGTCAACTTTGTGAAAATGTACCTGGTCTGCGAGGCATCCTTGCCACCCATGAGCCGAGTCCCAAACTGCCCGCACGGTTCGAGGAGCCCCATGTTGTTCGAGCCGACAAAGTCGTGGGCGAGCCGCACGATGGTGTCCGCCAACGAAACCTCCCCGTGGTGGTACGAGGTGGTCTCGGACACGTACGCGGCGAGCTGGGCCACCTTCATCTCTTCGCGGAGCCCCTTTTTGAAGCACGCGTAGAGCACCTTGCGCTGGGACGGCTTGAACCCGTCGCACACGTGGGCAATCGAGCGCCGAAGATCCGCGAGGCTAAAGTTGATCAGGTCCCGGTGAACAAAGTCGTGAACCTCGAGCCGCTGAATCGTCCCGTACTTGACCTCCAGATCCCCAGTGCGCCCCGAACTGTCCAAGAGCCACTTCTTTCGGTCATCGGCCCGCGTCTTGTCAAAGGCGAGCACGATAGCCTCCCGGGACTCTACGGGTCGGGCCACGTCAAACACCACCGTCAAGCTCCCGATGTTTTTGAAGTAGTCCCGGGCCTCGACCGAGGTGGATGTCCCGAGCCCCTTGTAGTACTTGACGCGCCAGGTCCCGGAACCATTTGTCTCTTGGAGCCACTTGCGAAACGCCGAATCCGTGTAAAAGGACCGCACCTGGGTCCCCTTGGACGCCTTGATAATGGGTGTCACCATGGAAACCACAAAGTTCAATTTGAGGAGCGACGGCCAAAAGTACTCCACCATGTTCAGGATGAGCCCCTTGATGTGCGAGCCGTCATTGTCCGCATCCGTCATAATCATGAGTCGACCGTACCTGAGTTCAGACAGGGACGTGTAGACCCGGTCCTGTTGGAGCCCGAGGATCTTTTTGAGATCCGAAAACTCTTGGTTCGCCATGAGCTGCTTGACCGAGGCGTCCCGAACATTTTTGCACTTGCCCCGAAGCGGAAACACCCCGTACGCATCCCGACCCACCACGGAAAGCCCCGCGACCGCGAGCGTCTTGGCCGAGTCCCCCTCTGTGACGATGAGGGTGCACTTTTCGGACCTTGAGGTCCCGGCCCAGTTGGCATCGTCCAGCTTGGGAATCCCGGTAATCTTGGACTTTTTCGCATTCCCATCCGTCTTTTTGAGTTCAGATTGCTCCTTGAACCGGGACAGGGCCAACACGAGATCCCTGATTCCGGTTCTCAGCACCGCCTTGACAAAGGTGGCCTGGGGCTCAAACTTGGACCCAAACTCGACCGGCTTCAGGGTACACTCCGATTTCACCTGCGAGCTAAAACTGGGATTGACGAGGGTCGCACGCACCAGAACGAAAAAGGTCTCCTTGACTTGGGCGGGCCGAAGTTTAATCTTGGCGTCGAGCTCAGCGATGATTCCCGTGGCAATCAGGGACGTGACGTGGTCCACGTGGGAGCCCCCCTTGGTCGTCGCGACCCCGTTGACAAAGGAAACCTGGGTCCCCTCATTGGCTGGTGCGACGCACACGGTCCACCGGTCCGACTTGGAGCACACCACCGGGGTCCCTTCAGGGAGGTACCGAGCCGCGTACTGTTCGGGCGAAACCTGGGGCAACTCGGTCCCCTGAAAGAAAACCTTGCACTTGGGACTCGTGCAAAACACTGCATCGTGGACCCGCTTTTCAATAATTTTCAAAAAGTCTGCGTCGAGCCCCGTGAGTCCAAACTTGGCCCAGTCCGGTTCAAAGGACACTGAGACACTCGAGGTGGCCCGGGCATACTTTTTGATTTTGGGTGTCCCACAGACCGTCATGTTCTTTTCCCAAACCTGCGTGTACTCGAGCTTGTTCTCACCATCCTGGATCCGAATCTCGAACCTTTTTGAAAACACATTGGCGAGCTTGGCCCCGTACCCGTTCCGACCACCCACCAGACGCTCCTTGGAGTCATCATAGTTGGTGCTCGTGAGGAGGTGCCCAAATGTCAGTTCGGGGTTCCAAATCTTTTCAGTCGGGTGTTCCTGGACCGCGATACCACCCAGGGGTCCATCGTTGGAGACGGTCACCGTGTTGCCCTCGGTGGAGACGGAAATCTTTTTGACCAGACTCGGAAAGCTCGAGTTGCGATCAAGAGCGTTTACGAGAATCTCGTCAAAAATCTTAAGGAGAGCGGGCGAGTACGAGAGCGTCTCTTGTTTGAACGAGTCACCATTGGCGACCCAGTACGGTTCAGATATGCGACCAATGGGTCCCACATATGAATCGGGGCGTTTGAGAATGTGCTCAAGGTGGGTCAACTTTTGAATTTGCTCCATCTTGATCAGTCTTACTCTCTGGAGCGTCCCGAAGCTTTATGTGGGTCCGGGACACATTTTTTTGTAAGACCCTGGTAGGAATGGTTCCCCTCTGTACCACGTGTATCAATATACTGAATGGGGTCTGCCGAATCTATGGTTCCTGTGCCGTGGCCCGAGCCTCAGAACGTCTGTGTGGGGCGGCGGCGCGCCGATACATGCCGGGCGCGAACCAGCTCATCGAGTCGAACGAGCATATTTGGATCCGCCGTGGGATCCAGCTCAAGCCGGTCCCGAATAGCCCGAAGCTGTCCGGGGCTGGGCAGGACGTCGGGGTCTTGCCAGGCGAGATCGCACATAGCCTCGAGCGTGCTGGGTGCGTGTGAGAGGGTCCGGGAAGCACGGGTCCTCATTTAGTTCTTGGGGTACAGTATCTTTAAATGCACAGCGTCGTGGACTATTTACCGTTAGCCCCCGTGAACCTCGCCAGGGCCCGAGCCGTCAGTCGCAAGGTGCGGAGCGCCGTCAACCGCAGGGTCTCAGCCCCGACCGAGGTGCGGCGTCTCGTGGCGAATCGCGCGGCGCACGCAGCCCGGTCCCGGGCCTCGGAGCTCGAGAATGTGTACCGGGCCCTGAACAATGCGGGCATCCTTGGCAACGTCGGAATGTACAACAAGGCGGCCAACCTGCGAAAAACGTACTCGTACCTGGGCAACGACGAACGAATCATGAAGCTCATGGGAAAATACGATAAGAGTTTGCTTGGTTACCTCAAAAAGAGGCTCCGAAATGCCCGAAACGTGCGCACAGTGCGGTAAGCGCGTGCCTCTCGTGTACGAGGTTATGTGTCGGTGCAAGTGCGCCCGGGTGTTTTGCCTTGCGCACCGGCTTCCCGAGCAGCACGAGTGCACGTACACGTGGACATTTGATGCTTCAAAGTTGACCAGGTGTGTTAAATCAAAAATGAATCCAGATCTCTACGATTCATAAACGAGTTGAACCGATTGAACCAGTCGTAAATGTCCTCGGTTGACCACGAGTGGGTCCGGTGCCGAAAGGGGACCCGACCCGTCTCGCGCCCCACGTGGTCGCATCGAATCGGGGTACAGTAGCACGACCAGCACACCGGACGAACAACCGAACCAAACTTTTTGTACAATCGTTTGTTCATCTCGAGGTCCAAGGTCCACATGTAGTTCCATGTGAGAAAGGCGCGCGTGAAGACGTCGAGAGGCTCGTTGGACAGAATCCCTATGATGAACAGTAGAGCGTCCCTGGTCCGAAGGATGACACGGGTCGGGTTCCCACAGACAAAACACGGCTTGTCCATCTGGACATTAAAGTGTCCCTGATGCGTCCCCTCGGGCATATCAGCGACCACGAACATGATTTATTTTCTTGAGAAACCTTAAATGCAATTCGTGTCGCTATTGCTTGCACTTTTGCTTCTGAGTAGCGTGTCGTATATGATGTGGATTTCGTACACTTCTTTTTACCAGTACTCGGACCCACTCGTGTACAAGCCCGCCAAGAAGCTCGTCATGGTCCAGGGGCTCGCGCTCCTCGGCGTCCTCGTCCTCCTCGTGACAGCCGTAAAGAGCTCGAGCGCTGCACCAGTAACCGCCGTCAGTGCCAATGCAGGACTTGCCCATTGAGCTCGCGCACAGGATTTACCGCGAGTCGACTCGGGACTTTTTCCGGGACTGGCCCGCGGTTCACTGGGATTTTTACATTCGCGCGTACAAGGGACCCCCCTTCATCGTGTACCGGTTCGCCACGGCACGCGAACTCGTGATTGAGATCCTGATCCTCATGCGGACCGAGGTTCCATCCGTGTACACCGCGAACCACCTGTGCGAACTCGTGCTCAAAAATGATCACCTGCAGTACGATGCGGCGTACCAGAAGATTCTCAAGATTTCAATGAATGGGATACCTAAGGAGCTCCCCATCTGGAAGGATATGTCTCGGCTCGTCGTGTCGTTTCGGGGCTCGCCCCCACACATGTACATGCCGGTCCAAGGGTCGATCGCGGCACCCCTCGGGGCACTGTTTACCACCTTTGGACCCGTGTGGAACAATCAGGATTGGCACATTGTGTTTGACGACGGGACCCCGGTGACGCTCCGGCGCGAACAGACCAATGTCGTGCCCGGGCCCGAAGAGGAAACGGTCTGGATTCTCAGTGACAAGAAAAGGGCGCGCGAGCTCGTTTTTTCTGTTATGGGACAATAAATGGCGGCTGCACGGTACGTTGGACTTCTCATGGGTTCCAGGAATCAGGCCCACGCGTTCCACCTCTTGACCCCCTCGTACGCCCAGCACAAGGCGCTCCAGGATTACTATGAAAAGATTGTGGACCTCCTCGACACCTGGGCCGAAGCCTACATGGGAACGTTTGGTCGGTTCCCCAAGGTGATTATTCCCAAGCGTCTCTTGACGGATCCCAAAAAGGCCCTGGGGTACTTTCGGAAACTCCTCGTGTCGATCCGAAAACTCAAGTTGCCCAAGGGTCCGCTCGCGAGCATCCAGGATGACATTGTGGTGCTCATTCGCGGGACCATGTACAAATTGTCGCTGCGATAAATATGAGCGAGACGAAACTCAATCTGATAAAGAGGCTCCCCAAGTTTGTGGTCCTGGGCCACGGGGCCTACGTGGAAAACCCCAAGCGGTTCGTGGTTCCCCCGGACCGGGTCTACATATTCGTGTCCCGGGCCTCCAGGTACTTGCCCCAGACTGTGGTGGACGAACACTTTTACAGGTACTTTGGGGGTCGGACCACGGTGGAGCCCCCGGTGCTCGCGGGGTGGCGCACGCGCGTGTACGGACCCGGTGATGTTTTCGATGACTTGATCCTCAACTTTTCGGACCCCGAGTGGCCCGGGATGGGGATCCAAAAAGTTCCTCTGAAGCCCGATGTGTTCACAAAGGGCCCGAGCGAACTCAGTGGTCAAATCGGAACATTGGCCACACTGGGAGGTCCCCCGGGCGTGTACTTTATCGTGGCGTGTCGGGCCATTCAGGGGCAGTCGGTCCGGTACCAGAACACCCGGGCCGAGTACCTCTTTGCCAAGGGGTCGACCCACAGGCGTATCGCGAATCAGGATGCGACCACGTCCCGGCTCCGAAAGCGTCGGGCCTCCCAGGTGACGCTCCGGAAAGCGACGGAACCTGGGTCGAAGAGGAGGAAGATCAACAAGGGCACACGTGCCCTTGTTGGGACCATGAAGAAAAAAACACCCGCAAGTACCAAGAAATGACCGTGCGGCAATCCATAGTCCAGGCGCGAACTTTTTCAAAAGTGTGTGATTCCGCCTCCAAGCAAAAGGCGTTCAACGAGTACGCTCGGGAGGCCAAGAAGCTCGTGAAAAATGCCGCGATTCCCAGGCACCTGATATGGTGCCCCTGCAAAGCCCCAGCGTACTTTAAGGCGCTCGAAAAGACGCTCCCGGTCGGGTCACCCGCGCGGGCCCTCGTCAAGAAATTACTTGCCAAACTCTAGATGCGGAACAAGCAGTACCTCGTGATTGATTCCGACTTTGTTCAGGGGACCAACAACAACTTTGTTGTTTCATTTGGGATAACATCGAACACGTTCATTCAGGAAATGAAGGATGTTATCGCAATCAAGCTTCTCGATATCTATATAACGCAAGTGGGGACCAGTGATGGCGGTGCGGACAATGCCCCCAAGTACGTGGACGTCATCTGCAACGACATTCCTCTGGCGGGCCAGATGCTGTCCGAGCGGACCGGTCAAGTGTTTGCGCGCGTGCCCCTCGAACGCAACACGGACGGGGGTCAAAAATTCGTGGTCCGAGATAAAGAGTGGAAGCCGTACACGCACGACACGCGGTACTTTAATCCAATCAGCATCAGCAAACTCAATTTCAGCATGTGGGAGTACCAGGGTGACGGAGACTATGTTCCCCTTCAGCCTGGGTGTGAGTTTTTCATGGTTCTTGAGATTACGACAATTGATCACAAGGCGCCCCCAGAGGACAAGCTCGTAACAGTCATCGAGCGCCTTGATGGAATCACGGACCAGCTCGAGACAATCACGCGGCTCATGCGGGTCCAGCAAAAGAGGCACACGGAGAAGAAAAAGTGGCCCCTCAGTTATTTTGTGGGTGGTGCAGTGGGCCTGGTGGTGCTCCTGTGGTTGATTAAGCGGGCTTTCCGAACATCCGCACCGGTGCCGGGGCAGGTTGCGCCGGGACCTCTGGGGCCGCGGCCTCTGGGTCCGGGGATGGGACCGCCGCCTGGGGCTCCGCGGCTACCGGGACCGGCACCGGGGTCGGGGCCACTGGGGCATCAATCAGGGTTTCCACCGCGTCCACTAGGTCGCTAAGAATGCGGTAAATCCGGTCGGCCCGAACCTTGCCCGTGTTCGCCTCACTCGCAATCGCGGACCGAATAGACTCCATTTGTATATTAAAAGAAAAAAATCTTTATTACTGAATGGTGGTCACCTTCATCGGACCCACGCTCCTGTCAGGCATCGGCCAAATGCTCCACAAGCACCTGGAGCTCTTTCCTGGATCCGTGTACCACGAGCTCAAGGATCCCAACAAGCTCCCCACGGGGGACGTGGCTGTCGCCTTTGCGCTCCCGATTCCCATGTGGTTGGACGCGCTCCGAAACTTGAAGAAGCGGTTCGGGCGCCTTTACTGTATGACCATCTGTGAGACGGAGACGGTCCACGAAGCCTACGGGGACTTGTTTGCTGTGTGTCCCGACATTATTGTCGCGAGTGAGTTTTGCAAGAGGGTCTTTGAGGCGCAGTTTCCTGGGAGGGTCCGGTGTCGGGTCGTGGCGGCCTATGTGCCAAGTCCGAAGGAACTGGGCCCCCCAGGACAGAATGACCCGGGGCCTGCGGCCCCGACGGGTCGTTACGTTTTTTACCACATCGGCAACATTATCGACCAACGCAAAAATATCAAAGCCATCCTCGAAGCCTTCATGCGACTAAACAAGCCCGGGGAGACTGAGCTCGTGCTCAAGGCGACGTGTCTCCAGGCGGTGGAGATTCGGCTCCCTGGGGTCCGTGTCATCAACGGACTTGTGCCGGACGAGGAGATTCGAAAACTCCACCGAGAGTGTCACTGCTACGTGAGTTTCTCAAGTTCCGAGGGGATTGGGATGGGTGCGGTCGAGGCTGCGCTCCATTCCAGGCCCGTTATCATAACCGATTACGGCGGTGCCCCCGAGTACATCAAGACC